>Ga0114931_10012296_pt1 | contig 10035 bp, 8 predicted proteins | sample 2SBtaG_FD_89579 | JGI IMG/M metagenome (GOLD analysis project Ga0114931, IMG submission 89579) | Deep subsurface microbial communities from Kolumbo volcano to uncover new lineages of life (NeLLi) - 2SBTROV14_V59a metaG | ecosystem: Environmental > Aquatic > Marine > Volcanic | place: Kolumbo... | reverse complement strand
TCTGCAAAAACCGGGTCGGGGACGACCCGGCTCGCAAAACGCTTGCGACCCACGCTCGCGCTTGGGGCTTGGAGTTGTCTCTGTGTCTCTGTGTCTCTTTGATGTTCGTGTTCGCATGATCCAGTCTTTTTTACGGGTAATCCTGCCGGGTGGGGCGGAGGACGACGTCGTTGATATGCACGTGTGGCGGCTGAGACGCGATGAAGCCGATGGTGCAGGCGACGTCGATTGGTTCGAGCACGGGGTCGAACTTGGCGAAGAAATCGCGGGCCCAGTCTTCGTCGTAGCCGGCGACTTTCTGAAACTCGCTCTTGACGATGCCCGGGCAGACCAATGAAACGCGGATGCCTTGGGGCCCCAGCTCGCGGCGGGCGCCTTCGGCGATTGCGCCAAGGGCGAACTTCGTCGACCCATACATGGAGGAGAAGGGCGAGATGTGTTTGCCGACGTTGGAGCCGAGGAGCACGATGTCGTGGGGGCGGGCGAGAGGGTTGTTCGCGTCGATCGCGTCGAGCATTCTTTTTGCAGCGGAGCGGAGCAGCCGAGCCGCCGCGGTCACGTTGGTGCGGATCATGTCTTCCCATTGAGATTCGTCAGTTGTCATGACGCTGCCGGCGAGCCCGCGACCGGCGTTGATGACGACGAGATCGGCGGGCTTGGAGAACGTGTCTTCTGCAGCGTCGAGCATCGCGTCGACGACGGTTTGATCGGCGCAGTCTCCCGCGACGGCGATTGCCCGTCCGCCTTGCTCGGTGATGGCGCTCACCAACTGGTCGAGTCGTTCTTTTCGCCGGGCGTTGACGACAACCGAGACGTCGCACTCAGCGAGATGGCGCGCGACCGCGTCGCCGATGCCCGCCGACGCGCCCGTGACAACCGCGACGCGTGTAGTCAATGTGTTGTGTTCACTGTTCATGCGTGCAGGATAGCACGCGAGCGATGGAACATTCCGTCAAGCCGTGCTGTTAGTACCGTCGGAAGACGCCTCGGACGATGCCTTGGATGGCGCATTGGCGGACTCGGATGGGTTCGAAGGCGGGGTTGGCGGGTTGGAGGCGGATGTGGTCTTTTTCTTTGTAGAAGGTTTTGAGCGTGGTGGCGCCGTCGGGCAGGAGGGCGACGACGCGGTCGCCGTTGCGTGCGACTTCGGTTCGTTCGACGATGATGTAATCGCCCTCGAGGATGCCTTCGTTTTTCATGGATTCGCCTTCGACGCAGAGTGCGAACGTGCCGTTGTTTTTGCCGGGGCGCGGTCCGATGAGAGCGGCGACATCGAGTTCGTCGTGGTCTTCGAGTTTTTCGATGGGATTGCCCGCGGCGATCTTGCCCACGAGCGGGAATCGAAGTGGGACCTCTTCGTCAGGCAGCGGGACGCCCTTGGGAATAGTCAAAGAGCGCGCCTTGTTGGGTTCGCGGTTGAGGGCGCCTCTTTTGACCAGTGTTTCGATGTGCTCGAACGCGGTGACCTTGCTGATGCCGAGCGTTTCGGCGATCTCCCGCATGGTCGGGGAATAACCACGCTGGATCCGGCTGTCGCGGATGAGCTGAACGATTGTGAGTTGTTTGGGTGTGAGATTCATGAGGGGCGTTCTCCGGTGCGAGATCGTCGGCCGGCGCTTGGGCTGCCGAGGTGGAGGAGTGGGCGTCGAGAAGAGCGATTGCCCAGTGGCGGAGTTGTGGGGTATGGCGGGTGAGGGTTTTTTTGAACGCGGTCAAGGCGCCGAGCGTGAGAGCGAGGGCGAGCGTCGCGTCATCGGTTTGGCGATCCCATTGGTCAGGTTGGCGACGCTGGCGCTCGGGCGGTCGGTCGTCGCGAACTATTTTTTTATTGACGGCGTGGTAGGACGAGGTGAAGTCGCCGCCGGGGCCGAGTTTGAGGAGCGCGGGTGTGGAAACAGTTGATTGAAGCCGCATTGAATGCACCATCCATGGTTGTGGCGTGAAGAGAGGCGCCGACGAAAACGGGGCGGCAGTCGTTCATCATCCGAACGAGCGACGCTTGCGGTTCGACGGAAGTTGCTGATTTCGGCGGGCTCCGCCCCGAAACCAGTGAGAATTCTCTTTCACGCACTGGGTTGAGCCGGTCGATCGAAAACGACGCTCGGACGAATGTTGGCACAAAGCCAACACCACCAGCTATCGCGTATGAGTCATGTCGTTCCACGACATCTTGGATCTCCACCGATCCAGTTTTCTTAGAATCGGCCTGGTCTGCCTTCGTGCTGTACAAACGAGGTCATGGTTTGTTCGGGATATGTTAGCCGATCAAGAGCCGGATATCAAGGGGCCAATAAAAATATTCGCCAGTTGTTTATGCGTGTGGTTTTTTGAGAAATAGCGCGGGAGGGATTGGCTCCGAGGTGGCGCAGCTCTCTGAGCTGTAAGGTTGAGTGTGCAATCGATGTGCAACCCCGACCCCTCACCCCGGCCCTCTCCCGGGAGGAAAGGGAGTTGGAAGCGCATGGTTGTTACGAGCGCGAGGGTCGAGTGCGGAGTGTGGCGCCGGCGCGTTCGATGATTTTGCGAACTTCCAGAACCGTTATTTCGGTGCGGACGAGGGCGGCGTCGAGGCCTGTAGTGCGGACCAGCTCGTCCAGACTCTGGGGATCTGCCAACGCTTCGACGATGGTTTTTTGGGTTGGGTTGAGATTCCCGGTTGCGATCGCATTTGTTTTTGGCTTTGTCTGGGCGGCGTGCGAGTTTGCCTCGTCGGCGCGAGGCGGGTCGAAGAGGTCGGGCGTTTTGGAGGGATCGGCGTAGCGGAGGGCGTGGGCGCCGTTGTAGAGATGGCGGGCGGCGGATTCGAGTTGGTCGATCACGTCGGCGGCGGACGTGACCAGAGCGGCGCCTCCGACTTTGAGAAGCATGTTGGCGCCTTTGGAGGCGGGCGAGTCGATCCGGCCGGGGATGGCCATGACCTCACGGCCGTGATCTTCGACCGCGAGTTTGGCAGTGATGAGGGCGCCGGAGCCCAGGGCGGCTTCGGTGACGAGCACGCCAAGGCTGAGGCCTGAAATAATGCGGTTGCGCATGGGAAAGTTTTCGGGAGCGGGGATTGTCTTGAGAGGCAGTTCGGAAATAATGGCGCCGGCGCCAGCGGCGATTTCGTCGAAGAGCTCATTGTTTTCAGGTGGATAGCACTGGGCCAGGCCGCAGCCGAGGACCGCGATGGTTCGGCCGGTGTTTCGCAGAGCGGCTCGGTGGGCGGCGGTGTCGACGCCTCGAGCGCCTCCCGAGACAACGGTCAGGCCTGCAGACGCGAGCAGTCCGGCGAATCGCTCGGTCTGTTCGACGCCATAGGCAGTCGAGGCCCGCGAGCCGACGATCGCGACGGGGTAGCGGTCGAGCTCGGGGTCGAGATCGCCTCGTATGTAAAGGATGGGAGGCGGGTTGGAGATCGAGGCGAGCAGAGGCGGGTAGCGTGGGTCGCTGATTGCCATGAGATGCACGCCGAGGTCCGAGGCGAGGGCGATTTCGTCGTCAGCTTCTTTTTGGGCAGTGGAGCGCTGGGCGCCGATGGATCGGGCGGCGGCGGGACCGATGCCTCGAACGTGTCGCAGCGAGGCTTCCGAGGCGCCAAGGACCGCGTCCGCAGATCCGAGCGAGTTGATCAATCGGCTGATCCGAACGGGTCCCAGTCCGGGAATATGCGTGAGGCAGAGGATCGACTGGATATCGGAGTCAACAGGGGGCATCACCGGGAGAGTGTAGCGATCGCCGAACGCTCAAAGGCAAAGAGGACAACGGGGCAAGATCGACTTCGCCCAAGCGGTGTTCGACGGATCAGTGGGACGGGCGTCTCGCCCGTCGCTCGCACGCGAAAAACGGGCGAGACGCCCGTTCCACCATCCAAAGTTGGATCGGAGAAAACACTACACTGATCCGTCAAACACAGCCTGGTGTGGCATATTTTTGCCAGTTTGGGCGATCCATCGCGTCTTGGCGTGCGTATGAGTGGTTCGCGTGGGACAGGCTTGGCGCTGGTTCCTGCAAATGTGTTCAAAGTGCGTACTATTGTCCCCTTCGCGTGGTGCGATAGAGGGTTTGGATTTTTCATGACCGCCATGATTCAGATCAGGAAGCTCCGCAAGGAGTTCGGGCCGATCGTCGCGGTGGACAATGTCTCACTGGAGGCGTCCAAAGGCACGGTGTTGGGGTTATTGGGGCCCAACGGCGCCGGCAAGTCAACCACGATGAAAATGGTCACCGGATTTCTGACTCCCACGTCGGGGACAGCCGTGGTGTGCGGGCATGACGTGCTCGACGAACCGATCGCGGTGAAATCAAACATTGGGTACCTGCCGGAGGGGGCGCCTTTGTATGGCGACATGACCCCCGAAGGGCTGATGAAGTTCCTGGCGCAAGTTCGAGGCATCCCGCGCCACGAGCGAAAGGCGAAGATTGACCGGGCCGCAGCGCTGGTGCATCTCGAAGGCGTGATGCGACAGCCGATCGAAACGTTGTCCAAGGGGTACAAACGCCGCGTCGGCATGGCCCAGGCGATCCTGCACGATCCGCCCGTCTTGATCCTCGACGAGCCGACCGACGGGCTGGACCCCAACCAGAAACACGAGGTTCGACTACTCATTCAAGAGATGGCTGCGGAGAAAGTAATCATTCTTTCAACCCACATTCTCGAAGAGGTTGATTCGGTGTGCACACGGGCGATCGTGATCGCGCGGGGGCGCATTGTCGCCGACGCTACGCCCGCTGAGCTCGCCGCCCGTTCGAAGTATCACAACGCGGTGGTGGTGAGCGTTCACGCCGGAAAAGACAAAGTCGAAGCGGAGCTGGGCACGATCAACTCGGTCGCCTCGGTCGAGTCGCTGGCGTCGGACAACGGCTTGTCGCGGTGCCGGGTCTTTCCCAAGACGGGCAAAGCGATCGTTGGCGAAGTGAGTCAGAAACTGCGCGATCTCAACTGGGACGTCGACGGGTTGAGCGTTGAATCGGGTAGGTTGGACGAAGTTTTCCGCACTCTCACACAGGCGAAACCGTCGGGGAGGGGCGCATGAGAGGGCTCTGGGCGATCGTCAAGCGGGAGCTGATCGGCTATTTCATCACGCCGGTGGCGTATGTGTTTATCGTGATCTTTCTGGCGATGATGGGCGTCTTCACGTTCAACATAGGCGGTTTTTTCGAGCGGTCCCAGGCGGATCTGCAGCCGTTCTTCAACTTTCACCCGTGGATGTACCTGTTTCTGATTCCCGCGGTGTCGATGCGCTTGTGGGCCGAGGAGCGCCGTGTCGGAACGATTGAACTCTTGATGACGCTGCCCATGTCGGACGCGGTGATTGTCTTGGGCAAGTTTCTGGCGGCGTGGATCTTTGTGGGAATCGCCCTGGCGTTGACCTTTCCTATCTGGATCACCGTCAACTGGCTCGGCTCGCCGGACAACGGCGTGATCTTCGCCAGCTACGTCGGCAGCTTGCTTATGGCCGGCGCGTTTCTGGCGATCGGCGCCTGCGTGTCAGCGATCACCAAAAACCAGGTCATCGCGTTTGTCCTCAGCGTGGTGATCTGTTTCCTGTTCCTGGTGGCGGGGTTGCCGGCGGTGACGGACTTTTTCTCAAGCTGGGCGCCGCCGATCGTGATCGACACCGTCACCAGTTTCAGTTTCCTGACGCACTTTGACGCGATCACCAAAGGCGTGATCGACGCCCGCGACCTGGTGTTCTTTGTTTCCCTCAGCGCCCTCGCACTGGGGGCCAATGTGATCCTGATCGAGCTGCGCAAGGCGGCTTGACGGGAGGCGGAGCGCAGGCATGAATCGCACACTCACTTCCATCGCCGGGCTGGTCATTCTGCTGGCGCTGTTCTTCGCAGTGAACATCCTGGCCGGCTCTCTCCTGCGATCGTCACGCCTCGACTTCACTCAAGGCAAGCTCTACACGCTGGCCCAAGGTTCGAAAAACATCGCGAAGTCGATCGACGAGCCGATCACACTGGATCTCTATTTCTCATCCAAGCTGGCCTCGAGCCAACCAGCGCTGGCGACCTACGGCAAGCGCGTTCGCGAACTGCTCGAAGAGTACCAGATCGCCTCGCATGGCAAAATCATCCTGCAAGTTCACGACCCGGAGCCGTTCTCCGAAACCGAAGACGAAGCGGTTCAATACGGGATGCAAGGCGTGCCCGTCGGCAACGGAGGCGCCAAGTTTTACTTCGGGTTGGTGGGCTCCAACGCCGTCGCCAATCGAACGGTGATCCCGTTCTTTGATCCCAAGGACGAATCGTTTCTTGAATATGAAATCAGTCGACGGCTGTACGCTCTGGCCAACCCGACGCACAAAGTGCTGGGCATGATCTCCGGGCTCGAAATCGGAGGCGTCATGCCCGCCGAAGGCTCGACCGACCCGGGCGCGCCCGCCTGGCAGATCGCACGGGAGATCAGCGGCCTCTTTGATGTGAGACGGATCGATCCCAAGAGCGGCCGAATCCCCGCCGATCTGGATGTGCTTCTGATCATCCAGCCCAAAGAGCTTCCCGACCAGACGCTGTACGCGATCGATCAATACGTCTTGGCGGGCGGGCGGGCGATGATCTTCGTTGATCCCCATTCCGAGTCGGATCCGCCGCCGGACCCCAGCGACATGGTTGCCTCAATCAGCTACAAGACCGGTTCGGACCTTCCTAATTTGTTCAAAGCGTGGGGGATCGCGATGGATCCCGACGTTGTCGCCACCGATCTGCTCAACGCCCAGCAGGTGCTCTTCGCAGACCAGGCCGGCAAACGTGAGCCGGTCGCCTATATCCCCTGGATGGCGATTCGGCAAGACAATCTGGACCACGACGATCTGGTCACCGGAAAAATATCCAGACTCCTATTCGCCAGCCCCGGCGCGATCGACACACTCGATGGCGCCACAACCAAGGTCACCCGACTGGCGTGGACCAGCCCCCAGTCAATGCGGATGGAGACGATCAAGGTCCGCCTCCTGCCGGACCCCAAACGGCTCACCGCAGACTTCAAACCCGATGGCAAGGAACTCACCCTGGCGGTGCGCATCACCGGCGACGTGAAGACCGCGTTTCCCGCTGGCCCGCCCGAGGGCGCTCCAGCCACGCCTGAGAAAATGTTGACCGAGTCGGTCACACCCATCAACATCATCGTGGTCGCTGACACCGACCTGCTGGCCGATCGTTTCTGGCTTCAGCAAAATGCCTTTGGCAGCATTCAGAAAATCGCGGACAACGGCGATTTCGTCGTCAACGGCCTGGACAACCTCTCCGGATCGTCCGACCTCATCGGCCTTCGCGCTCGCGGCTCGTTCACTCGCCCCTTCGCACGCGTCGAGGACCTCCGCGCCAAAGCCGAGGAAAAGTACCGAGCTCAAGAGCGCACGCTCCAAAAAGACATCCAAGACACCCAACAGCGCATCGACAAAATCCGCGCCGATCGCCCCCAGACCGCAGACGTTTTGTCGCCCGAGGTGCAAGGCGAGATCGCCCAACTGCAAGGCACACTGCTGGACAATCGCAAACAACTTCGCCAAGTGCAGCTCAACCTTCGTCAGGATGTCGAGTCGCTCGGCGTTCGGCTCAAAATCATCAACACCGCGCTGACGCCTGCCATCGTCGCGCTGGCGGCGATCGGGCTGGGTCTCTACCGCTCAACGCGCCGCCGAGCGGATCGCCGGGCGATGGCGCACACGTAAACGGCCGCCAGCCAAACCCCACTATTACTCCGTTCGAACCATCAGTCTGACGACATGAAAACACGAACACTTCTGGCACTGGGACTCGTTGCAGTGGCGCTCCTCGCGTCGGCGGTGACGCTCTACAGCAAACGATCCACGACCTTCGCCGCGTCAGCGCCCGAGGCGCTCTACCCCGACCTGATCTCCCGCGTTGGAGAAATCACGCTCATTCACGTCGTCGGACCCAAGGGCGAGTTTCACATCGACCTGAACGACAGCGTGTGGCGGCTGCGTGAAAAAGACGGCTATCCAGTGCGAACCGAACGCATCCGTACAGCAGTTTTGTCCCTCAGCGATCTGAAAGTCATCGAGCCCAAGACTCAGAAACCAGAAAACTACGCGCTAATCGGCGTGCAGGATCCCGCCGAAGGCGAGCCTTCCATCTTGGTCGAGATGAAAAACCAAAAGGGCGACAACGTCGTCTCGATCATCCTGGGCGCCACCGAACGAAGCGCAGCGCAAGGCGTGTCCCGCCGATTTGTCCGACTCACCGACGACCCGCGCGCCTATTTCATCGAAGGAGTGGCGGCGGTCGAAACCGACCCGTTCCGCTGGCTCGACAAAGAAGTCCTTCGTGTCACGCGAGCCTGGACACACGATCTGACCATCACCCATCCAGACGGTGAAGTCGTCCGCGTCCAGCGACCCAACATCGACGCCAAGGATTTCATCTTCGACGCGCTGCCCCAAGGAGCCATGCTCAAAGACACTCGCGACGTCAACCTCATCGGCAACTCAATGATCTACATCGGTATGGAGGACGTCGCCTCGGCGGACAGCGCCCCGGCCGATCAGATCACGCCGGGCCCCGTCGCGGTCGTGCACACATTTGACGGGTTCATCATGACGGCCCATCTCTTCGACTTCCAGGGGAAAACGTGGGCGACGTTCGAAGCTTCCATCGGCGATTCGATCGAACAAACGGCTCTTGATGTCGATGAAGACGCGACTCCTTCGGCCTCGGCGCCCGAACTGCGATCGCGCGATGAAGTGCAAGCCGAGGTCGAAAAAGACAACGCCAAACTGCATGGCTGGCGGTTTGAGATGACCGAATCCAAAACAGATCTGCTCAGCAAGCGCCTCAGCGATCTTGTCGCGCCGCCTGCGGATTCAAACTCGGGCGATTCGCCCGCAGCCCCCGCCGGGCCGCCCGCTGGCTGATGGATCGCAGACGCCCAGACGCCCCGGAATACGTCGCCGTTCTGATCCGAATACTCTCTCATCATGGCGATCTCACACCTATGCCTGTCCTGTGGCCTCGATCTGGCGCGCACCCATCCCGTGATCGACCATGAGTTGGCCCTGCCCGTGGTCACCTGCCCGGAGTGCGGCTGGTCGTGCGTTCGTCGTCGTCATCCCCTCATTCTCACTTGGCGTCGATCCAAGAAACTCAGAACCACCGCCGCGGCGCTGTTCATGCAACTGCTGGTCTCGATCACCCTCGTCTGGTCGCTGGCGTATCTCTGCCGCCGACTGACCGACCAGATGACGCACGATCACATCTCCCTTCTGTCGGCGATCACATGCGCCTATGCGATGGTGGCATCGGCGATGACATCAATGCTACAGCAGGGTGTCTATCCGGATGACCCCATCGGGCCTATCGGCGCGACAGTCTGGCTCGGGCTCTCGGCGCTGGCGGGCGTTTGGCTTGGAGCGTGTTTCCCGCACTGGAAGCGATGGACGTTGGTTCTTCTCTGGACGTTGGTGTTTTCACTGTTCAATGCGGTGGACGCCGTCACCTGGCTGCTGAACAATCCACTCATGGCGCTCTTTGCCCACCCGACGACATACGTCGGCCCATCGTGGCCCTACTGGCGAACGTTGGCGCCTGTGATCGCCGCTTCGGTCGGGATTACTATTGTTGCAATGCCGCTCGGGGCGCCGGTCCGGCTCGCGTATCGCGCGGCGGTTCGACAGCAACGCTGCAAACTCCGACAGCGACTTCGGCGCACAAGGATCGAATCATGACCAGAACCGATCAACCGGGCGAAGCTCATGCGCCGATCCTGACACCGCCGACCAAAGCGTCAGGCGACCAAAGTGGACCAATTGACGCTGAAGAAGCGGTCCGCGTTTCGACCATCGTCGGCGATCGCCTGTGCATCCGGTGTGGCTTCAATCTCACGGGTCAACCGGTGATGAAAGAGTCGAAATACAACCTCTTCATTGCACGCTGCCCGGAGTGTGGCGCCGTCGCATCGCTGCAGGAGTATCCCATTTTGGGCAAGTGGGCCAACCGCTGGGCGGCGCTCGCGGCGGCGCTGTGGCTGCTTGTTCTCATGGCTGGCGCGTTCGGTCTGGGCGCGGCGTTTTTTGGCTTCTCCATGGCGGG
>Ga0114931_10012295_pt1 | contig 10035 bp, 9 predicted proteins | sample 2SBtaG_FD_89579 | JGI IMG/M metagenome (GOLD analysis project Ga0114931, IMG submission 89579) | Deep subsurface microbial communities from Kolumbo volcano to uncover new lineages of life (NeLLi) - 2SBTROV14_V59a metaG | ecosystem: Environmental > Aquatic > Marine > Volcanic | place: Kolumbo... | reverse complement strand
CACCGTTGCTGTTTCAAGCCACCTGTAAAGGTACCCGCTTTGATAAAGTAACCTTGACCTTTACCCTGATCGATGACGGTACCGAAGTGCCTTACTACGAGATCATTTATGAAAACGTTCTGCCGGTGGAAGTGTCCTTGTTCATGCCTCCCTTCCAGGACGAAGAGTCGGAAAAAATGACGCATATGGAAGTCGTGTCCATGACCTTCAAGAAAATCACCCATACCCACCTGGTCAGTACGCCTTCGGCTTCTGACGAATGGGGTCGTAGCGACGACTAAGGGTTCAATCCATAACGTTTAATAACGAAACAATAAAAACACTCGACTCTATCCGGTGCCAACAATAAGAACAAGGCACCGCGATGGAGTGCTTTTAGGGTATAACCAAACCCCCCTTATTGAATTTAAAACCCAATCCTTAAGCTTTGAAATCATTGTTGTATCCACTGTATTTGGAACGCATACCCACAAGCAAGCCTTTTTGCGACTGAACCAAAAAAATTAATTTTGTATCAATACACACATGCGCTTTACGGCGGACTTGAATAATCGCATCCGACACTATTTAATAGATATCCCTAATCGCTGCTAAGGTGTAGTTGATGAAGGTTTGTCCGCCGTTTGATTGCCGACAATACCGTCGCTATGGATCGCCGGCTTTCGGGTCAGTCACGTGACCGGAGGCGTGAACAACCCAAAAAAAATTCTTACCGAGTTGCTGGTTGCCGCGGGATTGGGCGATAAAAATGCCTTTTCCAACCTGTACCGATTGACCAGCCCAAATCTATACGCCGTTGCACTACGTATATTAAAACATGAAAGCAGCGCGCAGGATTGTCTACAGGAATGCTATATTAGTGTGTGGAAACAAGCCCGCTCCTACAACGCACAAAGGGCGGCTCCCATGACCTGGCTTACCACCATTGTCCGAAATCGCGCCATCGATATGCTGCGCAAGCAACCCTGGGACGCATTTACCACCGAGACGGAAAAAGCCCTGGCAGGTGCCCAAGGTTACGACGATCCGGTTAACCGATTGTCGATCAACAAATGTCTGGCGCAACTCCAAGCGCAACAGCGTGACTGCCTGCTACGATCGTATTATGAAGGCTTAACACATCCTGAGTTGGCGGAATTTCTACAAGTCCCTGTCGGTACGGTCAAAACCTGGATTCGGCGTGGCCTGGAACAACTTCGACGGTGCTTACAACAATGAGATATCAGAATCCACGACTACAAGACCGCTTAGCCGCGGAATATGTGACAGGTAACTTACGCGGCAAAGCCAGGCGGCGTTTTGAGAAATTACTATTTCAGTACCCGGAAATACAAAACCGGATATCGGTATGGGCGGCGCGTTTTCAGGCAGCCGATAACGATCTTACACCCGCCATCCCCCCCGAGACGGTGTGGACCGGTATTTTGTCCCGGATTGAAAAATCCGAACCACAATCCGGATCAAACCGAATGTTGTGGTATGCTGGCATGGCCGCCACACTGCTGTTGCTGATCGGGTCATGGTTCATTGTTACGGCACCACCAGCCGGCCGCGTTGCCGTCGTTAAAAATAAAAAGGCGGAAACAGTATGGGTGATGCGGGAAAATACCAAATCGCACCGCATCAAGGTAAAAACATTGCGATCACCGCAATTGCCTAAGAATAAGACTTGCGTGCTTTGGTTGGTCTGGAAAGACGGTAAAACACACGCCGTTGGTTTCCTTCCTGATTCGGTGGGAACGCGGGATCTTTTGCTTCCCAACCTCACTCGCAACCCTGAAGCAGCCGATGTCGTTGTCAGCATTGAAGACGCGGGGGTTTCACCCAGCGAACCCGGTGAGATTGTCTTCAAAGGACCGTGGCGTAATTTGTGATCCCTTGTTTGTTTTTTTCTCCTGCATATCGTCCACCATGGAGAGTCCACACCCGGTGTCGGGCCCGGCAAAAAAATTTCCAATAGTAAATCTAAACACTTTGTCCGCTCGTATATTGAAGTATACGCTGCCCACCACCCATTGGTGTCAGCCAGATAATTGTTACAACATGTCACCGATGGAAATAGCCATGCATAGAACACTTACCGACGAATAATCGCATTGCGGTTACATACCGATTGCCGGACTCGTCCCGCCAGCATTGCTGTATCGAGGCCTGGATACACCCGCTTGATCTTTGTTCGGGAGATACTCCATGGGCAAACAAATAGAATCGATGCATGCTTTAAGCATGCAGCTCAGTAATTTTATTCAACATTACCGCGATACGGTCATCAGTCAGCTTGCTACCACACAGTTCATGCAATCGGTGTCCGGGCTAACCCAGATGATTACCCGAACCATTCGTGCACATGGCAGCATATATGTTTTTGGCAACGGCGGAAGTCACGCCATTGCCCGGCAATTTGAGTCCAGCATGATCGAGGAACTCGCCGGAGGTACTCATCCTGTGCGCATACGTTGGGGGGTGGACTTTCACGCCTCCCAGTCTATCGTTCGTCGCCATGGATATGAGCACATATTCAAACAACTGCTTTGCCAGGAACACACCGGCCCAAACGATTTGGTACTGCTGGTCAGCGGCAGCGGCAATTCCACCAACCTGATGGTAGCTGCCGAGTATTGCCGTCAACGTGGTATTCCTTGTGCCGGGTTGGCGGCGTTTTCAGGTGGACAATTATGCGATCCGGGTGTTGTCGACCTTCCCATCTCCATTCCGGTGGCCGATCAGCAGATCGGCGAAGATGTGGTTCAGTCCTTGTTGCAAATCTCCGCATGGTACAGTGCTGAACTATTACACAGTACAGGTCTTGGTCTCGAATCCATCACACAACGCTACATGGAAATGCTTGACTCGGGTTTTGCCCGCTTGGACCCCTACTTCTTAATTTCCGTAGGTACGACGGTCAGTAACGCCTATTTGCATGATCGAAGGGTGTATGTACTGGCACCCGAGGGCGGCGGTGTTAGCCTGAGCGCGGAGCATGTTGCCCATAACCTTAATTGGGACGCGGTCTATCAGGTACAAACACCGCCACGCCGTTATTTGACCTCCACACCGTCGGGCTGTGATTTCAGCGGCATCGGAAACGATCGTTTTCTTGCCGGTGTCGTTAGTTGCCAGCAGATTTCCGTCGCGGCACCCGGGGACGTACTTATTGTCTTTGCGGTTGACGCCGGCGAGCCTGCAGTCCGGGAGACCCTGAATTACGGGAAGAAACACGGCATGCGATTGTTCGGTTTTTCCGGTATCGGCACCACAAGCGATGACACACAAAGGGTGTTTGGGGTCCGAAATCGAGCGGTGGTGGCGGATCTATGTCAGGCCGCAGGCCATATGCTTGGCCGTGTGGTAAGACTTACGTTGAAAACTATTGAGGACGGCGCCGCACCCGACGATTTACTGGCATATCTGGTGAACGACGATCTTGCACAAAGGAGGCTGCTTCATGTTATTGATGGGCTCTGAGGTCAGCCAAGTCATCGGCGGCGCGTACACATATCAACCAAGCCTGGCCATGCGCAAACGCCTGACTCGCGACATCGCCAGACACCACAGCTCCCAATACGACAGCTTTACATTCTTTTATAAAGCACCGCCGGAAAGCGTTACCCCAACCGGAGGGCCGTTAATGCGGCGACGCCACCCGTCCACTCAGGCACCGGTACCGCATTGGCCGGAACCTGAACTCGCCCTGTTATTGGGAAAACAGCATCAGGTGAAAGCGGTTACGCTGGCCAACGACTTCACCGCCTATGCCGTGGAAGTGCAGGGCCGCGACAATCAATTTGATGGTACGTATTTTGGTAAAGTATGGCCCTCCTCCTGTGCACTCGGTCCACATTTTATGGCGGTTGACAAAGCAGGCGACCTGGACCGACTCACGATTACTATAACGATTGTTCGCCAAGGTAAAACCTTATACGAAAATGCCTATTCCACCGACCGGCGGCGGCGGGAATTTCATGAGATTCCTTCGCTTGCGGTTGCCTACCGCCGCAGCTTTGGCGATAAACCACCACCGTCCAAGGATATTCCGTTGGACGGCGACTATCTACCGGCAGGAACAGTGCTGATGCTCGGAACGGGAATTATCGTTCCACAGCGCGCCTACAGCGAACCCGGTGATGTGATTTCGATTCGTTGCGATCCTATCGGGGAATTAGTAAATGTTGTGGTCTAAAGCCACCGTGTTACCCGGCATGCTCATACGCCATTGACCATAAGAAATTGGGTAATCCTTGCCAATGACAACAGGAAACATGGTGGCTACCGGTAAGTAATAGTGCTTTATTGGCATGATTCCAGCAATTATCCACGCAGGCTGATATAATTTTTTATTTACCTTCAGCCAAAGTGAATGATGCCGCTACATGTTGCAACAACCTGGATCGTTGCGTTGATCCTGTGTAGTGCCGTTTGGGCCGACGTTCCGGTTCAAGATGAAGCGGCGCGTCTGGAGACACTTAGGGCTCAGATGAAGTCCCTTACCCGGACTCTAAACAACGATCAAGACAGCCAAAACAAGCTGCATGGTCAATTGGGACACATTGAAAAGGAAATCAGCCGAATAGTGCAAGCGAAAAGCTCTGCCGCATTGGAATTGAAACAGTTGCAAGCGGACTTAATCAGCCTGAAAAATCAGCATCAACAATCCCGACACGCCCTGGTTGTGGAACAAGCGCTTTTCGGCAAGCAAGTTCGCGCAAGTTATATACTTGGACGTTCATTACCCATGAAAGTCATACTGGCAGCCGACGACCCAAAATCGATTAGCCGTAATCTGATATACCTGGGGCATTTTAACCGGGTACGGGCTGCTCGCTTACAGCGAATCAGCGGCCAGCTGATCGAATTAAACCGTCTACAGGCGGCCATTGAAAAGCAAAGGCAGTTAATCGCCGATGGACGGGCCGAGTTGCAAGTCAGGGAACAAGACCTGGCCGGCCAGCTTAGCCAACGACGAACGGTTTTGGCCAAGCTGAACCGTCGAATAAAAAAGAAAAAAACCCTGCTTCAGCAAATGGAGGCTGACAAGAAACGCCTGAAAAACCTGATTAAGGCACTGCGCATGCAACCGCAGGCGCTGATCCCATCCCCCCATGGGCCGCTAACCAACCTGCCGTTTGCTCAATTACGAGGCAAACTCATGTGGCCGGTAGCCAAGCACAAGGGGATTATAAAACATGGTTCTGGTGTGGTTTTTGTCAGCAAGACCGGCCAGCCGGTGCATGCAGCCGCGGCCGGCAAAGTGGTATTCGCGCAATGGCTGCGTGGATACGGTTTATTAATGATATTGGATCATGGCCAGGGTTATATGACCTTGTACGGTTATAATCAAACTTTGATAAAAGGGATTGCCGAATCGGTTGAGGCGGGCGAAATAATCGCAACCGCCGGCCGCAGCGGCGGTCAAACAAAAAGTGGAGTGTATTTTGAAGTTCGAATCAACGGCAAGGTGGACAACCCACTGCGCTGGGTGATCCGATCGGCCGGAAATAACTGAAGTTGTTGCCATTTAGCGAATATGCGTATGATATACAATGCCGGGAATCGGGAATTTCCCGGCGGAGAAAATAACGTGAAATCTTTTGCGGTTACTTTTGTTACTTCGATTGTGAAGCTTTGCCCTGGAGTGAAACCATGAATGCCACCGTGCGTAACTTTTTTATCTTATCCCTTGGCGTCGCCTTGGGCGTAATCGCTGCCATGAGCAGTAGTGTATTTGCCGATCGCCATAAATCGGCGGCGGCGCCGCTACCGCTTACCGAACTGCACACCTTTACCGAGGTGCTGGAGAAAATTAAGAACGATTATGTGGAGCCGGTGGAAGACAAGGAGCTTTTGGAAAGCGCCATCCAGGGCATGGTGACGGGTTTGGATCCGCATAGTTCGTATTTGAACGCGGAAGCCTATCGTGAACTTCAGGTGGGCACATCGGGACAATTCGGCGGCCTGGGCATTGAAGTGGGTATGGAAAACGGCTTTGTCAAAGTTATCGCCCCTATCGACGATACGCCTGCGGAACGGGCGGGAGTCGTTGCCGGGGATCTGATCATTCGCCTGGATGACACCGCGGTAAAGGGGCTGACTCTGAACGATGCGGTCAAACTCATGCGCGGCAAACCCGGCTCGCAGATCATTCTGACCGTAATCCGCGAAGGTGAAGAACAACCCCTGAAAATCACCATTACCCGTGACATCATCCGGGTCAAGAGTGTCAAACACGCACTGCTGGAAAAAGGCTTCGGCTATGTGCGCATCTCTCAATTTCAAACCCGTACCAAGGAAAACCTGCTGGATTCGGTGGAAAAGCTGCGCAAGTTGAGTGACGGTAAATTACGTGGCCTGGTACTGGATTTACGCAACAATCCCGGCGGTGTGCTTAGCGCGGCGGTGGGTGTTTCCGATCTGTTCCTGGAAAAAGGCCTGATCGTCTACACCAAGGGCCGACTGCTAAACTCAAAATTAGAATACCGGGCCAAACCCAAGGACGTCATCGATGGCGCACCCCTTGTCGTCCTGGTAAACGGCAGCTCGGCTTCCGCCTCGGAAATTGTCGCCGGTGCCCTTCAAGACCATAAGCGGGGGGTGATTGTAGGCCAGAAAACCTTTGGAAAGGGTTCCGTGCAGACCATCATTCCCATGCAAAATGAATCTGCCCTCAAACTGACCACGGCGCTGTATTTCACACCGTCAGGACGATCGATTCAAGCTGAAGGTATTTCGCCTGATATCCCCTTGAAGAACTTCAAAATTTCCAAATTGGAAGGAAGCGACGACTCCCTGAAAGAAGCGGATCTGGCCGGTCACCTGGCAAATGCCGGCGATAAAAAAGAAGCGAAAAAAGAAACCAAGAAAAAAGAAGACAAAACAGAAAACGATTATGTCTTGCACGAAGCATTGAATCTGCTTAAAGGAATGACTATTCTCAAAGAAAGGGCTATGAATTAACCAAAGGACTTACTCATGGTCAAGGTTTTGATGCCCCTGGCACAGGGCTGCGAGGAACTGGAAGCGGTCACCATTATAGACCTGCTTCGCCGGGCTGGTATTGAGGTCGTGACCGCCGGACTTCAGGCCGGGCCGGTGACAGCTAGCCGCGGTACCGTTTTGGTACCCGATCGTGAACTGGCCGCGGTGTTGGATGAGGATTTTGACATGATTGTACTGCCCGGCGGCCAGCCTGGCAGTCGAAATCTTGGCGGCGATCCCCGTGTCATACGCCTGTTGCAAAAAATGGCCGGATCAGACCGCTTCACGTGTGCTATCTGTGCCGCACCTTCCGTTTTGGCCAAATCCGGCCTGCTGGAAGCCAAACAAGCCACCGCGTACCCGGGCGCACTGGACGATTTTTCCGCTGTACAGCTTAGCGATGCCCCGGTAGTCAGTGACGGGAAAATCATTACATCCAGGGGACCGGGAACCGCGATGGATTTTGCGCTGACACTGATCGAAAACCTGCTGGACAGCGAAAGCCGTCAAAAAGTCGAGGCCGGACTGGTACGAGCCTGATGTTTCCCTACCAAGTGTTCAAGGATATGGAGCAGGTCAGCCAGGAGGCCGCCGCCCTGGTCTTGGAATGGGCTGAACATGCCGTCCAACAACAAGGCGAATTCTTTATCGCTCTGGCGGGGGGCTCCACACCAAAACGGCTTTATCAGGTATTAAGTCAACCACCCTATCATGAGTCCATGCCGTGGGCTAACACCCAAATTTTCTTTGGCGATGAGCGTAGCGTCGCGTTGGATCACCCCGACAGCAATTATCATATGGCCTATGAAAACCTGTTGTCTTCGGTGGCCATTTCGCCGGATCATGTTCATCCCATGCACGCGGAACTGCACGGCATTCGCCATCACGCCTGCGACTATCAGGCGCAATTGGAACGTTTACCCAAAAACGACTTTGGGCTGCCTGAGTTTGACCTTATTTTACTGGGCATGGGCGATGACGGTCACACCGCCTCGTTGTTTCCGAATTCCGCCATACTGCACGAAACTCAACGTTGGGTAGTGGCCAATTATGTGGATCAGAACAATACCTGGCGCATGAGCCTGACTTTTCCGGTCATCAATGCCGCCGCGCACGTATTGTTTATGGTCTGCGGCGCGAACAAAGCGAACAAAGTGGGTAGAATTCAACAAGGCGAAACATTTCCCGCCCAGCGCGTCCAGCCCGAACAAGGCGAACTGCTATGGCTGCTGGACGAGGCCGCCGCCGCGGGTATTCACGACTCAGGCAACGGGCGATGAAAATCGTCGCCGCCGATATCGGCGGCACCAAAACGTTGCTGCGACTAAGCAAGATTCAGGACGGTACCCTTGCCACCATCCGAGAACAGCGCTTTGTCAGTGCCGACTATGGTCAATTTGAAGACATACTGCAGAAATTTCTGGCCGGCCAGCACGGTATTGAGGCGGCCTGTTTCGGCTTGGCGGGACCCATCGAAGGTAGGCTGGCCAAAGTAACCAACCTGCCCTGGCAAATGGACGGTGATAAAATCGCCGCCGGCGCCGGTATTGCCAAGGTCAAACTGATCAATGATTTTGCGGCCATCGGCTATGCGGTTCCCGCCCTGCAAGCCGATGATTTACTCACCTTGCAAAAGGGATCCGCCATCTCCCATGCACCGATAGCCATATTGGGCGCGGGCACCGGATTGGGTGAAGCCATATTGACCTGGTGCGGGGAGCGCTATCAAGTCATACCCACGGAAGGGGGACATGGACATTTCGCACCCACCAATGCTCAGCAAATGGAGCTGTTGGCTTTTTTACTAAAACGCTTTAACCGGGTTTCCAACGAACGGCTGTTATCAGGCAACGGCGTCATCAACGTATTTGATTTTCTCCAATACAATCGTCACTCTCCGATCAATGCCGAACTGCATCAAGCCATGCAACGGGACGATCCTGCAAAAATCATTGCCGAATTTGCGGCTCGTGGCGAAGACGAGACTGCGGTCGCCAGCATGGAATTGTTCAGTGAAATTTACGGCCAATGCGCGGGCGATTTGGCCTTAACGGCGTTATCCCGAGGCGGTGTGTACGTGGCCGGTGGTATTGCGGCAAAAAATAAACAGCTGTTTCAGCAGGACGGATTTCTGCGGTCATTTAATGAAAAAGGCCGTATGACTTTATTAATGACCCGAATGCCCGTACATATCATTCTTAACACCCAGGTAGGTTTGATAGGGGCCGAACAGGTGGCTATGTTATTGGCTCAAGGAAAAATCACCGTCTAGTCTAGTGGTCCTGCGCAAAGTACAGTAAAGCCTTGCGATACCCGGAGCCATCCCTGCGGGTTTTACGCTGTCAAGGCGCGATGCGGCATATCACACTGGATAGGGCGCATCCTGCACAGTCAAGCGCTGACCGGTATCAACATTTTCACGGACCGCCAAGCCATGTGTTCGTTTTCAGCCCGGTTATCACGACGTATTCATAACGATGGATCGGCGATCCATGCCTTGTGTAGACTTGATTTCAAACCATCCTCACCCTGGGCAGGGTGTCGGTCCGGAAAGCATTGCTCCCGGGTAACGCTCATGCCATGATTGGCCATTTAGAATGTGAATACCCAATGCAGGAATCTGATTGATGAATCTTCGTCGTACCAAAATCGTTGCCACACTTGGCCCGCAGACTGACTCCACCCAGATCATCGATGCCATGATCCGAGAGGGGCTTGATGTCGCCCGCCTCAATATGTCCCACGGGGATCATGCCATTCAGAAATGGCGTGCGGAACTGCTACGCAGTCGCGCCATTATCAACGAAAAACCGGTCGGCATTTTGGTTGACTTGCAGGGTCCTGAAATTCGCATCGGCGGCTTTCAAAACGACGCCACCATCGAATTGCTCAAGGGTGACAATTTTATTTTGGATACCGATCTGGCTGAAGACACGGGTACCCCGGCGGCCGTCAGTGTCACCCACAAAGATCTGGCCCGTGACGTGCGCCCAGGTGACTGTTTGATGCTGGCCGACGGGCGTATTGAACTTCGCGTTGTCCGCTGCACACAAACCCGGGTTT
>Ga0114931_10012294_pt1 | contig 10036 bp, 5 predicted proteins | sample 2SBtaG_FD_89579 | JGI IMG/M metagenome (GOLD analysis project Ga0114931, IMG submission 89579) | Deep subsurface microbial communities from Kolumbo volcano to uncover new lineages of life (NeLLi) - 2SBTROV14_V59a metaG | ecosystem: Environmental > Aquatic > Marine > Volcanic | place: Kolumbo... | reverse complement strand
GCTTGCGTCCGCGGGTCTTGGGCTTACGCCAGGCAACAAAACGAGATGCCTTGGACAAGACTCTATCTTAGTTCCTGGCGGCCACGATGCGAGCCCAACGCCCGTGAAACGAGGATTCTAACGGCGAGCCGAGGTCCGCCGTCGCCCACCCGCCCCACGTTCTGTTGGCCGCGGCGGCGCGCTTTCCAGCAGCACGTTGCCGGGCCCCAACAACTGGTCCACCCGCTCGCGCAGCTCGGCATTGGGCTCCACGCCTTGGCTTGAACTTTCGATCCACACCTGGCCGCCTGACGCCAAATCGAGCCGCAATCGCAGCCGCTTCTTGCCCGGATAACCTCGTACAATCTCCCGCAATTGCCGGAGGCCTTGCTCCCCATGCTGATCCTCACGAACGCGAATCACCATGCCGCTGCTGTACTGTTTGGACAGCTCGTCCAACGGCAGGAGTTTGTCGACAATGAGATTCACTTCCTCGCTGCCGGGGCGACGATCCACTTTGCCGATCACCGCCAGAATGGCATCCCGCTCCACCAAATGCCCATACTCGGCAAATTGCTCCGGCCACAAAATACAGCGGACCATGCCGTCGAGATCTTCTAAATCCCACATGGCGTACTTGGTGTGGCTGCTTCCCGCGCGGGCGTTTTTGGTGTGCGAAAACTTGATCGCCGAGAGCATGCCGCCCAGACGCACTTCGTCGCGATGGGCCAACTGGGCGAGCGAACTGCTGCTGTGCGTGCAATAGGTTCGCAGCGTCGAGGCATGCTCAGCCAGGGGATGGCTGTAAAGGTAAAAGCCGAGCACTTCTTTCTCCTGCGTGAGCAGATCTTTTTCCTCCCAGGGCGGAATCTTCGGCAGGTCGGCAGCCGCCTGGTCGCTGGCGATTTCCTCCTCCAGTGTTTCGAACAAGCCCTTTTGTCCGCTGCGACGGTCCGCCGCGGCGGCGGCCCCGGCTTGCAGCGCCCGGTCGAGCACCGCCATGAACTGCGCCCGATGTCCTCCCTGCGAATCAAACGCGCCGGCTTTGATCAGCGACTCGATCGTCGAGCGGTTGCAGGTTTGCGAATCGACGCGCTCGCAAAAGTCAAATAGGCTGCCAAACGGCCCGTCCTTTTCCCGTGCGGCCGCAATCTCCTTGGCCGCGCCGCTGCCACAGGCCTTGATCGCGCTCAAGCCGAAATGAATCCGCCGATCGACGACCTTGAAATCAGGGTCCGAGGTATTCACGTCCGGCGGCACGATCTCGATTTCCATCCGCCGACAATCTTCCAGATGCTCCACCAACGCGTCCTTGCTCTTGAAATTGCGTCCGGGAATGTCGCACGACAAGAGCGCTGCCATGAATTCCACCGGAAAATGGGCCTTCAAATAGGCCGTCATGTAGGCGATCAGCGCGTAGGCGGTGCTATGCGATTTATTAAATCCATAGCCGGCGAACTTTTCGATCATGCCGAACAGGGTATTGGCTTGCTTCTCGCTCAAGCCACTTTGTTTCGCGCCGTCAATAAACTGCTCGCGATAGCGGGCGATGATGGGCAATTTTTTCTTGCTGATGGCTTTGATGCAAGTATAGGCGTCGGAAAGAGGGATGCCGCCCAGGCGATTGAGAATCCGCATCACCTGTTCCTGATAGACCATCACGCCGTGGGTTTCTTCCAAAATTTCCTTCATCACCGGATGCGGATACTCGGCCGACTTGCGGCCATGTTTCACTTCGATGTAGTCGTCGACCATGCCCCCTTCCAACGGTCCCGGCCGATAGAGGGCGTTGGTGGCGATGATGTCGCGAAAATGGTCGGGCTTCATCCGCTGCAGAAGATCGCGAATCCCGCCGCTTTCGAGCTGGAAAATGCCTTTCGTTTCGCCGCGGCACAACAGGGCGAACGTCTGGGCGTCGTCCAGCGGAAATTGGTACGGATCGACCCGCTCGCCCTGCGATTGTTCAATCAACTCAATGCTGCGTGCCAGAATCGTGAGGTTTCGCAGACCCAGAAAATCCATTTTCAACAGCCCGGCCCGTTCGACGTCGCCCATCGCCCATTGGGTGATGACTTCGGTCTTGCCTTTGACATGCTGCAGCGGCACGTACTGGTCGACCGGTTTTTCGGCAATCACCACCGCCGCGGCGTGGGTGCCCACGTTGCGGGCCAGCCCCTCGATTTTACGGGCCAGGTCCAACAACTCGCGAATCTCGCCGTCCGCTTCATACGTCTTGCGCAACTCGTCGCTTTGCTCCAGGGCCGCGTCGATGGTAATGCCCAACTGGTCGGGCACCATGGCCACCACCTGGTCCACGCGAAAGATCGGCAAGCCCAGCGTGCGCCCGACATCGCGAATCGCCGCCCGCGCGGCCAACGTGCCAAAGGTGCCGATTTGCGCGACGTTCGCCTCGCCATATTTTTCCTTGACGTATTGAATGACTTCGCTGCGGCGCTGCTTGCAAAAATCGATGTCGATGTCGGGGGCTTCCAACCGGCTTTCATCCAGAAACCGTTCGAACAATAGATCGTACTTCAATGGACATACGTGGCTCATTTTCAAGGCGTAGCACACCAACGAACCGACACCCGAACCGCGGGCCGTGCAAGCAATGCCCTGTTCCGTGGCGAATCGCACAAAGTCCCACACGATCAAAAAATAGTCGCAGAAGCCCAGCTTGGTGATGACGCCCAACTCGCGGTCCAAGCGATCGTAAACTTCAGCGGACAAATCATCGCCCGTCCAACGGTCCGACTGCTTGGCGTAGCGCTCTTTGAGACCGGCGATGCAAAGTTCGCGCAGAAAATCTTCCGACGGCTTGTTCTCCGGCGGCTGGAAGCTGGGAAAATGCCGCTTGCCCAGTTCCAGATCGATGTCCACCGAGTCGGCGATTTGCTGCGAACGGCGCAGCGCCTCTTCCTGCCCCGGCAAAGCGGCGTACATCTGTTCGGGACTGCGCAGAAAGAACTGATCGCCCTCCATCTTCATCCGGTTGGCGTCGGTGCGGTACTTGCCCGTGTTGATGCACAAGAGCACGTCCTGAGCTTCGGCGTCCTCCTGGTTCACGTAATGGGCGTCGCTGGTGGCCACCAACGGCAAGCCCATGCGCCCGGCCACCTCCACCGCGGCGGTGAGCGCCTGGCGCTGAATCTCCAAACCGTTGTCTTGAATTTCAATAAAATACCGGTCGCCAAATACCTGATGAAACCAGGCGGCGATCTCCATGCCCTGGGCGATCTGCTCTTCGGTCGCCGGTCCGCTGCCGTGGAGCAGCGCGCGGCTAAACTCGCCCGACACGCAGCCGCTGAGACAAAGGATCCCCTCGGAATGATCGGCCAGCAACTCGCGGTCAATCCGCGGTTTGTGATAAAAACCTTCGAGATAGGCTCGGCTGGCCATCTTGATCAGGTTCTGAAAACCTGTGCGGTTTTGAGCCAACAGCGTCAGATGGTAGCTGGCTTCTTTGCTGCTGGCGACGCCGCCCCGATCGAAGCGGCTGCCGGGGGCGATATACGCCTCGTAGCCCAACACGGGATTGATCTCCGCCTGGCGACAGGCTTCGTAGAATTGCAACGCGCCGTACAGATTGCCGTGGTCGGTCAGCGCCAGGGCGTTCATGCCGAGTTCTTTGGCCCGGTGGACCAGTTTCTGAATCGGACTGGCCCCGTCCAACAAACTATAATGGCTATGGCAATGCAGATGCACAAACGGCGATGCACTCACGTTCGGCTCCTTCCTTTCAACGGCAAAGCAAGACAAGAATCACCAGCCGCTATTGTAACGCCACACCGAAGACAAGGCAGGGGGCAAGCAAGACCGCTCTCCAGCGAGACTGTTCGTAGTATAGCCGCGACTCTACGAGTCGCCGGAAGCCGCGAGCGGGGACGCTGCGGCTCGCTGGCGAGCGGCGGATTAGCACTGTTCGTCCGGTTCGCCGATGGACCGCAGATAACCGGCTAGTTGCGACTGCATGTCCAACAGATCCTGCCACTGTGCAAGCGAGATCGTTACCCGCTGCTGTTGGTCGTCGATCAGCACCGATTGGATAAGCTGCCGAGCGCGCAGATGCAGGTACTCCAAAAGTTCCGAAACCTGCGCAGCTTGGCAAGGGCTCAGTTGGTCGGGAAGTTCCGGCGGCAACGGCAGGTGCAATGTGCTCTGCAGATCGTCAGAACCCCCCAAACGCATCTCGAAACTAAGGGATGAAGAGTCCATCCGGTCGACCAACTCGCCGGCGCGCAACGCGCCGGTTTCACTCATGCCGTCGTTGCGAAGTTCCGCTAACCGACTAGCGATTTGGTCGCGCGTGCCAAACAGCAACACCGATCGGCCCACGGAGATCACATCGCCGTAGCGCAAGATGCGCAGCTGCGTATCCTCGCCGTTGACGCACGTCCCGTTGGTGCTCTCCAAATCGGTGAGGACCAGTTTGTCTTGGTCTTCCTGGATTTTGAGATGAAAGCGACTGATCCGTTCGTCGTTGAGTTGGACCGAGTTGCCCTCTTCGCGACCAATCGTAATGGGCGGCTCCAAGTTGTCGTAGACTTGTCCGCGATCCGCGCCGTCCAAAACTCGTAACGTAATAGGGGTCATCGCCCAACCACCGCCTCTGACCTGTACCGACGATCGCTCCGTGTGTCCCAAAACCATCCTTGGCAGCACGCGTTGCCAGGTAGCCCGCTCCTTTCCCCCTAGATAGCGCTTATAACACGAGGCGCGCTCAGCGGCAAGTGAATGTGCCAAACCAACACGGTCCCGGCATCGGATCTACGACGACGTCAGATCGATGGGGGCGGCTCCAGGCGGCGGCGTGCCCCCGCCGGCACGGATGTAGTTGCCGCGCTGACGCGCATACTGCTCGCTCGACGGCAACGGGGGCAGGTCGCTGCGGCTGGCCGCGGCCGCCTCGAAAAGCCGCCGAAGAAAAGGTCGGCACCAGCCACAGCCCGTCCCGGCCCCAAAACACTCCGACAATTGCGCCGCGCGTTGCGGTTTCTCGATCCGCAAAAAGTTGGTCACCTTGCGCTGCGTTACATGAAAACAGAGGCAAAGTTCGTCGTCGGGTTGCATGAGAGCAAGAGCGAAGGGTCCAAGGATAAAAGTGAGCGAACGAAATTATAGCATGATCCGCGATTCATCGCTCATCACGGCTTGCTTGTTTTTCCTCCTCCTCCCAGATCGGTCGCCAGGCGGAAGGCAATCCGGCGGGCGCGGTGAAATTCGTCCAGATCGAGCCACTCATCCACGGTGTGTATGTCGTTTTGTCCGCAGCCAAGCGTCACGGTCGGAATACCGCGGGCAGTGAGCCAGTTGGCGTCCAACCCCCCGTTGGCAATCGCGTACTCCGCTGGGCCGCCTTCGGCCTGAATCGCGGCCGCGGCCGCCCGCACCGAGGGTTCCTCCCGCGACAAGCGGAAGGCCTCGTAATCCAGGCGACCCTCGATCGACGCTTGGCCGCAACGCCCCTGATGGTTGTGAACCTGGCGGGCAGCCTTTTGAAATGCGCGCTCGATTTCGCGCACGATGCGCTCTCGAAACGCAGGATCGTGACTGCGGGCTTCGGCACGGATTCGTACCCGATCGGCGACGACGTTCGTGGCAGCGCCGCCCTGGATGATGCCGATGTTGCTTGTGCCTCGGCGACGGCCCTTGACCACCAAGCCATGCCAACCGTGTTGCACCAGGTCGGCCGTCGCCAACGAAGCAATCGCAATCGCACTGATCCCCTGCTCGGGATGTCCGCCGGCGTGACTGGCCAGACCCCGAATTTCGATGTTCATGCGATAACCGCCCGTGGCGCCAAGCGTGAGCTTGTGGGCAGGGCCGCCATCCCAGTTGAACGCCAAGCGAGGGTTGCCCAACATCGATTTGCGTACGTAGCGCGCGCCGTGCAGACCCGCCTCCTCCTGCACGGTCCACAGAAACGTCAACGGCGGATGGGGCAACCGACGTCGCAGGATGGCCAGTGCCGTCGACAAAAGGACCGCCACGCCAGCCCGATTGTCGGCGCCCAAGGCGGTGTGAGCCTCAGCGGCGACAATACGATTGCCGCGCCGTACCGGTCGGGCGCCCACGCAGAGGGGCACCGTGTCCATGTGCGCGACCAGCAGTCGACGCGGCGCCCGGACGCTGCCCGGCAAACGGAGCGCGAAGTTGCCGACCTCTCCGCCCAAGGGCGAGCGGCGACCAGTGCGGTCCATTTCCAGGGCGGCGGCCGGCGCGCCGGCCGTGGTCAGTTGTTGGCGTAAGCATTCCACGACCTGCTGCTCTTTTCCGCTCGGAGCGGCCAAGGCCATCAATCGCATCAAGAGTCGCTCGGCGGACTTATCGGGAACAATTCCTGAAATCATAGGACGATCTACTCGGTTGTTACGGATGGATGTTTCGGCTTCCTGCTTGCCATGCTAGCAGCGTCGGCGTTGACGTTGAAAAATGATAGCGATTCCACTCGCCTCTAGGTGAGAATTAGACGCAAAAGTTTCGCATCCTGCTCAATTTCAACCTCAAGACATGAAACCAACTCGGCAGGGGGATTTCTCTCCTCGCGATATCTTTTGAATCTTTAGCAAACTTGCCCCATTCTCCACGCAAGCGAGCGAAGCGGAATACCGATCATATCAATAAGGGCGGGTATGCCTTTCGCCGTGTGGCTACAGCCTTGGGAAGGACTCAAGAGAACGGGCCCCGAAACAACTCCCTGGTTGCCACAGGAATCAACAGCCGTTGAAGCTTGGGATTTCGACATTCTTTCATCAATTGGGTATTTCGTTTTTTTGTTGTTGAAAACCACACTCACCCAAGCAACTTAACGCTGTAGCAATCGGGCAGGGAGACTTTTCTCAATGCGGTGGAATCGCAGAAAACCACTATGGCCTTTGCTGATCGCATTGGCGTGCTTGTTCGCGTTGGCAGTTGCAGCGCCCCACATCTGGCAGCGGCATCATCTGGCGCCGCCACTGCGCTCGACGGCCGACGCACCCTCGCAACAGCGTTCGGCCGTGGTCACGCTGCAGCCTGAATACCACTCGGAAAACGCCATCGCCTCGCCATCCGCGCCTATCGGACCTCCAACGCTACCATCCCTCGATAGTCCACTCGCGACGGCGGAAAAAGAAGAATACAACACGCCGTCGGACGACGCGCAGTCTGCGGAGGTCTCGCTGTCTCAAGCCGAACAGCCGTTGCCCTTGCCGCGAGACTTCAACTTCGACGCCTTGCTGAATATCCGCGACACACTGCGCGCCCTGGTTCAGGAGCTACCTAGTCCCACGCCGCGGATAGACTCGTCAACCACTCCAGCCGTCTCCACGCCTCGGGTGCAAGTGACCAGCGAAGACGATCGCTTGGCCATGCTCGACCGGAGCGACCGACGCGATACCAGACGGCAACACAACGAGGTTGCCGATCCTGCCTCGATCAACGAGGTACTGACTGCCATGGGGGTCGATGAACTATTAAAAACCATCGGTCAGTCCCCACTGGCAAGAGAAATCGGCGCTCGGCTGGCGATGCGTGATCCGCCCCCGTCGCCGCCGATGACTCAAAAAGTTCCCGAAAAGCGGCCCGTGCCATCTCTACTACGACATCGGCCCACAGTCATGATCGGCCAGCTCGATGCCTTGGCAACCGTTTCACCCGCCGCGTCCTCATGGGCTGAAGAAGTGCTCGCGCACGTCAGACAACTGACCAGCGAGCCGGCGAGTTCGGTCGCCAATCCGCTCTTATTGGTGAACGAGTTGCGGACGCTTGCCGCCGCGGGCAACCGCCAAGCCTTGGAGCTATCGGATCCCAACGCCCGCCACGACTGGCGGAAGGCCGCCCAAGCGTTGGAACGTCGATTGGGAATCTGGCATGCGCTCTTGGATCCGTCGCTGTCGAACATGAGCGAAGCTCCGCCGAAGCAACCTGGTCGCGAACCTATGTGGATGCCCCTCTTGAGCGAGGTAGCTTCGTTGTTGGCAGGCGAGTCCAACGGCGCAGCATGGCGCGAGTATCTGCTACTGGACCGCGTCGCCGCGGCTGCGAGCGAGGGCGCCGGCATCGACGTGAAAGGGCGCCGTCGATTGGCCCAGCAGGTTCTCTCTCGTATGTCCGACCCGCGATTGACGACCGCCCAACGTCAATTCCTGGCGATCGAACCTCTCCGGAACTTGCAACAAGCGATCAGACCTTGGGCGGCGGGACCTGTGCGTCTCGATACACTCGCCGCGCTGATCGAACGTTATGAAATGAATCGGGAAATCCGCTACGCCTCGGCCATCGCCCAACTCCAACAGCGGCTCCAATGGTCGACCGACCCGCGTTATCAAAGCCTGGCCCAGCAGCTGAACCAATATTATCGCGGCGCCAACATGCGGATCGCCCTGACTGGCCAGCTACTCAACCGGATGATACCCAAGCAAAAAGTGGTCGTCGCGCCCGTCAGCGACACGGTAGTTGGCACGAAGGTCCGCGGCCGATCTCGTACGATCACCCAGGTGCGCGTGCGACTGCTGCCTGATCCCAATAGTTGGCGGTTTGGTTTGCAAGCCTACGGGACAATCTATTCGAAAACCCACTCCGATACGTGGCCCTTCCAGGTACGCAACGCGGCAAAATTGCACTATGAAGCGGAAAAGGTGATCGTCATCAATCAGCAAGGGTTAAGCATCTCGCCCACCAAGGCACACGCACGAGGACGCAGCGAGTTGGTGGACATCGACACGCCGTTGGACCCCGTTCCGCTGATCGGCTCGCTCATGCAAGACTTGGTACGTCAGCAGCATCAAAAGACGCAGCCGCGCGCCATGGCGCAAGTGAAATCGAAGGTCGTCCGCCGAGCACAACAACGGATGGATCGAGAAGCCGATCCGAAGCTCAGCAGGCTGGAACAGAAGTTTCGCGATCGGGTGCTGGCGCCCATCGAGCAACTCGCGCTGGTCGCCGAGCCGTTGGAAATGGTCACGACCGAAAAGCGGGCCACGCTAAAGCTGCGGCTGGCGGGCAACGGTCAACTGGCGGCCCACACGCCGCGGCCCGCGGCCCCTTCGGATAGCGTCGTCAGCCTGCAGCTGCACGAAACGGCGCTGAACAACGCGGCAACGGGACTAGGGCTCAACGGCCGGCGCATGACCGCCGGCGAACTGTTCAACTGGTTCGAGACCAAATTCGGGACCGTGGGAACCGAGCCACCGCCAGACCTGCCGAAACGGGCCGTCATCGAATTCGCCGTCCACGACGCGATCCACGTCGGCTGCGACGCCGATCGTCTAGAGCTCGTGCTGAGCATCCGCGAGTTGTCCTACCGGCGCGACAAAATCCTGAATTTTCAAGTCCACGCATTTTTCCGCCCCGTGTTGGACGGGCTCGACTTGCGATTGGTTCGAGACAGCACCTTGCAGTTTTCCGGTCGACGCTTGCGCACCGGCCCGCGCATCGTACTGCATAGCGTGCTGGGCAAACTGCTCCGCAAAGAACACGCGGTGAGTCTCCTCGCCGGCAAAGTTCAACAGGATCCTCGCTTGGCCGGCCTGATGATCACGCAATTGGTGATCGACGACGGCTGGATCGCCTTGGCCTTGGGCCCCGCCTCTCCGAATCGCACGGCTTGGCGGACGCCCCATCGCGAGCAGCGATCCGTGCTGATGATTCGTTAAGGGCAAACGGGCAATCGTCGCAAACGTCTGGCAAGCCCAGGGGTTGCAACCCCTGGGGCTTTTCGCCGCTACCGGACAATCGCTCCAAACCGGCGCCGAAACACATCGCGAATCAACGCCACGAGCATAATGATGGCCGCCGCATGGTCGATAAGCATGGTCGTCGGCAATCGGCCTGTGAGACTCGTGGCCGCGGCATGTGTTTGTGCGGCCATGGCCAAACAACCTAGCGAGGCGTAGACCGTCAGATTCAGCGCGGCAAGCAAGTTGCCCTCGCGCGACCGAGCTTGCATGGCGATCGTCGCGCCCCAGCCGATGAGCACGATCGCCGCGGCGATGGGCACGTCTGTCCAAAGCTGGGCGGCTAGCACGACAGCCAGCCCCGCGCCGATCAGCGCGGGACCACGTTGTCGGGTATGATG
>Ga0114931_10012293_pt1 | contig 10037 bp, 9 predicted proteins | sample 2SBtaG_FD_89579 | JGI IMG/M metagenome (GOLD analysis project Ga0114931, IMG submission 89579) | Deep subsurface microbial communities from Kolumbo volcano to uncover new lineages of life (NeLLi) - 2SBTROV14_V59a metaG | ecosystem: Environmental > Aquatic > Marine > Volcanic | place: Kolumbo... | reverse complement strand
GCCGAGGGCCTGAAGGGCTTCGTGGTCATGTGGGAGGCCCGCTCGGTCCGGGGCGACCCGACCGCCCAGGGCGTCGCCACCCACGACCTGATGACCGCCAGCGCCAAGTCCTGGGGCGAGACGCGCCTCGACGTCGATCCGAACAACCTCGAGGCCAACCCCGAGGCGCTGAAGCCCACCCGGGGCGAGGACGTCATCGGCCACGTCTCGCTGGCGACCGCGGTGGAGATCACCGACCCCAAGGACCTCGAGGTCGGCAGCGCCGCGGCGACCGCCGACGTGAACCCCGACTCGGGCACCGGCAAGAACGCCGGCAAGCCGGACGACGGCCCCATGAGCAAGACCGGCCTCGGGCTCGGGCAGGACGTGGCGGGGGCCGTCCCCGCCGACTTCACCCCGAAGGCCGGCGGCCGCCTCGTCGTGTTCGGCGATGCCGACTTCGCGAGCAACCAGCTGTACGCCGTCGGCAACAACCAGGACCTGTTCACGAACACCATCGCGTGGCTCGTGAACGAGAAGTCCCAGCTCGGCCAGGGCCCCGAGTCCAAGGCGCAGACCCTCACCATGAACCTGGTCGAGGGTCTGCTGGTCTGGCTGATCTCGGTGTTCCTGGTCCCAGGCCTGGCGGCGGCGCTCGCGATCCTGATGATGCTGCGCCGCCGCTTCCTGTGACCTACTCGAACATCACGTTCTGCAGCGCCTCGACGGTGGCCCCGCTCGACGCGCACAACAACGGGCTGCTCGAGGACAGCCAGCCGATGGTCCCCCTGCCGGGCGCGAAGTGGGCCGTCCTCGACCCGATCTTCAGGGCGCGAACGGCCCGGCGCGCCCTCGCCGGGAGCCAGACGCGCACCTCAACCGCCGCCGGCAAAGGAGACGAGGCGGCCGTGTGCCTCGTCGTACAGGGTCAGTCGGGCCGAGGACCACGCTTCGGGGAGGGTGATCCGCGGGGTGGCGTCGAACAGCGCGCCGCCCTCCTCGTGGATCCGCTTCAGGCGCCACGCCGGCAGGCCCGGCCGGAGGTGGTGCACGTGGTGGTAGGCGACGCCGTACAGCGCCCAGTCGATGAAGCCGCCGGCGACCGGCCACCGGGGCACGACGAGCAGGGTCGAGCCCAACAGGCCGTTCTCGACGAAGTCGTATTCGGCGGTGCGGTGGCGGACGAGGTTCTCGAAGGTGTGCTGGGCGTGGAACACGAGGAACCCGAAGGCCATCGCCGGGAACATCGCCAGCGCGAAGGCGCCGAGGCTGCCCGTCGCCCACAGCAGCGCGAGGAACCCGAAGAACGCCGTGTTCTCGTACCACCGGGCGCGCACCCGCATGAACCCGAAGAAATACAGGGGGGGCAGCACGCCGAACAGGATCGGGCGCTGATGGACCAGCCGGTACAGCGCGCGCTGCCACCCTGGCGCTGCCTCGAAGTCCGCCACCGTCCACGCGGCGGTCTGGCCGTCCTGGCTCCGGTCGAGATTGTTTCTGTCGCGGTGGTAGCGGGCGTGCTCGCGCTGCCACACCGACGGTGCGGTCGCCACGAGCGCGCCCACGAAGGGCGCCAGCCGGTCGTTCCACCGTCGGGTGGTGAACAGGCTGCCGTGGGTGAGGTCGTGGTGCACGAGGAACGCCCGCACCTGCGTCCCGGCGAGGACGAAGGCGCACAGCGCGGTCAACGCGAGTGCTCCGAAGAGGGCGGGGCCGGTGGCGGCATCCTGCACGAGACGCAGCCCGAGGGCGGTGCCGGCGAGCGCGAGTGCGTAGATCACGACCGTGGCGGCCACCTCGGCGACCGCACGACGGTCCTCCGCGCCCGCGTAGCGAGCGAGGTGTGCGTCGAGCTTCGCGCGAAAGGCCGGGTCCCTCGGATCCATGCGCAGGCCCCGAACCCAGGCGTATCCCGTCGAGCGGGGCGCCCGCCTGCCGGACCGCCCCGCCGTCTCCGAGGGCTTCAGCCCAGGAGCTTCTGGAGGCTCAGGGCGAGACCCACGTTGGTCACCTTGAGCTTGCCCATGGTGAACAGCATCATCCCGCTGGCCGGGTTGTCGAGCAGGCTGCCGAAGTCGTCCGTGGCCGCAGTGACCACGCAGCCCGGATCCTCCATGCCGCCCTCCGAGACCTCGCCCGGGGTCTTGGTGAGGTCGACCGTCCACGTGCCCGCGTCCGCGATGTCGAACTGGTAGGTGTTGTTGATGTCGGCGGAGAGCTCAGGGTGATCCTGGAGCTTCTTGGGCAGCGTGTTCTCGAAGAAGTCCTTCACATCGGCCATGGCGGAACCTCGGTCGGTTGAGAGCTCGGATGCACCGAGCGGGTTTTGGAGCGGACCGTGTACCGGGTCCGATGCGCCCAGGCAAGCCTCCGTCTGGGGGAGGATCAGGCGGCAGCGTCCAGCGCGTCGAGGAACCCACGGATCTCGTGTCCGCGGACCGCGAACAGGCCGAGGTCGTCGGGGTGCGTCCACCCGTGCCAGTCCGAACCGCCGGTAACGAACAGCCCGTGCTGGCGCGCCAGGCGGCGCAGGGCGCGGCGCTCGCTCCCGGACAGGGTGGGCCGGAGCACCTCCAGGCCCTGCAGGCCCGCCGCGACGAAGGTGGCGACGTGGCGCTGGGCGGCGGCCGCGCTCGGGTGTGCCCACGAGGTGACCCCGCCCCAGGCCCGCGCAAGACGGATCGCCTCGATGAACGGCAGATCGATGGGCGGGACGTTGCCGAGGGTGTCGCCGAGGTACCGGTGGAAGGCGTCCGAGACGCTCCGCGCATGACCCGCCTCGACGAGCGCGTGCGCCAGGTGCAGGCGGGTGAGGGCCTTGTCGCCCGCGTGTCCCTCCCGGGTCGCCGGCGGAAGCTCGGGCAGGGCGAGTCGGTCGACCGTGGCCTGGTAGCGGTTCGCCCGCGCGCGCACCTGCTCGCGACAGAAGTCGCGGAAGCGCACCGGCACCTCGCCCGGGAAGTACACGAGCAGGTGGTACTCGCACCCCTCGTGCATCCCCGAGACCTCCGCCCCGGAGATCACGTGGAGCCTGCGCCCGCCGACCAGCCGCGGGCCCGGATCCACCAGGGTCGCGAGGTCGTGGTCGGTCACCGCGATGACCTCGAGGCCGCCGCGCGCGCAGCGCTCGATGACCTCCTCCTGCGGGTATCGGCCGTCGGAACGGTCCGTGTGGAGGTGCAGGTCGAAGCGGGTGCCAGGTCGTGGGGACCGCATGAGCGCTCTTCGGGGTCGAATGTCAGCCTACTTGGGGTCAGATGGACAAGTCAACGGAATCCTCGGGGCCCTGGAGGGGACGCGATGCGCGCTCCGTGGGGATCCGAGAGAACCCCTCACCCCTTCGACGCCGTCCGTGGGGGCCCGGTTCCTCACCGGTGCCCCGTCTGTACCTCGGCACGCGGATCCGCCTGGCGGATGCGTTCGGCGAGGTCCTGCAGGGGGTCGGGGGCGGCGTCGGCCGCGGCGGCCATGGGGGCGAGAGCGGGCAGCGGCGAGCGGGTCGCGGCGACGAGCACGCCCGGTCCCATCGTGTGCAGCCGGTAGGAGCCGTCGCCCGTGGCCAGGGCCGCCTTGTCGGCCGGCGAGGTGGAGCGGAGCACCACCTTCAGGTGCCCGTCCGACTCGCGCACGAGGGTCACGAGGTCGGACTCGGGGACGTCGAAGTCGCTCCACATGCCGCCGCGGCCGGGGGAGAACTCGACGGCCAGCCCGGTCTCGCCGGGGGGCGGTGCGGGCCAGGCGGCTCGCACCGACAGGGCAGCGAGGGCGGCGAGGACCGCCACCCCCAGCCACAGTCGGCGCGCCGACGGCGGCTCGGGGAGCGCGCCCGGCAGCTCTCCGAGAGCGTCGACCGTGCCCCAGGGACGCGAGCGCACCGCGTGCTCCGCCTCCTCGGCGAGGGGGCCGAGGAGCCCGTGGCGCGACCAGCGACCCGGCGCGCACAGCACCACCCCGCGCAGGTGGTCGCGGGCCGGGGCCGAGACCTCCGTGGCCAGGGTGAGCAGCTCGTCGACGGGCTCGGGCTCGCTGTAGTCGAGCAGGAGCAGGTCCTCGCCGATGGGCATCCGGGGGACGTCCGCCTCGCGCCCGAGGGTACGACGGTGGTGCCGCCCGTCGGGGTGGAAGTGCAGCGCGAGCACCGTGGCATGGTGGCTCGGGCGCGCGCGCCCGAGAGGAGGCTGGAGATCGGCTTCCTGGAGCACGTTCGTCTTGAGGAGCCGCATCGTGCGCGTGCACCGCGCGCAGCCGATCACGTGCGCCCGGTGCTGCCCGTCGAGCACCTCCGGGCGCGGCGGACACGGGTCGGGGGCGAAGGCGGCGAGGCGCCGGAGCAGGCCGTCCAGCCGCTCCGGGGGCCAGTCGTCCACCGGGAGCCCGTCGGCGCAGGCCGCCTGGCGGACCACCTCGCGCAGGCCGCCGCGCGCGCCCTCCAGCGCCACCCGGTCGACCTGCAGGGTGCGCTCCAGGTCGTCCAGCGCCCGGGCGTCGCCGTAGTGCTGGCGAAAGACCGCCATCGTCAGCGGGGTCAGCGAGTGCTCGAGCGTGCGTCGCCAGCGGGGGGAAAGGGGCATCGCCGCGTCGGTCGGCCACGGATCGTCCAGGCGCTGCCGGCGCGCGCGCGCCACGAAGTGCCGCGTCAGCCGCTCGGCGCGATCCTCGGCCTGGGCCGGCGAGATCCCGGGCTCCAGGTGGTAGAGCACGTGGTCGCGCGCGTCGCGAAGCACCGCCGGACGGACGCGGATGCCCTCGCAGAGCAGCGTCCACGCGACACGCACGGTGATCGCAGCGTAGCCGGTGACCGCGACATCGGCGCTCCGAGGACCGGGGGACACGGGAAGGGCCATGGGGCTTGCCACGTCAAGGGGGAACTGGAAGTGGATTCTAGCTCCCCGCGCGTGCGCAGCCAAGGCGAGTCAGGCGAAGCCCGGTCCGTGGCCGATCGGCGAAGGACTATGCGGCGTCGGCCTCGGCCATCGCGGGTGGATCGCCGCGGTTGGCGGCCTCGGCCTCCTCCACGAGGATCTCGTTGATGCTCGCGGCGGTGGCGAGCGACGCGAGGTCACGGTCGCCGTAGATCCCCACGTACTCGTCGTAGAAGAGGGTAATGAGCTCGCCGAGGGTGGTGCGCGCGTTGGTCATTGTCGACTCCGGTGAGAAGGCCGGGCTCGGCCGGCGGGGATCGGAAAAAACAAGTTGCAAATCTCGTGCCTGATCTGAGGTGGAGGGACTCGAGCGGTTGGCTCGTGCTCTCCTGTAAATAGATACGCACCTGCGGCTGAGATCCCTGTCGGACAGTGTCAAGAAACTTGAACGCCCGTCTGGCAGATTGTCAGGAGCCAGACACAGCGAGCCCCCGCGCCGAGCAGCTCCCGCGCGCACGTGCGTGCGGTGGAGCCCGTGGTCACGACGTCATCGACGAGCAGGATCTCCCCGTCCATGTCACGCGTGGCGGTCACCCGTCCCACGAGGTTGGCCAGTCGCCCGCGACGAGTCGAGGCGGCCTGGCGGGGCCCATCGCGCACGTGCAGGGCGTGCACGACGGGGAGGTGCAGGCGGCGGGCGACCGGGATCGCGAGGAGGGCGGCCATGGCGAAGCCTCGGCGCACGCGGGTCGCGCGGGCGGAGGGCGCGGGGACTACCGCACGCACCGGCGGGAGCGGGTCGAGGGAGCCGGCGAGGAGCCGCCCGAGCGTCCGTGCCGCGCTCCGGTCGGGCCCGAACTTCGCGCGGCGCACCGCAGCCCCGAGCGGCCCCGCGTAGGGACCGAGGCACCACCCGCCGGCGATCCCTTCGAGCGGCGGGTCGAGCGGGCGGATCCCGTCCCCCCGGCAGGTGGGGCACATGCGTCCCACGCCGAGCTCGCCGCACCCCGCGCACACCGTCGGCCACAACAGGTCGAGCACGTCCCACCCCCAGGGCCCTCGTGCCGCGGCGGCGCGGCGCGGTCGAGGAAACGTGGGGCGGGTAGACGGCGGTCGAAGGCCGTCCCTACAACTGGAAGGGGTCTTCCTTCTTCGTCGCGCTCTTCTTGAACCCCGAGGTCTTCTGCTCGAAGGTCGCGAGCTGCTCCTCCAGCCAGGCCTGTGAGGCGTCCTCGGTCTCGAAGGGCTCGTGGGGCAGCGACCACGTGAGCGCGAAGTCGCCCCTGCACAGGTGGCTCCCGTCGAGCTGCCACTCGTAGGCGAGCTTGTCCTTCACGAGGTCGGCGACCTCCTCGGGCCACAGCTTTCCGGGCTCGGTGAAGGTCGCGTAGTGGGCGACCGCCTGCTTCTTGCCGTTGCCGCAGGTGGTGGTCTCGGTGGCGACCACCGCGTAGCGGTAGGCGTAGTGGCCGTTGCGGAAGGCGGCGGGCCAGCGGAACTTCGCGTAGGCGTCGGCTGCCTGGTCGTTCCCGAGGGCCTGCAGGATGGAGCGCCCCTGCTCGACGGCGCGCGGGGGCAGGCCGGGCCCGAGCTTCTGCAGGGCGGTGACCGCCTGCTTGGCCACGTCGTGGTCGACCCCGTCCTCCGAGCCCACGCCCACGGCGTCGCCGAAGGCGTTGATCACGTAGGTCACCTCGTCTTCGTCCTGGAGCTCCGTGGCGAGCTTGGTCAGCGTGGGCAGCGCGTCGGCGCGCAGGTTGCGGGCATAGACCTCGAGGACGCTGAAGAACTGCGCCCGGTCCACCGCGGTCTTCATCCCGACCTCGTTGCCGTACAGGGCGTCGGACAGCAGCTTGCGAACTCCGTCGGTGCGGCAGTCGGTCAGGCCGCGGTGCCAGCGGTTCGCCCAGAAGTCGGGTCCGAGCACCTCGTGGCTCTCGACGAAGAAAGGCCCGACCTCCTCGTGGTCGGCACACTGGTCGCCGAGCCAGCCGATCGCCTTGCTGCGCTCGTCGGATGGGATCCGCTGCAGGTAGCCGCGCACCTCGTCGTCGAGGTGGAGCTGAAGCGCCTTCAGCATGGCGTCTTTGACGTCGGTTCCCGGAAGCGCGGTGGTGAAGGTCTGCTCGGCCTCCTCCTTCGCGGCGTCCGGGTCGCAGGCGGCGAGGTTGGACCACGCCGTGGCCACGGTGGCCGGCGTGGCCGCTTCGACAGCGTCCTTCAGTGCCGCGGCGTCGCAATCCGCCGCTCGGGCGCCCAGTGTCGCGAGAACGAGCAATCCCCACATCATCGACCTCCTTCCGCCACCGGTCCTACCGCGGACGAGTGTCCGATTCAACGCGCGAACGACGGGCTCGCGTCCGTCGGGGGCGGGTTACAGGTCGCGCCACCCCACGGAATGGAGGCCTCCCGATGTCCTCTCCGCTTCGCGTCGCCGTGACCGGTGCCGCCGGCAACATCGGCTACTCGTTGCTCTGGCGGCTCGCCGGCGGCGACTGCTTCGGCGCCGACCAGCCGATCATCCTACAGCTGCTCGAGATCCCCCAGGTGATGGACAAGCTCGAGGGGGTCGTGATGGAGCTCGTCGACTCCGCGCGCCCCATCGTGCACGACATCGTCGCCACCGACGACCCGCGCAAGGCCTTCGACGGCGCCGACTACGTGTTCCTCGTGGGCTCCCGCCCGCGCACCGCGAACATGGACCGCGCCGATCTCGTCGCCGCCAACGGGCCGATCTTCGTGGGTCAGGGCAAGGCGCTCAACGACGTCGCCGGCTCCGACGTGCGCGTGCTCGTCGTCGGCAACCCGTGCAACACGAACGCGATGATCGCCGCGCACCACGCGCCGGACATCCCCAAGCACCGGTTCACCGCGATGACCCGCCTCGACCAGAACCGCGCCTGCGGCCAGCTCGCGGCGAAGGCCGGCGTGCCGGTGGCCGACGTGCACGACGTGGTGGTGTGGGGCAACCACAGCAACCAGATGTACCCCGACGTCACCTACGCGACGGTCGGCGGCCGCCCGGCCCTGCGCATCTTCGACGAAGCCTGGCTCCGCGGCGAGTTCCTCCAGACCGTCGCCACCCGCGGCAAGGCCGTGATCAAGGCCCGCGGCGCGTCGTCGGCCGCCTCGGCCGCCTCGTCGGCGATCGACGTCATGCACGACTGGTACCACGGCTCGGGGGGGCACATGGTCAGCATGGCCGTGTGGTCCAAGGGCTGGTACGGCATCCCCGACGGGCTGATTTGCTCGGTGCCGGTCCGCTGCGAGGGCGGTGACTACGAGGTGATCACCGACCTCGAGCTCGACGACTTCGGGCGCGAGAAGCTCGACAAGAACATCTCCGACCTCTCCGCCGAGCGCGAGGCGGTCGCCGACCTGCTGTAGGTGCCCTGCAGCGCGAGGCTGCGGGGCGGCGACGCCCCACCCGATCCCGGCCTCCCGCGACAAAAGAGTCGCGGGAGGTCTCGTCTCAGCCCCTGTCCACGCCGCCCGAGGGGGTTTGCGGCGGTGGCACGGCCCTTGCTTTACGGTTGCATGACATCCCCGGACCGCACCGAGGACCCACCATGCGCCGCACCCTGCTCCCCTTCGCCCTGATCGCGCTGACCGCCTGCTCGGAGAACGGCCTTCTCACGGCCGGTCCCGGCCAGGATGTCGCCGGGCTGATCGACGTCTCGCCGTCGCAGCTCACCTTCGGCACGCTCCGCCAGGGCGAGGCGGACATCCAGAGCTTCGTCGTGACCAACGTCGGCACCGCGAACCTGCTCGTGGACGACTTCGAGCCCACCGGCTCCGCGTCCTTCGCCCTGGTCGACCCGCCGAGCGACTTCCTCCTCGCGCCCGACGACGCCATCGCGATCGACGTCCAGTTCTCGCCCATGGGCTCGGACGCCCAGATCGGCAGCATCCTGGTGCACTCGGAGGATCCGGCGAACCCCGAGATCCCGGTCGACCTGCTCGGCACGGGCGCGGTGCCCCAGCTCCAGATCGACCCGCCCGACTACGACTTCCTCGCCGACTTCGTGGGCTGCGGGAACAATGTCGAGGTCCACCTGAAGAACGTCGGCGACGACGACCTGACGATCAGCGCGGTCGACTACGCCGACCCGGATGGCCAGCTCTCCCTCGAGAGCGCGCCGGCCCTGCCGATCACCCTCGCGCCGGGCGAACAGACGAGCGCGTGGGTCGCCTGGGACCCGACCGTCGAGGCCTCCGCCCAGGGCACGATGCGGGTCACCTCGAACGACCCGCGCGGCGTGGTCAGCGCGACCCAGGAGGCGGAGGGCGTCTTCGCCACCACCCAGAACGACCACTTCGACGTCCCGGTGGACCCGCCCGTCGACATCCTGTTCGCCATCGATCAGTCCTGCTCGATGGACGCGCACGCGACCCAGCTCGCGAACTCCTTCAGCTCGCTGATCCAGGGCATCAGCCAGGTCACCGACGGCTGGCAGATCGGGGTGGCGACGATGGACGACGGGTGCTTCAACTCGGGGATCCTCACCGCGAACACCCCGAACCTGCAGAGTGTCTTCGCCAACGCGGTGACCGTGGGCGACGACTACTCGGTCGCGAACACCGAGAAGCTGTTCGCCATCGTGCAGTCGGCGCTGTCGCACACCTACAGCGGGTGCAACGCCGGCTTTCTGCGGTCCGACGCCCTGCTGCACGTGGTCGTGGTCAGCGACGAGTACGAGCAGAGCGGGATCAGCCCGTCGAGTTTCGTGAGCACGGTGCGCTCCTACAAGTCCTCGCCGAGCCTGGTCAAGGTCTCGGGGATCATCTGCTCGCCGTCGGGCTGCGGGCACGCCGACGGCTCCGACACCTACTACCGGGACGCGGTCAGCATGACGGGCGGCATCCGACTGGACGTGATGGGTACCAACTGGGGCTCCTACGCCAGCCAGCTGGCGGCGGCCTCGCTGTCGGGCCTGAACACCTACCCGCTCAGCCACAACCCCGCACCGAGTAGCATCACGGTGACCGTGAACGGGCAGCAGTGGAACAGCGGCTGGCACTACGACTCGGGCACGAACGAGATCGTGTTCGACACGACTCCCCCGCAGGGCGCCTCGGTCGACGTCGGGTACGGCGTCCTGGTGGCCTGCAACTAGCCCGGGATGTGCGCCTCCTGGCCCCAGACGCCCGAATCCTGCGTCACCGCGTCGGTCGGGGCCCGAAGGCCACCTCCCT
>Ga0114931_10012292_pt1 | contig 10038 bp, 6 predicted proteins | sample 2SBtaG_FD_89579 | JGI IMG/M metagenome (GOLD analysis project Ga0114931, IMG submission 89579) | Deep subsurface microbial communities from Kolumbo volcano to uncover new lineages of life (NeLLi) - 2SBTROV14_V59a metaG | ecosystem: Environmental > Aquatic > Marine > Volcanic | place: Kolumbo... | reverse complement strand
CGCCCAGAGCCCGAGCGTGTTGACGCGGAATCCCTGAAAATCCACCCTCCCATTGCTGCGCACGCGACGTCTGCGCTCGCGCTGCTCCTGCAACGAGAGATTGAGGGCGATCGAGTCGATGAAGCCGTCGAGATCGTTCGCGTGGAGCTGCACATAGGTCAGCGTGCGGTCCTGGTTGAAGACGCGCCGCTGATCAGAGCCGATTGTTGTGCCTGCGAACGATTTGGCAAAGCGTGTCCGGTGCGTGCGCTCCGCGTCGTTGAGATTGACGCGCTGGTGCAGGATCGTCAGCCGCTGGTTGGGCGCCAGAAGCATGTCAATGCGAAAGTCACCATCTATTTCCTCATAGCCAGTTTTTGGCTGGCGTCCGCTTCCTGCTCGCAAATCACCGAAGTCCTTGTAGGTAACTCCGCCAAGGACGCCGATGGCGCCGTTGTATGCGCCGTCCAGCTCCGCGCGCACCTGCACTGACTGATCCGCACTCCCACCCACCAGCACGATCCGCTTGTTAAGCGACAGATCCGCGTCGAGCGCCTGGCTCGACCGCGTGGAGAGACTGATCGTTCCACCCACCGCGTCAGAGCCGTAGAGCGCGCTGGACGGCCCCTTGATGATTTCCACTCGATCAATCGTGTAAGGATCGACTGTGACGCCATTTTGATTGGGTCCGGAACGAAACACCGAGTTGTTTAGCCGAACGCCGTCGATCAGCGTCAACACATGAAACCCCGTGAGCCCGCGGATGAAGGGCGACGCCTGGCCGCGCGACGTCTGCTGGACCATCACGCCTGGAATCTCTCGCAGCGCCCTTGGGAAACTGAAATCTAGCCGTTCGGACAATGTCTCGCGCGTGAGCGTGTTCGTTGTTGAAGGAGAATCAAGAGCGGGCCGGGCCGACCTCGTCGCAGCGACGACAACCTCCGCCAGCTCGGTCGGCTGGGCGGCGCGATCAGGCGCGGGCGTCGAGGGGGGTGCAGGCGTGGGGGAGGGCGAGGGATCGTTTGGCGCCTGGGCGCTTGCGACGAGCGGGCCAGCGAAGGCGCTGACAACAATCGTCATGCGCAGCGCTGCACAAAGAGCGTGAAACGATCGCGCGAGTCGTATCATTATTGTTCTTCGCATGAATCTGGCTCCGACGACTTGCGCTTAGGGCGTCAGTTGCGCGGTGCGTACTTGGTCACGACGCCCTGCGCCGCGACCGCGTACAAATCTCCATCGACGTTTGGAGACATGATAAGGTCGTGCAGCGCAGGCAGGGGGGCGCGATCCTCCACGGCGCCTGTCCGCGTATTGACCAGCAGGGCACCTGCGCCCGTCCACACGATGAGTCTGCCAGCCCGCTTTCCGACGACCCGGCCTGAAGCGTCAGGTGAAGTCCACAAGTCGCTGCCGGTTGTGCTGTTGATCGCCACCAATCCCTCCCCGGGAATGTCCACATACACAACCCCATCAACCAGGGATGGTTGACTACGAATGGGCTGCTCCGAAAGTCGGCGCCACAACATTCGCCCGTCCGCTGCGGAAAAGGCATACATCGCCTGGTCAAGGCTCGCGAGGAAGAACGCGCCAGACCCTGCGACCGGATTGGACGCAGTCCCGCCAAAGATGCGGTCCCGCCCGACAGACGACCCCGACGCTGGATCAAGCACGATCACATCGCCGCCTTCGCTTGCGACAAACACCACGTCATTGGTTGCGACAGGCGCAGCGCGAACCGAGCCATGCAGCGTATAGCCCCAGCTCTTGAAACCCGTCACGAGATCATGGCCAAACGCCTGTCCCGTCACCGAGCCAAAGACAGCGAAATCGCCAACGACCGCAGGCGGCGTGCTTGCAATGACAGCGAACTCATGGCGGTCTTCCTGTCCTCCTGTGACCGCGTTGAATATGTACAGATCTGTGTCGGACGCGACGAGGATGCGATCACCTGCGCGACCAAGTCCGACGAAGTTTGTCGTGGCGCCCCCAAGGGGTGTGGCCCAGCGGGTTCTGCCTGTGTCCGTTTCAATCGCTGTGACGGCGCCACCCTTCGTTTGCACGAGAAAAATATCGTCCATAGCGGCCACTCGGGCCACGCGCCCGCCACGCTCCATGAGTGGAAAACCGCCCCACGCCAGGCGATAGCCAAGTTTGGCGTAGGAGTCAGGCTCACCCGTGGCTCGGACGTCGCGACGAGCAGCCGCGCATCCGGTCGTGGACGCCAGCATCGCCAGTCCCAAAGCGAGAAGGACAGCGGTTCGCGCCTTCCCGGGTGAAACTACAACCGACAACAAATCCGCCCGCGTCGTGTGCTTGCTCATGCGCTGTATGCCTCTGTATTCCTGCCCAGCCGTTGCTCGCTCGCAACGGTTCTGCGCGCAATCTTCCACCGATCAACCCCGAGTATCAAGCCCCACCCTGCGCCAGTCAACCCGCAGCCTATCGGGCCTTGCGCGCCTGCGCGCGCAGTGACTGGCGCTTGCGTATCCTCGAAACATGTTTACGGGAATTGTGCAGGCTGTGGGCCGCGTGTTTGAGATTGCTCCGAGAGGCGAAGGGGCCCTGTTGCGCGTCGAGGCGAATCATTGGGCCTATGCGCCCGAGGCGGGAGACTCGATCGCTGTCAGCGGCGTGTGCCTCACCGTGACGCGCGCGGTGTCTCGTGACCACTTCGACGCCACGTTCGACGTTGTCCGCGAAACGCTCAGCCGAACGACTCTTGGCGCAATGACGGCGGGAAGCGCCGTCAACCTTGAACCATCGCTCCAGCCGACGACGCTCATCAGCGGTCACTTCGTGCAGGGGCACATCGACGGCGTGGGCCATATCGAAAGCGTGCACGAGGCTGACCGCGACACGCGAATCCGCGTTGCGCTCCCGTCCGGTCTGGGCGCCCTGTGCCCGGAGAAGGGCTCGATCGCCATTGACGGTGTGTCGCTCACTATCGCAGCGAGCGCCGCAAACGAAATCGAAATCGCCCTCGTCCCCGAGACGCTTGCGCGCACCACACTTGGCGCGATTCGCGCCAGCGACAACTGCAACATCGAAATCGACTGCCTCACCCGCGCCGCGGCGCACTACATCGATGCGCGATGACTCACGCTGCCTCGTCATTTTCATATCTGGATTAAACTATAATATATTAAATTGATAATATAACGTATATTATACGCTCGCAAACCGATCCGTTATCACAACGTCATCAAACAAAAGTTGCCCGGGTCGAGGCCAAGCGGGTTTCACAGCTTTGCCTATGACGACGATCATGCACACCACGTGGTCTGGAGGCAGATTGATCAACTCTGCCACCTTCGCTGTGTCGAAACCGATCATGGGACACGAGTCGCACTCCATCGCTTTGGCTGCAAGCATGAGCGTCTGGGCCGCAATGCCTGCGGAGCGCATCGCTTCGTCGCGCTGCACCTGCTCGCGTCCTTCGTAAAACTCTCTGATCATCGGGATCATGCTTTCGCGCACAGTGTCGGGCGCATCGCGCCAATACCGGTTTGCGTCGTTCGCCCATGAGCGCAGGTCCGCGCACAGGATGACTAGCATCGACGCTTCAGTGACCTGCGCCTGGCCCCATGCTGCTTCGCGCACCTCTTGACGCAGTTCCGGGTCTCGCACATCCACGAATCGCCAATTCTGGATATTGAACGATGTAGGCGAGAGCATGGCAGCGCTGAGCAACCTTCGACGATCGTCCTCCGGCAAAACATGGTTCGAGTCATAATGCTTTACCGCGCGGCGTGCTTCGATCGCAGCAAGTGTGTCCATTAAATTCTCCAAATCGTCAGGGCGCGTCGCGCGCGAATAATGGATGAATCCCCCTTGCTCCCCGCCATTGGCCACTCGCGAGCGTACTACCACAAGGATTCGACCGCAGGGCCCATCTCAATCGCATTGCCAATCGCGGCTGGCCATCCTCCGGGCCAATTTCCAAAACCTCACTGGTCCGCGAGCAATCGCTTGAGTTCATCAAACCAGTGCAGCACAATATGCGCGTTGCCTTTGTCGCCTTCGTCAAACGCCTCGACAGGCTCGAGCGCCAGTACGCGCTTGCCTGCTGCGTCGAGGTCGTATCGATTGAATCCGAATGTTGAAATTGGCGCTACGTTCAGGTTTGTCAACACAACCGGCGCCTCGGGCATGAGCGCGCCGTCGCGTTCGGTCAGATTCACCCGAAAAAGCATAGACTGCAACTGTGTTTCGAGTGGACCAAGATAATAAACTGCGGCGCCATCGGGCGCCCAGCGAGGATCGTGCCCGCCATTAACAGAAATCTGGCGTTTCGTGCGGGCCCCTGTCAACCGACGCACATACACCTGGTTCACGCCGCTTTCGTCAGACGTGTATGCGAGCCATGATCCGTCTGGCGAAAATCGCGCCTGCCCTTCATTCGCCGGCGACGCAAGAATCGGTTCAACCACTGGTTCGTCGCCTTCAAGTAGCAAAAGCGACACATCCCAGCCGGTATTATCATTGACTGTTGAGAACAAAATGGATTCGCCATCGCGCGACCAATCGGACGCCAGGTGTGGACCCTTGACAGCATGGGTGATCCGTCTGGCTGGCTTCTCCTCGTCCACCGATATCAGGAATAGAGAAGGGAGGGCGGAGTTTTCGCTCGTGGCGCTGACGACCAGCGACGTTCCATCAGGCGACCAGATTGGCACGAGCGTTCGGCGCTCCGTCCCAGTGACGCGCGCTGTCACGCTGCGCCTGAACTCGTGCACCACAATATGGCGATCTTGAAACAGCCCTTCCGCAAATGCGACACGCGCACTGTCGGGAGACAAGGCGGGCGCGTCGAATAGACCGGGGCTGGGCGTCGCCTTCATCCGTGCACCGTCGAAGCCAACCCACGTGGGTTGTGTCTGTGCTGTGTCTTGCTGCGATCCCTGCAAGTAAAGCAACACGCCCGTCTGAGAGAATGCGAACTGCGCCCCCCCGTTCGTGCCAGACGATTCCAGATCATATAACACGGCCTTTGGGGGCGTGACGACCCTAGTGCGCGATGGATCAAGCATGCAGGCGTATAGCGCGCCAGCGCGCGCGAAGAGCAGCACGCCCGTGGATGTCACACGTCCGAAAGCGCCACCTTCGTGCAGGACAGTGCGTTTCGCTGTATTGAGATCAACTACCTCTATCGAACTGTCATTAAAATCCTGATCCTTCGCCAGCGACGTGAAGACAATCAGATCTTGTCCAGGGATTGCTTGGGGCCAGCGGTGTGAACGCTCGTTCTTGTTGGCGTCAAGCGTTGTCAGCTGCGTGATGTCGCCGCCTTCCGCGTCAATCCGCGAAATGCCATCGGCCGTGCCCGGCGCGAAGACGATCGCGCCGTCATTCGTCCAGGCGCCGCCTCGACTCAGCCCGGACACACTGCACAACGCGACGGGCACGCCGCCCTCCACCGCGATTTTCTTGAGTTTGGTCGCTGTGAAAAACGCGACCCACGCACCATCGGGGGAAAAAAACGGGGCGTGCGCGCCTTTTGTGCCTTCAAGTTCTTTCGTGTCGTTTGTCGTCAAATCTCGTATAAACAGTCGAGAAACATCGTCAATCGCGATTGCGTATGCAAGGCGCAAACCATCGCGCGACAGCGCGAAATCTGGCCCAATGCCAGTGAACATCTCTCCTTTATCGTAAAGCGACATGGTGAGTCGTATAGGCCTGACATCTGCGGACTGTGGAGTAAAGAAAGTCCAACTGGCGCCCAGTGCGAGACCTGCGCCCAATGCCGCCATCCCCGCCAGCAGAAGCATCGAACGCACTGTGAGAAATCGCGTCTGGCTGGCATTGGCGTCCAAGGAGACATCCCCCGCGAGCGCACGCTCGAGCTCAATGCGGGCGTCGCCAATGTCGCGCAGGCGTTTGGTCTTATCGCGTTCGAGACATCGCGCAAGGACATGGCGCACAACGGCTGGCGTGCTGGGAGGCAGGCGATTGAAGTTGACGTCTTTATGAAGGATTGCCCCGATCGAATCTGTCGCTGACTCGCCAAGGAAGGGGTTTCCGCCTGTCAAACATTCATAGAGGACGACGCCAAAGGACCATATATCAGTGCGTTTGTCAATCGACCTGCCGCGCGCCTGCTCCGGGCTCATATACGGCGCTGTGCCCAGGATCACTCCTGGAATAGTTGGTGAATGCGCCACCGGGGAAGTCAGCGTCACTGCAGCGCTGAGCGCTGCTGATGAAGACGAATGCGCATTGTCGGTCTTCGCCAGTCCGAAGTCCAGCGCCTTCACCTTCTCGTCGACTGTGATCTTGATGTTTGAGGGTTTGAGATCACGATGAACGACTCCCTGCTCATGCGCTGCCTCCAGCCCTCGCGCGATCTGCGCGCAAACTTCCATCGCCTCTTCAACAGCCAGGGAACCATGATCGAGGCGCTGCGCCAGCGTCTCGCCTGGCACGTACTCGAGCACAAGGCGTGTAACGCCTTCGTGCGCCTCAACGCCATAAATCTGTGCAATGTTCGGATGATTCAGCTGCGCCAGCGCCTTCGCTTCACGCTCGAAGCGCTCGAGGCGATCGTTGTCAGACGCAAATTCCTCAGGCAGCGCCTTAATGGCGACGAATCGGTCCAGCCGCGAGTCCCGCGCTAGATAGACGACACCCATCCCGCCCCGACCGATCTCGTGATCGATCGTGTACGGACCAATCTGTGTAGCCCCGACTCCCATAACCCGACACTCTACCCGATAGCAAACGCAATCCCAGCGACATCTCCGCCATGAGGCTGGAAGGTTTCGTAAGGATTTTCGCTCGCTGGCCCGTGTCGTCATTCGTTCTCGCACCCGAACGCCCGCCTATCGGGCCTGGCGGATGGGCTCATGGGCCAGTCGAGCCCGATACAGTGTGCACAATGTTGGCACACGCTGGACGATTCTTCTTCCGCACGCGCAACGCGCTGTTTCCCGTGTTGCTCCTTACGGCTCTTCTCGCCTTCCCCCCCCGCAGGTTTGGTGATCCGGTGTGGAATGCGCTCGCTGCTCTTGGCGGCGTCATGGTGATCCTTGGGCAAACTCTTCGCGTGCTCACTGTGGGGCTCGACTACATCAAGAGGGGTGGCAAGAACAAGCGCATATACGCTGACCGCCTTGTCACTGGGGGCATCTACGCCCACTGCCGTAATCCCATGTACACGGGGAACATGCTCATCGCGCTGGGGCTGCTGCTCGCAGCGGGCAACCCTTGGGCGCTTGGTCTGGGCGGCGTGTTTGTCGTGTTCGCGTACTACGCAATCACACGGGGCGAAGAGGCTTACCTGAGCGAACACTTTGGCGATCAATACGAAGCCTTCGTTGCGCGGACAAACCGCTGGTTGCCCCGCATGCGTGGCTTGCGGGCGACGCTTCGCGCCTACCGGTTTGATTGGCGGGGCGTCATTGTGAAGGAATACACAACGCTTTATTCGACGCTCATGCTGCTCACCGCCGTCGTTGCGGTCAAAGCCTGGCGAGGCGACTTGCTCAGCGCCTTGTCGCCCGCACTCATCGTTGCTGCGTCTATATGGACCACCCTCTTTTTTGCTGCCCGGTTCATCAAGAAAGGGCTGCGCTGGAAGGCTCGCGGCAGGATGATGCAGGACACTGCGCTTGCAGAGCGCCGTCGACGCATCGACATTATCGACGCCGCCGTCCTCGACCTGCTCAACCAGCGCGCCATTGAAGTGGACGCCATCTTCGAGTGGAAGCGAGCCTCAAGCGTCGAGCGTGTCGATCAGACCCGCATGGACGCCATGCTCGATCGCCTTGTCAAAATCAATCCCGGGCCCCTCGCTGAGGCTGACGTGCGTGCGCTCTCGGGCGCCATCGTCGCGCACTTCGCCCACCGGTACCAGCAGGCGGTAGCGCCAGCTGCGCCCGCGACCTCGCCCGCCCAATCCATCCCCGCCAAACCGGAGGTTCGCACAACGGTCGCCACAACAAACTCGCTTGCTTCTTCCTGATCGAGCGAGCCCAGTCACACCGACGGAAGACGCCTACCCATGAGCGCAACACACGCCAAGCCGAAAATAACAGTGCGATCCGCTGACACGATCTTTCGCGAAGTCGAAAAGCCCAGTGATTTTACCTTTGACGCCAAAGTGTCGGCTGTCTTTGACGACATGGTGTCGCGAAGCGTGCCCTACTACAGCGACGTGCAGCGGATGCTCGCGGATCTTTCCTTCGCATTCATTCCCGAGCACGACGGCGTTGTCTGCGACCTTGGCTGCGCCACAGGCACCACCATCGACCTGCTGGCGAGCCATCCCAAACGGCCCGAATCACTCCGCTTCGTAGGGTTTGACAACTCGCCCGACATGCTCAAGAAAGCCGAGACCAAGCTCCGGTCGCTGCGCGACGCGGGTCTGGTGGATCTACGCATAGCGGATCTCAACGAATCGTTCGACATACCAGCGTGCAACGTGGCGCTCCTCAACTGGACGCTGCAGTTTGTTCGGCCGCTGCATCGAGAATCGCTACTTCGCCAAGTGCACGACTCGCTCGAGCCCAGCGGCGCGCTGCTCATCGCGGAGAAAGTGCTGGTCTCCGATTCGTATCTGAATCGCGCCTATATCGACTTTTACTACGAATATAAGCGCAGAGCAGGCTACACCGACGTCGAGATTCAGCGCAAGCGCGAGGCGCTTGAAAATGTGCTCATTCCGTACCGCGTCGAAGAAAACGTCGCCATGCTCAAACGCTGTGGCTTCCGCACCGTGGACGTCTTCTTCCGCTGGTTCAACTTCGCAGGCTTCGTCGCTATCAAGGGCGCGTAAAGGTCCCAGAGCGCGCCGAACGCGGAAACCCGGCCTCAGTTCACTGCAGCGCTTGCGCAGCCGCCCCACTGGCTGAGGAGGGCGAGCAGGTCGCCGGGGCCGAGTCTGCCGTTGTCGTCGAGGTCGGCGAGCCGGCCGATGGGGCCAGCGTCGGGGAAGCCTACGGTTTTTCCATATGTATTGAGCATTGCCACCAGGTCCGCTGCGTCCACGGCGCCGTCATCCGTCACATCCGCGGGACAGTCGCGGGGGATGGGGACGAGCAGCCCCGAGCGGAACTGGCCCGCCACCTTGAAGAACGCGCTGATGACGCCCGCGTCGTTGATGCGGCTGGTGCGCGAGACGCTTTCGACGTTGAAAGACGGGCCGATAAGGTCGATCATGTTGTAGAGCGTGTCGTCCTGCCAGATGTACCCTACGCCGTTCATTTCGCCCACGATCTGGTTGCGGTTGTTGATGTCGTCAGCTGCCCCGGAGGCGGTTATCTCCTCTAACCCGTTGCCTCGCCAGAGGACAGCTCGCCCCGCGCTGAGTCCGACCGCCCAGCCAAAGTCGTTGACCGCGAGCGCGGCACTGGCCGTCGAGCCAGCGACGGCGCCAAGGTTGATCATACCTGTGTTGCGAGACCACAAGAATGCGCATGTACAGTTCGATGCGCCCGCCTGTCCCACAACCTGGCCGTTATTGTTCACATCAAATGCTGTGCCTATCAGAGAGAACCCTAAAGCCTTTGCTCCAAGATCCCCTATCGTCAACTCTTCAAAAGTATCAGGTTTTATTGTTCTCCATATTGTCGCCTGATCTGAAGGGTCTTCAAGTGAAATGTCTCGCCTGCTCCCAGCCAACCAATCTGCGTCGTTGATCCGCTGTGATGATGCTGGACGACCATCAATGAATTCGATGATGTCGATAAACTCATCAGGTGTTATCCATAGTCCGTTGCCTTCGCCCGTCTTCGCGCCCAGCGCGTCGAACGTCACCCATCTGCCGTTCACATGCCCCTGCTCGTTGATGTCCGACGCCTGTGCGCTGGCGTCTTGCCCAATGACGCCCGGCGCATCGGGCTGCAGTAAGACATGGCCGTTGACCGGGTCCCATCGCGACCAGGTGGAGCCGACTTTCCTGAAGACTGGCTTGAAATGAATCTGTCCTGTGCGCATGTCGTTGAGCTTGGCGTTGAGGCTGAACGTGCGCTCGACGAATCGGCCAAACACCAGGGGCACGGGCTCGCCGTCGGTGATGATCACGCCATATCTTGGCGGCGCCGCAACGAGCGCGGGCGCCTG
>Ga0114931_10012291_pt1 | contig 10039 bp, 12 predicted proteins | sample 2SBtaG_FD_89579 | JGI IMG/M metagenome (GOLD analysis project Ga0114931, IMG submission 89579) | Deep subsurface microbial communities from Kolumbo volcano to uncover new lineages of life (NeLLi) - 2SBTROV14_V59a metaG | ecosystem: Environmental > Aquatic > Marine > Volcanic | place: Kolumbo... | reverse complement strand
TTTTGATTCACCATTTGGTGCTCTTGATAAATTAAATTCTCTTTTTATAAAGAAAGATGTAAGTTCAAATCTAATAAGGTTAAATGAACCTTTTGAAGTAACTCTAAGGATAGTTAATGTAAACAATTTCAAATTAAAAAATGTGACTGTTTTTGATGAAATTCCAAATGGATATGATATTCTTAATATGTCTGAGAGAGTGAAAATAAATGAAGGAGGGAAAATTGAATTTAATATTAAAAATATTGATGAATATGACACTTATGTTATAAAATACAAATTAGTTAATACAAATGAAATTAGAGGGATTACATATTTAAAGCCCGCAATCTTACATTACGATGAAAATGATTATTTTTCAGATGGGGTTTTATTAGTAAATGAACTTCTATCAAAGAAAAAAATATTTATTCAAAAGGAAATTGACAATTATGATGAAGAGTTTGCAAGAGTAACAATTAAAGTTAAGAATTTGGGTGCAATAAGAGTTGAAAATATATTAATAACTGATTTTATTGAACCAAATCTAATTCTAAAAGAAATATCAAAAACTTTTCACGATGGAAGAGGAGTTTGGAAGATTAAATCGTTAAATGCCGGAGAAGAATGGGAGGTATCATATTTAGTTGAAAAAAATTCACAACTAGATTATCTCCCAAATGTTTTTGGAGTTGATAAGTCAGAAGTCTTTGGGACAATAATCTCCTCTGGGGAAGTAACTCTCGTATATGTAGAAGAACCAAGAACAATAGAAAGAGTTGGCATCGGTCTTGCTGCTTTTCTATTGGTCATTTACTTGTTGTTTTAGTTTAGTGTGAATTTGTTGTTATTTTTTTAGATTCAAAAAAAAGTTTATAAAGAAGTATTTCTTAAACTATATATGGCATATACAAATGTTACAACAAAAGAAGAATTTGAAAAAGAAGTTATAAAGTCATCTAATCCTGTAGTGGTTGATTTTTGGGCACCTTGGTGTGGACCATGTAAAATGTTTGGACCAACTTTTGGGAAAGTTTCAGATGAGAAGAAGGAAATAAAGTTTGTTAAGATTAACGTTGATGAAAGTTCAGAAATTGCACAAGAACAAGGAATTAGAAGTATTCCTACGATGAAAATTTTCGTTTCAGGAGAAATTAAAGGAGAAAAAAGTGGATCTCTTTCTGAGGATGATTTTAAGGCATTTTTAGATGAGAATACAAAGTAAACGTGTACAAAGTTATTGGTATTGATGAGGCAGGAAAGGGACCTGTTATTGGTTCTATGTTCATTGGTTTTGCAGTAATTAATTTAGAAAAAAAAGAAGATTTGGAGTCTTATCAAAAACATTTAAAAGAATTAGGAGTTCGCGATTCAAAACTTATTGCACCAAAAAAAAGAAATGAAATTTTTGAGACAATAAAAAACGAGATGGACATTAAATATGCCCAGTTAACTCCTTCTCTTATTGATAATAATTTTTTTGGTGGGGGAAAATTGAATGAACTTGAAATTAGATCTATAATTCATGTTTTAGAACAAGAAAAACCTCAGCTTTTTATTATTGATGCACTAACTGCCGACCCGAAGAAATTTGGGAATTCTATTAAAAAGAGACTTTCCTTTGAATGTGATTTTGTCTCGGAGAATAAGGCTGATAGCAAATATGAAATAGTTGGTGCAGCATCTATAATTGCAAAAGAACTTAGAGAAAAAGAAATAAAAGAGATTAAAGAAAAGATAGGAATTGATTGTGGTTCAGGATATCCTGCTGATCCTAAAACAAAAAAATTTTTACAAGAGAACTTTCAAAGCAAAGAATTTGATTTTATTTTCAGAAAAAGCTGGAAGACATATCAGAAACATGTGAAAAGCAAATTTCAGAAGACGCTTGATGAGTTTTAAAATCAAATTTTTGATTCAATTTGTCAAAATTGTGCCGAAAAAATTCTTTAGAATTTTTGACTGCATTATTTTCAGAAAATCTTGGAAAACCTATCAGAAATATGTGAAAAGCAAATTTCAGAAAACACTTGATGAGTTTTAAAATCAAATTTTTGATTCAATTTGTTAAAATTGTGCCGAAAAAATTCTTTAGAATTTTTGACTGCATTATTTTCAGAAAAACTTGGAAAACTTATCAGAACAGTGTGAAAAGCAAATTTCAGAAGACGCTTGATGAGTTTTAATTCAAGTGTCCATCCATTGCAATTTGCTTAGATTTCACTTTATATGGCTCTTCAAATTCAATGATACTAATTGATGCATTTTTCTTTTTCTTTTTACTAAATATACCGAAAGGTTCATTAATAATAATTGAAATTAACATTTTCAAAGCGGAACTATGTGAAGTTACAAGTATAGTTTTATTAAAATGATTTTCAAATAAGTCTTTCAAAAATTCATTTGTTCTATTTCTAACATTTTCTAGTCTTTCAATTTCATATTGCTCCAAAGCATTATTTTCATGTATTTCTTTGAGTTTTGAGGAAAAATTAAGATAGTTCATTCCATCTAATTTGCCAAAGTTTCTCTCAGTAAGTCTCTCATCTAAATCTATTTTTTGATTGTGATATTTATTTATAATCTCTGCTGTTTGTTTTGCACGTAAAAGGGGAGAACTAATTATCACATTTATTTTCTCTGTTTTTAGCACTTGAGCTGCTTTCTCTACGTTTCTTATTCCTTTTTCATTAAGAGGGTTATTAGTAAAACTTTGAAGTTTTAGTTTGTCGTTCCAATCTGTTTCTCCATGCCTTACTAGAATTAATCTCATTTTTTGTCTTCTCTTTTATGTTTTTCAATGAACCTTTTTATCTTGCAATAATTTTGCTTTAAAGCAAAATTGAAAAAAGCTTCACCAAAAACAACTCTATTCATTTTTTGTCTTCTCTTTTATGTTTTTCAGTGTAAAAATTAATTATCTTAACTTTTCTTGTTTTAGTATTAACTAATGTACATTTGCCGATGTCTGGAAACATTCCTAGTTTTTCTTGGTAATCACTCATTTCAACCCAACATCCACAAGAGACAATAGTACATCCTTTATAATTGCTTACCGAGAGTTTATGAGTGTGTCCAGTTATAAAAAAATCAGGCATATTTTTAATAACTAAAGGGTCTTGTTGTGAATCTGGAATGTATAGTGTTGAGCCATGAGATGGTGCAAGATGTCTTTTTTCAAGTAAATATTTAACTACTTCTTCTGGTGTTTTTGCCCCACCTTTTTCTCTTAAAAATTGAATTTTATCTGCGTAATAAAATATTGAACCACCATGATATATCATAAATGTTAAACCACCTGAAGCATCCTCGCCAAATAATTTGATTATAGAGGGATTTGATAACATCATAAGGTTATCCATGTTATAAAGGGCATATGCTTTATCATAAGGTAATTTTAATTGTGGTTCGGAGAGTCTATCTGTGTCGTGGTTTCCAGGAATGCAAATTATTTTTATATGCTTAGGGATTTGTGTAAGCCATCTTGCTGTTTCATGATATTGCATCTCAGTGGAGAGGATTCTAGCATCCTTTCCTTGGTTGGGATAAATTCCTATTCCTTCAATCAAATCACCTGCAATTATTAAATATTTAATTTTCTTTGCGATATTATTTAATTCATCACTTGTTGTTCTAGAATTTAACCAATCGATTAGTTTTGTAAATGCTTCATCAACAAAAACTTTTGCTCCAAAATGAATATCCGAGAGAAAAATCACATATTCTTCATTTTTTGTCTCTTTTAATTCAATTGAATTAGGTGGAGAAGGGATTATAATTTCATCAGTCCAAATTATATCTTTTCCAATTTTACCTACAATTGCTACACCTTCATCTAAACACAATATCTCAATTTGACGAAGTAAATTTAATTTGTCCTTATTTATGAAACACTTAATTTGTCCACCTTTGTCTTCGATAGTTATAATGGTGTGTCCATTTTTTGTTTTTGTAATTTCATTGATAAGTCCTATCACACTTACTGTTTCATTTGTTTCAAAAAGATCTTTTAATTTTGAAATGGATGTTAGTGTTAATTGATCTACTCTATTACTTAGAAGTTCTGTGAAATATGCTAATCTTCTATTAAAATATAAAATAAAATCATTTACAGTTATTTTATTTGGTACTTCATTGTAATCAAATAAGATTTCTACCCCAAATTCTCTTGCTTTGTTTCTTGAATCTAAAGTCTCATCAAAAATATCTTTTTTTGAAAATAGGTCTTGTGCAATTGATTCTGCGTTTTTCATATCCTTACTAGTTAAAGTTAAAGTTTTAGTGAGGGGTTCCTCCTTTTCTAGAATTCCTAACTCTGTTTTAATAAATTTTAAAAATTGTTCATATATTTTCTCATCTCTTTTTGTTTCTCTTTTCGAAAAAATTTCCTTAAAATCTTCCCAATTTATTTTACGTAGTTTTTTAAGAATTTCTTCTGAGAGGTCAGTTTGAGAAATTATTTTAATTAGATCATTATTTACATAATTTAAATTAATTTTATTGTTGTGAAGTATTTCGAATTTATTTAAAATATCAATTTCTTCTTTAGCAGAATTAAATTTCAACTCTTCAACAGGAATTATGTTTTTTTGTTCGAACAATAGCGAAGTTTTGTTCTTTATCATAAGAAATCAAAGAAAGGAGTTTTTATAAATTCTTATTTCTTGTCTTTATTTAATGTGGGTAAAGTTTTTCGTGAACGTTTTAAAGTTCAAGAGGGAGTATTTGATGAATTTACAATTAGAACTCTTGAATTTTTACAAAGAAGGAAATATTTTGATGAACTAAAAGGACCAATTAAGACTGGAAAAGAGGGGGATGTTTATTTGGCATTGAGAGGAGGAAAAAAAATAGCCTTAAAAATTTTTAGGATAAATACCGCTAATTTTAAAAAAATTACTCAATATATTCAAAAAGATTTGAGATTTAAAAACTTGAGAGGAAATATGAGAAAAATTATTTTAAAATGGGCAGAAAAAGAATATAGAAATTTACTTCTGTGTCATAGAGCAGGACTTAGTGTTCCTCAACCATTCAAACAAATGAACAATATAATTGTTATGGAATATATTGAGGGTGAAATGTTAAAAGACACTCAACTTGAAGATCCTAAGAAGTTCTATAAAGCATTACAAAAAGAGCTAAAAAAACTTAAAGATAAAGTTAAAATGATTCATGCAGATCTCTCTGAGTTTAACATATTAGTTAAAGACCAAAAACCGATTATAATCGATATGGGACAGGCTTTTTCATATAAGGATGAGCTTGATTTTGAAGAGTTGAGAGAATACTATGAAAGGGACATGAGGAACATAAAAAAATACTTTAAGAATAAGTATGGGATTTAGGACATATAATTCTATACCTATTATCTGGATTTAATTCTACAACATAGAATGTTCTTTCAGGTTCAAATCCTTTAGGGGTATATTTTCGAGGATTTTCAGAAGCTCTAATTCCAATTGGTGCTAGTGGAACTTTTTTGACCTCTTCTTCTTTTTGTATTTTTCTACTTAGTGTGAGTGTAATAAGGGCAGCTCCGAGTAAAAGACAGAGGTTTCTTTTAGAAATAGGGGTTACAGGAGAAGTTCTTTGTCCTTTATCTGGTTGTTTTAGACTAATTTTTTCATTCTGTGTTAGAAACATATTTAAGGTGAGAATACAAAATATTATAAATTTATCCCTTAAAAGTGAAGAAAAAGGAATCTACGTGAGAACTCTTGAGAGAATATAGAACAAAATAAGGCCCTCTTGAAAACTTCCCTAAACAAACCCAATTAACAACAATACAGCAAGAACGAACCAGAAGTTCTCAAAGAGCTCAAAGAAAAATTTTCTAATTTTTGAAGTGTCAAGAAAATTATCTTGTTCTAGATATAAATTTAAATCAGAATAGGATAATGCAAAGTTAGCATACAACATTGCAGGGTAATATTGTTTTGTTGTAAATAAGTCTGAAGAGTATTCAAAATAAATATATGGGATGAAAGGGAAATCTCCATTAGAATTTAATTCTATTCTTTTTTGAGTAAAATCTAAAATATTCTTAACATATGCTTCACTTTTGTTTGTATTTATGTTTACAGAATTTAACATGGTATCAAGTCTTCCAATTAATTCTAGACCTTGATATATGCATAAATATTTATTTGAATTTGTTCTTAGAAGATTATTTTGTTTATTTACTAAATTATCTAACAAATTAGAATTAAAGTTTTCTAGAAGTTTAGATTTAATTGTGATTTCTTTTGTTATTTTTTCACATGCTTTGCCTAAAATTCTGTTATTAAATGAGTAAGTTGATTTTTTATTTTGAATGAATAGTTGCCAAAGCCCAACAGTATTAAATCTCTCAAGAGCCTTTGAATAGAATATTGTGGCTTTAGTTGTGTTTGTTTCATTTGAATTTAATTGTTTTTTTGCATCTTCAAGCATTTTCTTAGCTTCAGAAGTTCTATCGAAAAGAAGCAATGTAACATAAAAATCATTTAAAGATGTTGTATTTTTAGCTATATTTTCAATATCTTTTTCTTTAACTACAATTTTATTATTGAGTTTATTAATAGAGTTATTAATTTCATTAAATGATAAATTCTCTTGAATCTTTTGAACTATTCTGTAATTAATATTTGAATTGTAACAAAAACTACCTGTTGAGTAATAATTTTCTTCATTATACGTTTTTCTTGAAGAATTGAAACTATCTATTGCAGACTTAAAATATTTATCAAGAGAGCTATTTTGTCTAATTGAATCTGTATTAATTAATTTTTTAATCTCCTTAGCTCGTAGACACATAAGTTCTGAGAGTTCTTTCATAGTTTGCGAAAATTCTTTTGTTCTAACAGCTTTGTTTTTTAGAGAATACTTTTTTCCACCAAATTCATTGTATGCAGTAACAATGTCTAAAACGGGAATAATGTCTAATTTTTTTGATGAATTGTATTTTGAAAAGAAAGGAACCAAAACTTTCTTATATTCTCTATTTTCAGCTACTTCTATCTTCTCATTAATTCCTCCTACGCTTCCTATTAATCCGCCTGAAGACAGAGAACCAGTTATTGCGATATCATCATTAATGTGTTCTCTATTTATTGTTTTTGCAGTAATAATTGCAATTGCTGAAGATGCTGAAGGACCTTTCAAAATTAAAGCTGAACCTTTAAAATCATAATAAAAATCATATTTTGAACAATCAAGTTCAAATATAAAACATGCTGCTTTTTTTGAATTTAAAATAGAGATTTGTGTGTCAACTTCACGAATAGTGTTAAGATTCACATATGTTTCGCCAGAACCTGGTTTTATTTTAAGAAATAGCTCAATTACAGAACCTCCAGTAAGTTTTCCATTTTCATCTTCTGAAACTGCAAGTAAATGTATTGAGTTTGAATAAGAAAGAGACATGAGATACATACTAGAGATTAGAAGTGTAATTAAAATTAATTTAATAATAGTTGAAATTAATTTGTTTTTATTTGTTATTTTTTTTGCACTATTTACCTCTTTTTTTTTTGAAGAGGATTTACTCGAAAGTGCTTTTTTGGTTGTCATTACAAAATATTACTTTGAAGGGTTTAATAAAGATTTGGTTTTATTACTTAGAATATTCATTTCTATTTATTATTTTCAATCAAAATATAGGTCTGACAAGTTGTCTTTTTAAAGTGATGACAAAACACAAGACTTATAAATATTAACTACTTTTATTATCTTAAACATGGTAGAAAACAAATTATCCCAGAGTCTAGTTGTGGCGTTTTTTATAGTAATGATTGCCTATTTTGCAGTTTGGTTTTTTGCAACATCTCAAGTTGTAGATGAGGCTGTTAATCTTAAGCAGGATTTGACAAATAACTTCACACCAAGAACTGAATACATTGTGGTTGAAGGGGAGAAAACAGTTCACAATTCAAACAAAGTGATTATAAACGACATATACGTTGGGAAAATTGACAAAGATGGTTCAATTGTTGCAGTATCAAAAAGCGGTCAAGCGTACAATGTTGCAAATGGTGTCGTTCTAGCTGATGACATGGTAATCTCAGCAAACGACGAGAGTTACTCAGTATATAGAGTTAACGACCCTGAAAAGTCAGTTACTTCTAAATAAGTTTTTTATTTCTTATTATAATAAGTTCGGTATGATTCAATAAGTTCTTCTATGACTTTTGTTTTATTTTCAATAAGAACTTTCTTTCTTTCATTGGTATTTCCCATATACCCTCTCATTTTTTTATCTATTAATTTATTTAAAATTTTATTTAAATTTGAAGTTAAATCTTCATGTGTAATTTTTTTCTTTTTTAAATCTGACTTATTTTTGAAAATTATTTCTAAAGCCTTTTTATTAAAATCTACTAAATCAGAAGTAACATATCCATCAATGTTTCCTGGAAGTTTTTGAATATTGATAAGAAAAATATATGCCTCATCTGAGTTCTCCAAATTAATAAAACTTTCAAATATAGTTGACATAATTTACATTAAACTACAACATTAATAAATATTCCTATTTTGAGTTGAAAAAAATAATTAGAATAAGAAGGAATTTTATTGTACTAAAACACCAAAGAGTACACCGTCTTGTCCAGGTCTTGATGTAATTTTAACATTTCCTTTAGCTGTTTTAACAATACATCCTTTTGTAATAATGTTACGTCTTGTGTAGTTGATGTTTGCAGGGTTGTTATCAACACCATCAATTTTTAGTTTTGTAGTTTTGTCTTTTTGTGTTACACATACAAAATCCAACGAGAGTAAAGAGTGTTTCACATTTCCTCCCTGGGTTCTTTTCATTTTTGTTCTTTTCTCACCAATATGAGTTAATACAGGATCATTTCCAAGTTCTGCTACTCTTTTTTTTCTTCCTGCAGTATAAATCTTCCCACTTACTTTTCTTTTTGATCTATTTTGTGTCTTTGCCATTTTAATTTACCTTAACCTATTTCCATTTACTCTAAGAGATGGTCTTACTTTCTCTGCTCCCATTCCTTTGTTTCTAAGTCCTCTGGATTTTTTACCTGAAGATGTCAAACCACGATTAGCCCTTCTTGTATGCTTATTTGAGCACAACCATCCGACTTGTTTGTCAGATTGAATCTGTGGGTGAAATACGTCAACAAGAATCACTTCATACCAATAATGTTTTTCATCTTGTCCTACCCAATAAGAATTTAGAATTTCTAAATTAGGAAACCTTTTTTGAGCTCTTTCTTCACAAATCCACTGATAATTTTTTGATTGAACAATTTTAGAAGATTTGTTCCCACCGTCTCTTCCTTTTTTAATTGTAGGATTTCTTTTTCCTCCTCTAATCACTCTTATTCTTGCAATTACAAAACCTTGTTTTGCTCTGTAGCCAAGTGCTCTAGCTCTATCTATTCTGGTAGGTTTTTCAACTCTAACAATAGAATTCTCCGCTCTCCATAGAACAAGTCTCTTCCTATATTCTTCACCTAGATTTTCTCTTGGTTTTTTCCATAAATCTTTTACGTATTTTAAATATCCCATCTTTATTTGGAAATGGGGTGCCAGAAATCAAAAATTACAAATTTTTGGTCATTGTTTGAGTAAACAACCAGTAAATCATTGTGATTTCTAATACTCCCTTTTCTAATCATCCTTTCGGAATTCGTATATAACAAAAAGGTTTTCCGCATCAGGATTTAATCCATCATCGCCAAAAACTCTTTTTATTTAGTATAAATTAATGGGAATTGCTTTAAAAAGATTGTGGCAAGACATATATAATAGAAAGAATATATTTCAATATGAAAAAAATTATTTTAGTTGTAATATTTATTTTGCTTTTTTTATTTGTAATAATTGTAAATAAAACTGGAAATAGTCCAAAATTAGAGGAGAATGAAAGTGAAAATAGTCAGAAATTGGAAGAAAATCAAACAGTTATTTATAATACATCTTATGATAATAGTTCTAGTTCTTATTTAGGAGAAGATATTCAAGTTGCTAAAGGCTGGTCAAAACCTATAAAAGTACCTATTAGTTCAAAGTATTGGGAAGATGGAGAATACATTTCTCAAGATGGAAATACATT
>Ga0114931_10012290_pt1 | contig 10040 bp, 12 predicted proteins | sample 2SBtaG_FD_89579 | JGI IMG/M metagenome (GOLD analysis project Ga0114931, IMG submission 89579) | Deep subsurface microbial communities from Kolumbo volcano to uncover new lineages of life (NeLLi) - 2SBTROV14_V59a metaG | ecosystem: Environmental > Aquatic > Marine > Volcanic | place: Kolumbo... | reverse complement strand
GGGTCTCTCGGTCGTGTTGCAACGCCGACAATCTCCGGAAGTCCGCGATTTTTCAAGTGGCCTAGCTACGAGACGAGGGATCTGAGTCCGGCTGCACCCAATCCAATAGACGTCCGGGTCGCTCAGTAGTTCCGATATGGCTTCGCGGTCATAGATGTCTAGATGGAGACCGTGTTCTTCCCTCGCCCACGTCTGCAATTCATGACGCTTCGCTGCTGGAACGCTTCCGGTAGAGAAGAAGTGGATCTCGCTCACCCGCGCTCCCTTGAGAATTGACGCAATATCGCTCTTGATCTTGCCGGGGACGCGCTCTTGTTGCAGGCTGCAGGCGAATGCAATGGGGCCACTGCTCGTCAGAGCGGCGAACGCGGACGTGTCCGGAAGTTCGTGGAGATAGGTCCGGAATGTCTCGAAGTCGCGCCCCTGATCACCTCCTGCGGAGACGGGGCCTGTTGCCGGAATGATGTTGCTGCAGATCCGCTTTCTCGCCAGGCGCCGGCACAGATGCTCGAATTCATGGTGTCGGTTCTGCGACGAGAGTCGCACTAGACCGAAGGCAATCTGTTGTTCAACCTCAAGTAGTGTAGCCATGCGCCGTCCCTCATATCTCAGCTCAAGCGGCTTGCTCCGAATGTTCACCCATTGCCTGTGTCAGCCGGAGGCTGGGTAATCTGATCCCGGAGATACTGTTTCGCAGCGGCCAGATCTCCTTGGTTCGCTCGTTCCAGTGCTCCGTTGATCAAGGGCGGCCATTTGTCGTGGCTTGATCGGGTTGCTGTTCGATGTGCGTTCAGCCAAGACTGTCCGCGCTGGTGGACGACAAACTCTATTGCCGCATCAATGGGAATGTGTAGTACGCCGTGGTCCAGATACGTGCGGGCTACGTGGGAACAAAGCATTGCGTATCGGTAGACGCAGCGGCGCTCTGCATCCTCATAGCGGTAGTTTTGCGCCAGAGTTGTGGCTATTTCCTTCGCTTGTTCCGGCCGGTGGAAGCCCACGAATCTGATCATGTACGCGACGGCTTCGATTTGACGCTGAGGATCCTTGGGCGCCTGACGCCAGATCTTGTTGGGCTTGGTGCTGTCCTTTCCGATCCCGCTCTTGGCCTCGAGGATGAGTACATCCGTCCAACCCTCGGGAAGCGATAGCTCCGGTGCCTTGGGGAAGGCCAACTCGTCCGAGTACGGTAGTGCTACCCCGATTAGATCCGCCTCCGTGTGCGCACCAACCGAGTCTCGATAGATCCGCACTGGATCCTCGGGTGCGTGCACAAGGAAGTTGTTCACTGTGAAGTATCCGTTGAAGCGTAGATACCAATCGGCAAACAGCTCCAGGTTTTCGCCAATGCTGCTCATTTGCTCCTCCTGAGCGGGGAATCGATTCTCAGCGTCGAGTTGCCTGTGGGCAGGTAAGAGGTCGGATCGTCGCCGCATTTGGTCCCTGCTGAAATCGCCCGCGAGGCGAAGGTGCCTCGCGACCCGGGCTATCGGCATAGGCTGGTCGGCACGGGGTGCGGAGCGGCGGCCGGCTGAGGATACCCCGTGCCCGTCGATTCTTGATACAGGCCAGATTTCTGGCTCTTCGAACCCTCAAGTGGGTCCGGACTGACGAATAGCGCCCGCGAAAGCGGCGCAGATTCGGGGTCATAGCAAGACGCACCAGACCCCGGTGGTACTCGGAAGGTGTTCAAAGCCAACCCGATGCCTCCGGAGGACTGGTGCGCCTGACGACGGTATTCAACAAGCTGCTAGCGCTGCAAGCTGCGTGGGTGCAAGCCGTGCGCTTTTTGCGAAAACGGGCTGGTTGTACAAGTCGCGTATTTACCCGACACCCAGTCCTTCGGGCGTGATGAGGTCAGGCAGCCAACGCGGCCTCCGCGGGTAGCGCGATCGGCGCGGAGTTGAGGGCCCTGGCGCCGGCATTGGCGATACCGTCGAGCAGCGCCTGGGCGGGCGTCCTGCCGCGCACGCGATAGCCCTGGTGGCTGCGCTTGAAGTTGTGGCGGAGCAGGTAGCGATCGAGGTCGCGCTGGATCTCGGCGGGCTCGAGGTACCAGGTCTTGCGACCGTCGACGCGGAAGCACTCGTCGAGCAGCGTGCGGTTCATGCGTTCGACGAAGCCGTTGGTCCAGGGCGAGCGGACCTTGGTCGTGCAGTGCTTGATTCCTTCGAGGTCTCCAGGCTCGCATTCGCACACTCTAACGTGTATCCCGGCAACTGCACCAGGGGTGGCTTCACCCTGGAGCAGGGTACGGGGATGCTTCGCACGCAGCAGGAGCTGTACGCAGATACGACAAAAGGTCCGACACGCAAACGCATGTCGGACCTTTCGGAGGGATTTGTCGCAGGAGCTACGGCTGCGTGAAGTCGAACTCGAAGTTGCCCAGGTCGTTGAGCTGGTTGCCGTAGTCCAGTGACGTCGACTTGTTCTCCGGGTTGTTGAGCGGCTGGTCGTTGGCGTCGATCAGGGTGATCGACACGGTGTAGTCGTCGAGCGGCAGGTCCGAGGTGGTGGTGGCGCTGCCGTCGCTGCAGTCGAAGATCTCGTCGAAACCGGTGCCGCCGCCGTTGACCGGTGTGGACAGGATTTCCAAGCCGTCACCGCCTTCGTCCGCGCAGGTTTCCTGCACACCGTCCCGCGTGAGGGTCCAGGTCAGGCCGAAGTAGCCGATGTCGACCGGGAACGAGAAGTCGACCCCGACCGGGTTGGTGTCGAAGATCGAGGCGTCCTGCGAGAAGCTCTCGGCAACCAGCGCGTCGGCGCTGTCGAGGGCGTCGACCCAGACGGTGTAGTCGGTCTGCGGCAGCGGCGCGGTCTCGTCGACGCCGACGCTGCAGTCGAATAGGTCGACGATCATGCCGCCGGCGACCGGCTGCGAGGTGGTGCGGATGGTGGTGACGCCAGCGTCCGCGCAGCTGATGGCGCCCGGGCTCGCGGCCAGCCGCGTCTGCAGATCCCACGACACCAGGAACGAGCCATCGCTGCTCGAGTCGTCGGAAGAGATGATGCAGCCGGTGGCCTGTGACAGACCGCCGAGCAAGAGAGCCGCGAAAACTAGGTTCTTCATTGGATAGGTTCCTCCCCTTCGAGTGACCGGAGCCGGCCGGATCTCAGTATCTCCGGTGTAACGCCCCGGCCGCAACTGCATGGACTGCCGCACTTTCGGTTACCGTAACTGACGACCAAGTTGCAGTGATTATTGTCAACGCCGAGCCGATTGCCGGGTTATGCCGGCGGCCTGCACAGGTGGTGGGCAGGTACAGGCATCTCCCTGGCAATCCTTGGGGGTGACGATCACCAGGAGCTGGTTGAGCGTCACCACGGCACCACTGTCCACCTGGCGCACGATCGGTGGTGGTACCTGGTAGGGCCCGGTAGGAGCGCGACCGTCGTCGCACACCGGCTGGACGAAGAAGGCGTTGGCCCCGGGGGGCACTTCGAAGCGCGTGACCCCGCGCTTCTGCCTGCAGTCGAACTCCCGGTAGAGCTCCTTGAAGCCCCCGTCGAGCCGCTCGATGGTGCACTGCGGGGCAGCGGGCAGTCCGGCGTCGGCGTCGAGGGGAATCCAGCAGATGCGGATCTTGCCCACCCGCGCCAGCGTGCACATGTCCGGGTCCTCGTGGCCGGTGGAGTCGCGCAGGCGCCAGGACAGCTCGACCGCCCCGCCATCGACCTCGACGCAGGCCGGGAGCGCGGCCGCCGCTGCGATCGCGATCACGCATCCTGCCAGAAGTACACGCGGTTGGACCGCGCGCCAACGGGGCCTATTCACCGAGACGGGCATGAGAGGGCGAAATTGACGGCATCGTGGCCCCGTGGTACTTGCTGGGACACCGAAGATGCCGGAATTCTATCAAGTCCTGGCCGCTGACACCGTCGTCGACATGTTCAATAAAGCCGGCCCCCTGGTCAAAGCGATCATGGTCGGCCTGATCTTGCTGTCGGTTGCCGGCTGGTACGTCATCGGCTTCAAGTATTTCTACGTCCGCCGGGCGTCCAAAGAGTCGGCGGCGTTCCTCGACGCGTTCTGGCGCTCGAAAGACATCGAGCACATCTATCGCACGGCGCAGAGCCTGCGGCACAGCCCGGTCGCCGCGATGTTCCTCGCCGGCTACACCGAGCTGGCCAAGGTGACCAGCGACGAGAACCCGGACCGGCGCCACGACGGGCTCGACAACATCAACCGCGCGCTGCGCCGCACGCAGACCAGCGAGGCGACCAAGCTCGAGAGCATGGTGCCGCTGCTCGCGACCACCGGCTCGGCGGCGCCGTTCATCGGCCTGTTCGGCACCGTTTGGGGCATCCTGCGCACCTTCCAGGATATTTCCAGCAAGGGTTCCGCGACCCTGGCGACCGTCGGCCCGGGCATCTCCGAGGCGCTGCTGGCCACCTGGATCGGTTTGCTGGCGGCGATTCCGGCGGTCATGGCGTACAACTACTTCCAGCGCCGGATCCGCGTACACGTGTCGCAGATGAACACCTTCGAGCAGGACTACCTCAACATCATCCGCCGTCACTTCCTCGCCTAGAGCCGAGCGTTAGGGAGCCGTCATGGGAATGCAAGTCGGAGGACACGGCGGCAGCGACCCGGGCGCCGATCTCAACAGCGAGATCAACGTCACGCCGTTCGTCGACGTGATGCTGGTGCTGCTGGTCATCTTCATGGTCACCGCGCCAATGCTGACCACCGGCGTCGACATCGACCTGCCGCAGACCGAGGCCGCCGTGGTCGAGGACACCCAGGGCAAGCTGGTGCTCAGCATCAACGACAAGGAGCAGATCTTCCTCGGTTCGGCGCAGGTCAAGTGGGCAGATCTCGAGGTGAAGCTTTTGGCCAACCAGCGCGTCCAAACCGAGAAGACGTTGTGGATCGAGGCCGACAAGAACCTGCCGTACAAGCTGGTGGTCACCGCCATGGCCCAGGCCAAGTCCGCAGGCGTGACCAAGGTCATGATGCTGACTGACCCCAGCGCGGTGATGAAGCTCGACGAGCTCGACGCCAAGGCCGGAAGCGCCGACCAGGCGCCGGCGAGCCCCGAGAAATGAGCAAGGAGCCGATCGACAGCTATCGCGTCGCGGGACTGGTGACGACCTGGCTCATCCACGGCCTGGTCTTCGCCTTCATCCTCGCGCCGTCGCTGTTCGGTTGGGGCCACAGCTCGGGTCCCGAGCTCGGCGGCAAAGAAGAGCTGATCGAGGCGTCGATCGCGTACAAGAAGCCTGACGCGCCCAAGCAGCCGCAAAAGAAGCACCGCACGCCGCCCGAGACCGAGAAGGTCAAGATCTCGCGCGACGAGAAGAAGATTCCCGACAAGAAGCCGGAAGAGAAGAAGAAGGCCGTCCCGTCGTGGAAGGACTTCAAGCGCGACGCGCCCGAGGACGACAACCCGGACTACGAGGAAGGCAAGCCCGCCCCTCGCACCGGCGGCGCCTTCGACGGCAAGACCTACGGCTGGGCCGACGAGAACAAGGGCCACCCGTACATGCGCGAGCTCGCCCGCCTGGTTCACTTCGCAATCCCGACGCTGGAAAAGGGCAACGGAGAGGCCTACGCCTGCATCCGCCTGGGCGCCGACGGCAAGATCAAGGACACCAAGGTCCGCAAGTCGGGCAATACCAACATCGACCGCGCGGCCGATGAGGCGCTGCGCAACATGGTCAAGGCACGCAACGAGGACCCGGACGTAAAGCCGGTCCCCAGCGAGCTCCTCAGCCTCACCACCCACTGGATATGCTTCAAGCCAACCGCCTGAAACCCGCCCTGTTCGTCCTCCTCTGCGCCACCCTCCTGGGGGTCAGCGCACATGAGGCGCCCGCCGACGACGACAAGACGGTCGTCATCGACGTCAACAACACGCAGCGGATCCTCTATCCGATCGCGGTACCGATGTCGGTGTCCGACAGCGCCGTGGCCAAACAGGTCGCCGACGTCGCCGGCTTCGACCTGGGCGTGTCCGGCTGGTTCCGCATCCTCGACCCGCGCTCGTTCCTCGCCGACCTCGAGGCCGAGGGGCTGTCGATCGATCCGCAGCGGTGGAAGGACGTCGGCGCGTTCGGCGTGATGAAGTACCAGGTCACCGAGAGCGGCAACAACGTCGAGATGACCTTCCGCCTGTACGAGGTGGAGAAGGGCAACACCCCGGTGCTGTCCAGGACCTACCGCGGGCAGAAGAGCGACGCCCGCTCGCTGGCGCACAAGTGGTGCAACGAGGTGGTCAAGTACTACACCGGAGAAGACGGCTTCTTCGGCTCCAAGCTCGCCTTCGTCACCAAGCGGCGGCGCGGCGGCAAGCGCATCCTGGGCATGGACTTCGACGGTGCCAACGTCTACTCGCTCACGCGCAATACCTCGCTCAACATCCTGCCGTCGTGGTCGCCCAACGGCAGCAAGCTGGCGTTCACCTCGTACATGCGCCGCAACCCCGACCTGTACATCGTCGGCGCCGGCGGCGGGCGGCCCAAGCGGCTGACCCGCTACCGGGGCATGAACACCGGCGCCTCCTGGTCGCCCGATGGCTCTAAGATCGCGATGACCCTGTCCAAGGACGGCAACCCCGACATCTACGTGGTCAGCGCGTCGACCGGCCGCATCCTCGAGCGGCTCACCAACAACCGCGCCATCGAGACCTCGCCCAGCTAGTCGCCCGACGGCAAGCAGCTGGCGTTCGTCTCCGACCGCGACGGCGGCCCGCAGATCTTCGTGATGAACGCCAACGGCTCCAACCAGCACCGCGTGTCGTTCAACGGCAGCTACAACACCACGCCCGAGTGGTCGCCGCGCAAGGGCAGCCGGCAGATCGTCTACACCACCCGCGACCAGGGTCACTACGACATCATCGTCATCGACCTGGCGACGAAGGCGATGATCCGCGTGACCCAGGGACAGGGTCACAACGAGGAGCCGAGCTGGGCGCCCAACGGCAAAGCGATCGCGTTCGCCTCGACGGGCCGCTCCACCGGCTCGGGCGTCTACATCGCCAACGCCGACGGCACCGGCAGCGCGCACAAGGTCTGGTCGGGCTGGGCGACCTCGGTCGACTGGGGTCCCAACCCGTAGTAGAACCTGGCGATGCCACCGCGCATCGCCGTCGTCGACATCGGGACCAACACCCTGCTTTTGCTCGTCGTCGAGCCCGACGGCAAGGGCGGGCTACACCGGGTGCGCGACGAGGTCCGCTTCGGCCGCCTGGGCAAGGGGCTGGGCGCCAGCGGGCGGTTGGCCGATGAGTCGATCGCTCGCTCGCTGGAGGCGGTCCGTGCGTATCGGGAGATCATGGACGAGCTCGGGGTGGAGCATGTGGCCGTGGTCGGCACGCAGGCACTGCGCGAGGCGAGCAATGCCGGTCAGTTCGTCGGGCCGGCCGAGGCTGCGTTCGGGGTGCCGGTCGAGGTCATCTCCGGCGACCGCGAAGCCGAGCTGGTGACGACGTCGGTGGTCCGGTCGATGCCCGAGCTGGCCGGCGAGCGGTTTGCCATCGCCGACGTGGGCGGTGGGTCGACGGAGATCATCGTCTGTGAAGGCGGCGCCGTGACCTGGTTCCGCAGCTTGCCGTTGGGCTCGGTGCGGCACAACGAGCGGCACCTGGTTGGCGACCCGCCGACGGCGGAGCAAGCCACCGCGCTGGTGGCGGACCTCGACGCCGCCCTCGCCGACGTCCCGGCTCCCGAAGGCGCGCTCCTGGTCGGCACCGCGGGCACCGCCACCACCATCGCCGCCATGGAGCTGGAGCTGACGGCGTACGATCCGGACCGTATCGATGGGACGAGGTTGGCCGCGGACGCGGTGGATCGGCGGCTGGAGCAGCTGCTGTCGCTGCCGGTCGCCGAGAGGCTGCAGCTGGCCGGGTTGGAGCCCGAGCGCGCGGATGTGATTGCGGCCGGCGTGGCGATCTATGCGCGGTTGCTGCATCGGATGAAGGCGCCGACGTTCGTGGTCAGTGACCGCGGGGTGCGCTGGGGGCTGGCGTACGAGCTGGCCGACCAGGTGGGGGAATGAGCGAGGCCGAAGACACCGGCAGGCGCGGCGCCGTCCCCGCTGTCGTCGGAGTTTGCGCGATCATCTGCATCGTCGTCGGCACGTTTGGGCACGGCGCGCCGGGCCTGTTCCTGAAGGTGTCCGACTACCTCATCTGTGTCGCGCTGCTCTATGTGGGCGGCGCGGGCTCTGAAAGAGTGTCCGCGGGTATGGGCGTGATTGCCGCGCTGGCTGCCGTTGTCACCACCCTGACCGTGCTCGGCACGTCGACGGCCGAAGTTCACGGACCCCGACTGGCGTTCCTCGTCGGCATGGTGATGGCAACCGTCGCTGCCAGCATGGTGTACGACCCTCGGGGCTCGCACAGCGCAGAAGGCGAGTGGAAGAACGGCAAGCGCGACGGCGAGTGGAGCATCTACGAGGGCAGTCGGTTGGTTCGCAGCGAGGTGTACGACGAGGGCACGCTGCTCCGCTGGACCAACTGGGACGAGGCCGGCCGCCCGATCGAGCGCAGCGAGACTGAGCCTGCTCGCACCGAGTCCGACGACGCCGACTGATGCGGCGGACGACCGGCATGCGCTGGCTGGAGGCTGCCCGCGGGGGCGCTGGTCGACGCCGGCGCTGCCCGGGTGAGCGCGCCAGCGCCCCGGTCCACGGGCTCAGTAGTTGGCGATGTAGGGACCGGCGTTGCTGTCGGCGGCGGCGTCGTCGCGCGCGGGCTGGACCACGGTGTCGTCGATGGGGAAGATCTTCACCGTCGACGCGGCCTTGCGCACGTCGGGGGCGATCCGCCGCAGGATGGACAGGACGTTGCGCTGGATATTCTCGACGTCAGTGACGTTGACGCCCGAGTCGACGACCTTGCCGATCCACTTCTCCTCGCCGACCTCGCAGATGCGCAGGAACCCGGCATCGGGGTCCTCGAAGTAGCGGCGATCGCCGGGCTTGGCTTGCGCCAGCGCCTCGCGCAGCTTGCTGTCGATCTTGCAGCCGAAGAAGATCTTGGAGTCCTTGACGATGTTCATCAACGTTTCCTGGCCAGTTCGGGGAGAAGGATTCGAACCTTCATAAGCGGCTCCAAAGGCCGCTGTCCTGCCATTGGACGATCCCCGAGGACGCGCGGTGATCTCACCTTCCCCCGAACCACCGGCGGAGTCAAGGAGCGGAGATCCCGCCGCGAACAGCGACGAGCGGCCCACGAGCGCCCTTTGGGGCTTGCCAGCGCGAATCGATCCGACTATGTTTCGCGGCCCTTACCGGGTATGGCGGGGTAGCTCAGTCGGCAGAGCAGGGGTCTCATAAGCCCCGTGTCGACGGTTCAAATCCGTCCCTCGCCACGAAGACCTGCCGGCGCTGGCAGTCGCTAGCGCCGGCGGGCGACCATGAACAGCTCGCCGGCGCGGTTGTCGAACGAACCGACGGCGGGCTCCAGCCGCTCGATCTCCAGGCGCGCGCCGAAGCGGGCCTCGAGTTCGGAGGCGGTGCAGGTCCACGGTGGCCCGTCCTGGTTGCCGCAGGCCCAGAACAGCCCGACCAGCCGGCCGCCCGGCGCCAGGACGCGAACCGCGGCGTCGGCGTAGTCGTCGCGCCGGGCCGGGTCGATGGCGCAGTAGCAGGTGTGCTCGAGCATCAGCTCGAACCCGCCGCTCAGCCCCTCCTCGGCGCTGCGGGCGAAGAAATCGCCCTGCTCGAAGCTGACTCGATCGGCCAGCCCGCGCTGCTCGGCCGCGGCGCGGGCGTCGGCCAGCGGCGTCTCGACCAGGTCCAGACCGGTGACCTGCCAGCCGGCCGCGGCCAGCATCAGCGCCTCGTGGCCGCGCCCGCAGCCGGGCACCAGCGCCCGCCCCGGTGCCGGCGCGTCGGCGCCGGTGACCCAGCGGGCCAACGGCGGGGCCGGCTCGCCGCGCTCCCAGCGATCACCACCCTCGGCGTAAATGCGCGCCCAGAAGTTGGCCCGGTTGACGTCCGTGCTCATGGCGACGGATTCTACGGCACTCGAGGGAAAGGGGTAGCCATGGATTTCGCGCTCGACGACGAGCAACAACTCATCGTCTCCACCATC
>Ga0114931_10012289_pt1 | contig 10041 bp, 7 predicted proteins | sample 2SBtaG_FD_89579 | JGI IMG/M metagenome (GOLD analysis project Ga0114931, IMG submission 89579) | Deep subsurface microbial communities from Kolumbo volcano to uncover new lineages of life (NeLLi) - 2SBTROV14_V59a metaG | ecosystem: Environmental > Aquatic > Marine > Volcanic | place: Kolumbo... | reverse complement strand
GGAGACTGCCGAGCAGGCTGCCCTTGCGATCCAGGTCGAATACGAACCCCTCGAACCGGTCTACGACCCCGAAGACGCGCTCGCCAACAAGAACGAACCCCTGCACGATTACGGCGACGACGGAAACGTCCACAAGCGGGTCTCGATGGCCTTCGGGGACCTGGATGCCGCCTGGAAGAGCGCCTACCTCGAGCTCGAGGACGTCGTCTTCTACGAGGGCAACACCCATCTGGCGATGGAACAGCATGCCACCCTGGCCTGGCAGGAACCGGACGGCCGGCTGACGGTCTGGTCGTCCACCCAGACCCCCCACTATCTCCACAAGGCGCTCTCGAAGGTGCTCGCGATGCCGCCCTCGCGCATCCGCGTGGTGGCCTGCCCCAACGGCGGCGGCTTCGGCGGCAAGAGCGACCCCTTCAACCACGAGCTGGCGGTCGCCGCCCTGGCGCGCAAGACCAACCGCCCGGTCAAGATCTGCCTCACCCGGGAGGAGGTCTTCTACTGCCACCGCGGCCGCCACCCGGTCCTGATGCGCTCCCGGATGGGGCTGAGAAAAGACGGCTCGATCACCGGGTTGCACTTCGAGTGTCTGCTCGACGGCGGAGCCTACGGCTCCTACGGCGTGGCCAGCACCTACTACACCGGCGCGCTCCAGACGGTCACCTACAAGGTCCCGGCCTACCGCTTCGACGGAGTGCGTGCGTTCACCAACAAGCCTCCCTGCGGTCCCAAGCGGGGCCACGGCACCCCCCAGCCCCGTTTCGCGCTGGAAATCCAGATGGACAAGGCCGCCCACCGCCTGGGCGTCGACCCCGCCGATCTGAGGCTCAAGAACCTCCAGCCCCCCGACTCGCTCACCGCCAACTGGCTCGAGGTGCGCACGATCGGGCTCAAGACCTGCATCGAGAAGGTGGTCGAAAAAAGCGGTTGGAAAAAACGCTACGGCAAGCTCGAAAGAGGCCACGGCCTGGGCCTGGCCTGCTCCAGCTACCTGAGCGGCGCCGGGCTTCCGATCTACTGGAACTCCATGCCGCACTCCGGCGTGCAGCTCAAGCTGGACCGGGGCGGGGGCGTGACCGCCTTTTGCGGCGCGACCGACATCGGCCAGGGCAGCGACACCGTGCTCGCGGCCTGCGTCGCCGAGATCCTGGGCGTCGACCTGCTCGACGTGCGGGTCTGCGTCTCCGACACCGACCTGACCCCGGTCGACCTGGGCTCCTATTCCAGCCGGGTCACCCTGATGATGGGCAACGCCGCGATCCAGGCCGCCGAGCGCGCCCGGGAGCTGCTCGCGCAGGCGGTGGCGGAGAAGCTGGAGGTGGAGAAGGCGCGGCTGGTCTTCGCCCAAACGCGGGTTTTCGACAGCGCGAATCCCGACACCGACGTCACCTTCGCGGAGGCGGTCTCCTGGGCCGAGGCGAAGTTCGGCACGATCGGGACCGTCGGCTCCTACCGGCCCCCCAAGACCCCCGGCCGCTACCGCGGCGCCGGCGTCGGCCCCACGCCGACCTACAGCTACAGCGCGGCGGTGGTCGAGCTGCACTGCGACACCGAGACCGGCCTCCTCGACGTGGACCGGATCTGGATCGCCCACGACATCGGCCGGGCGATCAACCTCGACCTCGCCATCGGCCAGGTGGAGGGCGGGGTCTACATGGGGCTTTCCGAGATCCTCATGGAGGAGATGCGCTATAAGCCGAGACGCCAGGGGGTCCACGCAACCCCCTCGATGCTGGAATACAAGAGCCTCACCACCGCCGAGATGCCGCCGGTCGAGACCTTCCTCATCACCGCCCCCGACCCGCAAGGCCCCTTCGGCGCCAAGGAGGCCGGTCAGGGCCCCCTGCTGCCGATCATGCCCGCGGTCGCCAACGCGCTTTTCGACGCCGTGGGGGTGCGCGTAGACCAGTGCCCGATCCACCCGGAGCTGGTCCTCGAAGCGCTCGCCGCCAAGGACAAGCGCGCCGGCCCGAAACACTATCCCGACCTCCGGATCACGGACACCGTCCGCATCAAGACCCCCGAAGAGGGCGGCGACGGCTACGAGGACGAACCCTGGCGCAAGAAGAAGCGGCGGAAGAAGAAGGGCGGCCGCTCATGATGCGCCTGCCTCGTTTTTCCTATTCTTCGCCCGACACGCCGCGCGAGGTGGTGAGCATCCTGGCCCAGGAGGGCCCCGCCGCCAAAGTGGTCGCCGGCGGCACCGACCTTTACCCCAACATGAAGCGCCGCCAGGTCGAGCCCGCCCACGTCGTCTCCCTGCGCCGGGTCCAGGCCCTGCGGGGCATCGACTGGCAAAGCGACGGCGCCCTCAGGATCGGCCCCGGCGAGACCCTCCGTTCCATAGAACGCGACTCCCGCCTGAAAGCGGAGCTCCCGGCCCTGGCCGCGGCGGTCGAATCCATCTCGACCCCGCTTCTGCGCAACATGGGCACCATCGGCGGCAACCTCTGCCTCGACACGCGCTGTACCTACGTCAACCAGAGCCTCGAATGGCGCCGCGCGATCCACAACTGCCTCAAGTGCAAAGGAGACACCTGCTGGACCGCGCCGGGTTCGACCAAGTGCTGGGCCGTGAATTCCAGCGATTGCGTGCCGGTGATGATCGCGCTCGGCGCCCGCTACACCCTGCTCGGCCCCTACGGCGAACGCGAGATCGAAGCCGAAGAGTTCTATAACGTCGACGACGGCCGCGAGTGGCTCACCCTGCGTCCCGGCGAGCTGCTCACCTCCATCCTCATCCCGCCGCAACAAGGCGCCAAGAGCGCCTACCTGAAGCTGCGCCGCAGAGGAACGTTCGATTTCCCGGTCCTGGGAGTCGCCGTCCGGGTCGCCGAGGAAGCCGGCCACGTCGCGCGAGCCGACATCCTCCTGAACGCCGTCGGCCCCGCCCCGGTACGCTGCACGGAGGCGGAAAACGCCCTTAGGGGCGCACCACTCGAAGACGAGCAGATCGAAGCCGCCGCCGACCTCGCCCGCAAGCGCGCCAAACCCCTCCAAAACACCGATTTCCTGGCGAATTGGCGCAAGAAGATGGTCCCGGTCTTCGTCCGCCGGGCGCTCGATACGCTGCGGACAGCTGCGCGATAGAGAGCGGCGCCGGCAGATCCCCGATCCGCGGCAACCCCTCGTGCGCTACTACGGAGCCGACGCGGGCCGCGTGCGAAGGCTCTACCGCCCCGCACAAGGGGAAACGAGGGGGTCCGGGGGCACGGGCCCTCACTGCGCCTCGGGCTGGCGTTCAAACTCCCCAAGGGACGGCGTGAGCCCTCTTCCCCGCGCCCTGCCGGCCCGACGCCGCGACTGGTTAGAATGCCCGATACCTTTGCGTCCTCTCAACAGGGCAGAAGTAAGGAGACATGTGCCACCATGACCTTTCCCCCGCCGCAAGAGCGCCCAGTGCATCCCTCGCGCCAGAACCGCATCCGTCGCGCTGTGGCGCGCACAACCGTCCTCGCCCTCGCCGGCGTCATGCTCCTGGCCGCCGGTCCGCGCGCCTTCGCCGCGAACGTCGACGTCGACGCCTGCATCCGCGTGCTCGAGAACCCGGGCTCCACGGGCCAGCAGCGGGAAGCCGCGCTCGAAAAGCTCATAGATGCTGGCCCCGCAGCAAGCAAGGCCATCCCCGTCCTGACCGGCGTGCTCAAGACCGGCACGAATCTCGAACGCGACTACGCGACCGGCATCCTCGGCCAGCTCGGCAAGGCCGGCGGCCCCGCCCTGCCGGCACTGGACGCGGCGGCCAGGTCCGACCCGGACTCCGACATCCGTCAGCTCGCCGCCGAGGCCGCAAGGAAGATCCGCGACGCAGGCGGTAAGCCCTCCTCCGCCGAGCCCGCAAGACCCGCCGGTAATTACCACGCCACCAAGCCCACGGGCACCACAGGCTCGGGCGCAGCCGCGGGCAGCTCGGCCAGGCTCACCGCGGGCGGCCGGCTCCCGGCCGGGTATCGAACCGTCGCCCACAAGGGGCCGGGCACGATCCTCGTCGCCGACCTGCCGGCCGGCAAGTCCGCGACCGACGTCCTGCGCGAGGTTGTCGCTGCCATCGCGGATCTGTTCGACGCGCCGCCCGACCTGGCCGGCGGCGTCCGCAACCAGCCCGACACGCAGGCACAGGGGATCTTCGCCGCCAAGTTCAAGGGCAAGGCCGTTCGCGGGCTGGTGTTCACCGGCCTGGGCAAGCGCGGCGCGTGGGCGGCGGTTTTTGTCGCCGAACCCGAGTCCCTGGCCGCCAACCTCACGGCCATGGTCGACGCGGTCCGCGCCCAGGCCCCCGCGCGCGTGCAGTGGGCCCGCCAGACGCTGCCCGGCGGCGCCGGCTGGCTGACGCTGCCTGGAGGGTGGAGGATCACCGGCGCCGCCAACGGGGCCGTAGACGCCGTCGGACCCGACGGCGCGGAGGTTGACCTCGGTCTGGCCTTCACCTGCAATACGCCCGCCTACGCGCGGCAACTTGCCGCCATGGGAATCCGAGGGGCTGCGCCTGTCGCCAACTACGGCCGGCCCCAAGACGTCCTCGGCCCCGTGCTGCACCATTTCTCGCTGATCGCAAACGCCACGGGCCAGCCCACCGAGGAAGTCGACAAGATCATCGAGGTCGCCCCCCTCCGGGCCAATCGAGGCCGGCAGGCCGCCTACATCCACGCAACGACAACGCGGGCACTTCGCGGCAGAGAGCAGCAGCGCGAGGTTCTTTACCTGGTCATGACCGCCCCGATCTCCAACCAGCAATGGATGTTCTACGAGTCGCGCGTCTCGGCCCCGCCGGCGGTCTTCGCCGACGACCTGCCGACCCTTCTCGCGATCTGGCGCGGCTGGAAGGTGTCCGACAAGGTTTTCGCCCAGCGGATGCGTCTGGCGATGGACTCGATGAGCAAGGTCACCGAGATGATCCAGCAGGCCAGCCTCGCACGCAGCCGGGCAACGATGTCCGGTGCCGAGGCCTGGGACCAGGTCATCCGCGGCTATGGCTACATCATCAACCAGAAGACGGGCAAGACGATGTGGGCCAACAGCAACCTGGTGACCCAACTGCTCAAGAAGCTCAACACGGACCCCGGCAGAACCGGCCAATGGGCGATCTGGAAGTAGCCGTACCGAGCCTGGCTCGATCGTTCGGATTAGGGGCGGCGGGGCAATCCGCGGGCACAGTGCTCACGTTGGCGTCTATACTGGATGTGCCATGAGAATCCGCGTAGTGATCGAGTACGATGCCGAAGCCAAGAGTTACGCGGCCTATTGCCCGGAGTTGCCTGGATGCGCGAGCGCGGGCGATTCCGAGGAGGAGGCGATCAGGAACAGCCGGGAAGCGATCGAACTCTATCTCGAGCCGACCGAGGAAGTCGGCAAGGGCGCCAGAGTCATCGAGGTCGTGGTGTAGATGGCGAAAAGACCTCGCCTGACGGCGCGGCAAGTAGTCGCAGTTCTTCGTCGCCATGGATTCGAGCATCCAGCGACGCGAGGCGGCCATCAGAAGTGGGTGGATCCGATTGCCCGCAATAAGGTGATCGTTGAGACCCACGGCGGCAAGGTCCGGCCGATCGGCACACTGCGCAGCATCATCAAGGGATCCGGAATCCCGGAGGCAGCATGGGTCGAATAGGACTCGGACTTGTGCTCTCGATTAGTCTCGGCGCGGCCGCCGCGCAGGCGACGGAGCCCGTGGATCCGGCGGCGGAGACCTACCGGAAGGGGCTCGCGCTTCAGAAGTCCAGGAAGTGGATCGCGGCGCGGCGGGCGTTTCGGCGCCTGATCAAGAAGTGGCCGGATTCGGAATACGTCGAGCAGGCGGCGGTCCGCTGCGGGGACAACGCCTATCTGGGGACCGTCCGGCTCTGGACCGGGGGGCCGCCCGAGCGGCGGATCGACGTGGCGGTGATGGGGGACGGCTTCACGATTGCGGGCAGCGACCAGGCCAAGGAGGAGAAGTGGGCCGAGCTCTGCACGGAGGTGCTCTTCCACGAGAAGGCCTACTCGGAGTACCGCAACTACTTCAATTTCTACTACGTGCGCCTCGCGTCGCTGGAGGAAGGGGTCGACCCGCAGCTCTCGCCAGAGGAGCGGGCCAAGATCGAGAAGCGCAATCGCCAGCGGCGACGCAAGAAGAAGATCGACTTCAACACCGCCTTGGACGCCAAGGCGGCCGGCCCCCAGGGGCAGGTGGCCATGAACCGCTCCCTGGTCTACAAGTGGCTCGAGATCGCTAACAAGGATGTCCCGGGCTGCGGGGACGACCGCTACGTGATCGCGTTCGCGAAATTCGGCCGTCTGGGGATGGGCGGCGGCGGCATCGCCAACGTCGGCCGGCCGGACAAGTCGATCACCACGCACGAGTTCGGACATGCGTTCGTGCGCCTGCTGGACGAATACACCGGCAATCCCAATCCGCCGCCTCCCGGATTCGCGCGGCAGCTACGTGCCGCGAACGCCTCGATGACTCCCGATCCGGACAAGGTGCCCTGGGCGCACATGCTCAAGGCGCACGTCAAAGGCGTCGGGATCTACGAGGGCGGGGCGACCTTCAACAAGGGGGTCTGGCGGCCGGCGCGCACCTGCGCCATGAACGCGGCGGGGGCGACCGCCTACTGCCCGGTCTGCCGGGAGGCGGCGATCCTGGTCATCTACGAGTACGTCGACCCGATCGACGCGACCGAGCCGGCGCGGGGCGGCGAGGTCGCGGCGGTGCAGGGAGACAAGACCATGATCCTGGTCACTCCGATGCAACCCCGGCGCCACTCGCTGAAGGCCCGCTGGTTCGTCGCTTTGCTGGCCCCCACGACCCAGGGCGGCGACGGCGACGACTACGAGCCGGATCCGGAGCCGGAGAGCGCCCCGCCCCGGCAGATGTTCGCCTTCGGCGGCCCGCGGGCGCGCATGAACCGCTCGGAATACGACCAGCCGCCCAAGGGCAAACCGAGCAAGCTCGGGAAGCGGATCGCGGGCAAGCCCCGCCGGTTCGCCTTTTTTGCGGGCAAGCTCGCGCCGGGACGCTACACAGTCACGGTCGAGGTGCGCGATCCGACCCCCTGGGTGATCCAGGACAAGCGCCATCTGCTCATGCAGCGTGCCTCGTGGACCGTGACCGTGGCGCCCAAAAAAAAGTAGACGCCATGCACTCCAGGGAGGACAGTTTGAGGCCTGAGAAGCCACGGCACGCGGCGTGCTGAGAACGAAGAAATGAGGAGTCACACAATGCAGAGGATCCTGGCGGCCTTCGGGCTTTGCCTTGTGCTCGCGGCCTGCGGGTCCAGCAGGGCCAAGCGGGTCGACATCGCGGATGACGACGAGATCATGGGGACCGGCATCGAGTCGGCGGACGTCGAGGCGATGGAGAGCTTCGCCAAGTCGCTGCTCGCGGTTCCGGAGCTGAACGGCGCGGGGGTCAGGGGAACACCCACGGTGGCCATCCACCCGGTCGAGAACAACACCCGCTTCGACTTCGACGGAGAGCTCTTCGTCCGGCGCATCCGGCAAAGGCTGGTCGAGAACGCGCGGGGACGGGTGCGCTTCGTCACGCGCTCCGCGATGGACGAGGCTGTCATCGAGCGGGAGCGGTCGGAGAAGCGCGCCGGGGAACGCACGGCCAAAAAAGCGGTCACCAAGACCGGCGCCGATTTCTACCTGACCGGGACCGCATCCGCGATCAGCAAGGCGGGCCACGGCAAGGAGTCGGACGCCATCTGGATCGATTTCCGGCTGATCGACGCGGAGAACGGCGACATCTTGTGGGAAAAGACGCTCAAGACCAAGAAGGTCGGCAAGGCCGGGATCGTCTACCGTTGATCCGCGCCGCGGCGCTGGTCCTGATCGCGGCCGCCGGGTGCCGCTCGATGCCGCTCTACCGGGCCCCGGTCGGCCCGGACGCGCAGGCGACCTATGCGGCGATCGTTGCGGACGGGCACAAGAGGATCGCGCCCGAGGACGAGGCGCTCTGGGCCTGCGAGCTGGGTTCGGCGGCCCTCCAGGTGGGCGCGGAGGCGGAAGCCTTCAAGGCGCTGCATCGGGCCTCGCGGATCATGGCGACTCTCGAGTCCACGTCGTCGGAAAACGCCCGGGCGATCCTCGGCGCAGAAGCCACCAAGACCTGGAAGGGCGACCCCTACGAGCGCTGCATGAACGCGCTCTACAAGGGGCTGCTCTACTGGCGCCGGGGTGATCTCGACAACGCCAGCGCATCGTTCAAGCGCGGGCTGCTGGCCGACGCCTGGTCGGAGGTCGGCAAGTCCCAGGAGGATTTTGCCGCGCTCTCGTTTCTGCTCGGCTGGGTGAGCTGGCTGCGCGGCAAGGACGAGCAGGCGCGGTACTCCTTCAAGGCAGCCGCCGGGATCAAGCCCAACAACCCCTATCTCGCCGACCCGCACCCCGACCGCGACAACGTCCTGATCGTGGCGGACGTGGGCCGCGGCCCCAAGAAGTACGCCGACGGCCCCGGCGGATCCATCGCCCGCTTCGCGCCCTACGACACCCCGGACAAGGCCATCGCGGTGCTCGTGGACGGAAAGCGCGCCGGCCGCAGCCGGCTGGCCACGGACCTCTTCCACCAAGCGATCACCCGGGGCAAGAAGGTCATCGACGGCATCCGCCAGGGCAAGGCGGTCTTCAAGGTCGGCACGGCGGTGACAGGTGCGGTCCTGCTCAACGAAGGCCTGCGCCGCCGCAAGAACGGGATGGCCGCCACGGGCGCGGGTCTCCTGGTCCTCTCCGCCCTGACCAACGCCAAGGCCGACACCCGCTACTGGAGCCAGCTCCCCGGCGCGGTGCAAATCCTTCCGCTCAAGATCCGCCCCGGCCGACACCGCCTCACCGTGCGCGCGTTGAATAGCCGGGGCGTTCCGATCCCGGGCTGGTCGCGGACCTTCGACGTGACCGTCCCCGACGGGCCCGGCACCCTCTACTGGTTCTCCACGGGCCGCGACCGCACGATCCACGGCCTGACGGATCCTCCCACCCAAGCAAAGGCAAGCCCATGACCTGCAAACTCTTTGCACCCCTCCTGATCCTCGCCGCCGCCTGCGCGAGCTCCAGCTCCTCGAAGCGGGAATCCCCCAAGCCGCCGGTCACGATCCACCCCAATATCCGGCAGGCCATTCACCTCGCGGGTTTCGAGCAACGGCGCACCGAGGACGGACGCCTGGCGATCAAGATGATCCTCTCCAACCGGGGAACCAAGGACCGTCCGGTGATCGTGACCTCCGACTGGCTCGACACGAAGGGCTCCCATCTCGAGCGAAGCACGCCGCGCAAGGTGCTGGTGCCCAGGGGCGGCACCTACATCTACGAGGACGCAGCCTTCAGCGCGGAAGCGGTCCGCTGCGAGATCGCGGTCCGCTGACCGGCGCGCTCAGGGCCGCGAGAGGCGGCTGAGGGCGATCAGCGCGTAGCCGGTGCCGTAGAACTTGTGGTAGCCGTAGGTCGGGTAGTCCCAAAACGACCCGTCGCGCTGGCGGGTCTTGAGCACGAAGGTCGCAACCTTTTTCGCGAACCGCTTGCGGTCCGCCTCCGGCATCCGGTCGAGGACCAGGGCCGCATACTGCTGGCCGTAGAGATAGAAGTACCCCGACACCGCGTACCAGGATTCGTGCGGCCGCGGCCGGCGCACCCCCGCGATCGCGAAACGGTGGTTGTCCACGAGCTGTTGCAGGCCGATGCGCAGCCTGGCGACGTCCATCTTTTTCGGATCGAAAAGGTGCAGCGCCAGGTTGCAGGCCTGGTTGCGCATGCTCGATCCCTGGGGCCGGTTGATGCGCCCCGCCGGCCGCCACTTCCAGTCGATACTGTAGATGTAGTTGCCGTCCGGGGTGCGCATGCGCCAGAGCAGCCGGGTCGCCTTCTCGACGACCCCTTCAGGGAGCGTGAACCCCGCCCGGCGCGCCTCGGCGAGGCCGACCAGGATCGTCGCCGTGGTGAACGACGTGCTCCAGGAGGGTTTGAGGCCGGGCATCTTGAAGTCGAGGTATCCCCAGCCGCCGTCGGGGCTCTGGTAGAGCGCGACCTCTCTCAAGATCGATTCGACGGTGGCGCGCATCGCGGCCGGTTCGG
>Ga0114931_10012288_pt1 | contig 10041 bp, 11 predicted proteins | sample 2SBtaG_FD_89579 | JGI IMG/M metagenome (GOLD analysis project Ga0114931, IMG submission 89579) | Deep subsurface microbial communities from Kolumbo volcano to uncover new lineages of life (NeLLi) - 2SBTROV14_V59a metaG | ecosystem: Environmental > Aquatic > Marine > Volcanic | place: Kolumbo... | reverse complement strand
TTCAAGCTGCCCAAAGAGCATTGGAAAGAGCTGGCCAATTGCATTGAGGAGATCGTTACCGAACAACAAACTATCTTTGAGTACCCGAAAAAGATCAGGGTACTTGCAGAGCAATACGCCAGGCGGATTATTCGAAAGCAAGCCAGCGTCATCAATCCGGAAAAGGCGAGTCCTCCCGACTATGCAAAAGTGGATCCCAACAGCATCAATAACGAATCTCCCCGGACTGCAGGCGCTGAATATGTTGTTTATGAAACCATCAAACTTCTTGAAATTGACAAAAAGCTTCTGGAACTTTGTTTGAAGCCGGCTGACAGAGCAGCGATTATTGGAGTGCTTTGTGGTCGAATGATTGTCCCGGGTTCTGAAAGATCAACGCACTACTGGTTGCAACATATCAGCGCATTGGGTGAACTGATCGATTTTGATTTTTCCTCTGTTACGCTGGATCGGTTGTATAAGGCGTCGGATCATCTCTTGAAGCATAAAGAAAAAATCGAAGCCCATTTGCGACAAGTTGAGATCGAGATGTTTGGTCTGGAAGAAAGGATTATTTTTTACGATCTGACGAATACGTTTTTTGAAGGTACCGGAAAATATAATGCCAAAGCCAGATACGGGAGATCCAAAGAAAAGCGCAACGACTGTCCCCTGGTGACGTTGGGGCTTGTATTGGACAGGCAGGGTTTACCCAAAAAGAGCAAGATTTAAAGGTAACATCAGTGAGCCCGGCACGTTGGAAACCATGATCAAGGGTTTATCCGATGGGGACAATCTCCAGAAATCCCTGCTCAGTCCTACCATCGTCATGGAAGCCGGGATCGCTTCGGAAGATAATGTTAAATGGCTCAAGAGCCACCACTATCGCTATATTGTCGTTTCCCGAAAGAAAAAGGTGGAAATCCCTCCTGATATAAAGATGGTGCCGGTCAAACAGGACGAGAAGACAAAAGCAATTCTTGTGCAAGCAGGTTTGGTCTCCAACAAAGAAACCGATGAAATGGAACTCTACTGCCATTCCGTTGATAAGGAGAAAAAGGAGAAGAAGGCAAGCGGTGTTTATTGTTTGAGGACAAATCAAAAAGACCTCAACGAGAAAGAAATATGGGACATTTACGCCATGCTCACCGACATAGAAGACGCCTTTCGATGCATGAAATCGGAGCTGGGTTTACGGCCCAATTCTCATCACCCGGAACGGAGATCCGACGGTCACATTTTCATAACATTGGTGGCCTATCATATCATGCAAACCATAAGGATCAAACTCAGAGGAAAAGGAATCCATTTTTGTTGAAACACGGTTCGTGTGCAGCTTTCATCGCACATGAGAATATCTACTACGGTGAAACGGGAAGATGGCAAAGTTATCCATATCCGGAAATCTACCAGGCCGGAGCCGAATCATAATGAAAGATATTGTCGGAGGATCCCTGCCATTTATCTTTATGCTGCTGATCGGCTTGGTATTGATTATGATTTTCCCGCACCTGTCGACCTGGTTGCCCGGAAGGATTGAATTCTAGATTCGATGTTGCCAAAAAAATGCTTGACAAGAATGCCTTTATCAGTCAATAGAGTATCATACCATAATATTGTGTTTCATGTTGTGAAATCTCAAAGCAAAAAACTGAATGCCATCGAGAAGGCCCTGGCCATTCTCACCTCATTCACTCCCTATAACCAGGAGATGGGAAACCTTGAAATCAGTAAGAAATTGGGTTTCCACAAGGCAACTGTGTCCCGGATTTTTCAGGACCTGGTAAGGCACGGTTTTTTGACAAGAAATTCCCAAACGAAAAAATTCTTTCTTGGTCCTACGGTAATGGATCTTGCGAGGGCCGCCAATCAATCTTTCAAGACGGACCTTGTACATATTGCAAAGCCGTTCATTGATGATCTACGGAATAGGTTTGAAGAGACCGTCATCCTTGAGGTGCTATCAGGGCAGAGCACTTTCATGGCCTATATCGCCGAAGGATCCAGGTTGGTGCGCCTAGCAGGAAACGTTGGAGACAGGGTGCCGAGCCACGCATCGGCCGGGGCCAAGGCTCTCCTGGCCTTTTCATCCAAGGAGACCAGAGAATTGCTTCTGAGTGGAAATTTTCATCGTTTTACAAAGAAAACCATTACATCGCGTGAAGGCCTCTACCGTCAATTTCAAGAAATTCGGAAGAGCGGTGTTGCTTTTGATCAGGAAGAGATAGATGAAGGCACAGGCGCCGCTGGATCTCCGGTATTCAACCATGAAGGATCTCCTATAGCAGCAGTGGTGATAGCAGGCCCAGTTCAACGAATCAACGTTGACCTTGATTCTCCAATGATTTTGGCACTGAAAGAAACCGCTGAAAAAATTTCATCAAAGCTTTACTATACCAAGGAGCTTTTGTAAATTAGATATGAAACTATAAAATAAGTTTCAACGTAATAGCTCAATAAAAGGGGGCAGGAGGGCTGTGTCATAGCTGGCGCCTTTCCCCCTAAATATTGAGCTAATACGTTGAAACATTCTAGAATGGGTGGCCTTTCATGGGTGAGAACATTTTGGTTGCCAGCAATCTCAGAAAGCATTTTGGGAACCTGGTTGTAGTGGATGATCTATCGTTCGAGGTAAGAAAAGGTGAGATTCTTGGGATGATGGGCCCCAATGGTGCGGGCAAGACCACCGTGTTCAATCTCTTGACGGGAATGCTGACACCAAACGGTGGATCCATTCACTTTGAGGGCAAGGATATTACCCGGATATCCCCCTCCAAGAGGTGTCGGCTGGGCATTGGGCGAACCTACCAGATTCCTCAGCCTTTTGAAAAAATGAGTGTATTTGAGAATCTCTTGGTAGCCGCCGTCCACGGGGGAGGATTGAGTGAACGCGCAGGTCGCCGGACAATCCGCGAAATAATGGAATTGGTCGACCTTTCCTCCTTAAAAGACCATCTCGCGGGTGGCCTGTCCCTGCTGGACAGAAAACGACTGGAATTGGGGAGGGCTCTGGCAACGCAACCCGGCCTTATTTTGATTGATGAAGTGGCTGGTGGGCTAACCGAGGCAGAAACGAAACAGGTCCTGACCATTGTCAAGGAAATTCAGCAGAAAGGAATCAGCATCATATGGATTGAACATATATTGATGATGATGTCCGAGGGCGTCGACCGTCTTCTGGTCATATCAGAAGGACGATTTCTCAATTGCGGAGACCCCAGCGAGGTGATGTGTTCTGAAGAAGTTCTTGAATGTTACCTCGGATCGGAGGAGTGATGGCAAGGGATAAATCAGCCCTGAAGATCAGCAACTTGGATGTCCACTATAAGGACTTTCAAGCCCTGTGGGATGTTTCTCTCGAGGTCGCAAGAAGAAGGATCGTCTCCGTCATAGGAGCCAATGGGGCAGGTAAATCCACCCTTCTCAATACGATCTCCGGTGTTCTGACCCCTTCGGAGGGAACCATTGAGTTTTTCGGTGAAGCTATCGGGGGCCTCCCCCCCACGATACCGTCCACAAAGGAATTGCGCTTGTCCCCGAGGGAAGGAGGATATTCCCGCGGCTTACGGTATTCGAAAATCTTGTCATGGGATCCTACACACCCAGGACACGGCCTAAACGGGATGAAACCATCAAGAAGATCTATGAGCTTTTCCCGATTCTCAAATCCCGTCATAATCAGATGGCCAATTCCCTGAGTGGGGGAGAACAACAGATGCTGGCTATTGGTCGGGCAATGATGTCTGAGCCAACCCTCATGCTCTGTGACGAGATCTCCCTGGGATTGGCCCCTGTGATCATAAAAAGCATCTACAAACGCCTGGCCCAGATAAACCAGGATGGTATCACTATTGTTTTGGTGGAGCAGGACTTGAAACGAAGCCTTAAAGCGGCTGATTATGCGTATGTCATGCTGGAAGGGAAAATGGTTCTGGAGGGGGTACCATCTGCGCTCACCGAGGAGCAAGTGAAGAAGGCATATTTCGGGATTTAGAACTTGATTGACCGGGTTTCTCCGGTTTACAATCCTCTGCGGGAGATCCAATGGAAATTTTGGTTCAGCAAGTCTTGAATGGTATCCTGTTAGGCGGACTTTATGCCGTCATCGCAATAGGAATGTCGACCATGATCGGGATCGTCAAGCTCGTGAACCTCGCCCATGGCGATTTGATGATTCTGGGAAGTTATCTGAGCCTTGTTTTCATGTCATGGCTGGGTCTCAATCCTTTCTGGACATTCCTGGCGGTTGTTCCAGCCATGTTCTTTATAGGTTATTTTGTTCAGGCCTTTCTCTTCAACAGGGTCTTGGGAAAAGAGATGGAACCCCCCTTGCTGGTGGCATTTGGATTGTCGGTAATCCTGCAGAATTCCCTGCTCCTGGTATTTACTCCGGATGCCAGAAGCCTCATAACGGATCTGGCTGTCATGACAATCCCATTGGGAAAGTCATTGAACCTGCCGGTGCTCTACCTTGTGGATTTTCTCATCGGGGTCGGCGTTATTCTGGCGCTTCACCTTTTCTTCAAACGATCATACATGGGGAGGGCCATACGTGCGGCCTCGGATGACGAGCAGGGCGCACGCCTAATGGGGGTGAACACCAAGGGCATCTATGCCTACGCCATGGGCATCTCCATGATGACCGCCGGCGTGGCCGGCATCCTGGTGGGAATGACGTTCACCTTCTACCCGCACACGGGCCCACAATATCTCATCATCGGTTTTGGTGTCGTCATTATCGGCGGCCTGGGCAGCATGATTGGAACACTGGTGGGCGGGTTCATTCTGGCTGAGGCCCAACTGCTGGGTGCTCAATTCGTAGGGCCGGGCTATCAACTATTGATTGGTTACCTTGTGTTGCTCATTGTACTGGCAGTGAGGCCGCAGGGTATATTTGGAAAGGCCTAGGATATCATGGCAGAACAGGTTCTCAGATATCGTTTGCTCGTAATAGGAATCCTGGTTCTTGGTCTGGGCACTGTTCCCATCTGGGGTTCAGAGTATCTTCTCCTCTTTTTCTTGCTCTTTTGCCTTTATGCAGGTATGGCCCAGATGTGGAACCTGCTGATCGGCTACTCGGGCCTCCTGTCTCTCGGGCAGCAGGCATTCATAGGCTTCAGTGGATACACGGTAGCCATGCTTACCACCTATTACGGGGTGTATGTCTGGCTGAGTGTGTTGATAGGGGGTTTTTCATCTGTGCTGCTTGCCATGTTCATGTCTCTTTTCATCTTTCGGATGAAGGGAATGCACTTTGCAATCGGCACCTGGATTTTTGCCGAGATACTTTTGCTGTGGTTCAGTAACTGGAAGTTTGTCAAGTATGGAACAGGGCTTTTCATCAAACCAGCCTAGCCCCCTTCCATGACAACAATCTATTATGCCGCATTTATTGCAGGACTGGGTGCCACGGTGGTAGTCTATCTTATCCTTCGGTCACGGATCGGACTGGGGCTCATGGCAATGCGCGATAATGAAGAGGTGTCAGAAACCATGGGAGTCAATGTTTTCTGGTCGAAATTCTTCTGTTTCCTGGTTTCAGCCTTTATGACCGGCATTACAGCCGGTATCTTGTATGTTTTTCAGATCTTTATACAACCCTATAAGGCATTTGGGATTGAATGGACGATAATATTGACCGTAACCGTTATTATTGGCGGGATAGGTACCATTGAAGGACCGATTGTGGGGAGTCTTATTTACATTCTGCTTTCCCAGTTTCTGGCTGAATACGCTCACCTGAGCCTTCTCCTCTTAGGATTGATCGCTATTGTCATTATTTTGGTTGCTCCTAAAGGAATCATGGGGTCTTTACAGGAGAAGACCGGCTTTCAGATCCTGTCAGCTCGGCGGAGGTAGAAAGCTGGTTATGCTCACATTAAACAAACTTTTTTCACAAGGAGGGAGCTGACATGGACAAGAAAAGCAAAAAAGAAGGGAACGGTGGCAGCATTAGCAGGAGGGAGTTTATGAAGAAAAGCACGCTGGCTGTTGGAACAGCAATGGCTTCCAGCCTAGCGCTCCCGCAATTTGTAAGGCCTGCAAGGGCTTCAAAACGTGATTACATCCTCATCGGAAGGCCGAATCCCACCACCGGCCCTCTCGCTTCTTTCGGAGAGGCTACTCCCTGGGTGGATAACAAGGTGTTGGCCGAAATCAATAAGGACGGCGGTATCTATATCAAAGAACTGGGGAAGAAAGTCCCGATCAAGGTCAAAATAATGGATATGGAGAGTAATCCAACCAAGGCCGGGGAAATCGCTTCAAGGCTCATTCTCAGGGACAAGGTGGACCTCATGGTCTTCTTTCATACACCGGATACGGTGAACCCGGTGTCGGCCATGTGTGAACGCTATAAAATGCCCGGAATTTCCCTGGATTCACCTCTGGAACCATGGCTGGATGGTGGCCCGTATCACTGGGAGTTTCATGCGTTCTGGTCGGTGGAAAAGGATATCGTGCCGGTTTACACCGGCATGTGGGAAGACATCAAAACAAACAAGGTAGTCGGCATATTGATGGCCAACGACCCCGACGGCGTCTCATGGTCTGCCGTCTTCAAAAAGGTCCTTCCCGGCATGGGGTATAGGGCGGTTGACATGGGCAGGTTTCCCTATTTTAACAAAGACTTCAGCTAGTTTATCAACGGGTGGAAAAAAGAGAAGGTTGAGATTCTCTTGGCCAATACGATCCCGCCTGACTTTACAACGGCCTGGCGGCAGTGTCGCCGTATGGGGTTCACTCCAAAAGTCTGCACCGTGGGCAAGGCAGTCCTGTTCCCATCGGCTGTAGAGGCCCTGGGAGGTGATCTGGCCAATGGTCTGACTTGTGAGGTCTGGTGGTCTCCTTATCACCCTTTCAAGTCCTCCCTTGCCGGTTACAGCGCAAAGGACCTTTGCGACGCATGGACAAAGTCCACGAGCAAGCAGTGGACGCAGCCGATCGGCTACAAATATGCCGGCTATGAAATCGCGGCCGACGTCTTAAGAAGAGCCGGCAGTCTTGACAAGGAAACAATCCGCCGGGCCATCGCCGATACCGATCTGGACACCATGGTCGGGCACATCAAATACAACAAACAAAACTATAGCCGGACACCGTTGGTTGGGGGACAATGGGTCAAAGGCCACAAGTACCCCTGGGAACTGAACATCGTGAATAACAAAGAACACCCCAACATTCCGACGACCGGGAAGATGTTCGTGATGAGATGAAAAGATAGGAAGGAGATCAATAATCCCCGGCAGGAGAGGAACGGCATTACAGTGATGTGGTTCCCGACTAGATATCAAAACCGGGAGATCAAGATGGAATAAGCGCGTTTCTCTCAGAGGCGTAGCGATATCTCTGAAATTCGAGGAGGTTAATAATTATGAAAAAAGTACGACTAAGTGATGTAAAGGCCTATGAGGCCCCTGGGCATTTCGGCATGACGGCCATGAGGCTTATCGGGAAGGAAGAGACGGGAGCCCAGAAGTTCTGGATGGGTCTATCCCATTTCCTGCCCGGGGGAGGCGCAGAGTGGGGATATGAGGATAACCCTCTTGAAAAAGTCTACTTTGTGCTCAAAGGTGAAATCACCGTCAAGAGTAAGACAGAAGAGATTGTCCTTGGCAAGTGGGATTCCCTGTTTCTCGGACCCAACGAGGGGCGAGAGATAATCAACAAGACCAACAAACCCGCCAGCATGCTGGTGGTGATCAATTATCCTGACTGATCCAGTTTCAGGAGTTTGGCAAAAAGTCGAAAGGAAAACAAAAATGGCAAAAGTAATTATCACTGCGGCCCTTACGGGGAATATTCACGTTCCTTCCATGTCTCCCTATCTGCCGATAACGCCTGAGCAGCTTATCGAGGAGGCCGTAAGGTGTGAGGATGCCGGGGCTGCCGTCGTTCATGTGCACGCCAGAAATCCCGAAGACGGCAGGCCGTCGACGGATGTGGAACTCTACAGGCAAATCTTGAGCAGTATCAAAGAACGAACGAACCTTGTCGTGAGTCCGACCACCGGTGGTACCGCCACCATGACGCCGGAGCAGAGGATTGCCGTCGTAAGAGAGCTGAAACCCGAGATGGCCACCTTCAACGGCGGTTCCATGAATTTTGCCCTGTACCCGGTGGCGCCTAAAATCAAGGAATTCAAGCATCCTTGGGAAAAAGAATTTCTGGAATCCACTGAAGGGTTTATCTTTTCAAATACCTTCGCCTCTCTCAAGATATTCTGTGAAACCATGAACGAGGCCGCGACAAAGCCGGAACTGGAGGTTTATGATGTAGGCCAAATCACAAACCTGGCCCAGATGATTCGGGAAGGGTACTTGAAACAACCTATTTATCTGCAGTTTGTCTTGGGGATTCTGGGAGGCATTCCTGCATCCATCGACAATCTTGTTTTCTTGAGCAATACGGCTGAAAAGCTCTTCGGGGAATTTGAATGTTCCGTTTGCGCCGCCGGAAGACACCAGTTCCCAATGGGTGTGGTGAATATGCTCCGGGGCGGTCACATGCGGGTCGGCCTGGAAGACAACCTTTACCTGAGCAAGGGCGTTCTTGCTAAGAGCAGCGCGGAGCAGGTTGAAAAGGCTATCCGTATTGCGAGAGAGCTGGGCCTGGAAATTGCCTCGCCTGACGATGCAAGAAAAATCCTTGGCCTCAAGGGGCAGGACAAGGTCAATTTCTAGCCGGGGGGCTCAAGGCACCAATTAATTTTTCAATGTTGTTCGGTTTTTTGCAAGCCGACATGAGAGGAGAAAAATGGGAACCATAAAGGGAAAAGAAGACATCAGTTCGCTCTTTGATGTTACCGGAAAAGTGGCTTTGATTACCGGGGCTACCGGGGGCTTCGGCCATACAGCCGCCATGGGACTGGCGATGGCTGGTGCGAAGGTGATGGTTACAGGCCGAAGCACGGAAAAGCTTGGGCCTCTTGTTGATGAAATAACCAAGGCTGGAGGTGCGGCTGCCTTTTCTGCAGGGTCTCCCACCAATCACGATGACGTGAAACGGGTTGTAAAAGATACGGTAGAAAAATTCGGCGGCATAGACATCCTGATAACCGCAGCAGGAGTGAGCAAACCCAATCCAATTGTCGAACAGCCCCTCGAGGAATGGGAGATGGTCATGGATGCCAACGTCAAAGGCACCTGGCTTTACTGCAAAGAGGCAGGAAAAGTGATGATCGACCAGGGGCGAGGTGGAAAAGTGATCCTGCTTTCATCCACAAGAGGGATGCTGGGCATGGCCAACTACGGTGCCTACAGTCCCTCAAAAGGGGCCGTGTCCCTCTTGGCGAAATCACTGGGATGTGAATGGGGGCCGCATAAAATCAATGTGAATGCCATCGCCCCAACCGTGTTTCGTACGGCCCTCACGAAATGGATGTTTGAAGATGATGCATTTTATAAGAATTTTCTGAAGCGGATCCCCATCGGAAGATTGGGCGAGCCGGAGGATTTTATTGGAACCGTCGTATTTCTTTCTTCAAAGGCGTCTGATTTCATGACCGGATCAATCGTTTACGTGGATGGAGGTTATACTGCTGGATAGGAGTGAATATGTCGAAAATAAAGGATATTGCAGTAATTAATTACATTAAACCACCAGCTCCGCTGGTGCAAACCTAATAGGCTTTGCCGGTCAGGCGAGATATACCTCCTTCTTGAGGGTGTTGGTCCCTATGAGGCATGGATGACCATGCGTAAATCTGTTGACCGACCTTGGCAATACACATGGACTCCAAGCTTTTCCATAGCAGCGCCAGCAAAACCAGGAGATTTTCGTCACGGAAAACTAGGGTACTGTATGATGGACTCCTACGTCGAGGCTATGAAAATTTTTTCTGAAAAGACCAATAAGAGGGTGGCGGCCTTTGCCTCCGATGAGCCAGACGGTAGAGGTTGATATGTTTCTTTTGTAAAATTTATTGCAAAGACATCCTGGCCAAACTTCGTGGAAATTTCATGTTTAAAAGCTGAAAATCGGCTATTTTCGGATTTGGCGCCTAATGATATCAAGTAGTTATCGGAGGTCTAGGCGAGTGTAGTGCCAAAATCTTCATGACAT
>Ga0114931_10012287_pt1 | contig 10042 bp, 8 predicted proteins | sample 2SBtaG_FD_89579 | JGI IMG/M metagenome (GOLD analysis project Ga0114931, IMG submission 89579) | Deep subsurface microbial communities from Kolumbo volcano to uncover new lineages of life (NeLLi) - 2SBTROV14_V59a metaG | ecosystem: Environmental > Aquatic > Marine > Volcanic | place: Kolumbo... | reverse complement strand
TTTCATAATTCCTTCACCCCGTTATAACAGAGGTGGTTGTTGTCATTTCGCGTATTCGCCATTGCGAATCGCTCCAATTTGATTATACATCAGAAATCAACATAATTTGTTGCTGCACGATTCCAACAAGTATCATTAAGGCATGTTTGGCGCCCGATCGTCGGGTGTGGATGAGGAACGAAACCCAACCCAACCCAACCCAACAAAGACCTGGAAAAAGCAGCGACTCTTCCTGTCATGTTGCAGTGGCGATCGGCTGTGATTTAGAGTATCTTTCACGATTCACTCAATGACGCAAAAAAAATCGGGCATCCTTCGAGGACTGCCAAAAGTAGTTTACACTTTGACCTGTCATCCCGAGGGAAGTGAGGTACGAGCGACGATGGATCTTAGGCATCTTGTAAAAATTAAATGACCAGCCTTGCTTGTCTATGGCTTCGTCTTCTGTGTTGCGACAAGGGTTACATAGCCCACTATGCGCCCCTTGAATGCGAAGCCCTATCCGGCGCAATTCCGGTAATTAAATCTTTTCCAGATTCCTTAAGGCATCGAGCAATAAGATCTTTCCTTCGTCGAGATAACAAGCTGTAAACTGAAAATGAAGGATGCCAAAAATCGGATGAGCAGCGTTTGGATGATCATTCTCTATGTTGCCGGTGCTTACGGTATGATGGTGCTGTGCGTTTTTCTCTTGCAATCAAAGCTGCTCTATTTTCCATCCCGGGACATCGTTGCCACCCCTGCGCTGCTTGGCCTTCCGTACGAGTCGGTGGCGTTGACGACGGAGGATCATGTGCGGCTGGACGGCTGGTTTGTACCGGCTGGGGAACCGCGTGCCGTGCTGCTGTTTTTTCATGGCAACGCCGGCAATATCTCTCATCGCCTGGATTCACTTTCGATCTTTCATGAACTTGGCCTCAGCGTGCTGATTTTCGATTATCGAGGATTCGGTCGGAGTGAGGGCACGATTTCGGAGGAGGGAAGCTATCGGGATGCCGAGGCTGCCGTGCGTTATCTAATGAAGGAGCGGGGCGTTCCACGACAAAAGATCGTCTATTTCGGCCGGTCTCTGGGCGGCGCGATTGCCGCGCGTCTGGCGATGAGGGTAACGCCTGCGGCGGTTATTCTCGAGTCGACCTTTACCTCGGTACCCGATCTGGCGGCGAAACTGTACCCGGTGCTGCCGGTTCGTCTGTTGAGCCGCTTTTCGTATAATACGAAAGAGTATCTCGAGGCGGTGTCGTGTCCCGTGCTGATCGTTCACAGCGCGGACGATGAGATCATTCCGGTGCAGCATGGCCGTGATTTGCTGGCGGCGGCCAGGGGGACGAATCAGTTTCTCGAGATTCATGGCAGTCACAACGAAGGGTTTCTGCTCAACAGGAGGGAGTATATGGGTGGGCTCGATCAATTTCTGAAATCGGCTTTTGAACAGCGTTGACCTTGTTTTTCAATCGTTCGGTGATGACGGCTCACCCGTGACGATTCTGCACGGCTTGTTCGGGGCCGGGCGCAATTGGAATGCTATTGCGCGCCGATTGGCCGAACAGGCGCGTGTTCTGCTGCCGGACCTGCGTAATCACGGTGCATCGCCGCATGCGGAACCGATGACCTATCCGGCGATGGCGACCGATGTGGGAGCACTGCTCGATAGGCAGGGGATCGAGCGCTCCGATATGATCGGGCACAGCATGGGCGGCAAGGCGGCGATGTATCTGGCCCTGACTGAACCGCAACGGGTCGACAGGCTGGTTGTCGTGGATATCGCGCCGGTACGTTACGATCACAGTTTTCAGGGGCTCATTCGGATTCTTCGGCAGCTGCCGCTGGCGCATATGACAGGGCGCGCGGCGGCCGATGAGTGGCTGGCTCGACAGATCCCCGAGGCAGCGCTGCGCCAGTTTCTACTGCAAAATCTGGTTCGGCGCGGGGACCGCTATCTTTGGCGCATCAACTTGGACGCGATCGAACAGGCCATGCCCGAGTTGATTGGGTTCCCTGATGTCCACGGGCTACGGCCGTTTTTCGGGCCTGCTCTTTTTATCGCCGGAGAGCGGTCGACCTATGTCCTGCCCGAGCATAACACCGCCATCGAGCGGCTCTTCCCGCAGGCAGCCATCGAGCGACTGCCCGGTGCCGGGCATTGGCTGCACTCGGAGCAGCCGGAACAATTTCTCTCCATCGTGCAGCGTTTCCTGCGTTAAGCCTTGTTTGTTCGATGGCTTTGGCCCGGGCGAGCGCTTTTTCCGCTATAATTCCCCCCCTCGTTCCCACGCTCCTGCGTGGGAACGCATACCGGCATATCGTTTGCCGGGGCTGGTACGGGTTTCCACCTGTGACCGTGGTGACCAGAAATAGCCCTCTTTTTTCAACGTCTTGATCAGAACAGATTCAAACAATGTCGAAGACACATATCAAGAAAGCCGTTCTGGCCTATTCGGGAGGGCTGGACACCTCCGTTATTTTGCGCTGGCTGCAGGAGACCTATTCCTGTGAAGTCGTGACTTTTACCGCGGACCTCGGACAGGACGGCGAGGTCGAACCGGCACGGGAAAAAGCGCAGGCGCTCGGCATCGAGGATATCTATATCGACGATCTGCGCGATGAGTTCGTCAGCGATTTCGTCTTCCCGATGTTTCGTGCCAACACCATCTATGAAGGCGAGTATCTGCTGGGCACCTCAATCGCCCGGCCGCTGATCGCCAAGCGTCTGATCGAAATCGCCAACGCAACCGGCGCTGAGGCGATCGCTCACGGGGCGACCGGCAAAGGCAACGATCAGGTTCGGTTCGAGCTCGGAGCCTATGCGCTGCGGCCCGACATCCACGTGATCGCCCCTTGGCGCGAATGGGATCTGACCTCACGCGAAACCCTGCTCGCCTACGCCGAACGGCACGGCATTCCGGTCGAAATGAAGCGCGGCAAGGCGTCGCCCTATTCGATGGATGCCAATCTGTTGCATGTCTCCTACGAAGGGGGGGGGCTGGAGGATCCCTGGGCCGAGCCCGAAGAGTCGATGTGGCGCTGGAGCGTTTCACCGGAGGCGGCGCCTGATGAGCCGACCTACATCGAGCTGACCTACCGGACCGGTGATATCGTTGCCATCGACGGCGAGTCCATATCGCCCGCGACCGTGCTGGAAACTTTGAACCGGATCGGCGGCGACAATGGCATCGGTCGGCTCGACATCGTCGAAAACCGCTATGTCGGCATGAAGTCACGCGGCTACTACGAAACGCCGGGCGGCACCATCATGCTGAAGGCGCACCGCGCCATCGAATCGCTGACGCTGGACCGGGAGGTTGCCCATCTGAAGGATGAGTTGATGCCGCGCTATGCAACGCTGATTTACAACGGCTACTGGTGGAGCCCGGAGCGGGAGATGCTGCAGCAGATGATCGATGCCTCACAGATCCCGGTGAACGGCACGGTCCGATTGAAGCTCTACAAAGGCAATGTCACCGTGGTCGGCCGACAGTCCGAAAGCGACAGTCTGTTCGACGAGAATATCGCCACCTTCGAGGACGACGACGGCGCCTACGATCAGCTGGATGCCGAAGGCTTCATCAAGCTCAATGCGTTGCGCATGCGGATCGCGACGGCGAAGGGGCGGAAGCTTTGGCCAGGGATCAGGGCCAAAACCGATGAATCCATCGGCTGATCCCTGTTCCCTGATGGAGTTCCGCCCTGGAGCGTGGCGTTACAAGCGCCAGGCGTGAAATCGCTCCATCCAGCGCAGGACGCCTTCCGGTGTGTGCGCTCGCCGCCATGCGCCGGCAGCCTGTTTGTTGGCTTCGGCCAGGGTGGGGTAGATATGGATGGTCTTGAGGATTTTGTTCATACCCAGCCCGTGACGCATGGCGGTCACATATTCGCTGATGAGGTCGCCGGCATGCTCTCCGACCACGGCCGCGCCCAGGATTTTGTCGCTGCCCGGGGTGGTCAGGACTTTGACCATCCCCTCTGTTGCTTCGTCGGCGATGGCCCGGTCCAGTTCGCTGAGCGCGTAGGTTGTCACTTCATAGGAGATGCCTTGCGCTTTGGCATCCTGCTCGTTCAGGCCGACCCTGGCCACTTCCGGGTCGATGAAGGTGGCCCATGGAATGGCCGAGTAGTCGACCCGAAACTTTTTGAAGTCGCCGAACAGTGCGTTGACCGTGGCATACCAAGCCTGGTGCGCGGCGGTATGGGTGAACTGATAGGGCCCAGCGACGTCACCGCAGGCATAGATGTTGGGAAGAGTGGTCTGCAGGAATTCATTGACTTCCAGGGTACCGTCGGCGGCCAGTTCGAGTCCCAACTCTTCCACGCCATAGCCGGCGACATTGGCTTTGCGGCCTAGCGCCAGCAGCAGCGTGTCGAACTCGAGACGCACCTCTTGTCCCTCATATTCACAGACGACCGCTTTTTGGCCGTTGTGGTTCTCGAAGGCTTTGGCTTTGTGTTCCAGTCGCAGATCGATCCCTTCCTGGCGAAAGCGCCGGGCGACCCAGTCTGCAATATTCGGGTCTTCCTGCAACAGCAGACGCGGCATCATCTCCACGATCGTCACCTGGCTGCCGAAGCGCGCGAAGCACTGGCTCAGCTCACAGCCGATTGGACCGCCGCCCAGAACCAGCAGCCGTTTGGGGCATTCGCGAAGAGCCCAGACCGTATCCGACGTCAGATAATCCATCTGTTCGATGCCGGGAATGGGCGGCACCAGAGGGCGAGCGCCCGCGGCTATGATAATCGCGCGTGTGGTCAACGTTTTGTCGCCGATTTGGACGGAGTAAGGAGAGGTGATGACGGCCTCTGCCTGCAGGCATTCGACGCCGAGTGTGGTGTAGCGCTCGATCGAATCGTGCGGTTCCACCGTTGCGACGACCCGCTGCACCCGTTCCATGATCTCGGCAAAATCGAACTCGGCCGCGGCCGATTTGAACCCCAACGACTCCGCCCGGCGCAGGCCGGCGAGAAAACGAGCGGAGCGGACCAGCGCTTTGGAAGGGACACAGCCGGTGTTGAGGCAGTCACCTCCCATTTTCTCCTTCTCGATCAGCGTCACTTTGGCTTTGACCGCGGCGGCGATGTAGGCGCTCACCAAGCCGGCCGAGCCGCCACCGATGACCACCAAGTTGCGATCGAAATGGGCCGGCTTCGGATAGGGCTGCAGCGCCTTGCGCGCTTCGATGAAATCGACTGTTTTCTTGGTGATCAAGGGAAACAGGCCCAGCAAGGCGAAGGAGATCACCACTGTCGGCGAGAGCAGGTCGGATAAAGAGCCGACCCGTGCCAGCTGGGTGCCGGCATTGACATAGACGAGGGTGGCGGGCAGCATTCCGACCTGACTGATCCAGTAGAAAGTGCGGGTACGCATCGGCGTCAGCGCCATCAGCAGATTGATGACAAAGAAGGGAAACAGCGGCACCAGCCGCAGAGTGAACAGATAAAATCCACCCTCTTTCTCGATCCCGGCATTGATCATTTGTAGCCGGTTGCCGAAGTGCGCCTGAACGACGTCGCGGAGTAGAAAGCGGGCGATCAAAAAAGCGATCGTTGCGCCGGCTGCGGAGGCAAACGATACCACCACGGTACCCCAAAAAAGCCCCAGGATCGCCCCGCCTGCCAGCGTCATGACAGCCGCGCCAGGCAGTGATACGCCGGTCACGACCACATAGATGACAAAGAAGCCCAGCAGCGTGCGGGCACGGTGGGCCTCAAAATAGGCCTCCAACTCGATCTGGCGAGCCTTGAGGTATTCCAGGTCCAGATACTGGCCCAGATCGAACGCAAAAAAGGCAACAACGAGAGCCAGCACCAGCAGGAGCAGCCCCATTTTTTTGTGTGTCATCGTCAGACTCCTCGATCAACCTTGGTAGGTTGGGTTAGACGCGCAGGCACCCATCTGCCAATTCGCCACCGACCCTGCCGCGCGTCGTAACCCAACAAGCCCAAGCGGCACTACTGACCCAACAAATTCAGCCGTCCACCGCGGAAAGACCGATCTGTGCTGCAAGCGCTCTGTTTCGTTTCAGCCGCAGCAAATCCTCCGGGCGATCCACATCCCACTGCACTGCCAATTCATGCCAACGCCGTTTTAATCGCCGCAAACGGCGTCGGGTACTGTCGAGCACCGCGGCGGTGCCCCAGGCGATGTCGCTGAACAGTTCCGGATCGGCATGCTGCAGCCCGAGCAGCACATAGCCGCCGTCTTCAGCGGGCCCCAAGACCGCATTATAGCCTTTTTTCAAGGCGGTGAGCGCTTGCCTTAAATAGACAGCAGTCAATGCCGGGCAATCGCAGCCGATCACCAGGGCATAATTAGTCTCCGCCAGCGCCGATGCGGCCGCCTGCCGCATCCGCTCGCCAAGGTCGGCACCGCGCTGCGTGTGCAGGGAGACGGGAAATGATTGTCGGCAATCGACGAAAAAAGGATGGTGAGGCTGCGGACTGCACCATAACTGAACCGGGCAGAGGTTGGAGTCGCACACGACGCTCAGGGTTCGCCGAATGAAGCGGGCATGAAGCTGTGCCGCCCCGGCGGCGCTGAGCGGTGGAATCAACCGGGTCTTCACCTCTCCCGCAACCGGCGCCTTGGCAAAAATCAGCACGCGGGCGTTCGGGAAGCAGAATTCGGAGCGGTTCACCTGGCACAATCCTCAATGGCTGCAAACCACCGGATTGCAGCCCCTCTGTAGGCTGGGCCGGGGCCGACAGGCCCGGCCCAGCAGTGTGCCTTGTATGCAGCGCCCGCCACGTGGCAGACGCAACCACGAATCGAAATCGTACCCACACCATAACCTGTTATAATTACCGGTTGCTTCGTTTGCATTTCGATCCAATGACCGACATCCTGGGCATTTCCGCCTACTATCACGACAGTGCTGCAGCCATTCTACACGACGGCGAGATTGTCGCCGCAGCGCAGGAAGAGCGCTTTTCGAGAAAAAAGCATGATTCACGTTTTCCTGGAAATGCTATCGCCTATTGTCTCGAAGAGGCGCAGGTTCCTGTAACCGAACTGAGTTCGATTGTCTTCTACGACAAGCCGCTGGTCAAGTTCGAGCGCCTTCTTGAAACCTATCTGAGCTATGCTCCGAAAGGGTTGGGTTCTTTTATCGCCGCCATGCCGGTGTGGATGAAGGAGAAGCTCTATCTTAAAGCGACGCTGAAGAAGGAGCTGTCGAAGCTCGGGCGCTGTTCGGGCAAGCGCTTGCCGCAGCTGCTGTTCGCCGAGCACCACCAATCCCACTCCGCATCGGCCTTTTTCCCCAGCCCGTACGAGAAAGCGGCCGTTTTGTGCCTCGACGGCGTCGGCGAGTGGGCGACCACGTCGGCCTGGTTCGGCGAGGGCCGGCTGCTGACGCCGCTGTGGGAGATCGACTTTCCCCATTCGTTGGGCATGCTTTATTCCGCCTTTACTTATTATACCGGCTTCAAAGTCAATTCCGGGGAGTACAAACTGATGGGATTGGCTCCTTATGGCGAGCCTAAGTTTGTCGACCTTATTTTGGACAACCTATTGGATCTCAAGGAGGACGGCACCTTTCGGTTGAACATGGACTATTTTAACTACTGCACCGGCCTGACCATGACCAATAAGCGGTTCGCCGCACTGTTCGGCGGTCAGGCACGCAAATCCGAGAGCAGGATTACGCAGCGTGAAATGGACCTGGCGGCGTCGGTTCAGGTGGTGACCGAAGAGGTGGTGCAACGGTTGGCGACGACGCTGCATAAGGAGACCGGGTCCGATTATCTGTGTTTGGCGGGCGGCGTTGCGCTCAACTGCGTCGCCAACGGCAAGCTGCTGCGCAACGGTCCGTTCGAGAATATCTGGATTCAGCCTGCCGCCGGCGACGCCGGGGGCGCACTGGGGGCTGCGCTGGTCGCTTGGCACGATTATCATCGAGGTAGGCGCTTGATGGACGGTGCGGATAGAGATAGCATGCGCGGCTCCTATTTGGGTCCGTGCTTCAGCGACGCGCAGATTCATCACCAACTGGATGCGTTGGGCGCAATTTATTTGCGGCTGGACGACGAAGCCCTCATGCCGCGTCTGGCCGAGATCCTCGATGGTGAAAACGTGGTCGGCTGGTTTCAGGGACGGATGGAGTTCGGGCCGCGGGCGCTGGGCGGCCGTTCCATCATCGGCGACCCGCGCAGTGAAAAGATGCAGTCGGTGATGAATCTGAAGATCAAATATCGGGAATCGTTTCGGCCATTCGCGCCTTCGGTACTGGCGGAACGGGTCTCCGATTTTTTTGAGCTCGACCGTCCCAGCCCCTACATGTTGATCGTCGCTCCGGTGAAAGAGAGTCTGCGCATTCCGATGACGGAGGATCAGCAACAGCTGTTCGGAATCGACAAGCTGCACAGCAAACGCTCGGAACTTCCAGCCATCACTCATGTCGATTATTCGGCGCGAGTTCAAACGGTCCACGAACAGACCAATCCACGCTATTATCGGCTGCTGAAAGCCTTCGACGAGCGAACTGGCTGCGGCGTATTGGTAAATACTTCCTTCAATGTCAGGGGGGAGCCGGTGGTCTGCAGCCCGGAGGATGCGTACCGCTGTTTCATGCGGACCGAAATGGACTATCTGGTGGTGGAGAATTTTCTTCTGGCCAAAAGCGATCAGCCGAAATGGGAGAAAGACGACAGCTGGAAGAGCGAATTCGAATTGGACTGATGGGGAACTGCAACGATGGTTCACGATAAGCGATCGAGGCGTAGAGAGCTGCGCGAATTCGGCGTTATCCTCGCCGCCGGCATCTTGCTGCTGTTCGGCGCTTTGTTTCCCTGGCTTGGCGACCGCGCCACGCCGCAGTGGGTTTTGATCGCGGGCGGTGCGATTTATGGAGTGGCGATGATCGTCCCTATCGCCCTGTTTCCGGTGCGCTGGCTCTGGATGAAGCTGGGCGCCGTACTGGGCTGGATCAATACCCGCATCCTTTTGACCATTATTTTTTATCTGGTCGTCTTGCCGGCCGGATTGATCATGCGGCTGTTCGGTAAAGACCCGCTGGCGCGGCGTTTCGATGCCAACGTGCCGAGCTACCGTATTCCCAGTAAACCCATCCCTCCCGAGAAAATGGAGAATCCTTTCTGATGATTGACCTGTTGAAAGATCTGTGGGCGTTCATGAGAGAACGCAAAAAATTCTGGCTGGCGCCGATTGTCGTGGTACTGCTGCTGCTCGGTGCTTTGATCGTATTGACCGAAGGGTCTGCGGTCGCGCCTTTTATCTATACCTTGTTCTAGCCTGTAGGGCGGATGCCCGCGGGGTGAGACGCCGTTTCAGGCAATCAGGAAACAGGAATCGGGCAACAGGGATCAAGAGCGGATGGTTCTGTTCCCTGATGCCTGTTCCCTGTTCCCCGGTGGCGGAACCGCTTCGCGTTCCGCCCTACGAGGCTTTCGTTGAAAATTCGGAGGGGACGGCGTGCTTTTTTTCCCTGTAACGCCATGAAGAAAAAGCAGGCTCTCTATCTATCGGCTTTAGCTCTCGTTCTGCTCTCCATTGTCGTTGTTCGCTGGAATACGACCGCGAATGCGGTCGGCCCATTGGCCCATGTGCTGCTGACCTGGCGCAGCGAGGAGACCAGTCGCACGATGACGGTGCTCTATCAGACGCAGGACAGTCCGGGTGTCAGCCGGGTGCTGTACGATACGGTCAGTCGCGGTGGTGCAAAGAAGAGCTATCGCTTCCAGCAGAGCGGAACCGGCGACCGGTTCAAGGAACTGAATCGGACGATACATACGGTGGAACTGATCGGTCTGCAGCCGGCGACAACCTACTATTTCGTAATCGCTGATGCGCGTCGAGTGCGCAGCAAGGAGATGAAATTCCGTACTCTTCCCGCGGACGGTGCTGCCATTCGTATCGTTACCGGCGGCGACATGGGGCTCACCGATGAGGCGCTGGCGCTCAGCAGACAGGCGGCAACAGCCGATCCCGATCTGGCGATCATCGGCGGAGATATTGCCTACGCCAACGGCAAGCTTGGGAATGCCGAACGCTGGGACCGATGGCTTCAGAACTGGACCGAAACCATGAGGA
>Ga0114931_10012286_pt1 | contig 10042 bp, 7 predicted proteins | sample 2SBtaG_FD_89579 | JGI IMG/M metagenome (GOLD analysis project Ga0114931, IMG submission 89579) | Deep subsurface microbial communities from Kolumbo volcano to uncover new lineages of life (NeLLi) - 2SBTROV14_V59a metaG | ecosystem: Environmental > Aquatic > Marine > Volcanic | place: Kolumbo... | reverse complement strand
GCCTCGGGGGTGCCCTCCGGGGCGCGTCGCTTGCGTGGCGTGAGGGCATGAGTCGTACTCGGGCGCCGCTTGCCGGCGCCCGAGGACCTATGCGCCTCCTCCACACCCCCGCCGGCAAGAGCGACCCGGAGGGCACCCCCGAGGCGCTCGCTCGCTCCGCGCACCCAAACCCCGCGAGAGATACTCCGGCACCATGGCGAGAGCTCAACACCAACACGAGCGCCGCCCCCGGATCCCCGCCGGCAAGAGCGACCCGGAGGGCACCCCCGAGGCGCTCGCTCGCTCCGCGCACCCAACCCCACCAGAGATACTCCGGCACCATGGCGAGAGTTCAACACCAACACGAGCAGCGCCGCCCCCCGGATCCTCGTGAGCCGGCGTCGCTGCTTCGGCGCCGCTTCGGCGACCCGATCCTCCTCGAGCCTTTCCCGCGAAGCCTGCGCGGGCGTATCCCGGCGGCTCGATCACCGTCGTGGTCGACCAGGGATCCGCCGACGTCGTATCGGGCTGCGACTCGCTCGACGCGATCGCCGAGCGGCCTCGCGGCGGCCCGCCCACCACCCGGGGAAGGGCCCGGCGCGCGTTCCGCGCGGGGGTCGCCGCGAAGCGCTTCGATCTCGCTTTCGATCTCTTTCGGACATCGGGCTTCCACGGATCGACTAAGCGAGCGCGATTCCCGGATCCGGCCCCGGCCCCGGACCGCCGGCCGCGAACTGCGGGTGGCCGAGAACCCGCCCGTCGACGCCGGGCGCGGCCGCGGCGCTCACGTCGCGCGGCCGGCGGGCGTGGCTACGGCGCCAGCGGTCGAGCCACGCCGGGCCCAGGAGGATTCGTCCGCGCGCCCGCGCGTGCGTCGCCGCGGCCGGCGTGAGAGCGAGCGTCGTCTCGGGCCGGGAACCGGTCGGCGGCCCCCGGCCGACGAAGAATCCCGCCGCGAGCATCGCGGCCCGCGCCGCGGTGGAAGCCGAGTAGGTGAAGAGCTCGGCGTCACGCCCCGCGCACGCCGCGTAGATTCGCTCGAAGCAGGCAAGCGTCCACATCTCGCCATCGGTCCTCGCAGAGAACGGGTCGAAGAAGATGAGGTCGGGCGCCGGTGCGTCGTCGATGCGGGCGAGGAAATCTCCCTCGAGAAGCGTCCAGAGGAGCGACCCGCACCCCGACCGCCACCGACCGAAACGAAGCAGGTGGTTGGGAGCCGCACGTTGCAGATGCGGAAAGCGTACCGCGTTCCTCAGGGCCAGGCGGAGGGAGGCCATGTCGTTCTCGAAGCTCACGAGCTCGACCGGACGTCGCTCGCCTTCCCCACGGGCCTCACAGCATCGCAGAGCCGACATCGCATTGTGCGCCGCACCCAACCCCACGTCCCAGACCACGAGCGGCCCCGCCGCGTCCTCGTCCAGGCGAAGCGCGAGACGGGACTGCTCCACGTAGAGCCGCCGCGCCTCCTGCGTCGGATCCAGACCCGCGTGCATGATCTCCCCCGAGGCGCGGTCGGCGACGCTCGCGTGACCGTCCGGGAAGACGCGCACCTCGAAGCGCTCGAGGGCCTCGTCGCCGCACCGTCGACGGCGGGGTCGGGAGGCCACCGCGGGGTGCTCCTGGTCCGCTCGCACGAGCAGGACGCGCTGCTCGTCGCGGAACCGGGCAAAGGTGCCCGCCTCGACGTGCCGGCGCATCTCCGCCATCAGCCCGTGATAGAAGTGGAGATTGTGGCGGGTGAGCAGGCTCCAGCCGAGCGCCTCGCCCGTCTTGGCGAGGTGGTGCAGGTAGGCGCGCGAGTAGCCCGTGCACGTGAGGCATGGGCACGCCGGGTCGAGGGCGCGCTCGGCCAGCTTGTAGACGCCTCGAAAGACGTCGATCCGGCCGATCGACGTGAAGGCCACGCCCTGCTTGGCGAGAAGCGACGGGATCGTGCAATCGAACATGTCGACGCCGTGATCGACCGCCTCGAGCAGGTCGATGGGCATGCCGACGCCCATGAGATAGCGCGGCAGATCCGACGGGAGGAGCGCCGTCGTCAGCGCGGTACATCGCTCGCGCTCCCCGCGCGACTCGCCGACGGCGAGTCCGCCGATCGCGAAGCCGTCGAAAGGAAGCCCGGTGAGCACCCCCGCGCTCTCGCGCCGTAGATCGTCGAAGCAGGCCCCCTGCACGATTCCGAAGAGCGCCGCCGCGGCGTCGCCGCGTGCGCGAAGGCTGCGCTCCGCCCAACGATGGGTGCGCTCCATCGCACCGGCCGCAGCGGCGCGGTCCGCAGTCGACGGAAGGCACACGTCCATGGCCATCATGATGTCGCTGCCGATCGAGACCTGCGTCTCGACGCTTCGCTCCGGGCTGAGCACGATACGCGACCCGTCCACATAGCTCTTGAAGATCGCGCCTTCCTCGGTGAGAACGCGATCCTTCGAGAGCGAGAAGACCTGGAAGCCGCCGGAGTCGGTCAGGATCGACCCCGACCAATTCATGAAGCGATGGATTCCCCCCACCCGTTCGAAGACCTCGGGACCCGGACGCAGGAGGAGGTGGTAGGCGTTGGCGAGCAGCACCCGGGCGCCCGCCTCTTCGAGTGCTTCGACCGGGACACCCTTGACCGTCGCATGGGTGCCGACCGGCATGAAGACCGGCGTGCGCACCTCGCCGTGGAGCGTGTGGAAGCGGCCCGCGCGCGCCCGGGTGTCGGGAGCGGTCGCCTGGACCTCGAAGCGAAGGCGGCTCATCTCGCCGCGAAGTCCTGGCCGACGGAGTCCCCTCGACTCACCCGCTCCCCAGCCCTCCCCCGGCTTGCCTCGGCGGCCCCGAACCGCTTGGGTCGCAGGCGATGGCGGACGAGCGAACCCGGCTGGAGCGCATCCTCGATCGGCTCTTCGTCTACGAGCCCATCGGCCGCAGCGACGTGACCTATCTGGACCGCTGGGTCATCGCCCGGATCGGACCGCGCCGCCTGTATCTGCACCACTTCCGCTGCGACGACTCCGAGGCCGTGCACAACCATCCACGAACCTTCGTCTCCTTCCTCTTCTGGGGATCCTACCGCGAAGAGACCCCCGGCCCGGGCGGCCGGCTCCGGCCGCGGACGCTGCGCGCACCCCACCTGCGCCGCTTCGCCCCCGAACATGCCCACCGGATCACGCGCTGCCGCGGCGCCTGGTCCCTCGTGCTGGTCGGACGACGCCGCCGGGACTGGGGCTTCCGCTCGGGCGACCGCTGGGTACCGCCCGGGGCGGTCTGACCGCGGCGACGAGCCGTCGCCCTCCCCTAGCGCGCGCGCCAGATCAGGCTCGTGGGCAGCATGAGGCGGCTGGCGTCGACCCTCCAGCCGTCACCATCCTTCTCGACCACGAAGAAGAAGTAGCCGGTGCGGGTGCCGATCTCGTTGCCCGCGGGATCGGTCGCCCCGAAGAGCTCGTAGGTGCCGTCGGCGATCGCGGCGGACGAGCCTGCCATGCGGACGTTCTCGACCACGAGGTTCAGCTCGGAGTTCTTGAAGACGCTGCCGTGCTCGATGTCGAAGAGACGCTTGATCTCCTTCGGCCCCGTCACCGTTCGACCATCGGGTTCCATGTGGTCGCCGTCTTCGGTCCACAACGCGGCCAGCGCGGCGGTGTCGTGCTTGTTCCAGTTCTGCACGAACTGGTCGGTCATGGCGCGGACCGACTTGGAGGTCGCGTCCTCCTCACCGAACTGGACCGGCTTTGCCAGCGCCGCACCGGCCACGAGGATGAGCGCAAGGGCGATCGGAATCATCTTGATCATCGGATCTCTCTCCTCTAGTCCGAAAGCCGCGACAGGGCGCGCAGCGAAAAGTAGTTCGGGTCGAAGTCCTTCTCGACGAACTGTGCGTCGTAGCGTCCGCCCAGCGCGGCGCGGTTGGTCTTGTCGTTGACGCCCATCACGAGATTGGGAGTCACGACACCGTAGGTGCCGTCCTCGTTGTTCGAGAAGTGGTAGCCGCACATGGCGGTATAGAAATACTCCCCCGCGCGGTTGTGGACGTCCTTCCAGTAGATCCGGCCCATGTCCTTGTCGACGTACATGAGGACCTTGCCGAAGTTGTAGTACGGATCGATCGAATGGCCTTCGAGAATCCACGCCGGCCGCTCCACCATGGTCAGGTTCTCGGTGATCATCCAGTTCGCGCCCTTGTGGCCGGGCGTCTCGTAGCCCGCCTTCAAATAGGGAATCTGCACGTTCAGGCGCGTCTCGGTCTCCTTGACCTGGGGCAGGGCATAGGGGCCGATGATCGGGGCGAGCACCCGGCCCTCACCGACGAGCTTCCACTTGTAGTACTCGGGCTTGCCGGCAAAGCAGTTCAGGTCGTCGGCGAAGATGTCCAGACCCGCCAGGGGATCCGAACGCGTCGCGGCGTTCACCCGGCGCGCCCGGCGCGTCTGCGGGAGATACGCCCACATGCGGTCGGCCGAGGTCCAGTCGTTGATCTGCTGGGTGAGGATGTTCACGCCCTCGGCGTCGGCCGGCTCCATCGCGTGCGACAGCGAGGTCGCGCGGAGGTTCTCGGGGTTCTCCTTCGCCTTCTCGATGCGGCCCTGATACCCGTTCAGGTGCAGGAACATCTTGATGCGACGGAACTCGCCGTTCGAGTCGACTCCGTTCAGCGTGAACGTCGCGCCGGTACCGCCGCCGAGCTGGTTGCCGAGGTAGAAGTTCCAGGCGATCTTGCACGCCGCCATGGGATCCTTCGGATCGATGCGCGGAAAAGGCTTGCCGAAGATGTGGTCGGGGATCTCCCCGGTCTTCGCGTCCTTGATGCCACACGTCTCCGGATCGACGTCGTACTTGCCCTCGTTCGCCTCCGACGCCGCCCAGAAGTTCGCGCCCAGGTTCAGCTTGAACTTCTCGTCGTCGATGGGAACGACCATGAAGGTGTAGTCGCCCGACTTCACCCGCTTGAGGACCGACGGGGGCAGGAGCCCCTCGGCCTTCTCCCAGTTGGACTGGTCGAGCGTCCAGGCCTTCTTCTGCGCGGCCGCATTCTCCGGCGTGAGCGTATTGTAGCGCTCCGCCGCGCCCGCGGCGCCCGACGAGAGGAGCACGGCCATCCCCACGGCAATCGTACCCCCGAAAAGCGTCGTGACTCGGGGTCGCGCGCTGGTGACTCCTGGCATGGTGACTCCTCTCTGCTTCCTTCCCGAAGCGGCAGCACTGACAGCGGTTGGTCGCACGGACATACAACACTTCGCGGCCCCCGACCAAGGCCCATATGGCCAAAAGAGGAGCCTCCGGCTAAGACTCGCCCATGACCACGAGCACACTCCGCGACGGGTGGCTGGGAGACGACCCGCTGCCCCGGGATCCGGTACCGATCGTCCAGCAGTGGCTCGCCGACGCCTTCCATGACGGAGGTCAGGAGAACCCGCACGCGGTCGCGCTCGCCACGGTGGACCCCGATGGACCGGGGGTGCGGATCGTACTTTGCGACTCGATCGATGCCGCGCGCGGCGCCTTTACCATGTACACCAACCGCAAGAGCCGGAAGGGCCGCGCGCTGGCCCACGATCCCCGAGCCGCCCTGGTGTTCCACTGGCCGGGCCGGCAGGTCCGGGTGCGCGGGCGGGTCGAATGGGCGCCCGACGCGATGAGCGACGCCTACTTCGCAAGACGCCCCCTCGACGCGCGTCTCGGCGCGTGGGCCAGCCAGCAGAGCGAGCCGGTCGAGTCCAGGGCGGCCCTGCTCGATGCGATCGCCTCGGTCGCCGAGCGCTTCGACGCCCACCGCGAGGAGGACGTCGTCCCGCGCCCGCCCCACTGGGGAGGCATCACGCTGGTGGCCGAGACGGTCGAGCTCTGGGCGAGCCGTCCGGGGCGGATCCACGATCGCGCCGAGTGGCGTCGCGAAGCGCCCGGCGGCCCCTGGACGGTGACCCGCTTGCAGCCGTACGGCACCGGCCGTCCCCCGCACCGCGGCGGGGTACGTCCCGATCCGCGCCCCGCCGCCGGCAACGAGCCGTCAAGCACCGAGCACGAGGCCCCGGCGACGGGCGTGCCCGACCTCGACCACCAGCGCGAGATAGAACGGGGCGTACTCCACCAGGTGGAGCCAGCCAAGGAGGCCCGGCTGGTCGCGGTAGAGAAAGTGGAACTCCGCGTAGTACAGAAGAACCAGGCCCGACAGCAGCAGGAGGGCACGGGAAGGGAACAGCACGAGAAACGGAACCGCCCAGGTGAAGTACCAGGGGTTGGCGGTCGGAGCGAGGAGGAAGATCGCCACGACCACCGCGAGCAGCGCTCCGCAGGCACGCATCGCGGTCGGATTCCGGTACACGGCGGAGCCGGCCGCGACGACGACCCCGATCCCCGCCAGGGCGCACACCAGCCGCGCGTGGCGCGCGGTCACCGCGGCGGCCAGCGCGAAGAGGCTGGCGTTGCGCTGCCAGCGCTCGGCGAAGATCACGAGCCCGTCGAAGACCTCCGGGCCGGCGCCGATCCAGGGGAGGTAGGCGACGCCGACGAGGAAGACGAAGACGAGCACACCCCGGAGCGCGCGCCGGGGATCGCGTCGCCACGCCAGCGTCGCCAGGACCGGCACCAGGGCGACGGCGAAGACCTTCACCAACGCCGTCCAGGCGAGCGCCACGAACGCGAGCAGGAGGCGCTCGCGCAGCACGGCCCACACCAGCACGCACAGCCCGAGGACGGCAAAGACGTCGAGGTGCAGGCCGTTGGAGAACTCCTTCAAGACGAGCGGGCTCCATGCGTACACGACGACCCATCCCGGCGGGCGCGCGGCGCGCGAGGCAGCGGCCACGAGAAGGACGACGCTCGCCGCCTCGGCGAGAAGGATCATCCCCCGCCACCCGCCCAGACCCCAGGGCGAGAGCCACTGCGACAGCGCGAACAGCCCCTGCGCGACCGGCGGGTAGATCGTCGGAACGTCGCGGTAGCCGATCCGCTCGTACGTGGCTGCGCCCGCGTCGCCCAGCCCCACCGCCGGCGCGCGCCGGCCGGCGTGCGCCTCGGCGGGAGCCAGTACGTAGGGGTTCGCCCCCTGGAGCACCGCCTGGCCGTCCCAGACGTAGCGGTAGGGATCGACCTCCTGGATCATGTTCGCCGGCGCGAGCGCCGCCCGGCACGCGAGCGCGACGATCGCGATCCAGGGAAGGTGCCAGCGGCGCGGCGGGCCCCGTCGGACGAGCTCCACCGCGACGAAGTAGGCCACCAGCGCCACCGCCTCGAGCCCGAGGAACCCGAGGATCGGCCGCTCCCGGTGGCCGACTCCAAAGACGAACGCCGCGCTGAGCCGCGCCACGCACGCCTGGCTCGCGAGCAGCACCACGCCGCAGGCGACGAGCCCCGCGGAGACGCCACGGCCGTCGTGGGCCCGTTGCTCGGTCGAAGCGATCCCCCTGCCTAACCAGCCTCCCGCCCCGGGGTCAAAGCCTCGACCTCGGCCGAGCGCACGTCGACGAGGCTCCGGACCGACCGCGCCAGGCGCTCGGTCTCGCCCGCCTGGCCGGCGACGCGGATCTCGATCGACACCAGCCCGTCGTCGCCCTCCGCCCCCACCCGGAGCGCTCGAATGTTCGGCGCGCGGCGGTAGAGCAGGCTGGTGAGCCGCGCCAGCAGGGCCAGGCGCTCGGCCAGTGCGATCACCTCGTCGCGCGCCCCGGCCGCCACCGCCCCTCCCCCGAGCAGAAGCACCGGACGCTCCGCCCGCGCGAGAAGCCGTGCCGCCGCTTCGATCTCGTGCCGCTACCCCAGTGGTGCCGGCACGGCAACGGTTCCTCCACCCCCGTGGAGACGACCACCCCGGCGCGTTCAGTCGACCGCGTCGGGCCCCAGGAGCCCGCCGGCCGCGAGCAGCCGGAGCTGGGCCGCGTTGTACCGCAGGATCGCCGTCACCAGCGACAGGCGGGCCCGCGCTTCGGCGTTCTGGGCCTCGATCACCTCGAGCCCGAGGCCGGTGCCCGTCTCGAAGCGCGCGATCTGGATCCGGCGACTGCGCCCGGCGGCCCGCACGCCCCGGTTCGCTTCCGGAATCGCTTCGGCGGCCGCCGACACCTCGGCCAGCGCGCTCTGGACCTCGCCGCGCGCCCGCTCCTCCGCGGAGATCGCGCCGATCTCTCGCACCCGGGCGATCGCCGCCGCCTCCTGGGCACGAGCCAGGGTACCGAGCTCGAAGGTCCAGCCGATCGCGGCGAGACCGATCGTGCCGGCCCCGAGGTCACCCGCGGTCACCCCCAGCCACCGCTGCCGCCCTTCGAGCTCGATGGTGGGGCCGAGCAGGCTCCACCAGGTGGCGCGCCGGGTGTGCAGCGCCGCCTCCGCGCGTGCCTTCGCCGCGCGCACGTCCGGTCGCTGCACCACCGAGTGCTCGTCGATCTCGCCCGGGGCCGCGTCGATCAGCGCGCGGGGGCGCACCTCGGCCTCGGCCGGAGCGAGCAGCACGGTGGGCTCCCAGCGAAGGAGCGTTGCGAGGGTCACGCTGGTGACCTGCCAGGTTCCGCGCGCCCGGATGTGGATCTGTCGGGCGGCGGCCAGCTCCGCTTCGGCCCGAGCGACGTCGGCCCGAGAGGATACCTCGGCCGCCGCGCGCGCTCGCGCGATCGCCCGGAAGCGCTTCGTCGCGGCGACCAGCCGGGCGGCGATCTCCACTTCGGCACGCGAGCGCAGCAGGTCGAAGTAGGCGAGTCCGGCGCTCTCCATCGCCCGGCGCACGGAGTCGTCGGCGTCCCCACCGGCGGCGTCCTGGTCGTACCGCGCGGCGATCGACCGCTCCACCGCGCCTCCCGGGTTGATCCGGTAGAAGACGGAGACCCCCGCCTCGAACCGACCGAAGGAGACCTCCCCTACGTCGCCGAACGAGCCGATCTGCCGGCCGTCGAGGTGGCGGGCTCGGTAGTCCCCCCGCACCCCCGGGATGAAGGCGGCGTCGGCGGCGCGGGTTCGCGCCGCCGACGCTGCGAGCTGCGCTTCGCTCTCGAGCACCGCTACGCTGTCCTCCGCGGCCCGCCGGAGGACCTCGCCGAGCGTCACCGCCCGGGTCTCGACGCGCTCGGGTGCCTCGGTCCGCGGCAGGGCCACGTCCACCGCCGGCGCGTCGGGCATCCGGGTCGGCTCGACCGACCCCTCGGGCCGCTCCCGCGACTCCCACGATGGACGGTCGGACTCGTATCCGAGGAACGCGGAGCAGCCGGCCATCGTGAACGCACACGCGAGAGCCACCGCTCGTCGAACCGTGTCCGCGCTCATCCGCCCGGCGCCTGCGTGACCACCACCGGCGAGCCCTCACGGGCCAGCGGGGAGCCGCTCACCACCACGCGGGCGCCGGAGGCGATCCCGGAGACGATCGCCGCACGTCTGCCATCATCCGAGGCCAGCTGGACCGGTCGACGCGACAGCCGACCGTCCTCGACCACCAGGACGTATCGATCTTCCCCTTGTCCGCGCACCGCCCGCGACGGCAACACCAACGCATCCCGCCGTGTCGTCACGGCGACGTGGACCTCGGCGAACATCCCCGGATCGAGAGCGTCGTCAGCGAGGTCGGCCTCGGCTCGCATCGAGCGGGTCGCCGGATCGAGCATTCCTGCCGTGCGATCGACCGTGGCGTCGATCGAGCGCCCGGGGAAGGCGTCGAAGGTCACCCGTACCGGCTGCCCCGGCTCGATGGCGGGAACGAGCCGCTCGGGAACGTCGAACACGAGTCGCAGCGGCCCCCGGCGGGAGACCTCCACCACGGGTGTCGCCGCCGGCGCCGTTCCTTCGCGGACGAGCGCACCCGGATGGAGGAGGCGCCGTGTGATCCGACCGGCGTAGGGTGCTCGCAGCACCGAGAACTCGGCCAGGCGCTGAAGCCGCGCGACGGCCGCCTCCGCCCGGGTGAGCTCCGCCCGGGCCATCTGCTCCTGCGCCGCTGCGACGTCGACGTCCTGGCTCGCCACCGCGTCCTTCTCACGATCACGCAGTCCTTCGAGACGGCGCCGGGTGACCTGGGAGATTGCCAGCGCAGCGGTACGACGCTCCACCTCGGCGCGAGCACTGCGCAGGTCCGCCTCCATCTCCGGCACCAGGATGCGCGCGAGCG
>Ga0114931_10012285_pt1 | contig 10042 bp, 14 predicted proteins | sample 2SBtaG_FD_89579 | JGI IMG/M metagenome (GOLD analysis project Ga0114931, IMG submission 89579) | Deep subsurface microbial communities from Kolumbo volcano to uncover new lineages of life (NeLLi) - 2SBTROV14_V59a metaG | ecosystem: Environmental > Aquatic > Marine > Volcanic | place: Kolumbo... | reverse complement strand
GCGGATGAAATATCGAAAAATATGTGGCAAATCGGAAAAAATGAGGTATAATGAAAGAGATAGACACGCTGAAGAAATTTAATGATGACGCAAACCCCAAGCAGGGCGGGGTGTTTTTAGCGCAACAAGTCGATTGACCTGACGACTAACACAAGGAATGCCGTTGTGGGTGGCTCGCAAAAGAGATCACCCACTTTTTTACGCGCGACGGGTCGCAGGTCATCTTAAACGTTGGGCCGCTAAAAATTCACAACGCCGGTTCTAAATAGGGTCAAATTTATGATTGTAAAAGTAAGCGATAATCTAGAGATAGAACTTTCATTTGAGCAGAAAATAGAAAACGAATTCACCGAACAAGAAATTGTTGATATTGGGAATACTATAATCACAGAAGTCACAGATGCCATTGCTTACGTAATCAGCACAGGAGTGATTAATCAGCAGAAAATTGCTACTCGCAAGGAAATACACTCCGGGCAAATTTATGTGAAACTTGCAGGTAGCGATTCTCCATACATTGTTCATCATAAATTACTTACAGTTAAGGAAGTAACCGTAGTAGAGGTTTACGGAGAGTTGGTTCGTTGGCTTGACACAATGAAAGAATCTGGTCACTTTGATCCGGAACTTACCGATTACGCCCGCCAACGTATAATTCAACATCTGAGTTCGTTGCTCCCAGGCGATCCTACCACTGACGCACCTACCCCCAAACCTCGAAAGGATGACCCCTGATGTTTGGTGAACTCCCAAAACTTTTTGGTCGGAATTTTGCAGTAGGTTTTTTTCTGCCGGTTTTATTATTTTTTACAATTAATTTGATACTCATTGGGGATTTTTTCCCGAATTCACAGTTCACTAACTTGAGTTTAACAAGTCAAATTGATTTTTTAGTGGGAACTACTATTCTTACCTTGATTTCTTGGTTATTTGGAGTTCTCTTGTTGGCGATAAACAGAGACTTGATAAGGTTACTGGAGGGGTATGGTTCTTTCAACCCAGCACGGATGTTTTGATGGGTTGAAAAACAAAGGTTCAAGAAATTACAAGCGGATATACTTGAGTTGGATGATCGATATTCAACTTGCATTTCGACTAACAAAGAGTTCCCATTAGAACTTCGTCTAAAGCGGAATAATCTTATGCGCGAAGCAGCAGAAAGATTTCCCGACAAAGAATACTATTTACTCCCAACATCTTTTGGTAATATTGTGAGAGCCTTTGAGGTTTATCCTCGTGTTATGTATGGGTTAGATGCAATTCCTGGATGGAGTCGGCTGCTTTCAGTAATTCCAAATGAATATAAGGTTTTAGTAGATGATGCAAAAGCCCAAGTTGATTTTTGGGTGAATATTTGGTTATTCGCTTTAATAGTTTTGGGTGAATATTTTGTTTTTGTGCTCAATGTTAGTCAGATAAAATCAATTTGGTTTCCTGCTGTAGTAGTCTGCTTGGTAATAATATCTTATCTAAGAGCAAGAAGTGCTGCTGTACAATGGGGAAACTTGGTAAAAGCCGCATTTGACGTGTTTTTGGTAGATTTGCGTAACAAACTAGGGTTTCCAAATCCTTCCGATAAAGGTGCGGAACAAATTCTATGGCATAGGTTTAGTCAAGCAGTTATTTACGCTGACGCTGAATCTTTACCCAATAGATATGGAATACAAGAATAGTTGCTAACTTGATATTCACTGCACTGCTGCCCAACAATGCCGTTGGTGCCGACCCATTGAGCTCGGTTTTACGGCGCGAGACTTGGTTTCTATCAAAGTTGACTGTGGGCGGCACAACGGCGGGCGTTAGGCCGTTTGTTAAGAGTCAAACAGAGATTATTTCAAAAACAGATAAAATCGAATGAAAATTTTTCAAAGAATTTGGAATGACATACAGCGTGGCGGTAATATTGACCTGTATTTGACTGTTGTTGTCGCAATAGGGCTTGTTGTACTCAATCTAGTAGGTGTTGCCTCTCAAACCTTAGTTGCTCCACTTACTTTGGCTGTTCTTGGGTTGCTTGCGATTTCTAATCTTGGAAACCGATACAAAATAGAAGAGTTGATAGAAAAACTGTCACAGACTTCCCATACAGTTTTTATAGAAGAATTTCCACCAAACTTCAAAAGTGACATTGAGGGAGCCACTGAGCTTTGGTTAGTTGGTGTAAGTCTGACTCAAATTACCAGAAAATACCATTCTACTGTAGAACAGATGCTTCGCAGTGGTCATCGCGTCAAAGTTCTTGTCATTCATCCAAAAGGTTCTGCTATAGAAATGGCAGAGTCACGTGCATATGGACAGCCGAACGTAGAGCGAGCACGTCACGAAATCCTTGGAACATTGGATGACTATTGTCAATTGCGTTCGATATCTCCTGATCAACTCGAAATTCGTACAATACAAACTCCTCTTGGCCATTCTTTGATTGCCGTCAATCCTAACTCCAGTTCGGGGATTTTTTATATTGCCAACTATCCATTTAAAACCCCTGGTGGCTCAAAACCGAAATTCGTACTTCGGACAAAAGACGGAAATTGGTTTGATTTCTTTAAAGAAGAATTTCATGCTCTATGGGAAAGTGGTACTGAATGGCAACCCAAAGGGGAGAATTAGCAATATTTGGCTAGGTCCGGCCTAACAAAGCAAATGAAGCCGACTTTTGAAGCTGTATTTGCCAAAGAGGTACATTCGCGCGGCTTATTTGCGGGCGTTAGGCACTAAATTATGACTGGTATATTATTTGTAAGTCAATAATGGCTTTATAGAAATAAAGTCTATATCGTTGTTGGGCTGCGAAATTAGACTATTATTCGGGATGGGAGAAAAATTATGCAATACTTAATGCTGGGAAATTCAGGGCTCAAGGTTAGCGAAGTTTGTATGGGCGCTATGACTTTCGGTCGGGAAACCTCAAGGGCCGATAGCCTTAAAATGTTAGATATTTTCACCGAAGCAGGAGGCAATTTCATCGATACGGCTAATGTCTATTCTGAGGGATTGTCTGAAGAAATCCTTGGAGAGTGGTTAGAGAAACAGAGGCGGGATGAATTGGTGATTGCCACCAAAGTTCGATTTCCTATGGGCAGTAAGCCAAATCAGTCCGGGCTTGGCCGAAAGCACATAGTGCAGTCTTTGGAAGCCAGCCTGAAACGAATGAGAACCGGTTACGTCGACATCCTTTATGCTCATGCCTGGGATTATAATACCCCCCTGGTAGAAACTCTGGAGACATTCAGCGAGTTGGTCAGACAGGGTAAAATCCGCTACGCTGCGGCCAGCAATTATGGAGCCAGGCACATCCAGAAGGCAGCCGATCTGAGCCATTTCAAAGGCTATACACCTTATATTGCGCTGCAGGCCAAATACAACCTTATGGTTCGCTCAGCAGAATGGGAGCTTCTTCCCGCTTGTGAAGAAAATGGTCTGGGTTTCGTGGTTTGGGGGCCGCTCTTTGGAGGTTGGCTCAGCGGACGCTACCAACGAGGGATGAGCGAACCTCCGGCTGGCCGGATTAAAGAAGCGGAAAAACATGATTGGTTTGAGAAATGGTCCCGTTACAATACAGAAACAACCTGGTCGATCATTGAAAAAGTGACCGAAATAGCCCGGCGACTGGATAAAAGCCCGGCACAGGTTTCCTTGAACTGGCTTCTAAATAAGAGCAATGTCAGTTCTGTAATTCTGGGGGCGAGCAAGATCAACCACCTGGAGGACAATCTTGGCTGCTTGAGTTGGAGTCTGAGCGAAGAAGATATGGCAACACTGGATGCAGTCTCGGACACAGACAAACCCTACCCCTATGATTTTCTGGAAATGGCAAAAAATGTCTAATCGAGAATCTGCTTAAAATCAGCCACACTTTACGGCCAAGCCGTGCCTAACAATGCAAATTGTACCGACCGCCTAACCTTGGCTCAAATTCGGTGGGGTGTTGCCTGCAAAGTTAATTGAAATTCAGGGTGATTTCGCTGGCAAAATTGGTTTATAATCAAACTGGTGTTTGTACTCCGACCAAGCCTTCCCCCAATCGAGCCATCGGGCGGCGGCACATTTGCGGGCGTTGGGGGCTGAACTTCACTCCGTGATACCTTTGCAAGAAACAGTATTTCGTTTTAAATTTGAGAATAATTTTGCTAAATTCTTGGAGAAATAATGAAAAAGAAGATTTTATTGTCACCACTACTAATTTTATTGCTTCTTTCATGCGGTATTGGTCGTAATCTTTCCTCACCCGTCAGTAGAATGGTTGGGCACTGGCAAGGTAATAAAGGTAACGAGTATTATTTTGGACCAATAGGAAGTCAAGGAGTTGGAGAGTTAACCGTAGTTGGCAACGGTGGTTCTATTTCTTTTGATTCGTACCAAATATATCAAGAACAAAATGACGGCGTTGCATTTTCCCGAATGGAAGAAGGCAATAATTGGGCTATAATCATACCCCCTGATGGTAAAACTGCTGATATTCATGCACTGACAGGCTATTATCGTGATAAGGTTGAAGAACTAAGATATGTTGACGGAAAGACGAGCCGCTGGTGATTACCCACAAGTGAAGTTTTAATGAGGAAAAGGGCAGACAGATAAAAAGGACAAGGTGACCACAGTTTGAATGATGGCACTCAGACCTCGCAGAACCAGGTAAGGCCCATCTAGGTCGTTGGTCAGCTCGAGTTTACCGCCCAGGAGACGAACCCACTGAACCGCTTGAGGGGACCAGGTGTCAATGAGATAAAAAACGAATTGACCAGGAGCAGGGCCAGAATGAACAGGGCTGCATGGCCTCCAGGGATTGGACGCGCATATCTTCAACATCCTGCTCCTGGCCAAACCGATAGCCGTATTCAATGCGGGAACGCAATCACCAGTCATCGTAAGCCTGCCGCACCTGCGCAATCGAGGTATGGATTGCGTTCCCCATATGGCATCACGCAGGTTGAGAGTCTTTTTCGCCGATGGACATCGTCGATGCGCGGGTCGGAGGGTGGAAAAATCGAAAGCCACCGGGTCGTGCAAATTGTGTTTTTGGGGCTATAATGGAAATGGGGGGTGTTTGTCGCAGCAACGGCCCCCCAACAAAGCAAATTAAGGCCGAATGGCTGACTCGGCGGGTGGCGAAGTCGGTTAGGTTTTTGAGAATAATTTCAATTGAAAGCGGGCTCGTTTAAGACGCCATCGGCTTATTTGCGGGCGTTGGGCAGAAATACCACCAATTATGGTAGCAAAAAATCTATGAGCAAAAAATTAACAGTATTACCCACATCACGGGTAACAGCAGATTGCGACCCAATTGTTTTAAGAGAAACTGAAACTACACGGTTAGTTTTTAAGCCTATGCTCGTGGATAATGCTAACACTCCAAATGCGGTACTACGTGGTTGGTTTGTTTTTCAAAAAAAGAGCCGTACCAATGACTGGGCAGAGTATAAAACGTTGCATTTATCGCATCTGCGAGATAAGGAGTGGGTAAAACTTGAAATTCATGCATCAGAATTACTTCAATTGTATGAGGGGCTTAATTCACTGTACGACTTATATCAGAAAATTGGTATTCCCCGACAAAAAACACATTTTTTAAAAATTGGTTCTCACCTTGAAGAACTTTTGGGGGGTGGAGAACATCATCTGGAAGAATTCTTAAAAGCAAACGATAGAATAGGTTTTGATTTATTATCACGGTTATTGAATTGGGCTATTAAATTAGAGAATTCGCAGCAAGTTATTGATAGATTAGAACAACTCCACAGCGATAGTATCAAACAATTAAACACCTTGATCGGGTTGAACGCCCTGAAGAATAGTTTTCAGATTTGGGAAACAAATAGAAAAAACTCAGATGAGGAATTTTGGCAAAGAACGTTTACCGATAATTCATTTGTGTTTTCTCAAATATTTGCTTATCCAATATTGATTATATGTGGAAAGGCTTATGTTGGTGGGAAACTACTCACTAATAGAGGCGGGAATATTGTTGATTTTTTGGCAAAAAATAATATAACAAAGAATGCGGTCTTGATTGAAATAAAAACTCCGGCAACCCCGTTGTTGGGCAGTCAGTATCGTACCAATGCTTATAGCGTTTCATCAGATATTACAGGAGCAATAGTTCAGGTTTCGAATTACCGAAATTCTCTAATTGGTGACTTTAACAATCTAAATGCAGGAAGCGAGTTTGACATTGATGTTTTTAATCCGCAATGTTTGGTCATAGCCGGTGATTTGGGAGTTGAGGCGGACAACGCACTCAAGCGGAAATCCTTTGAACTATTTCGGACAGGATTAAGGGATGTTCAAGTTATTTCATACGACGAATTATTCCAAAAAGTAAAAATCTTAATTGACTTATTGGAAGGTAACGGGGTGGGAACAAAAGATGATGAAATACCGTTTTAATTTTTCTGCCCAACAAGCCCAATGCAGCCGACCCGTAGAGCCGGGTTTTTCATCGCAAGGCTTGGTTTCCCCCGAAGGTTACAGCCGGGCGGCTGATTGGGTGCGTTGGGCTATAGCAATTTACGCACATTACAGTTCAATACAGACGGCAAAAGAATACACTTATGAACCTATATATTGGGAACCTCCCGGCTAATGCCACAGAATCCGCCTTAAAAAGTTTATTTGAGTTTTTTGGGAATGTGACCGATGGAGATAAACGAGCGAAGTATCAGCGACAAAAAATTCGGTTTGGGCTTTTGCGGAAGCATTTTTATCATTTCGGCGAAATATCTGTTGGCGCGATGGTAAGATTTCATATCAAGTACGCCAGCTTGCGGAACACTCCGGCGATACGACCTGTGCCTGCTCTATTTTAAAAAGAGCGTGGAAAGTGAACAACTCGCCATTACGACAGATATGGCGCGAGAACTGCAAACTGTGCTGGCAAAAATCGGGCTGTATCGCGGCGACATTTCGGGGACATATGATGCAGCCACCCGGCTGGCACCGTGGAATTTCTGCAGGATTGAAAATCTGGAAGAACGCTGGTGCGACGATGATAAAATCGACCCGGAAGTGCTTCGATTTGTACGTGGGAAGGGGGATTAATTTTTTTTATTTCCCCGTAGGGTTGGGATAAAAACAGTTCATCCCATTCCTTTCCTAAATAACCTGAATTCGAAGTTATTTTTCCGACAGTCAAAATGCCGATTTTTGCAAAAAAATCATCGAATGTCATTACCACCTGTGCCCGTTGTTTGGGTGCGAAAGCGGGAATCCACAGATTTGTTATGGATTCCGGTTAATTTCCTGCGGAAATTTCCGGAATGACAAAAACTCCGAATTCAGGTTAAATATTTTCTTTTTTGTTGTGCCATTCGTTTCAAGTCACATTTGCATAATATTGAAAAACATAACAAGAAAAACAATCCCACATATAATCGAAACGAGCGGACCAAACACCCCAAGAGATTCAATCGCTTCACTAACATTTTTCAAAACTAATGCAATAAACGTCACCACTGTGATAAATATCAAGAAACCCATTAAGAAACTTACTAAATCCGCATTCATAAAACCCTCCATGCCGAACAGTATGAATTGATTATTTCTTCGCGACTAAAACGCAGACAAATGGGAGTGTGACTAAAGCTGTTATGGCAAGTTTTGCGATTGTCACACTGGCAATTATGCGAAATTCTCTCTTCGATTTTACAACTTCTAGCACAGCTTTGACAGATTCTAACCGTAACACCAATATATTCTTTAGCTTTTGATTGAACTTAACTGGTTTCATAATTACCACCTCTCCCTTTCATCACTCATTTAATTCTTAAAAACTAGAACACATACGGTATCGATTAGATACGCTTAATATCGATAAATATCGTAAAATATGTATAATGGTTTAAAAGAGTATAACACGCGTACAGAAAACGTATAGGCAACGATTACGAGCGCAACGTTTGCATATATCGCAATAATATTATATAATGTTTGTTATAGTGTTTTTCAATAGAGCACAGTAGTCTATTTTTCGAACTTTTTAGGGGGTAATAAAAATGCGAAATGAGCAACCATCAACAATTACACATAACGAAATCTTAAAAACCGAGCAAGTTGCAGATTTGCTACAGATGAACCGAGAAACGGTTAAGCGCTATGCAAGTCAAGGGATCATTCCAGGGACAAAGATCGGCAAGGTGTGGCGGTTTTATAAACAGGACATAATTAATATGGTTCGTGGTGAAACTACGAAACAAGTATAACCCAAGAATTATAGTGGCTTTGCTTGACCTCAATGGCATAACTGTGCAACTTCAGTTTTTAATTTCCACCGCGCGCCCCCGCATAAACCCGCCAAGACAATTGCGGGGGATGGTGGCCTCGACGAAGGCGGCGAGCAGCAGCGGCACAGCACCGTTGATGATTTACCTTCCCCAATATTGAAAATTCAAAAGAACGCCGGTGTGGTGATGACAACATCGACCCGGAAGAGCTTCAGTTTGTGCGCGGGAGGGGGTAGCCGTTGTTTGTACCAATGAAAGACAAATGACAGGCCGGGCAACCCATTTAGGGTGGAAAAACAGGTCATAAAACTTTATGAAGCGCTTGTCGGCCCTAAAATAATAGGGTAACATTGGAACAATACCTTCGTCATTTAAGGTGAGCCAGACGTGGTTTCAAGCGGATGTATGCGTCCGATTTCGATGTTTGAGGCGAAAAGCCGGGTCAGGAAATTCGGATTGGTTTTTTGCGGAAGCAATTTAATCATTTCAGCAAAATAGTGATTGGCTCGATAGTATGATTTCAAATCAAGTACCCCGGCTTGCGGGATACTTTGCTTAATACTCACGTAACACTACTTGCACCACGTTGACCATAAACAGCGACAGGTTCAAGGCGTTGGTCAGCCGTTGTTCGGCGATATTCATAACATCTCCCAGGCCCCAATATTGTTTGGCATCACGGAAAAGGTGTTGTCGCTAATGATAGAATTATTCTGGTTGTACACGCTTTCTATAAAAACAACCAACAAAGCCATCAGTGTTGGCGAGCGAGGAAAAGATAGTCTAATCCTTCCCATGCCACCTTCTTCTGATTACAGAGGCAGATACCAATCCGGTAAGGTTTGGCGCCCCCTCCACACAACTTAAAAAGAATTTTTTCCCTGACATTAAAGAAATGATTAGGGTGGCTGTTAAATACCTGTAAAATCTTTAGGACAACTTTACCATCTGACGAAAACACTTTTCCGTTACAACGCCCTCTTGTCTTTGTGCATTGTGCACACTGCCCCACAGGGGTAAAATTCCCCAATTTAAGCGAGTTTTCCCCCGTAAAACAGGGTGTAGCAAGCCCCGCATCTGTGCACTATGCACAAAAATTGCGGTTTTCAGGGCGATTTCCGGGTGATTTTTCAGCGTATCGCCCCAACCCGGAATGTGTCAATAAAAGTGAGACAGTTTTTTTGAGAAATTACCCCTAAAACTCACGCGTTATTCTCCGGTTTGTTGATCCAGACGGCTTGCGGCACGGGCAGCGGTTTGGGTGTGCCGTTGACGAATCGTTCCGGATGCTGCCGATAAGCGGTCAGCAAAGTTTCCTTACGTTTTGTCGTTAGTTTTTCAGCCTGCCCGGTGTGTACCGCCTCCGGGGTGAGCAAGCCCAGCCCACTGTGCCGGTGCTTGTGGTTGTACCAGTGAAAGAAATCGCGTGCCCACTGGCGGGCATCCTGTAAAGACCCGAACCGGTTGGGGTAACCGGGACGATATTTCAGCGTCTTGAACTGCGCTTCGGAATACGGATTGTCGTTGGAAGTGTGTGGCCGCGAATGGGTTTTGACCACGCCTAAATCGAGCAGTAATTGCGCCACGGTTTTCGAAGTCATCGACGTGCCGCGATCGGCATGCAGGGTGAGCTGGTCACGTGGGATGTCCTGTTTGAAACAACTTTCCGCAATTAAAGTGCCCCCAAATGTCAAGATAGTGAATCGGTGATGGTTAAGCTCGTTTTCACTCCTTCCGTGGGGATGACGGTTAATAAATGGCTGTTGCAATAAATCTCTGCCGGGGTCTGATAATCCAGCGATTGATGTAAGCGTTGGTCGTTG
>Ga0114931_10012284_pt1 | contig 10042 bp, 9 predicted proteins | sample 2SBtaG_FD_89579 | JGI IMG/M metagenome (GOLD analysis project Ga0114931, IMG submission 89579) | Deep subsurface microbial communities from Kolumbo volcano to uncover new lineages of life (NeLLi) - 2SBTROV14_V59a metaG | ecosystem: Environmental > Aquatic > Marine > Volcanic | place: Kolumbo... | reverse complement strand
TTTTTTTTCCAAGATCAACTTTACAGAAAACATAATGATGGTTGTTGTTGTTGTTTTTTTTCCAAGATCAAGTTGAAGAAAAAAATAAAATTGCTAGAATAGGTTTAATGAACCTACTTCAGAAGGAGTATCAGTCAAAAAAGTGTAAAAAACCGAATAAGGGAATTTTCGTTTATCATTCATTTAAATATCAGATTAAAAAAATGGTATTTTTTACGTTTTAAAATGAAATCTACATCTATATGAAAATGAAGAAGAAAGAGAAATATTGGTAGATGTTATTCTTCAACATGTTGAAGAAAAGAAAGAGGAGAGAGAATAATAGAATTAAATAATTATATATATATATATAATTATTGTATATACAATATGTTTTTGTTTATCTTGACAGATAGTAATCTGCTCCTCAAGATCTTGAAGAAACAGCAAAAGGTGAGCTTCTTATAAAGTGATGTTTACAAAGTAGGGAGTGACAATGTGTTATTAACAAAAATTTTAAAAACTCAACATTTCTAATTGGTTCAGAACTTGGAATTATTTAACCTTCGAATCTTATCTTAGAGTCATAGGAACAGTATAAACCTTTGGCAGTGGGCATCTTATTGTATTCAACAGTTTTATCGTGGTCTCTTTCTTCTTTTTGGTAAGGTTCTTCCGCCAATATGCTACGAATATCACAATGAAAGATATATAATGTTGAATGATTAATACCTTTAATTCCAGTAGCTTCACCATAGTAAGATCTGATATTAGATATCAATGTGTCTGTTACCCATACATTTTTAGCTTGAGAAATATGAATACCACTAGTGATGGTTCCCAGATAAATTTTGGAAGATATTGAATTATATCCTGATTCTAAACGTCCTTGATTTTGGATATTGTTAATAGTATTGTGGGAAATAAATACATTCTTTGTGCCGTCAACTCGAATCCCTAAAACCCCTTTTCTTGTATGTCCCATAGAATCTTGTCCGGTCAAAAATTCATATCCCCTGTTTATTAATTGGAAGTGTGTTATTTTTCCTTCAGACCAATCGAGAACATCATCAGAAATGTTTAAAGTTCCGTAGTTCAAATGAGGATATATCCTTTTCATTTTTGCTAAACCCATAATCAGATCTGAAATTTCATTACCTCTATAATATCCATTCTCTGTCATACAATCAGTAAGTTTCAGTAAATCACCAGAAGGACCTTTCATTACCACTCCATCGCTATCCATAAAACTTACGACTTCATCCACATCAGCTTCTAAATCACGAATTTCGCAATTATCAACATAAAAATAACTTGCATATTTTTTATCATTCATATCGTTATCATCTGTAAATCCATGCACTGCTACACCAAGAGGATGTGTTAATATCCCATAAACATTTCCATCTGCTATAAGTTTGTTATTACGAAAAAGAGAATTGGAAATTGGTCTCCCTGAGAACAATTCTTTTTTTGTCTGATTGATGACAATTTGTAGTCTGTTCCTACGCTGTCTAAATTCATCAATCAATGGAGAATTATTATTCTCCATCTTTTCCAATAAATTATCCGCGAATTGTTGAGCAAATAAGGCAGCGCTCCAAGTAGCTAATACTTTAAGATTTTTGAAATTATGAAGTATTTTACAGTTTTTATGGACAATGTAGTGCCCACCATTGATTGCGGAACCTACAAATTCATAATCGACCATTTTCACATCAGAAATCCAAAGATATTTATTACCATTTCCATGAATGGCATGATGGGAAGATCTTCCCAAAGTTCCATTATGAATATAAATGTATTTATTAGAAGTTATACTATCACCAAAATTACCTGGTCCTTGCCCTGGAATAAAGGGAGTAGAAGCAGTTTCAATGTTTGCATAAAATCTTTGCATCCAAGCCATGTTTTCACCTTGTTGAAGAGTATAACCGTTAAGATCAATTTCTACCCCATCACTCTCAATAGCAATTGCTGCAAAAAATCCAAGAGAATAAGCTTTGCTTGTATATTTTGGGTCAAATTTATATGGTCGGAAATCATTATCTTGATTGGGCGCAAAAGTAATATTTTCTTTGAGAACATATATCCCTGGCTTAGTAATACGAACTGTTCCTTTATTAAAACTGTGTTGCGTTAAATATCTCTTTTTCTTGGGTATATGACGTTTGATTTTCTTCAAGATTGAAGATTGCTTAGATTTAAACTCTTTCAGTCTTTTCACATCTTTTCTTTGAAAGACATAGTCATACATTTTTTTAAGTATTTTAAAAACAAAATTATGATGGATCCATCATAATTTTGTGATATTATTATCCATAAGAATCTTCTTCCAAGATTTCTTCAGAACATGTCTGGGAAGAATATATTTTTTCTGCTCCTTCTTGTGATTGAGATACAAAACGTTGTACCGCAGGTATCATTTCAGAGATATTAAAAGTCTTGGAAAGTTGCACTTTATCTATATATTCCTCTTCTTCATCTACTCCCCGAACACAATCCAATAATTCAGGGTAATATCTAATAATATCATCAGCATGTTTGCATTCTGATTCTATTATCACATCTACATTACGTTGATATTCATGAATAAAAAAGCGAACCCATTTTTTCCACTTAAAGAGATATATACTCTTTTCGATGATATTTTGCAAAAGAAAACGATATACTGTGTTTCCATTTGTAGCCATAAACATATCTTCCAAGAAACAACGTTTCTTCCCATTTATGTTGATTACATCTGCTTTCAAAAGATCTTTGAGAACAATTGCCACTAGATAATAAATTCCTTTATCTAAAACACCACAATTTGTTCCCATTGATCTGCGACTTATATACAGCTTATATTTTTCTCGCAATGTCAATACATCCATCTTTTCCTTTGTCTTTTTCATAATGTTTCTTTTTTGTTCTTCTATCATTTTAAGATTTAAATATGTATACATTGTTCTTAGGATATTATAACACATCCATCTCTTCAATATTAAATGAAGAAAAGTGCATGTTATTCAACAACCAACTTTGTAATATATATGTGATTATCACATATATAATTCTTTATTTGATTTATTCTTTAAACATGAAACCTTGTATATCTGCTTCCTCAATTGCTTCCTTCAGCTTCTCTTCAATCATCGATCTTGGCACTTTAAGTTCGGAATTGACATCACCACCACTTCCAGAGGGATAAGCGACGAATTCTATACATGTTCTATCATCACATGATCTTATTGAACCTTCTCCGTTTCCAGCATATAGATACAGCGATTTTTTACCTTCTGCTAGATCAATCCAATCATTTTTGGAGACCAAATATGGTTCCTCTACAGTAAACGAAAATGTTAATCCAACATCAGGCACCTCTATTTTAAAACACAATATCCAATACTTAATGTCTTCTTCTTCATTAAAAAATTCAGGTATTATAGTAACGTTCATTTTATATTAGTTTTATTAATTCATTTAACCATAAAAAAATCAATTTTTTTCATCAAGTTGATGAAAAATATAATTTGTTAGTGATTTGTTTCTCTATATACATGAAGTGTTATATCTTACCACTTTTGAGATCTTTTTTCTTCATATGTATGAGGAATGTAAGGAATGAATATATCATAATCTGATAACAGGAATTCTTTTAAGGATTCCTGTGTTTTAGGATCCAATATATCTACTAACAATCTGTTGTATACATCGACGTCATATATTATACAAATAACCCATCCATTACTACGATCAGTAGCATGTCTAACATCTCGCGTGGCAGCATGCATTTGAGATTTGGATTTTCTTGAGTTGTGATCTGAAACTTTAATTCCTTTGAGGCGACAACGATACACTTTACCCGTTTTAATTTCTTCTGAGGATGATTCTTCTTTGTATTGATATTCGTTAGTGATAACATGCCTAAATTGTGTTCGATGTTGAGAAGTTAAAAAAAGATCTATGTCAAAGTTGATTGCATCATGAACATTTACAGTATAACCAGGGACGATAAGAGGAACGGAAGAAGATGTAGATGAATGAAGAAATTTGACGGGTACATTTGATCGTGTCATTTTTTTCACTTCAACGAAAAAAAGAAAAGAAATGTTTTATGATGTTCCAACGCATTGATTGTTTACACATGTCAATGCTTTTAAGGGGTTTTTCTGCGGTTTACCACGATAAATACATTGTTCCTTTACATAACAAAAATCTCCAGGTCCACCTTGTACTGCTGCACCTGGTACAACAGCAGATGCAGTGAGAGGAGTACATACTGGGATATTGTTAGTATTGACCACACAAGACGAATTAGGAAAGAAAAATCCCAAACTACCGGTTGGACCAGTAGCTGCCAATGTGCAAATTCCTTGTGTAGCAGATGTTCCAGTGGGACCTACACTTATTCCCTGACAAAATGTTCCAAGAGGGCAGTCATCAGTTTTTCTTGGATCACACATGCAAGAAGGAATTTTATTTCTGGCTGGGTTATCAGAACCAACGTTACATGTAGATGTAGCATTTTGGGGTGTCCCTTGAACATTGAATTGAGCAAGATTACCAAAAGACCCTACAGGTACAAGTCTTCCAGAACAAATACCTGTTATATCGTAAGATCCAGGAGTTCCAGCTGTTCCGGTCATGCCTCCTGTAGGTACTCCAGCAATTCTTCCACAAACGGCATTAATTGGAGTTGATTGACATTGTCCTGAAACATTACAATAAGGTAAGTCAGGTTTACATTGTCCTGGTAAACGGGCTGATTCATCAAAAATAGCACTGGCTGTGGAATTATAATAAGTAAAAGCACATTGAGATCCATTAGGTAAACATATACCAACATCATTTTCAGAATCTAACGTTGATCCATCAGGTAAGGTGCTGAGAGTTTCTCCCCCAACAGTATCTGTACACATGAATTCTCCGCCACATTTATTTTTCCCTTTTTTGCAAAACCCATAAGGAGCAGGAATAGCACTGGAATCCTCTGTTTTATCTTCACATAGATCATTTTGACTTTCTCCACATGCCAAACATCTTCCATTAGCACAATATGTTCCTCCAGGACATTGACCACCACCAGGGGTACAAACAGAGCACTTACCTCCTCCTTCATCCATAATTCCAGAAACTTTGAAGCATTTTCCATCTGAAGTCTGAGCTGGTACACAAACTAATCCGATGTCCCCTCCACCGACGCAGATAGATATACCTTTTATTCCTGTCTTTAAATCTTCTTCAGATGTTCCAGGTGGGTTACAGTCATTAGTAGATCTACAAGTAAGAGGAATGCATCCTGCTTGTCCATTTGTAGGTCCTGCTCCAAAACATGTAGTTCCATGGAGTTTGGATGCACATTCTCTATTGCTACTACATGATGTATTTTTACATATTCCATTCATGCAGATTTCTCCTTGATATTGTTGTATCGGAGTTAATCCAGATCCAGATTGAAGACAATCATTATCGTTGGTACAGGTTTTTTCACCGATTACAGTAGTCTTTTGAAAAATAAAGTACCATATAGCTACAGATATTGCAACCAAAATTAAGAAGGCTGCAAAAATAACACCGAGTGTATCACCGATATCCATTTTATGTCATAAAGGAAATAATTGCTATGAACAATTTTTGTCCCTGGGATGATTCATAAGTTGATGAAAAAAAATTATGGGTTCCAATAAACGATAATTCCCCTATTGAAAAATGTTTCTTGGTAAGGGGACATATGGTAGTGTTCGTGTACAAGGTAACTTAGCTGTAAAGAAATTTCATGATATGAGACACATGATTCAAGAATATTTAGCCGGTAGCTACTTAGATAACGCAAGAAATATTGTACGAATTCACGAAGTAGATATTCGAAAGCTCAAGTTAAGCATGGAATTATATCAAATGAATTTGAGACATTGGATGGAAGATAACTAAGATCGAAAAAAGATCAATGATAGATATTTTATTTTACATGAAATACTCGTTGGTTTGTGTGAGATCCATGGAAGAGGTTTAGTTCATGGGGATATAAAACCCGGGAACATTTTGATAAATAGAAGACCTCTAAAGGTAGCTATAGCGGATTTAGGTTTTGTAAGTTTAGATCGTTATGCCAAAGTAAAATATACAGCTAAGGTTTATAGAGACAGTGTTATTCGTCAAAGTTTTGTCCATGATTTGTTTTCGTTGGGAGTGTTGATGATCGAATTGTTTGGAAGAATCAAGATAAGAGCAGTGTGTACATATAAAGAGTTGAGAATCATTACGCGAGATAAAATATCAGATAAAAAGATTCAAAAGATTATTTTAGATTTGATTGATGAGAATCCACACCGTAGACCCCAAGCCAGAGATATCCTTCTTCATCTTTATGGAGAAAGAATTCAGATTCAAAGGAAAGAAGTCCCCAATATAAGAGATATTGTTCATTGTTCACATGCTTTTTCCAAAATGCGCGAACTTGGAACCAAATATAAATTAGCTATGATTGAAAGATGCATTGAAGCACTAAAATATTATCTTCAAACACATGATACTGATGATGAAGATTGCATTGCTTATGGCATTGCAATGCTTCTAATATCTTCTTCTATTTACAGGATTTCCAAATTTAATTTGTCTAGAGCATTAAATTATGCAGATTTATCAGAAGATGATTTTTTATATTATATATGTGATTTGCTGGCCAATAATGATGTGATTAATATTTTACTCAAGGCTTAAATTTGTCTTGTTCTTTTTTCTTCAAAAACAACTTGAAGAAAAAGAGATAATGATTGTTGTTCTTTTGTTTATTCAATATCAATTATGAAAAAAAGATACGGTTCAGTGATTTGTTTTCTTCAAGAACAAGTTGAAGAAAAGAATAATTGTTCGGTGATTTATTTCTTCCAACATCAACTTACAAAAATAATGGTTGTTGTTCTTTTTTTCTACAACATCAAGTTGTAGAAAAGATAATTGTTCAGTGTTTTGTTTCTTCTAACAGCAACTTAACATATAAATAGTTTGTTGTTTTTTCTCCAATATCAACTTTATGAAAAAATAATTGTTTCTTCTAACATCAACTTTATGAAAAGATAAATATCTCTCGGGGTGTCCAATTAAAAATCATATATTTACATTTCTTTAATGTAAATAAACAATTAGGTTTAACCAATTATAAGTGCTACAATAAGTATAGATAGCCATGGCTGTTGAGTTTTAGGAATGTGAAATGGATGAAGGTGGTATATTCCCTCTTCAGAAAAAAATGGTCTTGGTTGAGATAAAGCAAAAGAGTAAGGGTCAATTAGTAAATCTTCGCTAGGTGTCTGAAAATATTGCAGTATTTCTATAGGTTGAAAGGGTTTCTTAGTTATTTTCATTATTCCAACTCTTGGATGAACATAAAATAGATCAGAACTTATTCTTATCCATAAATCTTTCCCTTCATGGAGAAGATTTATTTTATAAGCAGCCAACTCTCCAGAACAGAAATGGTAACCGGATTCTGTGAAATCTTCCTGATGAATATAATCACCTACAATTATATCACTGGGTTTTGGATCTCTAGTTGTGCAAAATATTAATTTTTTAGTCAGAAAGAGAAATTTTTCTCCTTCATATAATGCTATATATTGACTTCCTGGATATTTAACATATCTAAGGGCATTTAAATCTATTTTATATATATCAGGAGCTGTACTTTGAGAGGATTCATCTTCCAATATACAATGATAAAGAGAAGAAAATCTAAAATTTTCTTTATTCCTCAAATCTTTTGAAAAAGAAAGCCATTCTGTTCCTTGTGACTCTTTTTCCAAGAAGTTTTCTCCTGACGTGATCAGTTCATTCATTACTTTTTCTATTTTGGAACTCTCAAAATTAGTGTGATCAGAGATACATCGTATTTCTTCACTGTTTAACAATGCAGTTAAGAATTCAAAGGAAGATTTATGAAATGCATTTCCTAAAAATGGATATATTTCTTGATCGTCTTTAGTTATAGATTTTACGTGGTAGTTGGTTTCTTTTTCACATAATGGTTCTAAAACAGCAGTCTTGATTTTATTCTGTTGTAAAATAATTTTGGACAAAAAAGCAGGTAAATTATTTCCAACAATTGTTACTTCTTTAATTTTTCTTCGAAGATGAAAGACCAGAACTGCTGCCGAACCATAAAAAAGTTGAAGTGCTACTCGAACGATGGGATCGAAATGTGTCATCTTTTCACAAAAATACTTTTCTCTTAAAGATTGATCATTTCCATAGCATATTTTACTCAAATTTTTTTTAGAAAATTTATATTTCTCTTATAGATTTTTCTTAATCAGAATTTGATACAGTCTGGGAATTTCTTCTTTTTTAGTTCGTCTATCTTTCCAAATCAATATTTACTATTCCATTCAACAACTTCATCTTTTATAAAGTTGATCTTGGAGAAACAACTGGGTGTGTTGTTATTTGGTTGTTCTTTTTTTCTTCGAGATCAAGTTCAAGAAAAAGATAATTGTTCAGTGATTTGTTTCTTCAACATCAAGCTATAAAAAAGTAAGGTTGTTCTTTTTTTCTTCAAGATCAAGTAAAGAAAAAGATAGTTGTTCGATTAATTATACAGTAAATTAAATTTAGTAAAATATCACAAGTTTGATGAATGACTGCTTAGTGATGACTATATATACATTCTAACATAGGATATCCTAAAATATTTGCTATATAACAAATATTTACATTCTATTTTTTCTCTCATGTGAAAATGCACCTTCTTGTCTTGCCTGTATCAGGGAATTTTTTCCCGTGTCAAATAGGAATGTTAACGCAATTGATAGATGCTGAATATGATCCAGATTTAATAATGGGAACATCTGGAGGGGCTATAAGCGCTGTTCTGAGTTTGGGAGCAGATTGGTCCACATCAGGTATCAGAAGATTGGTCACAAAACTTGAAAGCTCACTCTTTTTGAGGAGTTGGTGGCCCAAACCCCTTTCTATTCTTCCTTCATGGAGTTTAGGATTTTTCAGGGGATCTGTTTATCGATCTGGGGAAGGTCTTGATGAATTTTTTGAAACTTATTTTAGTGTAGATGCCATCACCCAAAAAGAAATATGGATTGGAGTAACCAATAAAACTAAAGAAAGCGCTCAGTTTTTCTGTAATGTTAGTCAGGAAAAAAGTCAAATCAATACATCTTGTTTCAAATCTCATCATAAAATAGGACAAACACCATTATGTAGTTCTTTACATTTTTTAGATGGAGATCTCAAAGGAATCCAAGAGGCAACAATTGCTTCAGCATCCATTCCCACTTTAGTTCCTCCCCGAGAAATAGGTGAGGATAGCTATGTTGATGGAGGTGTTTTCTTTGCCTCTCCTTTAACGCCAATGAAAGATAGCTTGGAAGATTTGGAAGATGAAGATGGATTGCATATTACCTATGTGAATACATATGACATCGAAGAACAAAAAGTCATGTCCAGTGTGGATTTTTATCCTGGTATTTTTCACACTGGAGCCATGACTTTTGCTACCATGGTCTATAGTATACTTTCTCAAGATCGCTTGAATGGATTAAAGATGTTGGATTCAAATATTGGAAATCTCCATCGTATTATTCTTAAAGGAAATAAAACTGCTCTCAGACAAATATTTGCCTTTCGTAAAAAATGTAAACGAAGTTTTTTGGAATTGTACACCAAATCGTTAGAGAAGATCGATCTAACAAATTTTAGCCCAGAGGATATACTAAAAATAATGGACAACATCAAAGAAAATTACTATTGTCGTTTTTGGTGGATTGGTAATAAGAAATTCAAACTATCTATATAGGATAAATATTATATCCTTACTAAAAATTTTAATGTGGAGAGTAGAGAAAATTGAGATTATCTTTTTCTTCAACTTGATGTTGGAGAAAACAAATCACTGAACAATTATCTTTTTCTTCAACTTGATGTTGGAGAAAACAAATCACTGAACAAATCACTGAACAACTTACTTTTTCTTCAACTTGATGTTGGAAAAAACAAATCACCGAACAACTATCTTTTCATAAACTTGATGTTGGAAGAAACAAATCACTGAACAACTTACTTTTTCTTC
>Ga0114931_10012283_pt1 | contig 10043 bp, 5 predicted proteins | sample 2SBtaG_FD_89579 | JGI IMG/M metagenome (GOLD analysis project Ga0114931, IMG submission 89579) | Deep subsurface microbial communities from Kolumbo volcano to uncover new lineages of life (NeLLi) - 2SBTROV14_V59a metaG | ecosystem: Environmental > Aquatic > Marine > Volcanic | place: Kolumbo... | reverse complement strand
GACACCGCCCACAACCGACCACCAGCCGCCCGGGGTGCACCAAGCCCCACTCCACCACCACCCGGGAACCGATGCCCGCGTTCAGATCGAAAACGTGCTTCAGACCAAACATCGAGGCCAACTCACGGCAGCGGGCGCGCGCGCGGGGCTCCCGGGACTCGACCTCCGGGGCGTGAAAATCCAGGGCGAGAATCAGGCTCTCGGCGGAGCGGGGCGCACCCAGGTCGCGGATGCGAAAGAGCGCCCCCGGGGCCCGAGCCCCGGAGAGGACGGTGCGATGGAGGGACGCTGCAACCTCCCCACCGGAGGTGACCGGTGCGGACGAGGCCGCTTCGAGGATCGCCAGACTGAGCGGTGTCGATTCCATGCTCGCCTCAGTTGAATTCCGATTCCAGGAGGGAGTCCCCGGGGCATTCCCGCGGGAGCTTTCCGAATCCCAGGCAAATGATCTTTCGCCCGGCGAAGGGACCCGCCTCGGCGGCGGTGATCCCGGCCAGGGAGGCGGCCTCATCGGTCGGGCCGTTCACCACGACATACTCCGAGGGAATCTCCTGCGCCGCGCGGAGGGCTCGATCCAGATCCCGCGTGTACACGGAGGAGGATACGCGATCCGGACACTCTCTCAGCACATGAATCGCCTCCTCGAGGGAGTCTACGATCGTGACGGCCAGAACCGGGCCCGGAACCGCCCGCCTCGAGATGTCCGACGAGGGAGACACGTTCCCAAGAAGAATCGGACGAACGAAAGAACCCTGCGTCGACTCCAGCCCCGCCGCCCCGGTGAGATCCTCGGCTCCCGAGGCGAGGGTCTCCCGAACCACCGACCGCACGATCGGCGGCCGACGATCATTGAGGAGCGGCCCGATCTGGGTCGCCTCATCCTCGGCCGGCCCGGTCTTCAAGGCGCGCACGGCTTCGGTGAGAGCGCCCAGAAAATCCCGCGCCGGCCGCCGGTGGAGGATCAGGCGCCCGGTGGCGAAACGAGCCTGACCGGCAGCCGCAAAAGCCCCTTGGAGCGCCCCCGCGAGGGCCGACTCCAGATCCGCGTCCTCGAGAACCAGTTGGGTGTTGTTGCCGTCGAGGGCCAGCGCCGCCGGTTTGCCGGCGGCCCCGCAGACGCGGCCGATCGCCCGGCCCACCGACGACGACCCGGCAAAGGCCACCGCGTCGACGTCGGGATGCGCGACCAGCGGCGCCCCGGCCCCCTGTCCCGAACCGTGAACCAGGTTCACGACGCCCGAAGCGAGACCCGCCTCCTCCAAGAGCGCCACCAGACGGTCCGCGGGCGCGGGCGCGGACGCCGAGGGCTTGACGACCACCGTATTGCCCGCCATGAGGGCGGCGCCGAGGCGTACCGCCGGAGCCTCGAGGGCGGCCACCCCGGAGGTGACCACCGCGACGACCCCCCGCGGGACCCGCCGGAGGACCTGCATGCGACGCCGGTCCCTGCCGCCGACCGTCACCGGAGCCATTCCCGTCAGGCGAGCGTCGGTTTCGGCGATCTCCCGGAGCGCCGTCACCGTCGCCGCCACTTCCTCCCGGGCCTCGCGAGCCACCCGACCCGCGTCCCGGATCAGGAGTTCGGCCCACTCCCCGGAGGAGGCCTCCAGTCGAGCCGCGGCGTCCCACAGCAGGGCCCGCCTCCGCGTATCCGCGCGACGGCACCACTCGTCCCGGGCCCGACGGGCGGCGGTCACCGCCACGCCGACGTCGCGCTCGTCCGAGTCCGGGAAAGGACCCAAACGCTCCTCGGGGCGGCCGGGGTTCGGGCTGAAGAACACCTTCCCGGAACGGGCGGCCTGCCGGCGTCCGTCGATGACGTTGTTCCTGGGTTCGCCCATGGGGAATCCCCGTCGGCGCGAATCGACCGCCTAGCGCGCCAGCACGAAACGACCGCGGGTTTCCTGGCCGGAGGCAAGGATGTAGTAGAGATACATCCCCGAGGAAACCGCGCTCCCGTCCCCGTTGATCAGATCCCAATCCTCGGAATCGTCGGTGGAGGCATGTTCGAGGGTTCGCACCAGGTCGCCGGCGATCGTGTAGATCGAGATGGTGCATCGGCCCGGGAGATGCACGAACTGGATCCGCGGGGCGCCGGGGAACGACGCCTTGTCGTCCCTGGCGATTTAGGGATTGGGAACCACCGCGACCTCCGCCAAGAGGGGGCTTTCGCCCCGGGCGGGCCGGCTGGGGGAAATCGGCTCCGGAACCATCCCCTCGGCAAGGGACTGACGCTGGATGTAGACGGCGCGAGGGGAACCGTTGGTAAAGTCAATGAACACATCGGACCAGGTCACCGCGTAAAAGTACTTGAATCCGTCGTGGGGACCGGCGATAACCTGCTTCCCGGCCAACCAGTCCTCGATGAAGTCGGGATCCCGGAAATTGCCCGAAGGAAAGATGTCGTCCGGATCGGTAAACCCCCGGTACGCCGACGTATCGGCCTCGGGTTGGGCGAAGGGATACCAGGAATGGAGCCGATCGGGGATGTCGTCCCCGTAGAGCGTCCGCAGGAATCCTTCGTCCAGGGGTCGGTTGAAGATGGAGAATTCCCGGAGCAACGTAAAGTCGTCCAACGCTCCGGTCTGGGATCGCCAGATCCGGTAGCGACCGAAGGTGGTATCCGCCATGGTCAGACTGTCGGCGGTGATGGCGTCCCGCTCTTCGGGGGTTAGGGTGTCCGAAGGCGCCCGCGTCCAGAGCAGCGTCACCGCTCGGTCATTGATGAGAACCTGGGCGACCTTGCCGGGCTCCGCTTGGAGGGCTCCCGAGGGCCGGAAGTCCAGGACCCGACGAACCTCCCCGTTGCCCGACTGCCGGGAACGCATCTCCGGAACGGTCCGGGCCGACGCTCCGGTTCCTCCGAGGAGCGCGACAGCCACCAAGGACAGTAGCGCCAGCCCACCGGCCGACCCCGCTCGAGCCATCCGAGGCACCCGAGCCATCCCGGCCACCCGAGCCGTCCGAGTCGCTCGAACGATCCGAGCCATCCGCGTCAATCGCATCAATCGAGTCAATAGCGTCAATCGCGTCATGTCACCTGCCACCATAAACCCTGGAACCATCCTTGGAATGCCGGCCGGGCTTCCCGGAACCTCCGGGGAAACCGTCCCGTGCGATCTCTGATCCGCGGGCGTTGCCGCGGCGCATCAGAACTCCTCCGGCGGGGTCTCCTCCCGGAACCAGTCCACGGCCTTGTTGAAGGTTTCCTGGGCCTGATCGTCCTTGAAATAGTACATGGGAAACCCGAACCACATCACGCGTCCCTGGTCTCGATTGGGATCGAGGTCGAACCAGCGCGTCCCGGCCAGCTTCCCCTCGAAGGGGGAGGACCGGCGAGGGGTGGCGAAGTTCTTCCCGAAGGTCCTGAACGTGTAAAGGGAGTCGATCTGACCCGAGAAATTGGGGTTGGTCCCTTCGAAGATTCCTCCGAAGACCACGTCGCACCCGCCGACTCCGAACCTCTCTCGCAGGGACGGATTCATTTTCTGCCAATCCAGTTCCATCGTCGGGAACGGCTGGGGCCCACCCTCCCAGGGATCGACCCGGTACAAGCCGTGGATTTTGTTCGTCGCGTTCTTGTCGTTTCGGATTTCGTCGGAATAGATCTTCAGGAACTCGTAGGGGAAGGTTCCCGGGGCGATATCTTTGGGCGGATCATAGTTGAAATCCCCGCCGCCGGTCACCGTCGGCAGCATGGCCGCCATCGTGAAGGTGCCGCTGATCCAGAGTTTCCCTCCCGCCCCAAGATACGCGCCCAGATGCCGCCTGATAGGACCGGAAAGCACAAGCCCGCTGACCCCGTTGTAACCCGAACCCTTGGTATCGTGGAACACCATCTTGTAACGGCCGAAGGTCTCCAGCTTCGGCGGCACGGGTGTGGTGAAGAACACGTCGCCGGCCCCGTGGTTGTTATAGAGGACGGTTTCCGGAATGAGATCGCCGGGTTCGAACCGACCGGATTCGGTCAGCATCTTCATCCAAAAGGCATCGTGCTCGAAATCGCGGGGCCAGGTACCGTCCTTGGAGTCGTCGACGATCAGGATCTCCCGATCCAGCGGGAACTCCACCACCCTGAGAACGATGGTCACCACCGTCTGGGCTCCGGACGTATCCCGGGAACGCACATAGACGACGTTGATCCCCGCTTTCTTGAACACGATCTCGTCCAGGTTATGGGTCAGGGTAGACCAGTCGCGCCAGCCGGAGTTGGGGCCTTCCTTTTCGATATCGGGGATGTTGATCCCCCAGTTGTATCCCTCGATCACGCCCCCGTAGGATTCCGCGGAAGCCTGCCATGTGAAGTGGAGACGCTTTCCCGCCGGGACTTCGTACTCGACGATTCCGTTGCCGCGATAGCAACCGGTCCCGAGACTGGGTTCGGTCACGCAGAGCTCGGGAGTACCCGCCTGGCCGAGAGACTGGAGAAGCACCGCGTTGCCCGGCTCCCCGTCCCGGAGATAGTCCACGAAGGGTTCCTCCGCTCCCGCGACATCCACCGCCCGAACCACGAAGAGATAGCTGTCGCCCGCCTTGAGGAAGAACGACGTCTCGGTCGTTTCCGCCGATTGGTAGGTCCACGGAATATCCGGCGTGCTCTTGAAGACAATGAACCCGGGGTTCGGAACGTTCAGGATGTTGACCGGAGGAACGCGTTCGCTTAGATCGACGAGCTTGTAGAGGTACCCGGCCGGCTTTTTCTTGGCCTCCGGCGAGTCCGGATCCACGCCGTCCCATTGGAATCGGATCTGCTCGCCCACCTGGAGGAAGTCGGGACCGAGGACCGGCCGGGTGATGAAGCCGGACGGGGTCGTCGTCACCGCCGTATACCCCAGGCGGTCCACCGTCGAATACATCTGGTCGTTGTCTTGAGCTCTCACGAAGACCGTGTGCGTGCCGAAAAAGGTCGGCGCGGGGAGTTGCTGGCTGCCGGTCTGGATCGAATCGGCGCGGGGCGTCTTGAAGGCGAAGGATCGGCTGAAGTCTCGTGTCTGCACGTACTCCAGAATATGAGTCGTCCCCTCGACGATATTGGCGAAACGAAGCGTGTCCGCGCCCTTCTCCGGACCGAGGATCCGGGTCAAGGTCAGAGACCCGTCGGGAGCAAGGAACTTCTCCGGAGACTCGATCTCCTCGGGCGAAAAGACGGCCGGCGGATCTATCGTGTACTCGTAGTGATCGATGATTCCGTCATCGTCCCATCCGGTCCACCAGATCCGCGCGGTGTAGGAATCGCGTTCCCCCTGGGGAGGGCCGCCGGTGATCCGGATGAACGGTCTGAGATTCCCTTTCTTCGATCCGCTACCGCCGCCGCTGCAACCCCACAGGCCGGCGATGAGAGGAACGAGGACTAGAACTAGAGGCAGCGTGAACGGTGATCTCGGAATCCTTGGCATGATGTCCACCTCACTCTTGAATGTTCACGCGAAACGGAACGACCAGGGCCGTGATGCGTCCCCCGACGTCCTTGCACTTGATCTCCAGAAAATTGTTGACCGGTCCTCCCGGAGCGGTGACCCGAACCATCCCCTCTTGAGTCGAGTCTGTCGTAGCAGGCAGAAACCGATCGGTGGGACCGCCGCCGGTGGGCGCAACTTCGAAGCCTCCGGCCGACCCGTTCACCCGGACCCGGTATTCCGCCACGGCCCCGACTTCATCCTCCACCACCGGGTGGGTGATCTCGAGGGGATGGGGTGAATCGGCGCTGTGATCGTCGATCGCCTCGGCCTGCACGTGGAGCGGCAGCGGGAGACCGTCGCCGTCCAGGCCGGGCAGAGCGGTCACGGGTTCGGTTCCCCCCGGAATCCAGAGGGGCTGCTTCGTTCCCTGGGGGTCGATGTAGGAAACATCCACGAAGTAGGGAGGATAGTTGACGCGGATGAGGACCGTGTCCGGCTCCCCCCAACGGCCCAAATCGTCCCGGGAGCGCATGAGGAACATATAATCCCCGCTGCTAAGGCTCTGGGCTTCCGGCCTCTGGAAGAGGTTGATCTCCCCTTCCTTCCAGTCGCCGACCTCGCGGTAGGCCGCCCCGCCGAGGTTGGGCAGGAACCCGGACAACTTCCGGAAGGAAAACCCGGTGATCCCCGGATCCTCCGGATCCTCGGCGAAGTCACGGGGATCGTCGAACCCATAGTAGGCGAAGGTGATCCGGCGGAACCCGTCCCGCAACATCGTCCCCGAGGGACGAACCACCCCGCTGTCGTCGGTGAAAACCCGAGCAGGCACCGGGTCCGGAGAGAGCGGATCCACGATCTGGGCGATCGGATTGAAGTTGATCACCAAGCTCCGAACGCTGTCCGGCAAGGTGCGCGCGCCGGCGTCGTCGATGGCCCGAACCACGAAAGCGTCCTTGCCGCTGAAGTCTCCTTCGAAACACCGGCTGAATGAAGTGTCCGCCAGGCTTCCCCCTTGGAAATCCGTGTCGGCGGAGCTGCGGAACTCGAATCCCACCACACGGCCCCCCACGTCCCGGTCCGAACCGGACCAGGCCAACTCGAAGCAGCCTCCCACACCGATCGTGTCGGTCGGGTCGAACTTGTTGGTGGAAGTCAGTTCGACGACATGCTCCACGTTGAACCGGTCGGTCCAGATGCCCACCGAACGGGTGAAGTCAACGCTCGGGAAGTTGAAATCGTGGGCGATGAAGTAGGTCCAGGCCGGCGTCGGGTCGACCTTTCCCTCGTTGTCCACCGAGCGCACGTAGAACCGGTGGCCGAGGATCTGGGGACTGTCCGCACTCAGAAGGAAGAGGCTGTCGGTAGAGGCGGTGGAAAAGTATCCGTTGAAATCGGGCGTGTCTTCACCCGGAGATTTGTTGGAGTCGGTGACCGAGTACTCGAAATGATCGATCAACCCGTCCGGGTCCGACCCGTTCCAGTACATGTGGACCTGGTAATAGCTGAGCGTACTCTCGGCGGGCGCCCCGGAAATGAAGGTTTCCGGCGGCAGATTACGGTCGAAATTTGTCGGGCTTTCGCGTCGACAGCCCCCCAGGGCGATTGTTCCCAGCAAGACGAGAAGAAGGCATACCCGGCCTCCCCGCCGAACCCATCCTTGTACCTTCATTAACGATGGACTCCTTTCGAGCCGGCACAGAACGCCTCCACTGCCTTGGGTTGCCTCCGGTAGGGGAAAGACGCTATCAAGGGTGGGAAAGAGTGTCAAGCCCCGGCTCGGCACGGGGTTCCCCGCTCCGCGGCCCGGCGCCGTGCATCGTCTTTTCACCAAAGTGCCCTCCCGAACCGCCCCGTGGATCCCGTGGACCGCGGCGAACAACCCGCGCGGCCGCTACAAAAAACAAGGGGTTGGAGCCGAAGCCCCAACCCCTTGTCGTGCGTCCGGTATCGCCCGGAACGGCTAGCGGTACGGTCGACGAGGTCGACCGGAACGACTAGTTGCCGTTACGAACGACGACCATCTTCTTGGCGAACTCCTGACCGTTTGCACGCAGGCGGTAGAAGTACACACCGCTGGCAACCGTGCTGCCGTTGGCGTCGTCACCATTCCAGAAGACCTGGTTCACGCCCTCGCTCGCGATGTCGTCGAACAAGGTGCGGACCAGACGGCCGTTGACATCGAAGATGTCGATGGCAGCCTTGCCTTCGGTCGGCATGGTGAACGTGATCTTGCCCTGCTTGCCGCTGAAGAGCGGGTTCGGAGCGAAGTTGGACAGACTCACCCGGAAGTTGGGCTCGCGTCCAATGTCGTCCCCGACACCGAGAGCGGAAAGCGGATCGGAACAAGGGTTCTGAGCGGCGGAGCCCATCCACGTGAGCACGTTGGTCAGACGCTCCGTAACGAAGGTCTGCGTGTCCGTGCAGGTGCTGGCATCGCGCCGATAGTGAACCGAACCGCCGTCGATGACGGTCTGGTAGGCCGGGCTACCCGCACCGGTCGACGAGTTCGCGATCGAGTGGTAGTTCAGCAGACCCTTGACCGTGCTGTTGTAGCTCTCGTTCCCGGCCGGCGTGCTGGAACCCAGCGCGCTCCCGGAGAGCGAGAGGAGATCGAAGGACCGCAGCTGCGGGCAGCCGTTGCCTTCGAGGACGACGGCGTTGGGGCCGCTGTTCCCGACGAAGGGACCACCCACCGGATCCACCTTGATGCACGCGGTGGTGTCCTGGAGGGCCGGAGTGCCGGGGCAGGAAGGATCGCGAACGGTGCCGCAAGTAAGCGACGCGCCCATGAAGACTTCCAGCAACTTCAACGCGCTCGGCTCGGAGGCAGCCTCGCCGGTCATGGACTGGGCGGCTCCGTCGCCGGAGACGTACAGCCGGTTGTCGCCGAGACCCGGGTCCGTGAGCGTGAGCCACGGGTTCAGGTCGTTGGCATCTTCCTCGACCAGGTTGAACGCGTTGAGGTTCCCGCTGTTCCAGATGATCGTCTTGTAGGCGAAGGTCTGGGCAACGGTGGCACCGTACTGGGTGTTGAGCGGACGGCCGAAGGATCCCTGCTGGGAAGACTCGGCGCGAACGTCCCAACGATCCCAGGCGGTTTGCTCGAAATTGCCCGAGACGCCGGGAAGGGCGCTCGTCAGACCCGCCTCGATCGGAACCTGGGCACCACGGTTGAAGTGATCAACGTAGAGCGTGCAGTTCCAGGTGGAGTCCGCCGCCGCAGAGGACGGGAGGACTTCCATCTCGAGGAAGTTGCCGCCGGTGGTGTCCGGGAAGGTGAACCACACGCCGGTGGTCGGAGTCCCGCCGGCATCGACGTACCGGGCCTTGTAGAACATGTTGATCCGGGTTCCCGCGGTGAAGAGACCGGCGGTCCCTTCGGGGAAGATGTCGTTGGCCAGACGCGTCGCGTTGCCGTTCGGATCGAGATCCGCGGCATCCATGCCGCGATCGCCCTCGGGACCGGCCACGAAGTTCGGATCGTTCTCGTGATAGGCGCTCATCCAGTTTCCGCTGAGCACACCGCCGGAAGACTCGGCGGTGTCCATCTGCGCGGAGTACCACTGCTGGCCCATCCACACGTTTTCCATCGTGTGGAGCGCGAGCCAGGCCGGCACGCCGGTCGCCTGGGGACCGGGGTCCACGGCGAACTGGAGAAACACTTCGGCACCGGCATTGGCACCCGCACCCGGCAGGCCGCCGGCGACGATCAGGGTGTCGCCGAGAGAAGTGCCCGGCTCGGGAGAGGACGCGCCCTTGACGTTGTTCGCGTCCACACGGCCCGGAGCGTCGAGACGCAGGGTGCCGTTCTGGGGGAACGAGTCCTGGGGCAGATCCACGCCGGAGGCGTTCAGGAACGGAGCGAGGGGGTCGCCGAACACGCCGAGCTTGACGTAGTCGAACCACGGCGTGGTGTTGGTGACACCGGTGCAGTTGCCGAAGAAGCGGCAGTAGGAAATCTCACCAACAGCGATTCTCATCTGCTCGGCGCCCGGGGCGACGATGTCCGAGAAGTCGATCTGGGTTCCGGCTCCACCCCGGGTGCTGCACTGGGGCACGCCGCCGAAGTAGTAGACGAAACCGTTGGAGAGCATGGGACTGGTGATCAGCAGACCGGTGTTGGGGCAGACCTGCGGATAGAACTGCACGTTGAACTGGACGAAGACGTAGTTCAACAGGGGCAGTTCGGCGTAGAGGTTCGTCTGGATGAACTTGCCCGGAGCTCCGGCGCGGCCGCCCGCGACCAGGTCGATCCACGGCGACGCCGCGAGGTTGTCCTGGAAGAGGCCGTGGCCCGAGACGCCCGTGTCCACGAAAACGAGGACGCTGTCGTCGAGGGCGCACTCGCAGGGGGTCAGCGGGGCGGGCAGATCCGTGAGAGCCACGATATCCGACCAATCACCCCCCGCGCCCGGGGTGGCCGGCGCCAGGGCGAACCCGCCGGGGCCGGCCTCGAAATCGCTCGAATAGGCGATTCCCCCACCGGTCAGCGACACGTTGTCCACCGCGAAGGCGCCGCAGAGGGTGGCGTTCAGGCCGTCCTCGTCGGAGTAGGCGACGTCGGAGGCCACCCGGAACAGAAGCAGGATGTCCCCCGCATCGCTCCGCATGTTGACACCCGGAGTGAGGGTCACGGCCGAGTTC
>Ga0114931_10012282_pt1 | contig 10043 bp, 9 predicted proteins | sample 2SBtaG_FD_89579 | JGI IMG/M metagenome (GOLD analysis project Ga0114931, IMG submission 89579) | Deep subsurface microbial communities from Kolumbo volcano to uncover new lineages of life (NeLLi) - 2SBTROV14_V59a metaG | ecosystem: Environmental > Aquatic > Marine > Volcanic | place: Kolumbo... | reverse complement strand
CTGCGCTTCTTTCTCGCGAAGGGACCGCCGGGCATGCGCATGGATCCGATGAGTGGAGAGTTGAGCTGGACTCCCACGGTCAGCCAGGCCGGGGTGCATGACGTCGAAGTCGGAGTGAAGGATGGCGCGGGCGAGGGGACCACCTTCGCGTTCCAGGTGACCGTCACGCCCCACCCGGGAAGCGCTCCGCCTCCCGCGAGCCCCGGGCGCGAATAGGCAGGGTGCGCAGGTTGCTGCGGGGTGCGCACGGCCCTGCATAGAAGCGCGTCTCGCCTGCGCCGGGGGACGCCAAAAAACAATGCAATTTCAGTAGGTTGGAGATTAATCATCGGTGGCACAGCACTTGCTGTAGGACCGGTGGAGGGGCGGCGCCGCCGCCCAGACGAGTAGTGAGTCAGGAGAACGGCATGTTTCACAAGACCCGCGCGATCCTGTTCCTGGTGGCTTCAGGGCTTGTCCTTGGCCTTTCGGCCGGGAGCCAGGCTGCCACAGACGACACCGCGCTCTTCTCGACGGTGGTCCCGCCCAACGTGATGCTCCTTGTGGACAACTCGGGCTCCATGCACACCATCGTCTGGCACCCGGCCTTCGATCCGAGTGTCGTACCCAGTTGTCAATACTGGGCGGATACCGACCAGTACTTCGTGACGACCACCAACTCTGATACGTTTCCGAGCGGCGCGGGAGATCACTCTTTCCGCTCCGGCACCTATGCCATCTCCAGCCCGGGCTGCGTGACGAATGCACGAGAGATCTTCGTGGATCCCCTCGTCGACGCGAGCGGAAGCAGCACCCGTTGGGCCGGCCGCTACCTGAACTGGTATTTCAGCGCAGCCGCCGACGTCGTGCCTGCTGGCGGCGGCCCGGCTCCCTCCGCCGAGATTCCCACCAAGAACAACGGAATCAACTCCCCTTGCGTTGGCGGCGGAACCTTTGATCGATACCGTCGCTCTCGGATTACCGCTGCGAAGGGAATTCTCCGCGACCTGATCTGCCAGGTGAACGCGGCCGGTGCCGTTCGCTTTGGCATGGCGCAGTTCCGCAAGGGTGGCGATCCCGACGGTGGGTATGTCGTAGTGCCTTCCATGGACTACCTGGATTCCACGGGCAACCCGAATGTCTACACCCTGAACGGCGTGACCGAGAGCCACGGGCAACACCTGGACGACGCCATCGATCAGCTGACCGGCGAGGCGTGGACGCCGCTGGGAGAAAGCCTGTTCCAGGTCTACACCTACTTCATGAGCCGCAAGGACGCCGATATCCCGGTGGGCCAGGATGGTCTCACAAAGTTTCCGAAGTATCAGTACCTGCCGAGTCATGCGCAGAATGGGAAGTTCGATACGTCTGGAGCGCCTACGGTTCCGGATAGCCCGGTGCAGTATTCCTGTCAGCGGAACTTCGTAATCATCATCACAGATGGTGAGCCCACCAAGGACGATTTCGACACATCGAGCAACACGACAGACCAGGGCTTCGGCAACTTTCAGAATCTCATCGGCAACTACGATGGAGATGCCGAGAACGAAACGCCGACAACAGCGCCTGCATGCGTTGGCGGTACGGGCTGGGAGTGCGGACGCTACCTGGACGACATTGCCAAGTTCATGCAGGACAACGACTTCCGGCCCGATCTGCCCGCCCACAATGGCAAGGAGCAGGTGATCGATGTCTATACCGTGGGCTTCACCACAAATGCGACAGCGAACCAACTGCTGCAGGACACTGCGAACGCCGGCAATGGCAAGTTCTACTTCTCCACCGATCCTGGCAAGCTCGCGACGAACCTGATCGCCGCGGTCAGTGATATCATCCAGAAGTCCCAGTCTTTCACCGCGGCGACCGTGCCGGCCACGCGGACCTCCGCGGGAGGCCAGTTCTACACCAGCCTCTTCGTGCCCTCGAACAGCAGCGGCTATTGGGAGGGCCACCTGAAGGCGTGGAAGATCACGGCCGCTGGCGACATCGAGGACGCAAACGGGAACTGCGCCCTGGCGGACCCGGGAGCCCCCGCGACCTGCTCGGCCGGTGCCTTCCTGGCAGCCGCGGTGCCCTTCTGGGATGCGGGCGTCGTGCTGCAGGGGACGGCCCCTGCGGCCCGCAACCTCTATACGTCGCGCCTTACCGGCTCGCCAGGTGTGAGTAGTCGCATCCCCTTCGACACGGCAACTCTGACCGCAGCAGATCTGAACCTCACGGCCGCAGAGATTCCGAACTACGACACCACGCCCTATCCGGCGCCCACCACGGCTTCCGAGCTCAAGGACGTAGTGGTGAAGAATCTCCGGGGCTGCCAACTGGGAGACGTATCCGGTGCGTGAGCGCAGCGGCCAGGAAAGCTCGGGGACATCTTTCACTCCGACCCGGTGGTGGTTCCGGGCCCGAACTCGTTCCTGCAGGATCCGGACTTCCAAGGCTTCGAGTCCGTCTATCAACATCGAGATCGCGTGATCGTGGCGGGCGCGAATGACGGTTTTCTGCGCTTCTTCAACGCAGGGACCTGGCAAGCCGGCCTGGTACCTCCGGATTATGATGCCGGCACCGGTGCCGAGCGCGCGGGCTTCATGCCCTATGGGACGCGGCAGGTGGCCAAGGACATTCCGATTGATATCGGGGGGCGGAACACCTACGGGGTGGACGGCTCAGCCAGCGTCGCGGATGTGTGGCTCTATCGGACGGCGACGACGAACGCCCCGAGGGACGGGACCGACTGGGACCGCTGGCGGACCATTGCGATCGGGGGTCTGCGCCAGGGTGGTAACCACTACTGGGCGCTGGACATCACGGATCCGAGCGCAGGCAGCTGCAAGGCGCCTGCGACCGGCAGCGGCTACCCGTGCTACCTCTGGGAGTTTCCGCGCGAGGACGCCGTACCTCCCACCACGGTGAAGTGGATGGGGCAGACCTGGTCGCAGCCCGTGATCGCGCGGATCCGCGTCAACCCCTCGGTCAACAATCCCGGGCCTACCACGCCCGGAATGGATCGCTGGGTGGCAATCTTCGGGGGTGGCTACGACCCGACGAGTGACCCGAACGACGATGCCAACTACGATCCCACAGCGACGGCCGGGCGCGCGATCGTGATACTCGACCTGAAGACGGGGAAGGTGATCGGGGAGAAGAAATTCGACGTTTCGACGACGAATGCCTCCACGGATCCGTCCACCTATCCCTACGATTCCGCCCACCCCGAGCGCTCGATGCATTACGCCATCACCGCCTCGCCGGGGGTCTTCGACCTGGACTTCGATGGCTATGCCGATGTGATCTACGTCCCGGATCTGGGTGGAGGCCTGTGGAAGTGGGTCATCCATGACATCGGCCAGGACCCGGTGAACGGCGGGGGCTCTGCGGCGCAGCCGAACTGGCCCTTCCGCAAGGTCTTCCAGGCGCCGGTCTATGCGTCTACGTCGCCGGCCAAGAACTACTACAAGAGCTTCTTCTTCTCGCCAAGTGCGACGCTGAAGAGCGGCAACTTGTGGCTGGCCATCGGTAGCGGCGAGCGGATGAACCTGACGTTCGCGGGAATCACGCCGACCACGGCTGAGAACAACCGCTTCTATGTCCTGCGCGACAGTGATGCCCTCGACAAGAACAATCCGACCACGGTCGTGGGCGAGCCGGACCTGAAGAATCTCACCAACCTGGCAGCCTGTTCAGACATTACCAACTTCGACGGCTACTACTTCATCGCGGACGAGGGAGAGAAGTTCATCACGCGGTCGGACATCTTCTCCTTCGTGACGTTGGCCGCCTCCTATACTCCAACGGCATCCACGGACCCGTGTATCTCGAGTGGCAGCGCCAAGCTCTACGCATTCAAGATCTACTGCGGAGAGGGTCTCTTCGTGGATCCGTCCGCGGGGGGCACTCCCTCGGTCAGCGTGGACATTGGCTCGGGGCTGCCGACCTCACCACAGGTGACGATCACCTCGAACGGTGGCTACAGCGGCAGTGGCGGGACCAACCCGAACCCGAACAAGGTGATCATCAACAACCAGGACGGCGAGGTGGTCGTGCCTGGCTCTGGGGACCTGAACGGCGACGGTGTGCCCGATTGTCCGGGCGCCCAGTGCCCCTGCCCGAACTGGCCCAACGACTGCCCGCTTCCGCCGCCGGGCTCCGGTAGCGGCCAATTCTACTGGCGAGAGCTCTAGGGCTCGGGAGGAAAGAGAGATGATGAGATGGCTTCACGCATGGGCGCGGGCCCTCGAGGTGCTCGCAATCGCTGCCCTGCTGGCAATGGCCGCTTCCGCCGGAGCGCAACAGGTGGTGAAGGGAAGTGGCCATCTGGAGTCGAAGAACGCGACGACCCGCGTGCTCTCACTGGAGGACATCCAGGTCAAGGTCGTGGCGGATACGCAGATCTTCGACGGGGACGGCAACCGCATCGGCTTCGCAGAGATTCCGGATCCTTCGGTCAGTGGCGTGCGGGTGGATTACCAGGGAACCCTGGCCGCAGGCAAGGTCGAGGCGACTCGGATCGTCGCGAGCCTCGAACCAATCTGAGCGCTGGGCGCGATCGGTCCAATCCGCGCGGACGTCCGCCCGGCACCCCGTGCAGGGTTCAGCAACCCTGCAGCCCGTACTCCTTGATCTTGTAGAGCAGGGCACGGTGGCTGATCTCCAGCAGGCGGGCTGCATGGGTGCGGTTCCCCTGGGTGGCTTCGAGAGCCTTGCGGATCAGCCCCGCCTCGAAGCGGCGTCGGGCGCGCTTGAGGCTGAAATCGAGGGGAGCGCCTGCCGATGGCGAGACGGAGGAGGCGCTCTCTGCAAGCTTTGGGGGGAGCTGCTTTGGGGTGATCCGGTCGCCATCGGCCAGGATCACCGCGCGCTCGATCAGGTTCTCCAACTCCCGGACGTTGCCCGGCCAGCCATAGCACGTGAGCAGGGCGAGGGCGTCGTCCGAGACCTGGCTCACGGGCTTGCCGAGGGCCTCGCGGAAGTGGGCCAGGAAATGATCCACCAGCAGCGGTACATCCTCGGCGCGTTCGCGGAGCGGGGGGATCTCGACGCGCAGGACGTTCAGCCGGTAGAAGAGGTCTTCGCGGAAGCGGCCCTCCTGGACCTCCTCTTCGAGCTTCCGGGCCGTAGCCGCCAAGACGCGCACATCGACGCAGCGAGGCTTGGCCTCTCCCAGGGGGCGAACCTCTTCCTCTTGGAGCACGCGCAGCAGCTTCACTTGTAGATTGGTGGGCAGCTCGCCGATCTCGTCCAGAAAGAGGGTTCCGCCGTCCGCCTCCAGAAACAGGCCGCGTCGGGCACGGCTCGCGCCCGTGAAGGCGCCCTTGGCAAGCCCAAAGAGCTCGCTCTCCAGCAGGTTCTCGGGAATCGCCCCGCAGTTGACTGCGACAAAGGGGTGGCTCCGTCTGGCGGACTGGGCGTGGATGGCCCGCGCGAGCACCTCCTTGCCGGTGCCACTCTCTCCGGTCAGAAGCACGGTGGCCTTGAACTCTGCGGCCCGCTCGATGAGCTCCAGCACCCGAATCATGCCCTCAGAGGCCGCCACGATCGGGCGCTCGCCGGTGGCGCGGTCCACGTCTCGCTCGAGGAGCACAGAACGCCGGCGCAGCTGCTCCCGCTCATGGGCCTTGCGGATGGCCAGGCTCACCTCGGAGGGCAGGAAGGGCTTGGCCAGGTAGTCGTAGGCCCCGCACTTCATCGCCTCGATGGCGAGGTCATCGGTGCCGTAGGCGGACATCATGATTACGGTGATACCCGGTGTCTGGCGGATCAGCTGAGGAAGCAGGTCCATGCCGTCCATTCCCGGCATCCGCACGTCACAGAGCACGAGGTCGGCCGGGGCGGCTTCCAGGCGCAGGAGAGCCTCGGCGGCATTCTCAGCCACAGCCACCTCGTAGCCCTCGGTCGCGAGGAGGAGCTGGAGGCTCTCACGAAGCCCCGGGTCGTCGTCCACGATTAGGATGCGATCCGACACGTGCCCTCCCCGATGCCCCATCGGCCGCTGCTCCGGCAGGCATGAGCCCCCTTTCCTCCCAAGCCTCTCCGGGCAGGGCGCCTGAGAGGGGGCGCCCCGCGGGCGAGGGGAGGCAATTCCAATGTCATGGATTGCCACCGCACTGCATCCCCGTGGAATGTGATCCGCCGCACCATGCGCTTGTGCCCAAGTGGCTCAAGTCGGCGGAACTACAGGTCGATAGGGCTGGCGTTCGGACCCGATCAGGGGTGCCCAGGCGCGACCGGAGGGGAACCGTGCCCAACAACAATGTCCAGCGCTTCCGAGAGGAGCTCATGATGAGCAAGGCCGAGCTCGCGCGCAAGGCCGGGCTCTCTGCGCTCACCATCGATCGGATCGAGGCCGGGCGGCCCTGCCGCCTGGATACGAAGCGCAAGATCCTAACGGCCCTGGGACTGAAGGTGTCCGACAAGGACAAGGTCTTCGGCCAGAGCCTCACCGTAGCCCTGGAAGCGCCGCACCCCGGCGAAGCGCTCCAGGGCTGAGTGCGCGGAGGTCCATAGCCAGTGCAGCTTCCTTTCGGATCCTTCGGAAAGTCCAAGTCGATTGTCGGGCTCGACATCGGCTCGTCGTCCGTGAAGGTCGTCGAGTGCACCGCCAAGAGCAAGGGAATCGATCTTCAGAGCATCGGTGTGGCAGCGCTTCCCCCCGAGGCGATCGTGCAGGGTGCCTTCCTCAATTCCAGTGCGATCGTGGATGCGATCCAGGAAGCGGTGGAGGCGGCGGGAGTCAAGGGCAAGAACGTTGCGACCGCCGTCTCTGGGCACTCCGTGATCGTGAAGAAGATCAGCCTTCCCCAGATGAGTCGAGACGAGCTCGAAGAGTCGATCCGCTGGGAGGCGGAGCAGTACATCCCCTTTGACATCAACGAGGTGATCCTGGACTTTCAGATCCTCGAGGGTGCTGAAGCAGAGGGTCAGATGGATGTCCTGCTCGTTGCTGCCAAGAAGGACCTCATCGATGACTACGTACAGGTGATCAGCGAAGCGGGCCTGAGCCTCGCCGTCTTGGACGTTGCTGCGTTTGCCGTCGAGAACTCCTACCAGATCAGCTGCGAAGTAAACCCGGATGAGGTGGTCGCGCTGGTGAACATCGGCTCCCAGGTGGTGAACATCAATATCGTCGCGGGCGGCATCCCCGCCTTTACACGGGATATCTCCACGGGTGGCAACGTCTACACGGAGGAGATCCAGAAGGCCCTTTCCATCAGCTGGGAGGAGGCCGAGCGAATGAAGATCGGGGGTCGGGGCGAAGGCGAGAGCCAGGAAGTGGTGCCGCAGGAAGTCGAGCAGGCCATGCGGACCGTAACCGAGACTGTGCTGGGGGAGATCAGCCGTTCCCTCGACTTTTTCGCCGCTACCGCCGCCGAGAGCCGCATCTCCCGCGTCTACCTCTCAGGGGGTGGGGCCAAGGTCTCCGGGCTAGACGCCGCCTTCCAGGGTAAGACCAACTTGCCGGTCGAGCTCCTCAATCCCCTCGCGAAGGTGATCCCGTCTTCCCGTTTCGAACCTGCATTTCTCGAGGAAGTGGGCCCGTCCCTCGCCGTGAGCATCGGCCTGGGCCTGCGAAGGATGGACGACTGATGATCACGATCAATCTCCTTCCCGTACGCGAAGAGCGGCGCAAGGCCGACCTGATCCAGCTCGGTCTGACCCTGGTGGCCACGCTGGTGATCTCGCTTCTGGTGGTTGGCGGCTTCCACTGGAAGCTGCGGGGTGATCTCGCCGAAGCGCGTCTTCAGGTGGTGCAGGCCAAGAGCCAGATCACCCACTTCGGGCCCCAGCTCAAGCAGGTCGAGAAGTTTCGCAAGGCAAAGAGCGAGATCGAGAAGAAGCTCGAAGTAATCGAGGAGCTCGACGACTCCCGTTCAGGGCCGGTCCGGGTGATGGATGAGCTCGCACGCAGGACCCCGGATCGGGTGTGGCTTACCAAGCTCAGTGCGAAGAACCAGAAGCTCACTCTCCACGGAATGAGCCTTGACAATGAGCTGGTGGCGCTCTTTCTCACGGGTCTCAACAAGTCGCCCTACTTCAAGGATGTCGAACTCCTCGAGACGGAGGCCAAGAAGGTGGATGGCTACAAGCTCAACTCCTTCGAGGTGAGCGCCCAGATGACGTCCCCCGCAGCCACGCGTCGGGAGCAGGAGAAGAAGCTCAACGCAGCGGGCGGCGCCCTGGCAACTGGACAGTAGGGGGCACGATGACCACCGACATCTTCGAAAAGATCCAGCCCCACCTGGAGAAGCTCGCGCGGCTGCCGAAGCCTGCGCGTGTAGGCATGCTGCCGGCGATCGCTGTGCTCGTGCTGGCTGTCTATGGATACTTCTTCTACCTACCCGTCAGCGGGCAGATTGATGCGGCTCGTCAACAGCGTTTCCAGTTGCAGCGAAAGCTCTCCGAGGTGCGCATGGCCGCTGCGAACGAGGATGCTGTAAAGGACGAGATCGCTCTCCTTCAGCGCAAGCTGGCTGCAGCTCTCAAGGAACTGCCCGACAAGAAGGAGCTTCCGGTACTACTCACGGACATCACCAGTATCGGCAAGAGTGCGGGCCTTGACTTCAAGGCGTTTCGCCCCCGAGACGAGGTTTCACGGACCTTCTATGCTGAGGTTCCCATCGACATCGAGTTTACGGGCGGCTTCCACGATGTAGCGACCTTCTTCGACCAGGTCTCGCGGCTTCCGCGGATCGTGAACATCGGAAAGCTCGAGATTGCGATCGACCACGAGAGCAGTCAGAACACGACCCTATGGTCAAGGGGGAGGCAACGACCTTCCGCTTCATCGAAGGGCAGGATCCGCCCGGCGGGCTCGAAGGCAAGACGGGGCGCGCGGCCCGGGGCCGGGGGATGAAGGCCACTCGTGGCCACCGAGGGGGTCACTGATGAGGCGTCTTACGCTCGTCACGTTGCTGGCGCTCGCTGTGCTGGCCTTGGCAGTGGGCTGCCAGAAACAGACGGCTGGCCCGAAGGCAACCGATTATCGGGCCGCCCGTGCGGTGGCCATCGCCAAAGCGAAGCAGGCGGCCGCCAGCTCGGCGAAACTTCCGCCCGGGGCCAAGGCGGTCGCAAAGAATGATGAGGGAAGTTCGGACCAGACGGCCTATGGCACGAAGGGCCAGGGCTACGTCTACGACCGACAGGGCAAGAAGGACCCCTTTCGGTCCTTCATCCTCGATCGGGTCCAGGAGGTCGATCCCCTGGCCAAGGGGCCGTTGGAGCAGTTCGACCTGAGCCAGCTCTCGGTCACGGGAGTGGTCTGGGAGGGGCACCGAAGGCGTGCCTTCGTCGTGGATCCGGCGGGCCATGGCTACATCGTTCGTGAAGGCGATCCGATCGGAAAGAACGCAGGACATGTCGTCGAGATCGGAGACAACCGCATGCTGGTGCGGGAGGCCTACGTGGACTTCCAAGGGGAAAAGACCACGAAGGAGATTCAGCTCCGTATTCGTCAGAGTCAGGGAGGGTGAGCTCGATGTCGGTATGGAACCATGTACGGAGTCTCGCGTCAGCGAGGTGGGGAGTCGCGGCGATCGCCGTGGGAATCGCCACAGTCATCGCGTGCGCATCGGCCCCTGTGCCGGCCCCGACCCCCGCCAAGACCACCCGGCTATCCGATGTCCAGGTGAAGAGCACGGATTCGGGAACGCAGGTGACGCTGCTGGGGCTGGACGGGCAGCCATTTGATTCCTTCCAGGATCAGGATCCGGCGCGCGTCGTCGTGGATCTCGCTCGGGTAGAGCCCGGTAACGTGGCCCCGGTCGTGGCGGTCGGAGACGGCCTCGTGGACGAGGTGGCCGTGGCGGGCACTCAGGATGGAGATGGCACGCCGAAGACGCGGGTCGAGATCCGGCTGGGGGCGGCCGCGAGCTACGAGGTGGTCGCCGGTGCAGATCGCCTCACAGTGAAGCTGAAGCGGGAAGAACCCACCGACACATTGGGATCGACGGATGGAACGGCCAGCTCCGCCATGGATGATCCGTGGGCGGAGCCGGCGATGCAGCCTTCCGTTGACCCCGAAGGTACGAAGACTCAGGCCCCGGCCAGTGACGCGACGGCTGCTGGGAGCG
>Ga0114931_10012281_pt1 | contig 10044 bp, 10 predicted proteins | sample 2SBtaG_FD_89579 | JGI IMG/M metagenome (GOLD analysis project Ga0114931, IMG submission 89579) | Deep subsurface microbial communities from Kolumbo volcano to uncover new lineages of life (NeLLi) - 2SBTROV14_V59a metaG | ecosystem: Environmental > Aquatic > Marine > Volcanic | place: Kolumbo... | reverse complement strand
CGTGGCTTTAGAGCGGTTTAAAGACATTTCAACGAAAGCCAGTGATCTTCTTGAGCTTGACGAACCGCGGCATCTATTGCTCGAGCATCATTAACGAGAACAGCTAAAGAATAAAGATAATTAATAATCTTTTTGCCTTCCGCTCCTCGACACTCCTGCCGATTCGCCAAATCGATGCGCGCTCTTTTAACGACCGACAAATCGCAATCAACAAGACTAGCCGAAGTTCCTTTCCTGGACCCAACCATCGTGCCATTGGATACAATCACGGCTCGAGCTGATGATGGTTGCGAATTAGTGCGGCAGGCAGACGGTAATGTCGGAAGAGTACACACTCTTGGAGGCGTGGGATTGGGAGGTGTTGGCAAAGGAGGCAACGGGGTTGTATAGTTTTGTTTTGGAGCCAATGGCGGCGCAGATGGCATGGTTTTAACCGCCGGCGGCAACGGCGCCGGCACTTTTACTACCGGCGAAATATTCTGAGCTGAATTAGGTTGCCGGTTCACAATATTATAACAAGCCGCGTTTTCTTTTTTTAAAGACGCGATCAAATTATTCAAGGTCGTATTTTTATCTGTTAGGAATTGGATTCTGTTTTGAAGAGCGGCAACGTCTGATGAAACCGTATTGACGGTCGGATTATTATAATAAACGGGCGAGTTGCCGGTTGGCGTATTCACATTGCTCCGACGCCCAAATTTAAAAAGAACAGGATAGGTGTTAAGTTGATCTTGGAGGACGTCCGTACTTACGCCTTGGAGGATAGAATCCGTCGCCGCGCGAACCGTAAGTTGTCCGAACAAAACAAACGCAAACACCGTAAATATAATAAGCGCCACTCCCGATATTTTTTTCATATATTCATTAAACCAGTTTCCGCGCCGGCTTGTCAAAATTATCCAAGTGGATAACTGAAGCTAAAGAGCCTTGTTTTTATCGGCTAATTCCTTCTTAATCCGTTCCTCTTTTTTCTTGATACGTTCTTCGGTGCCTCGCCTGGGCAAGGCGTAATTTTTCATATCAACCATCAGATAACGGCTGAGAATTGGAAATTTTTCCCGGAAAAGCCGATATTTTTCCTGCTCAATGAAACGGTAATCGGGATGACCCTGCGAAATTGTCCGCAGTTCCGTTTCCCAGAAAAGCTGGCGAATATTCTGCCATTGATAGAATCGCATCCGGTAAGCCATGGGCACCGCGTATTGGGCCAAATCCGGATTGTCGGATTCAATCTTTTCAAAAAGACCGCGCGCGCGTCCCAACGCCTCCGTGAACCGATCGGCCAGTCCCGCTTCTTTTAATTCACCGGGGATGTTAAATCCGTGATGAGTTGAAAACCGTTGGCGCTCTTGGGTCAGCATCCGGTGTCGGTGAAGATCGCGGTAAGCGCCGATATCCATAACAATATCGTAACGAAGATAGCTGTTCTCAAACGCGCGCCCGACTTTATACCAACGTGCCCGGCGATTTTTAAGATACCGGCGGAAAAGTTCTTCTTTTTCTTTTTCGTTCAGGCCACGAGCGATTGCCATTGTTTGATCCCAACTACCATGAATTTCTTTAAATAAAATTCCGGCCAGTATCTTCACTTCCGTTTCCGGATCGTATTCAACAAGATTAACTTCGGGACGATTACCGACGCGAATTGAATCTTTTTCCAATAATTCCCCTTTCTTTTCCCTGATAAACTCTTCAACTTCCTTGTAGCGGCCGTTTAAGTACGCTTGATATTCCCGCGATTTATCTTCATTAACTCTAAGAATAAGCGATGGGATTTCGTTATCAAGCTCCCGTTTTAATTCGTGCGCCAAATAACGCAGCTCGCCAAGCGGATGAGCGATGCTCCGATTGATCAGATATTCAAACGCTTGGGCGTTGCCGCGGAACGCCACCTGGCCGAGGGTAGCCATCGGTAAAAGCCCGCGCAAGGTATCAAACGCTTTTTTCTCCAGAATTGACCGTTTTTCATTAAAGTTCTCTTGAAACCATTTTATCAGCGGCGGCAGTAAAGCCGTATAAGTATCAAACAAATGATCCAATGTCTCTTGATATTCTTCAAGCAAGCCGAGCCGCTCTAAATCCAGTTTTGGTATGTAATAAAGATAACGGCCGCCGATCTTTTCGCCGAAATTTACATAACGCGTTGATTTCTCAATCGGTTCCAGACCGATCCGTTGGTCCTCGCAAAATTTCATCGCCACTTGCGAAACGCCCCACAAAACAACATGAGTGCCGGTCATCTGGGCGATGGAATCGTCGCCGTATTGCGAAAGCCACCGCGCGTAAAACGCCTGAGCCCGCTGATTGTTGAGAATTTTCCGAAAGCCGTGATCTTTCAAAAAATTTACCGTGCTTTTCAGTTCCTCGGCTAATTCCCTGTCCTCGCCCTCAATAATCGGCTTGATATATTCCTTGAGAAGCACTTTCAAAAGCGATCCTTTGGCTCGGCTGGCGCGGGAGCAAAGCGCCCCCACGATTTCCGGCGGAAGATTTCTAAGAACCGAAACAAAACCGTCAAGGCTTGTCGCGAAAGGCTCTAAAAGCAACCGGTCGTTATCAGTCCAATCATGAGGAGTAAAATCCGGTTCGTACCGCTTAATCTCTTCGCGGGATTCCATAACAAAATTTATTACTTTACACCTTTCAGGATAGCGTCAATCAGCTGTTTCATCGCTTTGTACGGCTGGGCGCCGGAAACCGGAAAACGAGATCCGTCGGGAGTAATAATAACGCTGTAGGGCGTTCCTTGACCGCCGGCCGCCACGGCGGCGTCAACGGAATCATTAATTTTTTTCTCGTACTTGCCGCTTGCCAGACATTTCTCAAAATCCGCGCGATTTAAATCGGCAAACTCCGCAATATCCGGCAGTTTTTTCGGATCCAGACCGTTGTTGGCCGGCGTGATTTCAAAGATTCTATCCAGGTAAGTCCAAAACGCGTCGTTGCCGCCCAGTTCCGCCGCGCATTCTGTCGCTTGCGCTTCAATTGGCGCTTTGGAATGAAGAGTTTTCAAAGGAAAATGCCGATAAACCCAAGCCACTTGACCGCCATATTCGGCAACAACTTTTTTCATAGTAGAATGAAATCTTTGGCAGAAAGGACATTCCGTATCCGAAAATTCAACGATTTTTATCGGCGCGTCAGCACCGCCTCGAATATGATCTTCTTCAGAAATCGGCGCCAAAACAATATCAGAATCAACACTTGGCGCTTTTGAAGTTGGTTGAACAACTTCTTGTTTTGCGATTTTATTAACCGCAGGTTCGCCGCCGTTTGTAAAAATAATCGCGCCAGCGATAATAATACCGGCAATTATAATTGAACCGGGGAGACTCAAGTTTTTCATAATTATGATTTTAAATATTTATAATTCGTATTCAGATTATACCAGAATAATCAGAAAATCCGAAACTCGGCGCTTAAGATTTTCTTTAACTATTTCCGGGCAAAAATATTTCCCAGATTATTGTCTTGGAGAATTTTATTTATGGCCGGAGTTCCGACAGTATAAACTTTCCGGTAATCCCCCGGCTCCAACGCGTAATTAATTCCCACCACGTAACCCTTCCAAAAGACCGGCGAGCCAATTCGCTCTTCCCGCATACCGCGCGGCACCTTCCAGTCAAAATCAAGAAATTCATTATTAAAATATTTATCGCCATTATGATAATTCTTTAAAATTCCAATCGCGCCTTTCATCGTCAGGTCTTTAAGATCGTAAATCATTTTATCCTGGGTGCCGTAACTGATAATCTCCGATATTTTATCGGGGCGTCCGATGAAAACGGGATTATAATCAAAACTCGCCGGTAAATTGCAACCGCCAAAATATTTACAATCTTTCCAAGCGCCGGTTATTTTAAGAATCGCGAAATCAAGAGTATTTGTTTCTTTATCACTGAAACCGGTTGCCTTCGGCAAAAAATAAGAATTTGCCACATATAAAAACGGGTTTTTGATTTCCGCTTCCAGGTTGCGGTTTATTATATCTTCTCTGCCCGGCAATGTTCCATCGCGAATAAATCCCACCTCGCAGTAATCAAACACTTTGTTTTCGTTCAAAGTTTTTTCGGGCGCGGTGAGGGTGCCGCTCTGAACTTGGTTTATCCAAAGCGGATCAACAAGATGCCGCGTAGTTAAAATATAACCCGCCGGATTAACCACAACTCCGGTGCCGCTTGATAAAAGTTCGCCTTTATAAGCGAAACCATCGGTCAGAATATTATTCTTTGTCGTATAGTGGCATCGGAGCGCCACTATGCTTTTCTCATTAATTTTTCTCTGTTCAACTACTTTCGGCAAAGCCGGCGGCGTTTTCGGCGGCGGCGTCTTCGGCGGCGGCACCGTTTTTTCTTTTTTTGAATTAACGGAAACGGAACTCTCTTTTTTTACTTCTTTTTTATTTTCTTCCGGCGCGGGAAGTTTCAAATCCGATTGCTTAATATTCAGATCAATGGGAGTTTGGTTGGAAAACTCTTTTAAATTCACGCTTGCAATAAGTGAAGCCAGATCCGAACCGGAATTTTTCTTAAAACTTTGGAAGAAGAAACCGAAATCCGGTAATATCAAATTCTTAAAATCCGGAATCCTTAAATCCATCCGGGTAAAAAAATTAAAAAATCCCGCCAACATAAACACGGCAATCAACATAACGGGACCAGTATTTTTTATTTCTTTCATATTATGGCGTTCTACCGCTAAAACGACCCAAGCCGATTTTTGGTCTGTCTCCCCGGAAGGAATCGAACCTTCGTTTAGGGGTTAGAAACCCCTCGTTTTATCCGTTAAACTACGGGGAGATATTTCTTTCAATTCTCGGCTTTCGCTAAATAAGCAAAACAAATTTCATATCGCGTGAAATTGTTTTGCTTGTCGGGATGCCGGGGATCGAACCCGGTCTACGTACTCCCAAAGCACGCGTGCGAAACCATTACACCACATCCCGTTTAAACAGGTAAAATCCCCTCAGTTGACGAAATTATTATATATCATTATTTAAAAATCTTATCAAACTTGGCCATGGCGTCGTTGAAACGCTGATTAAACTGATTGATGGCTTTCGCCTGCTCGTTGATCTTAGTAATAAGCTGGTTCACGCGGCCGTCAAGGTCGCCACTCGCGTTTCGGGTGTTAAATTTTAATTGCAAAACAACAAACAAGTCCCGCAGATTATCATTATAGTTAACAAGCCGGCTGACGAGCGCCACTTCGGAGCTGATTGCTTCCGCGGCGATTTCCCGCGCCCGGGCCGGCCGCACGTCGGCTAACAGCCGCGCCATTGTTTCCAGTCGAGACGCCAAACGCGCCGCCGCTTCTTGGCTTTTTTGATATTCCACCAACTCTTCGGAAACCAAGGCCAAGGCCTTGGTAAAATTTTTCTCTTGATCAAGTTCGGAAATCCGCGTCAGCCGAGTTAATGATTGCCGAGAAAGATTCACAATCTCTCCGGCCAGCACCACGCCATTATTTCGAGCATCGTAAAATTCCGGCGGCACATAGCGCGACTCGCGAGATATCATCCGAACGGCGAGAACCGTGATTATTACCAGAAGTACCGTTATTAAAATAAGCGGCCGGAACTTTTTCATAAATCCATAACCATATTGTAACAGAGTCCCGAACGATCATCACGCCAGACATAACCCTTGTAACAAAGAACGGAAACTTATACAATCAAGTAACGAAAAGCAGCAAGGCGGGTATCGTATAACGGCTATTATACCTCTCTTCCAAAGAGGAGATAGGGGTTCAACTCCCCTTACCCGCTCCCGTATTTATATATCTCAACTTTTTACGAGAGGCACGAAACGAAATCCAGAAAACTCTTTTGTTTTAAATTTTTCGGCGCTCGTTTTGTAAAGCATAACAATACTATCCCGGACCGGAGCCACAATTCGGCCGCCGATTTTCAGTTGCTTTTTCCACTTCTCTGGAATTTCATTGCCGGCCGCCCCGGCCAGAATCTTGTCAAAGCCGGCCGGAGGCAATAAATCATCCGGCGCGCCCAGAGTGCCGTCCCCGCAAAAAACTTTCACAATCCTCTTCTTGATAAAACCATACTTTGAAGTATTCTCCTTGGTCATTTTCTCAAGCGCCGGAATTCGTTCAATCGCCACTACCCGGCCTTTGGCGCCGACCAGCGCTGCCAGAAGAGCGGTTGTCCAACCGGAACCGCTGCCAACATCCAAAACACACTCCCCCGCCTCGGGTCTTAAAAGTTCCATCATAAACGCCACGACTATCGGTTGAGAAATGGTTTGACCGAAACCGATTGAGAGCGGCGTATTAACATAAGCGTTCGCTTTTTTATTTTCCGGAATAAAATCTTTCCGGTCAATTCGCTTGAAAGCGTCAATAATAAGCGAGGTTTTCAAATATCCGGCGCTTTTTAAAAAATCAACAAAGGTATTGTTATTCAACGTATTCCCTTATTTTGTCTATAAGACCGCGGATGGAAAAATCGGTTTTGATAAGATGTTCCACCGCGCCCAATTGTTTTGCTTTTTCCGTATCCGACGGCTGAGCCAAATGCGATATTGTTATTATGGGAATATTCTTGGTGTCCGCGCCGGCTTTCAATTCTTCAAGAACTTCAAAGCCGAGCTTCTTGGGCATCATAATATCCAGTAAAATAAGATTGGGATGAACCGCTTTTGCTTGCGCAACTGCCTCTTCGCCATCAATGGCTTGGGTAATATCAAATCCCGCTTGCTCAAGCGCGCTCTTTATCATGGCCGAAAACCGGTCATCGTCATCGGCAATTAAAATTTTTTTCGCCTGCTTTTCTTGACTGGGCATAATATTAATCAAACAAGCCTTCCTTAAAAGTATATCACGATAAAACCGCCGGCGGAAAGGCGAAACGGCTTCATTCCCCTCTTATTGACAAATAATACAAAATGGTGTAGAATAAGACCTTGTTTAATCAAAGAAAACCCGGATTGCGGGCATTTAATTCTATGTACTTAAAATCAGGAATCAAAATAATTATTTTATCGCTTTTTATATTTCTCTTGGGCGGGCTTTTTACGGTTACCCAAGCCGCGTCCAATCAGCTGACCTTGCCGCAAATATATACTTCTTCCGCTTTTGATGTAACTTTTAATTCCGCGAGTGTCCGCGGCCGAATAAGACCCGGCGGCATTGCCCCGACAACTTACTGGATTGAATGGGGCGTCACCAAAGCCCTGGGCCGAACGACGCAAAAAGTGTCGGATCCCCGCCTTGATTCTTTTACCTTTACTCAAACTTTAACCAATCTCAACCCAGAGACCCGTTACTATTTCCGAGCGGTTGGCGAAAATCAGTTCGGCCGTGACGCGGGCAACATTACTTCTTTCTCAACCAGAAAATTTAATGATAAGATCAACTTCAGCCGTAACCGAGGCCGAACTCAATGTAATGATGATTTTGACAATGACGGCGACGGATTGATTGATTTGCGCGATCCCGGCTGCGAAAATTCAGCGGACAACAGCGAACGCACGAATTTCGGTTTTGTGGATCCGCGCCCGACATATCCGCCGCCGGCTGTAATTACAAAACCGGCCGCCGTCCTGAACGCGACCACGGCCGTTCTCGGCGGCCAATCTTTCGTAAACACTTCAACCGCCACCGACGTCTGGTTTGAATGGGGAGATTCGCCAACCGCGTTAAACAATACAACGCGCCGTCAAAGAAACGGCTTCTTGCCGACATTTGATTTTAGCGACACCCTTTACGTCCTTCGTCCCAATGTAATTTATTACTATCGGGCCGTGGCCAATAACATTTATGGAATTGCCAAAGGCGATATTCAAACATTCACAACAGCGGTATTTGTGCCGCCGGCCGTCAATCAATCAACTAAAAAACGGACTGTTAACAAATCCGCCACGCCTTCACCGATTATTCCTCCCATTCAGGCCGATAAAAAAGAAGTGGCGATTATCAAAGAAGTGAAGAACCGTTCCTTGCCCAACGGCACCGCCACCGCGGTATCGGCGCGAGGCGGCGATGTTATAGACTTCAACATTGCCGTAAAAAATACCGGCACCGCGCCGTTGACCGATTTAGTCGTCAAAGATTCGGTTCCGACCGCTTTGGAATTCTTAAACAGTTCTCGGGGAAGTTTATACAGTAACGCTGACAATGGAATAACTTGGATAATATCCAGTCTTCAGCCGAACGAGAATGTAAACCTTTCTTTTAGCGCCCGGACTAAAAAACTTACCAGTAACGCTTTAATCAGCACTCAAGCATCGGTGCGCGAGAACTCCCGAAAAATAGAATCAAACAAGGCGCTCGTGATATTGAACGCGCCGACGGCCGCGCCGGCCGTTGCCGAAAAAAATACTGAAAGTAACCGCGACAAGGAAGTGGCGACGGCTTTTACCGCCTTGGGGGAAATGTTTTACCGACAACCTTAATGGGTTGGGTTATTCTTTCTTTATTGGTAATCATCTCTTTGATTGTCTTCCGTTATCTTTACAAAATTTTTCAGAGGCGCCAAGAACGAGAAAATGAAGATTTATTTGACGAAGAAGACTTGGAAAGTGAAGTCCGCAGCTCCTCCGAACCGATACTGATTCATCCGCCCGGCCGTTAATAAAAAATCCGCCCTTGTTTTCGTTTAATTTGAAACCAAGGCGGATTTTTTAGAGACCGAGTTTTTCTTTGGCCATCCGGATAATATCTTCAATTTTCCAATCGGACTTCACTAAATATTCCCGTGCCCCGTATTGGAGCGCCTGCACGATTTTTTCCGAATCGTTGAGGTTGGTAAGAAGAACCACCACCGCGCCCTTACCCCACTCATCTTCCCGAAGCGCCTTGATCATTTCCAAGCCGTCTTTCTTGGGCATTAAAATATCAACCAAGAGTAGATCGGGATGTTCTTTTATGGCCATGGCTAAACCTTCTTCTCCGTCGCCGGCGCCAAATGTCTCAATCCCCTCCCTTTTCATCTCAGTCATCAATAAATCCCGAAGAGGTTTCTCGTCTTCAACAATTAATATTGACTTCTTTTGATCAGTCATAAAATATTTCGGCCTAATTTAGTTTACGACTTCCTTCTTTCTTGACCATTCCCGTTAAGGGAATTGTAACATAAAATGTCGTGCCCGGGTTCTCCACCCGATGAGGCGTATTTTTGTCAGAACTTTTTTCAGCGGTTATAAATTCCGACGCGGCCGGCGACTCAAACCATATCTTGCCGCCGGAATGATCAAGAATTGATTTAACAATATAAAGTCCCAGTCCGTTGCCGCCAATCTCCCGCTCGCGCGCGTTTTCGGCTCGGAAAAGTTTCTTGAACATATTTTTCTGATCGTTCTTGGGAATTCCGTAACCGGTATCGGAAATAACTATTAAAGCGTCAGGGTCTTTCTTCTTGACCGTCAAGAATATTTTTCCTTTCGGCGGCGTATATTTAACAGCATTAGAGAGAATATTTTGAAAAATAATTCTGACTAAATTAGGATCCGCGCTCAATTTATTTAGATCTGTGTCGTAATTTTTTATAACATTCAACTTCTTTTCCGCGATTTCCGGTTTTAATTCTCCGAGCACGCTCTCAGCAACGCTTTTAAGATTAATCAGGGCCGGATCAATCGCGAACGTTCCCAATTCAATTCGGGACACATTCAGAAGAGCGTTAACAAGATTAGCCATGCGCTGGCCGCCGTCATAAATAATTTTCAGGTATTTTTCCTGATCTTTCGTGAGTTGGCCCGCCCGGCGGTTAAGCAACGACTCAACATACCAGCGAATCGTGGAAAGCGGCGTTCGAAGTTGGTGTGAAGCCAAGGAAACAAATTCGCTCTTGGCTTGATCAATTTCTTTGTCCCGGGTGACATCCCGCACGATCAGCACGGCCCCCGCCACCTCCTCGCCTGAAAGTATCGGCGTCACCGTCACCATACCCGGAAAGGAGGTCTTGTCGGCCCGGACAAAATAATATTCCGGATCAACCACGGTGGTCGCGACACGTCTTTTGGCATTAATGGCTTTTATAATCGGACTTTGATCGGCGGGAATTATATTCTCTTGCTCGTCCTGAATTTT
>Ga0114931_10012280_pt1 | contig 10044 bp, 9 predicted proteins | sample 2SBtaG_FD_89579 | JGI IMG/M metagenome (GOLD analysis project Ga0114931, IMG submission 89579) | Deep subsurface microbial communities from Kolumbo volcano to uncover new lineages of life (NeLLi) - 2SBTROV14_V59a metaG | ecosystem: Environmental > Aquatic > Marine > Volcanic | place: Kolumbo... | reverse complement strand
CTAGGGACCAACCGGGTTGGTTACTCCATCACCGGGCATGCCTCGGTGCCGTTGTAGAAGTCGTGGGGGCCGGGGGGCAACGCGAAAAGAGCCGCATGTCAAGCAGTCGTTCCAGCTGGTACCATCCGCAGATGAATCGACGCATCCTTTTGGCGCGGCGACCCCAAGGGCTGGCGGTGCGCGAAGATTTCGAGTCGGAACAACGGCCTATCCCGGCGATAGGGGACGGACAAGCGTTGCTCAAGACACTGTACGTGGGCATCGACCCCACCATCCGCACGTGGCTTTCCACGGCGAAAAGCTATCTACCTCCCGTGCAGATCGGCGAAGTAGTTCGCTCCGCAGGCGCGGGTCGCATCGTGCAGTCCAACAATGCCCGGTTCAGGGAAGGGGACATCGTCACGGCCTTGACCGGCTGGCAGGAGTACTCGGTGCTCGATGACAATTCCTTCTCGACCTGCTTTGCGGCCTCGACCAATCCTCGACACGCCCTGGGAGTCCTCGGGTCGACCGGCGTTGCTGCACATGTCGGGCTGTTGACCATCGGACGGCCCCAGGAAGGCGAGACGGTCGTCGTTTCGGCAGCGGCCGGCGCCACGGGGTCGCTGGTTGGTCAAATCGCCAAGCTAAAGGGTTGTCGCGCCGTCGGCATCGCGGGGAACGAAGAAAAGTGCCGGCATGTCGTCGATGATCTGGGCTTTGACGCCTGCGTCAACTACAAGAGCGGCGAGCTCTCTCACGCGCTCAAAGGCTCCTGCCCAGACGGCGTCGACATCTATTTCGACAACGTGGGCGGGCCAGTGCTCAACGCCGTGCTTGGACGGCTCGCGATGGGTGGGCGGGTCGCGCTCTGCGGCGCGATCTCGGTTTACAACGCCGAGCGCAGGCCGTCAGGTCCCGCCAATTATCTGAATCTCATCACGGTGCGGGGCCGAATGGAGGGCTTCAACGGGATGGACCACTGGAGTAGGCATGCCGAAATCGCCCAGGACTTCGAAACGTGGATGCGCGAGGGAAAGGTCGTCGTCCGGGAAACCATCGTCGACGGACTTCAAGAAGCATGGCGGTCTGTGAACATGCTCTTCACGGGTGAAAACATCGGCAAACTACTCGTCAAGGTCGGCTCGGGGACGGGCTGAAGTTTCTCAGTTTCGGTTCCCACCGAAACTGAGAAACTTCAGCCCGTCCCCACCGCGCCATCCCCCAAAAGCGCCTCAAGCTCCCCTGCGCATGGTGGCTCCCCGATAACCACCACTTCCGATCACACTCCTCCCGGTCACCGGCGTTGACGGTCGGCGCCATATTCCATATCGTAACCATCGTTTTCCGTCTGCGGTGTCTAGCTATTGCGGTTGCTGCGGGCGAGGAGGGCGCGATGATCAGAAGCTGCATGTGGTGCCTGGCGTGGATTTGCGCGATACTCGCTGCTACGGGCTGCGGCGATGGCACCGGTGGAGTAGGCGGTGCAGGAGCAAGCGGGGGTCGTGGTGGCGTCGGCGGTAGCAGTGGCGTCGGCGGCATGTCCGGCGGCCCTGCAAGCGGCGCGACATATCGTAACTCGCTCTCGGTGTGCTGGACGGATCCGACGTGCACGCGCGTGCTTGCGGTTGCGCACGGTGGCATGTGGGCCCTCGCAGGGCCGCCTTACATTTCTAACGCGGCCATCGTGGCTGCGTACGATGGCGGTCTGGATGGGGTAAAAATCGACGTTCGCGTCACGCAGGACAACATTCCGGTGCTCGCCCACTCGAGCCCGATCGAGGACTTCGAATCGCCCGACTGCAGGGGCCGGCTCATCGAAGAAATGACGGCCGCCGAGGTCACGGCGTGCCACCGGTTTCCATCGATGACGGAAACGTTCCAGCGTCTCGACGACGTGCTCGAGTATCTGCGTGGCAAGATGGTCGCGCAACTCACCGTGAAACGCAGCAGCGATTACGCGCGCACCATCGAGGAGCTGCACGTGCTCGGTGCCGAGGACTATGCGTTCCTCGAGATCTCGACATCAGAGCTCCAGGACCAGATCCCAACGATCCCCGGCGCGGATAGCGTGTACTACCTAATCAACGTTCGTTCGAACCTGTCCGAGGTCGATACGCTGCTCGACACCATCAACAACCCGCGCGCGTTCATGTACGAGTTCGATCCGACGGTGGACGTCTCGATGCTCACAGCCACGCGACTGCACCCTGCAGGGGTGCGCTCGTTCACGTACACAAACGCTTGGGCGCCCACGGAGCCCGAGCTACAGGCGCTGTACGAAGGCGGTTACGACGTCGTTTCGTCGCAGGTGGCAGCGACAGGTATGGCGGCCCGGCAAGCGGTCAATCAGAGTCGCGGCGTTGCGCCTCCGTGACTGCGTCTTGACAACCGACAAAAGACGCCTAGCTGTGCGAACGCTCAGCGCTTGATCTTCCGCGCCGGACGCAGCACTTTCTAGCTGGCAACGCGTTGTGCGCTGTCGAGCGAACCGCCGAAGGATTTCATGGACGTCCAGACCCCTCCTCGAGACGAGCTCCAAATTCCGCCGCTCGCGTCATCGAGGAGGCGATGGCTCTTGATCGGTCTCGCCCTCGTCCTCGTCATTGCAGCCCTGCTTGCGTTCGTCTCGCTTCGACGAGGACACGTCAATCCGTATCGCACCGCTTCCATCACCGAGAGCGGCATCGTCAAGGAAATACGGGTGGCCGGTCATTTGGAGCTGACCGGGGAAGTCGAAGTGCCGGCGCCGATCGAGGGTCAGCTCGTGAGCGTCCTGGTGCAGTCCGGCGACATGGTCGAAGAAGGCCAGATGATCGCGCGCTTGGACCGGGCTGACGCCGAGCTTGCCTATCACGTTGCGCACGCGGAGTCGAAGGCGAAGCGAGCGGGTGTTCTCGAAGCGCAGGCTGCACACGCGCGCGCGTTGCAAACCTTGCAACGCACGAAGCGCTTGGCGGCCAAGGACCTAGCCAGCGAAGCTGCACTCGAGCAGGCTAAGGCGGCGGCCGCCAAGACCAACGCAGCTTTACAGGCCGCGCGGGCGGAGCAGTCGGCTTCCCTCGACCGAGCCTCCATGCGCGAACGGGAACGCGACCAAACCGATATCGTCGCGCCGCGAGCGGGCCTCATCCTCGAGGCACCTCAGCACACAGGGACCATGGTAGGGCCAGCACACCGTCTGTTTCGAATCGGCGAAACGCCGGACAAGATGCTCATCTCGGCCCCGGTCGGCGAGGCCGACATCGGCGAAATCAGGACCGGGCAAACGGCGACCTTCGAAGTGCCCGCATTTCCAGGGCGCGTGTTCGAGGCTACGGTCCAGCACCTCAATCCCGATCCCGAAGTCAAGGCTGGCGCGGTCTTTTACGCAGTGACGCTTGCAACCAACAATTCGGATCGGGCTCTGCTGCCGGGAATGACCGCCCAGGTACGAATTGAAGTCGCGCGGGTCGACAAGGTACCGGCAGTTCGAGAAGCCGCCCTTCGGTTCACCCCGGAAGGTGCCCCTTCGGCTCCCCCGCGCTCGCGTATCTGGCGCATCAAAGGCTCGGAGCTGCAGGAAGTCCCCGTCCGTGTTGGATTGTCGGACGGCGCGATCACCGAGGTTCACGCCAAGTCACCGCAGGAGCTCGAGGTGGGCGACGCCATCGCCATCGGTATGACCGGGGACCAAGGCCGTCGCGTCAAGCCCAAGGTGTCCCTGGAGGGGCGCAAATGATCGACTTCCCCATCGTCGAAGCGCGCCACGTGTCCAAGGTGTTTCCCAACATGACCGCTCCAGTGCTCGATGACGTCAGTCTGGTGGTGCGCTCCGGCGAAATCGTCGCACTTCGAGGACCGTCTGGTTCGGGCAAGTCGACCCTGTTGAGCATTCTCGGATGCCTCGATCGGCCGACCACGGGCAATTACATCTTGGGCGGGCGGGACGTGTCGACGCTCAGTTCCCAGGAGCAAGCGTGGGCGCGGCTTCATTACATCGGTTTCGTCTTTCAGTCGTTTTACTTGATTGCGGACCATACGGTTCTTGAAAACGTGATGCTTCCACTCTATTACGCCGGGCTTTCGCGCGACGAGCGAGAGGCGCGTGCGATGACGCTGATCAAACGGGTCGGCTTGGGACACCGTTTCAACCATCGCCCCTCGCAGCTTTCGGGAGGCGAGCAGCAGCGTGTCGCCATCGCGCGCGCGGCGGCGGCCCAGCCACGTTTGCTGCTGGCGGACGAGCCGACCGGCGCGCTCGATACGAAGACGGGGAACGAAGTCATGGAATTGCTCGGCGAGCTCCATGAGGCCGGTTCACTCACGCTCGTCATCGTGACGCACAACGCCGAAGTGGCGGCCTTTGCCCAGCGTCAAATCTTCTTGCGAGACGGGCACATCGAATCAGCGGACAGGAGCCAAGGTGCGCACGCGTAACGAAACGCTTAGGCGTGCCGTGCGCACTGCCGTACGCAATCCTGGACGGAGTTTACTCACCATGCTGGGGCTGGCGATCGGCGTAGGCGCCTTCATCGCAATGGTGAGCTTTGGTTCGGGAGCCCGCGGCTCGGTCCTGCAGCAGTTCGAAGTGCTCGGCACGCGTCTTCTGCGCATCCAGAGCCACGTGGGCCGAATCGACGTTGGAGCTCGCGCGCCACAGCCGCTCACGGATGCCGACGTCGTCGCGCTGCGCCGGGATGGCACCTCGTTCGAGCACGTGACACCCACGGTCCGGCAGGTGCACCACATCCACACCGCCACCACCAGCTACAGCACGCACGTCATGGGCACGACGCCCCAGTTCGTCGAAGTGCACGAGTGGCCCATGCTGAGCGGCGGCATGTTCGACGACAGTGACATGCAGCAACGCGCGAAGGTTGCCGTCCTGGGTGCGACCGTGGTCCGCGAGCTGTTCGGCGAGGCCGACCCGCTTGGTCAGACGATCACCATCGGCAATGACCTCCCATGCCAAGTCATCGGCGTGCTCGCCGACAAAGGGCAAACCACCGGCGGCAATGACCTGGACGACATCCTACTGATTCCCGTCACGACCTTCCGGGCTTTCCTCGGGACGCCCAAGGGCTACGAAGAAATCCACCTGCAGGCGCGCTCCCCCGATATGATCGAGGCGGCCATTGCCGAAGCCAGGTCGATCGTCCGGCGTAGGCACCGGCTTACCGATGGCGATCCCGATGATTTTCGGATCAGCAGTCCCGTCCAGTCCGCCCGCGTCGCGAAGTACGTGTCTGAGATCCTGAGCGGGCTCCTCATCGGCATTGCCGCTGTTTCGCTCCTGGTGGGCGGAATCGGCGTCATGAACATTCAGCTCGTGTCGGTTGCCGAGCGCACCAAGGAAATCGGCATTCGCTCCGCCATCGGCGCATCCCCTCGGCAGATCCTCATTCAGTTTCTGTCCGAGGCAGTCGTGCTGTCCCTCACGGGATCCGCTGCTGGAGTAGCGCTCGGTTGGCTGGCTTCCTATCTGGTGGCCCGATCCATGGGATGGTCCTCTAACCTTTCGCTGTTGACGCTCATCGGGTCGGCCGCCTTCGGCACGATGGTGGGCGTCGCGTTCGGTTACCTGCCAGCACGACGTGCCGCTCAGCTGCAGCCGATCGAAGCCCTTCGTCAAGAATGAGGTACAAGATGAATGTCCGTACATGCAGAGGTCCCGCCGCCGCGACGATCGCAGTGGTATCTACTCTTTGGTCCGCAGGCGCCGCGGCCCAGGTCGTGACCCTGCAGGAGTTGGAGGTGCTAGCGCTGCACAATCAGGCCCAGTGGGAGGCCGTAGACGCGAGGGCGGCTCAGGCCGACGCCGATGTCTCGCTGGCGAAAGCACGCCGAAAGCCAACCGTCACGCTAGACGTAGCCGGCTATGCTGCGCCCGGCTCGCAAATCGTCAATGTGACGACCGCCGATGGTGGCCTGGCTACGGTGAGGGCCTCTCCGCGGGTCAGCGACCCGGGCGCGTTCTTGGCGCGGGCGCGCTATGAGGGCATCATTCACTTATCGGCTCCGTTGTATGACTTCGGGCGCACCAAGGCTGCCGTCGAGTCTGCGAGGTTGTATCGGGAAGCTGCGCGCGCGCGCGCGGGTGCTTCGAGGGACGAAGTCGTGCTTTCCGTGAGAGCGTCCTATCTGGCTTGGTTGGAGGCACATGTCGTTCACCGCCTGGCTGCAAAATCCGCTGAAGAGGCCAAACGAGAGCGACTCCGTGTGCAGGCCCGAGTAGAGGAAGGCGACCGTCCCGGGGCCGATCTCGACGACGCTCGCTATCACGAAGTGCAGGAGCAACTCGCAGCCGCCGAGGCCAAGGCCCCCCTCCTCGCTGCCCGACAGCAGCTCGAGTACGCAGTTGGAGCAAAGCTATCGCCTACCGCGGTGCCCGACCTCGGACTACTGGATGCGGAATCCCCCAAAGACCGTTCCTCGCCGGCACTTTCGGAAATTGATGCACTCAAACGAGAGCGCAACGCTGCGCGACTCGAGGCGCGAATGCACCGGACAACGCGTCGTCCCGCTCTCGCCGTGTCAGGGCAGACCGGGCTTTCAGGCATCGATGACAACGTCTTTCCAATGTATCGGCTCGGGATGACCTTGGCTGTGCCCTTGTACGACGGCGGCAGAGCCTTGGCGCAGGCACGGGCGATCGACGCACACGCCGCCGAGCTCGACGCGGAGCTACAGGACAGAAAGGCTGCGGCGCAGGATGCAAAGCAAAGAGCGCTGCTCGATCGCGCACAGGCCGAAGAGCAGCTGCAAATCGTCGATTCCCTCGTGGCCGTTTCTGAGAAGCGGGTCGAGCGGGCGGAAGCACGTTACGAAATCGGAGCAGGCGACCTCGATGCCATTGCATCGGCGCGAGCCTCCCTGCGAGACGCCGAGTCACGGCGCGTCCACATTCGCGTGGCTCGAACCGATGCGATGTTCAGACTCGCAGACTCACAGCAGCCGTGAAAAGCCGGCCTGTCCCCTTTTTGCGGCGGTCAAGCGGCGCGGGTCGCGCCGGCGAGCTTGCTTGCCTCGTCGACGAAGCGGCGGCGTTCGGCGTTGACCAGCTCGAGGAGCGCCTTCTGGTCGACGAGGCCGGCATCGAGCAGGGCGCGCATGTAGCCGTCGGCATAGCCGCGGGCCTGCACCAGGGTGGCGTAGTTTGCTCCGCTGAAGCGGGTTTCGATCGTCTTGCGTACGAGGCCGCGCAGGGTCCCTTTGAGCTCGTCTAGGTTCATGGCCGTTCCTTCCTAAGACCGCAGTGTCGATTTCAGGCGGCGTCGGTCAAAAAAACGGTCGTCTAAAAGGAGGTGAGCTCTCGGAACTCGCGGATTCGCTCCTCGAGAGCCTCTCGGCTGAGCTCTTGCAGCGCGCCGACACCCACGTCTTGAACACAAAACGACGCAGTCGCCGAGCCGCAGATGACAGCCTGGCGAAGGTCCTTGTGGCTGTTCTCCGCGAGGTATCCGAGGAACCCGCCGGCAAACGAGTCGCCTGCACCGGTCGGATCGGCGACCGCCTTGAGCGGGTAGGCTGGGGCGCAGAAGATGTCTTCGTCAAGGAACAAGAGCGCGCCGTACTCGCCGCGCTTCACGATCACTTTGTCGGGGCCGAGTGCGCGCAAAGCTTCGGCCACCGCGAGCGGGTGATGAAAGCCCGTGAGCTGCCGAGCCTCTTCCTCGTTGATGACGAGGATGTCTACACGTGTGAGCAGCTCTTTGAGGGCATCGAGCGCCGTGTCGATCCACAGATTCATCGTATCGGCGATGACGAGCTTGGGGTTTTCGATCTGATCCAGCACGTGCAGCTGCAACTGCGGCTCAATATTGCCCAGCATCACGAACTCGGACTCGCGAAACTCGAGCGGGATCTTTGGGTTGAACTCGGCAAAGACGTTCAGGTCCGTTTGGATCGTCGTGCGTGACGTGAGATCGTCGGAATAGCGGCCCTCCCAGTGGAACGTCTTGCCGTCGGCCACTTCGAGGCCGCTTGCGTCGATGCCGCGGCCGCGGAGCATATCGACTGCCTCACGGGGGAAGTCTTTGCCCACTACGCCGACCAGCCGGACGGCGGCAAGTTGGCACGCCGCAAGTGATGCATAGGTAGCCGACCCGCCTAGAATTCGGGCGTGCGAGCCCAGGTGATTGTGAATGGTGTCGAATGCGACAGAACCGACGACGAGAAGCGAGGACATAGTGCCTTTCAGGGGATGTATTTGCCAATGAGGGGTCGCAGCTTGTCGCGTGCGGCCGCTGAAATCGAATCAGGGTGCGTAATGATGGCGCCAGCGAGCGCCGAAGTCGCGGGGCGCCCACGAGGATCGGGCATGGCGCGGGCGAGCTCTACGAAGATTTCCTTTGCTTTTGCTACATTTTCTTGCATCACGGCAATGACGGCTTCGACGGTGACGGCATCCTGTCCCTCGTGCCAGCAGTCATAGTCGGTGGCCATCGCGAGCGTCGCGTAGGGCAGCTCCGCTTCTCGCGCGAGCCGCGCCTCGGGCAGGTTCGTCATGCCGATCACCGACACGCCCCACGATCGGTAGAGCTGCGATTCGGCACGCGTCGAGAATTGCGGGCCTTCGACGCACAGATAGACGCCGCCCTCGTGCACGGTCGCGCCTACTCTTTTTGCTGCGCCGGCCAGCGAGTTCGCGAGCTGTGCGTCGATCGGCTCCGCAAATCCCACGTGTGCCACGACGCCGTCGTCGTCGAAGAACGTGTCGATGCGATGCCTGGTGCGATCGATGAACTGGTCGACGATGACCATATCTCCCGGGTGAATGTCGTCTTTCATCGATCCCACAGCCGAGACGCTGAGGATTTGTTCCGCTCCCGCCATCTTGAGCGCGAGAATATTTGCCCGGTAGTCGACCCTGTGCGGCGCAAAGCGGTGACCCCGGCCGTGGCGAGGAAGAAAAAGCAGTCGCGTGCTTTCAATCGCACCGGCGGTAATCACGTCGGAGGGCGCCCCGAATGGGGTCATCACCTGCAGCTCCTCCATGTCGGTCAGATGTTCGAGCTCATAGAGGCCGCTTCCGCCGATGACCCCGACTGTTCGCTCGATCTTGCTCATCTGGAGTACGCCTGGCGCATGACGTTGACGGCATGTTCCTCACCGTTGCGGAACACGTCGAGCTGGACGACCGAGCCCACCGGTCCGCGCAGTTTTTCCACGATCGTCGGATAGTCGAGCTCGTGGACGGAGGCGCCGTTGATCGCGATGATGATGTCATCGACTTGAATCCCAGCGAGGTCGGCCGCCCCGCCCGCCGGGACCTGCACGACGCGAAGACCGCCGGCTTCCGAATAGCCGAGCTTGGCGTGAATGCCGCCGGTTGGCTGTCCTTGACCGGCGCCTGCGCAGCTGGCGAGCAAACCGCCGGCCAACACGAGCGCGGCGACTGTCTGCAAACATCGGCTCATCGTCTGGGACCGGCATAGCCGGGTTCTTAGGGAGTGCAAACCCTTGCAGAGGCGAGATTGACACCGAAGCCCGCGAGAGTACCATGCCTTCAACCCCGCGAAACCGTAGATGAAACTGCTCTTGGGCCCACACCATGTATAAGCTCGTCATCTCGGACGACGAAGGTCACACGACCGTTGTGCCGCTGCTGCGCGACGAGATCACGATTGGTCGCCAGGAGGGCAACACCATCCGCCTCACGGAGCGAAACGTTTCGCGCAGTCACGCGCGGCTGTTGAAGCGCAACGGGTCTTACGTAGTCGAGGATCTGGGCTCCTACAATGGGATCACTGTCAACGGAGAGCGGATCGAGGCCAACACGAAGCTCTCGGCTGGTGATCGACTCGGCGTGGGCGACTACGACATTGCCTTTCAGTCAGACGCCGTCGCAACGGCCACTACGATGCCTTCGCCAAAGCCCAGGAGCCAGCCACCGCCTAGGCTGGTCGTCGTTGGCGAGCCCGTACCCGGAGCTGAATTCACGTTGACCAAACCGGCGCTTCGCATCGGCCGTGACGAGCGCCTCGACATTTGGATCAACCATAAATCGATTTCGCACGAGCATGCCGAGGTTCAGGTCAACGAGGGCAAGGTGACGATCTTCGATCTCGATAGCGCCAATGG
>Ga0114931_10012279_pt1 | contig 10044 bp, 7 predicted proteins | sample 2SBtaG_FD_89579 | JGI IMG/M metagenome (GOLD analysis project Ga0114931, IMG submission 89579) | Deep subsurface microbial communities from Kolumbo volcano to uncover new lineages of life (NeLLi) - 2SBTROV14_V59a metaG | ecosystem: Environmental > Aquatic > Marine > Volcanic | place: Kolumbo... | reverse complement strand
GGGTCGGCCCTTCGACTGCGCCCCACCTTCGGTGGGGCTTCGCTCAGGGTGAGCGGATTGGAAGTGGGGGCGGCCCTTCGACTGCGCCCCACCTTCGGCGGGGCTTCGCTCAGGGTGAGCGGATTGGAGGTGGCGGGGCTTCGCTCAGGGTGCCAGCTCACGCGGTGGCTTCGGGCGTGGCCGCCGGCTCGTCGGTGGCCGGCCGCGCGGCGTTGGCGGTCGGCTCGGCTGTCGGCTTGGCTTCGGCTTCGGCCTTGGCGCGCTCGGCGCGGCGGTCGGCGATGAACTTCATGATGTACGGGAAGCCGACCTGCACGGTGTTGAGCTTGGGCGCCAGCTGTGACGACAGGCCGAACATGATCACCACCGCGCGCTCGACGTAGAACCAGCCGGGCGGGTATTCGATCGACTTCATCAGCTGGCGCAGCTCTTCCTTCTTCACCTCCGGGTCGGCCAGCTGCTGGGCGACGTCGGTGCCGAGCTTGCTGAAGTCGGTGATGTTGAGGTTGAGCAGCTTCTCGAAGTAGGCGCGCACGGTGCGCTCGAGCAGGGCGCGGTCCCCGTCCTCGGCGACGAAGCCCATGGTCTCGAAGCCCTTGACCACCAGATCGTCGTTCTTGGTCATCATCCCGGTGAGGATGTCGAGCATGCCGTCGGCCAGGTTGTCGGTGACCTCGCTGGCCGAGCCGAAGTCGAGCACCACCAGGCGCGGCTGTCCCTCGGGGCCCTTCTGCACGAAGAAGTTTCCGGGGTGCGGGTCGGCGTGGAAGAACTTGTCCCAGAACAGCTGCTGGTAGAAGACCTGCACCAGCTTGGTCGCCACCGCGTTGGGATCGAGCCCGAGCTCCTCCAGCTGCTGGCGGTCGCGGATCTTGACCCCCTCCATGAACGACATGGTCAGCACCTTGTTGCTGGACAGGTCGTGGAGCACGGTCGGGAACAGGACGTCCGGGTCGCTCGCGAAGTTGGCGGCCATCCGCTCCATGCAGGTGGCCTCGTTGACGTAGTCGGTCTCGCGCTCGAGCATGTCGGTCAGCTGCTCGTGCACGCGCTCGATCTGCTGCACCGGGACGAACAGCTGGTAGATCTTGATCGCCCACCCCAGCACCTTGAGGTCGACGCGGATGATCGTGGCGACGTTGGGGTAGAGGATCTTGACCGCCACCCGCTGGCCGTCCCTGGTCTTGGCCTCGTGGACCTGGCCCAGCGACGCCGCCGCCAGCGGTGTCTCGGAGAACTCGGCGAACAGGTCACCCGGCTCCTTGCCCAGCGACTTGTGGAACGTCTTGACGATGTCTTCGAACTTGCGCGGCGGCACCTCGTCCTGCAGCGGCTCGAGCTCCTCGACGTAGGCGCGGGGCAAGAAGGTGCCCATGACCGACAGGATCTGGCCCAGCTTGATGTAGACGCCGCGCAGGCGGACGAAGCCCTTGTACATCCGCCGCGCGTTGCGCCGGTGCACCCGCTTCCAGCGTTTCTTCAGGCGCTTCTCGCCAAAAAGCCGCTCCAGCGCCATCTGCACCATGTAGCTCGAGAAAATCCTCCCGAAGACCCACATGGCCCGGATCAGTCGAATCAACGCCCACATTCAGCCGACAACCCCGATTCGACCGATGGTAGCACTTGCGGCCCAAAGGGCAGCTCTGGCCGGCTTCCGGGGCCGATTCCGGCGGCTCAGCAGAGGGGTCCGGAACCAGTGTCAGCCCCTCCTGGTAGGACTGGAGTTGCGGGGCTACCCGCGTTTTCCAAAGCCTGCCGAACCACTGCCTGTAGTGGGTCGGCCTTGACGATCTACCAGATATCGCGTAAATAAGGCACCATGGCGAAGAAGCAGACTCGGCGGAGCATCAGCGTTAGCCGCAACACCTACGAGCGGCTGAAGGCCTACTGCGAGACGAACGGCATCTCGATGAGCCAGTTTGTCGAGAAGCGTGTAGGGGATTACCTGGGGCGCAGCATCGACCGCTCGCCGGTGACGGTGAGCAGCCCGGCCAGCGAGCCGGTCCGCACCGCGCCCCAGTCCTCCTCCTCCGCGCCGACGTCGCAGAGCGGAGATCCCGACGTGAAGCTCACGCCGGACCAGATCTTCACCTTCTAGAGTGGCGATCGGTTTGCGGCGCGAAGCGAACTCGCGTAGATGCGAGCAGGGCAAGGAGCGACGAAGGAGTTGGGTGGGGCCCAGCGACTGATGAGCGACGCCGCCGCGCGACGCAGATATGCGATTTGGCGAGCGTTCGTAAACCGGTCGCCGCTCTCGTCGCTGTTCTCGATCGTGCGTTCGTTGGGGCGCGCCTACTGTGGCGCCCTGCGCGCCAGCCACCGGTCTCCGGTCTCGGCGGCGCGCAGCAGCCCCTTGAGTGCGAGCGACTGCCACGCAGGCGCGGATTCGGCTCCCGCCGGGGGAAACAGGAAGCTGTTGAGAGCCTTCTGTCCACCGCGTGAGAGACCAAAGAGCCCGCGCGTGGCGCGTCGTCCGGCACCCGCCGGCTCACCATACTCGTCACGCATGCGCCGATAGACCTCGGTCTGCAGGCGGAACCCCTGGCGCTGCATCTCGGCCTGGTCGATGCCCAGTGCCGAGAAGGCGTCGCGCATGGTCATGCCGCTGCCGACCATCATCAGCTGGATGCGCAGCTGAAACCACCACAGCTTCGCGGCCTGGAAGTCGTTGAGCTCGGCGAGGATGCGCGGCAAGAGCAGCGCGCCCAGGCCGACATGGCGCGCCTCGTCGCGCTCGAAGTAGTAGAGCAGGTCGGTGAGCACCGGCTCGATCTCGGCCGCGGCGATCATCTTGAACAGGCAGACGGCGACGTTCTCCACCAGCAGCTGCATGCCGACCAGCTTGTACAAGAGGTTGTCGGTCTCGAGCAGCTCGACCAGCAGGGTGCGGCTGTAGCCGCTGAGGTGGGGGATGGGGATATCGGCCTGCCACAGGTACGCGCGCAGCGTGTTGAAGTGGCGCGCCTCGTCGAACACCTGACCGGACGCGGCCATCTTGGCGTTGTTGTCCTCGAGCTTGAGCGCCAGGTCGGCGCTGATCGACCAGGCCGCCAGCTCGCCCCACAGCAGCACCGAGGCGACGCGGCCGAACGCCTCGCGTTTGTCCTCGGGAAAATGGATGCCGCCGTGCCTCTCGGTCAGCTCGGCCAGCGTCTTGGCCCCGTCCCAGGCCAGGTCGTGGCTCTTCTGGTAGATGCGCGCCACCGTGCGAGTGCGCTCCTCGAGCTCGGCCACCACATCTCGTTCGCCCAGCTCGTACGGGGGGAAGGCGTCGCGCGCGCGCCGGGGGCGGGTCCACTGCTCGCTAATCTGGTTCATGGCTCCTCCGTTGTCGATTCGCGCACGCGATCCGAGAGCAACCCGGTCGAGTGCAGTCGCGCGGTCTCGCGCGCCATCGCGTTGAGATCGATCGGTTCTTCGCTGCGCAGCGCGGCAAGCGCCAGCTTCTCGACGCCGCCGACCATCAGCGTCGCGGTCAGCTTGGCGTCGAGCTCGCGGACGATGCCGGCATCGATCGCCGCGCGCAGGTCGCCCTCGACGATGGCGATCAGGCCGTCGTCGATCTCACCCAGCAGGTGCTCGATGTCGACGTCGAGGCCGACCGCCTCGCGCAGCGTGATGCGCAGCGTCTGCTCGTCTTCGAACACGGTGTGGAGCAGCTGCTCGAGGCGCTCGGCCGACCAGTCGACCACCGCTGAGCGGACCAGCTTCTCCGGCCGCGGCATGCGGCGCGGGCGGCGCTCGAGCATGAGCGCCTGCACCCGCTCGAGGGTCTCGCGCAGGATGGCGGTGAAGACCGCCTTCTTGTTGCGGAAGTACTGGTACAGGGTGCCGCGGCCGATGCCGGCCTCGGCACAGATGTGGCTGATGTTGGCAGCGTGGTAGCCGCGCTCGGCGAACACCTTCTTGGCGCAGTCGAGAATGTGCCGCTGTCGCAGCGGTGCCTTCATGTAACTCATTGAAAATTAACAGAACTGATATGTCAGTTCTTGCCTAGGCTACGTGGCGCCATCCCCGCTGTCAACCTTCTTCGCGCTACGCCGCGTGGGTTGCGACGACGTCGGTCTGGATGCCGCCGCGGACCTGGAAGGCGCCGGTCACCGTCATCCGCGCGGGCGTGATCGCGGCCACCAGGTCATCGAGGATCTGGTTGACCACCGCTTCGTGGAACGCGCCTTCTTGCCGGTAGCTCCACAGATACAGCTTGAGCGACTTGAGCTCCACGCACTTGGCCGCCGGCACGTATTCGATGGTTATCGTGGCGAAATCTGGCTGGCCGGTCATCGGGCAAACACAGGTGAACTCGGGACAGACCATGCGGATGGTGAACTCGCGACCCGGCCGCGGGTTGTCGAAGGTTTCCAGGTTCTTGCTCGGCTTCGTGCTCATGGCGACGCCGACGTATAGCACCGACTGCCGCGATCCGACTGGGGAAATCAGGTTGACCCTGGCGTCCGGCGGCGCGGCCGCTTACAATCGATCTGCGACTATGTCGTCGGTTACGCCCAACGCTGCCCCAATGTCGGGGATGCATCGGCGAGCTGGAACTCGGGGTCGCGCCCAACATTCTGAGTTCCTTGCGCGATCCCACAGCGAAACGCTGGACCCGCCGGGAGCCGCTGCCGCTTCGTAAAATGTGAGGCGTGATCGAGCGGGCCGTCACGAGGTCTGGTGCTGGCATGTTGCCAGGGGAGGTGCAGAAGAATATGGACAATTGTAGACCCAATGCCTCGGAGGCAGTTCTTCTCTAACCGCCTCTAAACGAGTGCAACCCGAAGTGGGGCCCTGACGGGCCCCATTTCACATTTTCGGCTGAGGACGCAGCCTGCGGGCGATCTCGGGCGTACCTCCTCGCACGCTGCGGTTGCGCACTCAGTGCGCGCCCTGGCGCGCTGCGGGGGTGCGCCCACCCTCGCTTCGCATTCTGCGCCCTCAGTGACTACGGGACTACGGGACGAGGGTGCGCAGGAAGGAGATGCCGTCGGCGTTGCTGTCGACCAGGCCGCGACCGATGCGGGCATACTGCTTGGTCAGCTGGCCGCTGCCGTCGGACAGCTCCGACAGCGCCGCCTTGGCCGCCTGGGCGCCGGCGTCGGTGCGGGCGAGCATGACGAACGCCGCGGTGGCCACCAGGCGGCGCATGGCGTTGCGCTCGGAGCCGCGCAGCATCTTGGCCAGCTGATCGGGCGAGTTGGTCGCCGCGTAGGCGGCGGCCAGCGGCATGAGCGTGGCGGCGCGGACGTCGTGCGACGGATCTTCGAGCAGCGGCTCGAGCAGCTCGACCGCCTTCTTCGGATTGCCGCGATCGACCAGTCCCATGCACGCCGTTGCCACCCGAGCGCGCTCGCGTTCGGAGCGCGAGCCGAGCTGGGCGGCGAGCATCGCCTCGACCCGCTCGGCCTTGCCGATGCGGGCGTAGGTGGTCAGCGCCACCGCGGCGATGCCGGGGTCGGGGTCTTCGACAGCCAGCCCCAGCGCGCGGTCCATCTCCGCCTGATCGAGCTGCTTGGCGTGGCTGGCCAGCTGCTCCAGCGCCGCGCGGCGCACGGTCGGATCGTCGTCGGTGAGCGCCGCGTTGATCACGCCGGCCACACCGGTGCCGGTGGCGATGGCCGTGTCCACTGCCGACGTGCGCACCGCCGGCGACGGATCGGCGATAGCGATCGGCACCAGGTCGGAGGCGCCGATGGCGCGCGCCGCTTTGAGCAGCTCCAGCTTCTCGCCGGCGTCGGCGCCGTCGAACGCCTTGACCAGCGCCGCCGCCGCCTTGTCGGGCGCGGCGCTGCCCATGCCGGCCAGAGCGCGCAGCGCGATGACGCGGACGTCGCGGCTGGAGTCGCCGACCATCTCGGTCAGCGCCTTGCCCACTGATGACGGCGGCTTGTCGCTGGCCGCCAGCTTGGCCAGGACGCGCGCCGCCTCGGTGCGGACGTCGACGCTGGGATCCTCGGCCATCTCGCTGGCGACGCGGGTCGCGGTCTTGTCGTGATCGGGGTGGTCGCTGACGCAGTTGATGACGATGCGGCGAACCTCCACCGAGTCGTCCTTGGCCGCCCGTGCCAGCGCGATTTCGGCGCTGCGGTAGCCGGCGGCCATGCCGTTGCACAATCCGTCGGCGCCGATCGGATGCAGCGCCGGGTCGTCCTTGCTGCGCACGGCGCTGACCAGGTACGAGTAGACCGACCGTGCCCCCCGCTTGGTCCGCGCCATGCGCGCGTAGACCTCGGCCGCCGCCCGCCGCGAGCGGCCCTTGCGCTTCCACAGCTGGGAGATGCCGTAGACCGCGTTGACGGTCGACGCGCCCTGCTCGGCGCTGTTGGCCAGGCCGTAGGCGGCGCCGGTCGCGACCGTGAGCCCTTCCTTCTTGACCATCTTGTTGAGGGTGTCTTGCGACACCCGTCCAGTGTTGCCGTAGGCGCGCGCGGCGGCGGCGCGGATGGTCGACGAATTGTCCTTGATCAGCGTCTCCAGTGCGCCCTGGGCCGCCTGGTTGTCCTTGGTCTTGGCGATCTCACCCCAGGCCAGGGTCATCGCCTCGCGCATGGTCGTGCTCAGCTTCCTGTCGTCGAGCATCAGTGCCAGGTCGCCGGCCGCCTGCTTGGGCGCCATCTTGGCCAGCAGCGGCAGCGCCGCCGCGCGCACCTCGTCGTCCTTGGCCCGGCGCGCCGCCTTGACGTGGATCAGCGCGTCGTCGTAGGCGGACTCGGGCGCCAGGTCGCTCATCAGGTGCAGCGCGCGCACCCGGTCCTCGACCGGCGCCTTGGGGTCGCCAGCAAGCTCGGCGGCGGCCAGCGTGGCGCCGTTGGGGTCGGTGGCAAAGGCGCGGCGCAACAGCTCGCGCGCCTTCTCGCGGGTCGACGCGCCGACGTCGCGGTTGACCAGCACCGACTTGGCGGTGTCGGCCGACGGCGTCGCCGACGCGGCGCCGGAGGTGACCTCGGCCAGGAGCTCGCGCCGCGGCGCCGCCTCCGGCTCCAGCTCCAGCGCGCGCTCGAACAGCTTGCGCGCGGTCGCCTGCGACAGCGACTGCACCGCGGAGAAGGCCAGCCGCCGCTGCTCGTCGTCGGGCGACGCCAGCTGCGTGGCCAGGGTGTCGTGATAGCTGTCGACCCCGCGGCGAGTGGCGTCCTCGGCCACGCCCAGGGCGGCGTTGCGCACCGCCGGCGAGTCGTTGCCGAGCAGCTTTTCGATGTAGGCGACTTCCCTCTCGCCGCCGCGCGCGATCGGTTGCAGCTTCTCCAGCACGTCGACGATCTCGGCCGGCGCCTTGGCCGACGACTCGAGCTGATTGAGCGCCGCTGGCTTGCCGGTGGCGGCGTACTCGATCAGCTGGCGCAGCGACGGGGCGAGGATCGCCAGCACCCGGTCGACGTAGCCGTCGTCCTGGCTGCCGCCGAGGTCGCCCGAGCGCGCCTTTTTCCACCCGTCCTTGCTCAGCATTGGCCGGGTGAAGCCGGTGTCGGCGATGATCGATCCGTACGACGGGCTGCCGGGCAGCCAGAAGAAGCCGGACAGCGACGGCTTGCCCGCGCGGACGACCACGTGCGCGGCGCTGCCGCGGCCGGTGCGCGCGGTGTCGACGTAGTAGCTGCCGGCCAGCGAGATCCAGCAGAGGATGATGATGATCAGCGGCACCGCGGCGCAGGCGCTGGCGATGATGATGAAGAAGCGCTTGGTCTTGTGGACCACCGCCTGCTCCATCGGCGTCGACGGCGTGATCTTGTCGCGGCGCAGGTCGCGCCACTCGCGAAGCGACAGCCGGCGGCCCTCGGCCGCCTTGGAGCCGAGCAGCTCGAATGCGCGCCGGGCGCTGACCCGGGCGGGCGCCGCCACCTCGCGCACGCGCGGCGCCAGGATCTCGTGAGCCAGCTCGTAGCACGGCTCTGCTTGCCCTTGCACCTGCACCTGGTGGACGACGCCGAACTGGCTGAGCGCGGCCATGGTCGGCCCGGCCACCGCCGGGTCGATGCCCGCCCGCGCTGCCGCCCATTCCGGCGGGTAGGCGCCGCCGCGAGGGACCGCGAGCTCGGCCAGCAGGCGCAGCGCGACTTTTTCGTTGCCGGAGCGCCGGGCCACGCCTTCGAGCCACAGTCGCTCGAGCTGGCCGGCGCCGCCGATGCGTCCCACCTGCTCGAGCGTGGTCAACCCCAGCTCGCGGATGGCCAGGGCGGCGATCTGCAGATCGGCCGGCAGGATGGCGCCGTCGCGGGCCAATGCGTCGACCACCGAGCCGGCCAGCTGTTGATCGGCGGGCACGCCGGCCAGCGCCAGGGTGCGGTCCAGGACCATCGCCGCGTCGGCGGGCTGGAAGCGCTCGAGCTGGTAGCGGCTCGATGGCGGGAATAGCGAGCCGGTTCGCTTCTCCAGCAGTCCGAACAGGTGCACGTGGCTGGAAGCGCAGGAGAACAGGAACCGGGCGCGCCCGCCCGAGCGGGTGACCACGCGGGCGAACAGGTCGCCGAGGTCGGCGATGATCCGCTCGTCGCCGGTGGCCAGCGCGCGGTCGACCTCGTCGAGGATGAACAGGTACAGCTGGCCCTCGAGCGCCTGCGACACGACCCGCGCCAGGTACATCATCGGCTGCTCGCCGTCGTTGGGCGGCATTCCGCTGGCGTGCTGCACCGCGTGGGCGAACGAATCGGCCGGGTGATAGATGTCGTCGCAGAACAGCGCGACGACGCCGTGATCGCGTAGATGCGGCGCCAGCCCGGCGCGGAGGAGCGAGCTCTTGCCCACCCCCGACTCGCCGTACACCAGTCCGGCGCGGAATCCGTCGTTGGTAACCATGCGCGCCAGCTCGTCGCGTTCGCGATCGCGGCCGAAAAGCACGTCGCGCTCGGACTCGGCGAACGCGCTCAGGCCGCGGAGAGGCGTCACGGTCCCGGGGTAGGTCGCGGCCGTCACGGGTGCGACTATATCGTAGGTCGGTCCCCGTGGTAGCGTTCCGACCCCCGTGAGCGAAGAGATCGTGCTCGAAGTTCGCGACCTCGTCGTGTACTACGGCAAGCGAGCCGCCGTCGACGGCGTGTCGCTGGACGTGGGCCGCGGCGAGATCGTGGCCCTTCTGGGACCCAATGGCGCCGGCAAGAGCACCTCGCTCCTGGCCATGGCCGGCGCAGTAGCGCCGAGCGGAGGTGTAACCCGCATCGCCGGTGCAGACCTCGCTGCAGAACCTCTGCGCGCGCGCGCGCGCGTGGGTTTGGCCGACCAGCCGCCGTCGCTGTACGAGTTCTTCACCGTCGCCGAGCATCTGGCGTTCATCGGCGAGAGCCGCGGCGCCACCGATACCGGCGCGCAGACCGCGCTGCTGGAGGCGCTGGGCCTGGGCGGCATCGCCGGGCGTCTGTGCCGGGAGCTGTCGTTCGGCATGCGCCAGCGCGTGGGCCTGGCGGCGGCGCTGGTCGGCGACGTCGATGTCGTGCTGCTCGACGAGACGCTGAACGGTCTGGACCCGCGGGCGGCGCTGTCGGCGCGGGAGGTGCTCACGGCGGCGGCCGCGCGCGGTGCGGCGGTGCTGATGTCGACCCATTTGCTGGGCGTGGCCGAGCGGCTCTGCCACCGGATCCTGATCATGGACCAGGGCAAGATCCGCACCGATCTGTCGGGCAGCGAGCTGGAGGCGGTGCTCGCCGGTGGCCCCGGCGCCATCGAGGAGCTGTATCTGGCCAACACCGCCGAGGGCGGCCCGACGTGATGGACGCCCGCTCGCTGGCGCGCTGGGGCGCCCTGGACGAGCGGCGGCGCCGGGCCGCGCGCGGGTCGTTGGCTCGCACGCCGGCGATCGTCTGGTCGGTGGCCGGCGGGGTTGGTGTGGCCGGATGGCTGGCCGCGGATGCCAGCGCCGGCCCGCGGGTCGTGCGCCTGTGGCTGGCGGCGGTGGTCGCGCTCGGCGCGCTGGTGGTGTTCGGCGCGCCGTTTCGCATGTACTGGCGGCGGGACTCGGCGCTGCTGGCGCGGTTGCCGATTCCCGGCAGCGCGCTGTTTCGCGTGGCGCTGGTCCGCGGCATGTGGGCGGCGACCAGCGCGCTGGCGGGCCCGGCGGTG
>Ga0114931_10012278_pt1 | contig 10045 bp, 9 predicted proteins | sample 2SBtaG_FD_89579 | JGI IMG/M metagenome (GOLD analysis project Ga0114931, IMG submission 89579) | Deep subsurface microbial communities from Kolumbo volcano to uncover new lineages of life (NeLLi) - 2SBTROV14_V59a metaG | ecosystem: Environmental > Aquatic > Marine > Volcanic | place: Kolumbo... | reverse complement strand
GGACATCACGAGATCATGCTGCCGCTATTGAGGCAGGCTTTGGTCGATTTGGAGTAGGGTGGGCAGTGCCCATCCTGCAACAGTCACTTGCGTGAAAAGGACATGATTCACCACATTGACGTTTAGCCGCGACCCAACGGGGAGCGTTGGGCTATCCTGTTTGGATCCGGCAATGTCGTTTTAGAGCAGCGCAAAAGGACAGGTTCAAAGAAGGTGCAAGATCAGCAGGACATGAGCGAAGCCGATGCGGAGACCGAGGCCGCGCCCCACGACGGCAGACCGGCGGTGTTTGTCGATCGCGACAACACCCTGATCGAAGACCCCGGCTATCTGCGCCATGCCGAACAGGTGCGTCTGCTCGGCGGTGTGCCGGATGCGCTGAAGCGTCTGCGCGCGGCGGGCTATCCTGTTGTCGTCATCACAAACCAGTCCGGCATCGCCCGCGGCTATCTGACGGAGGAGGAGCTCGCGGCCATTCACGAAAAGATGACGGACCTGCTCGCTGCGCAGCACGCCGCGGTGGACGCCATCTACTATTGCTCGTATCTCGGTGGGCCCGACGCCATCATTAAGAAGTACCGTCGCGATAGCGACCTGCGGAAGCCACGGCCGGGAATGCTGCTGCTGGCCGCCAAGGAGATGGGCCTGGACCTGGCGTCCTCCTGGCTGATCGGCGATTCGGACCGGGACATGCAGGCGGGCAAGGCGGCCGGCTGTCGCACGATCCTGATCGGCAATACCAGTGCCGCCGCCCAGGCAGAGGCGGATTTCGTTGCCGACGATTTGGCCGACGCGGTGGAGCTCTTGTTTCGGCGCAGCGACTGGGAAGCCGCGGCGGTGGGCCCAGCAGCGCGTCGGACGCAGTCTTCCTCGCCGCCGGCAGCGATCACAAAGGCACCGCAAAGCCCCGCCCCCCCTCCTACGGAGGCCCAGCGGGACGCTGATGCTCCCCAGCAAGTATCGACGCCTGCGCAAAGCAAATCTGCGTCCGCTCCCGGAGAACCGTCCACCACTGCAAATGCACCAACCGCAAAGAAGGAGCAGGAAATGCAAACCGTCGCAGAGCCCACGACGCAGAGCGACCAGAAGACCGAGGATCACAAAGCTGAGGCCCCATCCGCGCCGGTCCGGCAAGCACGGCAGCAGCCTTCGGAATCGCTTGTCGAATCCAGGTTGACGGAGATTATCGAGGAGCTTCGGGCGATGCGGCGTGAGGCCCGCTACACGGACTTCTCCATCGGCCAACTCGCCGGAGCGGTGGCCCAGGCCCTGGCCCTCTGCGCGGTGGGTTGGGGGCTGTATAGCGCAATGAACGGCGACTCAGCCGGCGCCCTGGTGCGAATCGTGGTCGGCATCGCCTTCCAACTGATGGCCCTGACCGGCTTTGCCTTCGGAAGAAAGAAATAGCCCAGCTGGTCAAGAGACCCGATGGCCTGTTTTACTTCGGCCGCACCATCTGCACGATCGGAGGATCAACCGCTTCGACCACCTCACCATCGTTCACGAGGTATTGCCGGGCATTCATGATGACCCCCTCCAGACGCCGGACCTTGACATCCGAACGGGGGCGGCCCGCTTCGAGCAGTTCTTTGCGGTGGATGATGGCTTCCTCCATCCGGACGCGAATGAGAGCATAGACCAGGTCGGAGGCCTGTTCGCGGCGTCGGGCCAGCTCTTCCTCTGATGGTGCCAGAGATGGCAGCGGGATCTGGGGCTCGGGGCCGACGCGCCTGATCTCCGAACCATTTGGCGTTACCGCGACGATTCTCCCTTCGCTCTGCTCGGATTTCGCAGACTGTGTGGCTAAAGGTGGCGTCGGCGCTGGTTGCTTAGCAATGGTCTGCCGGGTCGCCCGAGGCGGAGTGGGGTTCGGCGTTTCAGACGTCTTCTTGTTGTTCGACGAGGCGAGTCCTTTTTCGTCGTTGGCGGTGGCGTGCTGCTCGTTCGCCTGGGCCGAGGTCTTGTCTCCGGGTCGCTGTGGGATCTGGGGGGTCTGAGGGCCGGCACAACCGACCAACCCAACAACCAGCGTTGCCGCAGCAGCGCTCCGCCAATAAGTCCGACGTACACGTTCGGCTAGAGAGTGCATGACTATTCTCCAATATCTTAATGCTACATCGCCACTTTGATTGACCACCAACTTGCGATGCGCCCCCCAGCCCGGGTGAAAGCCCGGGTTTTCCGCACACACCGACACGTTTCAAATACCGGGCTTCCGCCCGGGGCTAAGCCTTCGCCACCTCGCGCCGGACGCATGTTGGCATTTAGCCCTTCTTCTTCCCGGAGGGTGACGGCGACTTGCCGGCTCCCTGACCGGTCGGCTTCCAGTCCGCCCCCCTGGGCCGATCCACCACGACCTTTGTGGCGATCAGCTTTTGATCGGCGCCCTTGCCCTCACGATATCCATAGACCAAGACCTTGTCGCCCGGTCGGATGTCTTGGATCTCCTGGGTGCGGCCGTTGATCAGCACCTCGGTCTTGTCGGTGAAGGTGCCCTCCAACTCGCGCTCCCGGCCGCGGTCGTCGGTGAAGGTCATGGAAACAATCCGCTTCTCAATGTTGATGGACTTGGCCAACCCCTGGACTTTGCGGAGCTTGGGTTTTTTGCCAACGTTGTCGGAGCAACCGCTGAGAAGCCAAACGGCCGGCAGGAGCACAGGGAACAGCATCAGTCTGCTGGTGACTTTTCGCATAAATCCATTCATCTCCGCAGGCGACGCGACGCGACCGGACCGGCGATCTTCGCACTCGCCTCCACCCGGCATCAGCCGCAGCCCGCCGCCTGAATCGCACGAGCAAGACCGCACACAACAAGGCGGATAATCTATCCGCGGTCATGGGCAAAATCAACCGCACCCGCCCAATCTGCGGCCGGCGGCAACACACCAGCCCGAATCTCCTGATAGAATCGCCGACATGGCCGAGCCCCACGCCCCAGACAATGAATCCCCCACCGCAGCCGTCTGGACGCCGCAGCAAAGGAAAACCTGGTGGGCCGCTTTGGCGATGGCGTTCGGCCTGCTCATCGGCCTGGACTGGCTGCTGGCCAGGCTCCTTTGGCTGCCGTTCTACTTCGGCCTGTTCTTTTTTCTGGTCGCCGGACTGATCGTGGGGGGTATCTCCTTCCGCGTGGCCCGTGGTGCCCGAACGCTCTCCAAGGGGCGGATTCTCTCCGGCATTATTGTGGTGTCCTGCCTCAGTTCGCTGGTCACCACCTACTGGGAGTATCGCTTCATCGCCGCCACCGCCGGCGAGCCGCCCAAGTTCGCCGCGGCCAGAAATGCCGCCATGCGTCAGGGGCGCTCGTCGAAAGACATTCGTCGCCAAGCCGCCGCCGCCTTCAGACGACAGCTCGCCGAACGGTTCCCCCCAGGCGGCGTCGTGGGCTATGTGCGATGGGCGCAGGCGACGGGCAAAATGGAAATCAAGGTGCAGGGCTTTACGGAAACCGTTTCGATCCAGCAGCATGGTCTGGTCTGGCCGATGAGAACCCTGGCGGCGCTGCTGCTGATGGCCGCCGGCCTGTGGCTCAGCTACGAACCGCTCCGCTCGTCCCGGCCCATTTCCAATGTCCTCGCCCCCGGCGAAGCCTACGAGGAAATCGACTAGGCGCACCTCAAGAGAAGCCTGTGAGGCTGCGGCGGCGGTCGTGAGACAAGCTGCAACCTGTACGCCTCGGCGTCTGGACGGCCGGATGAATCTGATGAGGCGGCCACTTGTTTTGTCCGCTCCAGCGGCCTATATATCCAGTGGTCTAGGTGCATCGGCGCCGATCAACTTGCCACGGGCGGCCCTCGTCATCTCCCATCGCCCGCGTTCGACCTAAAACATTATCGGCGGGGGCCGCGCAGGGTTGTAGTGTCTGCACCATTTCGAGGGATTTACCTAACGTCTTGACCGGGCTAACCGATCAACGTGACAAGAGACGACTTCGATAGCTTGTCCGTGACCGGCCGGTGAGACTCGCCGATGGCGTCAATCGCCCGGTCCTTTGTGGTCCCAGAGGATGGCAACATGCGCCGGACCAAAGACGTACTGACCACGGGAGAAGTGGCCAAGCTCTGCAACGTCGCCCCACGGACGGTCTCCAAGTGGTTCGACAGCGGCAAGCTCCGCGGATATCGCATCCCCGGCAGCAAAGACCGCCGCATCCCTATGCAGCAACTCATCCGTTTCATGCAGGAGCACGGCATTCCGCTCAACGGAATCGACACCGGTATCACCCGGGTCCTGGTGGCCGAGGCGGATCAGGACGTGGCCGAATTGCTCTCCAGGGCCCTGGCTCAGGATGCTGGTTATGAGGTGCATCTGGTGCATTCCGCATTCGAGGCCGGCGCCGTCGCCCAGACGGCCAAACCCCACGTCATGCTCATCGACGTCGGCCTGCACGGCCTCGGTGGGCGCGACGGGGTCCGGGCCATCCGCAACGTCGCGGCGACTAGCTCCGCCAAGCTCATCGCCCTGTCCGGCTCGTTGCGTGAGGGCGAAGCGGAGACCCTTCGACAGCAGGGCTATGACAACGTCGTGCAAAAACCCTTCGAGGTCTCACAAATCGTGCAAGCGATCGAGCAAACGCTGGGGACCATCTCGGCGGGATGATGCAAAGACCGCTGACTTGTCGCGGTGGACAGGTCATGCGGGCCATACCAGTGGGGGGGAATGGTGGCCATGTCTTTCGAGCCAATTCAACGGATCATGCGGATCAGAACCGACCAGGAGATTGCTGTGGTCATCGCTGCCCTCCCCGTCGCAGGGCTGGCACGCATGGCCCGACTGATGGACCTTCTCTATGGCGCGGACCGAATGGCGGCCGCCTCTGTCGCGGCGATTCTGCATCAGGACCGCAACCTTGAAGGACTACTGATCCGCGTGGCCAATCGGGTCCGGCATGGGGCGGGCATCCCCGTGACCTTTCTGGAAGCCGCGGCGGTTCGTTTGGGGGCGAACCGAACGCGGTCGCTGGCCATCTCGGTTAGTGCCGCTGACCTGTTGCACAGCAATCAGACGATCGTCTTTAACGATGATGCGTTCTGGAGCCAGTGCGTGATTCGCGGAGCCCTCGCTCGGTCGCTGGCCATGAATTGTGCCCGACCCTTGGCGGGCAAGGCGTTTCTGGCCGGCGTGCTCCAACAGGCCGCCGGTCCCCTGATGTCTCGGCGTTGTGGGGCAAGGTACAGGGCGTTTCTCGCTCGTGCCGCCGGGGATGGGCGCCGGTTAGCCAAGCTGGAGTGGCAGGCGTTGGGCTTCAACCACATTCACGTTGTAGCGCTTTTGCTTGAACAATGGCACGCCCCAAGCGACCTGCGGCTGGCCGTCTCGCGGCAAAACAGCCCACCGCCGCTCGGCCATAATGCGGATGCGTCACTGCGGCTCTGGCAGATCGCCTACTTTGTCGGGGCCTTGCCGATCGGTGAGCCTCGGCCGCCGGACTTGGCCGATGCCTTTCTCAGACGCATGCCCCAGACGTGTTTTGGGATGGACGCCGCCTCGGTTGGGGCGCTTTTCAAGCAGGCCGCCGCGGAGTACGCCGACGTCGCCGACCTCTTTGCGCCACGATTGGCAGACAGATACCCGGCCGCAACGCTTCTTCGCCCAGCGGCGGCACTGTTTGGACCGGACCTGACCTCCACCCAGACGACGGCCGTCTGCACCTCGGCCGTGAAGGCCCAACCTCCCCCTCCGTCACGTGGTCGCCCCGACAGGTTCTCCGTCGGCATTCTGACGTCATCAAGGCCCTGACGCCGCACAGACTGATTCGCAGGCCGGACCGCGGCTGTTTGTATCAGGGTGTTGCTCAATCCTACAGCGCCACCTTAATTGACCACCACTTGCGATACGCACGCTAGCCCCGGGCGGAAGCCCGGGGTTTTCGCACACGCTGACACGTTTGAAACCCCGGGCTTCCGCCCGGGGCTAAGTGACCCATCTTGCGAATCCTGCACACACGGTAGCCACGTCCGCCGTGTAGGAGCCGCTAGCAAGTGGTGCTGTAGTATTAAACACGCTCCAGAAGTGCGGCCAGCTCGCGTGCGGTGTTCGCGGCGGCACCGGGCTTGACCAGCGGCTTGATCGTTTCGGCCAGTTCCCGCCGCACCCGCGCCAGGGTCTCCGGCGTCGAGAGCCATTCGCTGGCGCAAGCGACGATTGGGTCGGTGCTCCGGTAGTAGGGCATGAACTCCGGGACGACGAGCCGGCACGCCAGGATGTTGGGGATCGACAGGAACTTGGTGGTGATCAGCCAACGCCCCAGCAGCAGGTAGGGCCAGCGGCCGGCGTTGTACATCACGATCATGGGCGTGCCGTGGTAGGCCACTTCCAAGGTGACGGTGCCGGACGCGACTAGGACCAGGTCCGCCGCCCGGATCGCCGCGGCCCGGTCCGACGCCCCACAGAGCACCGGCACCTCCGACAGCCTGGCGGTCCCCCGCGGTGCTTGGCGGATGTGAGATTCAACAAGCGTCTTGATGTCCCCGCCGGCGGCCACGGTGAGAAACCGCGACCGGGGGAAACGTGCGGCCAGCGCGGAGGCCACCGCGAGTTGCCCTGGAAACACCTCCTCGACGACGTGGCGCCGAGAGCCGGGCAGGAGCGTCACCACCGGCGCCGCTTCGCCCCGCAGATCCTTGATCCGATGCGATTCGACCTTCACCTTGAGGAGCCGATCGAAAGACGGATGGCCGACGAAGGTCGCCGGGATGCCGGCAGCGCGGAAATAGGGCTGTTCAAACGGCCAGAGACACGCCAGGCGATCGACGCGTTTTTTCAGCCTGGCATTCCTCCACCGGCGCGGGCCCCAGGCCCAGGTCTGCGGGGCGATGTAGTACAAGACCGGGATGCCGCGTCGACGGAGGATTTTGGCGACCGGCAGATTCAACGCGGGTGAGTCGACCACCACGGCGGCGTCAAAAGGCAAGCGGCGGGCCTGTGGTCCTATGCGGCGCAGGCGTCGCTTGAGGTCCTGAAGGACGCCCCAGACCTCTGGGATCCGCCGCAGCGCGGCCAGGGCCATCGCCGATTCTTTGGTCAGGTCATGGATGCACTCGCAGCCGGCGGCCTGCATCGCCGGGCCGGCCAGTCCCGCAAACCTCGCTCCCGGCACGATCTTCTGAAAGGCCTCGATCAAGGACGCGGCGTGCTCATCGGCGCTCTGTTCGGCGACGCTGATAAAGATTCTCGGACTGTCGATGTGTGTGCGCATGGAGTTACTCAACTCTTCGTCGGCCGGCAGGATTCGTTTTTGGTGACCACAACGCGGCGGCATCATACCCACCCCGGCCCCACTCCGCCCGACGTGATCCCCTGCAGCGCATCGTCGTGTGCATGACACTTTCGTCGGACACGGAAGATACGCGTAACGGCCTCGCTTCCGTGGGGGCCGTCGACGATGGAGAGGCCTTATTGCTGCCTCCTACAACGTGGCCGGAAGCCGCGAGGCCAGTGTTCGGCGATGACCCGAGAAAATGATCACCCCACGTCGCCCACCTCTTGGTCGAACGAAAGATTTTCCGTTGAAGCCACGCGCTGATAACGTTAAACTCACCATCGGTGGCATGGGCGTCTCATGGCCTGTGTCGGCTTGGCGGGTGGGCTGCACCGTCATCTCACCCACGCGTCTGGCGAAGAGCGGATCGGCCGGAGGCCTATGCCACCTTTTTAGGGTTTGGTTTGCGCGATACGCGGTAGGGGGTCTTGCCGCCAGGCCGCAGGAACCCATCGCGCCGGAGGTGGTTTGATATGGCAATCTCAACCGGTCGCGTCCCGATTGCGCCGGCCCTGGTGGCTGATCATCTCGATCGGTTGGCGACGGCGTTGGATCAGGCCGATGCGGATGGCCTGTTGGTCTTTCGCAATACGAACATCCTGGCCTTTTGTGGAGTGCCGCTGGGCCCGTCCGACCGCCTGGTCTGCGGGCTGATCAACCGTCAGGGGCAAGTGGGACTGATCTTGCCGGGATTCGAGGCGTCCGCGGCGCACGGGCTTCCCCCCGGCGGCCGGTCCTTCACATGGGAAGAGCACCAGGACCCCTACGCTGTCACCGCGGACGCAGCAGCGTCGCTGGGAATCGCCGAGGGGCGGCTCCTGCTGGACGGGCGCACCTGGATCGGCGCCCAGGAGCGCCTCCGCCGGCGTCTGCCAAAGGCGCGGCTGGAACTGGACACGGGGCTGATCGAGTCGGTGCGCATCTGCAAAAGCACCGAGGAGATCGCGGCCATCGACAAATCGTGTTCGGATATCGGGTCGATCTATCGTCGCATTCCCCGATTGCTGCAAGAGGGGCTTTCCGAATTGGACCTGAGCCGCGAGCTTTCAAGGTGCATGGCGGCCGAGGGGCTGACCAACGTGGGACACCTGATTCAGGGTGGTCCCAGCGCGTCGGTTCCCCACGGGCGGCCCGGCCGGCGGCGCTTTCGAGACGGCGACGCGGTGATTATTGATCTGGTCTGCCGGCGCGAGGGCTATCATGGTGACATGACCCGATGCTTCGCCCTCGGCCGCGTGCCGGATGAGGTCAAGCAGGTCTATTCGATCGTGCGGGAGGCACAGCAGGCGGCCATCGAATCCGTCCACGCGGGGGCGGTGTGCGAGGAGGTCGATCGAGCGGCCCGGTCGGTGATCGAAACCGCCGGACTGGGGGACTATTTCTCTCATCGGCTGGGACACGGCATCGGCCTGGACGTTCACGAGCCGCCCTTTTTGGTCCAGGGGAATCGGCAGGCGTTGGCCCCGGGCATGTGCGTCACCATTGAGCCGGGCGTCTATATTCCAGGCCGGTTCGGAATCCGCATCGAGGACGTCGTCGCGGTGACTGACGACGGATGTGAATTGCTCAGCGACGGGGCTGCGACGGACGTTTCGGAATTCGGTTAGGAGCACGCGGCCAGGCAGGCTGCGATGCGTTGTGACGCGAGGCCGTCCCACAGCTCGAACCCTGGGCAGTCGTCGGTGGGGGGGGCAAACGGCTTGCCGACGGCCTGGACGATCCGCCGGGTATCCGCCCCGACCAGCACGTTCCAGCCACTCTCGACCGTTTCGACCCACTCGGTCTGCTCTCGCAGGGTGATGCACGGCACACGGTGGAAGCAGGCCTCTTTTTGAACGCCGCCGGAGTCGGTGAGGACCTTCCTCGCGTTTTTCTGAAGCGTCACAAAATCCAGATAGCCCAAAGGCTCGGTCAGAACAACGTGCCGGGCCGATGCCAACTGATCGAAAAGCCCCGCGCGAGCCAGGCACTTTCGCGTCCGCGGGTGCAGCGGTAAAACCAGCGTCTCGGCCAGTTGGACAAAGGCCGCGACGATGCCCCGCAGCTTCTCCACGTCGTCGGTGTTCCCCGCCCGATGAACCGTCGCCAGTAGATAGGCCTTCGGTTTGAGGCCCAGCCGTTGGAGGATGTGCGACTCCTTTTCGGCGCGGGCGCAGGCGTCCATGGCGACGTCGAACATGACGTCTCCGACGAGGTGCACGCCCTCCTCGGCGCCTTCGTTGCGGAGGTTGGCCACGGATGCCGGCGTCGGGCAAAACAGAAGCGCCGAAATCCGATCGGTCAGGATGCGATTGATCTCCTCGGGCATGCTGCGATCAAAACTGCGCAATCCGGCCTCGACGTGTGCGATCGGCACGTTCAGCTTGGATGCGGCCAGGGCCCCGGCCAGCGTGGAGTTGGTGTCGCCATAGACGAGGACCATGTCCGGTTTCTCGTCGAGGAGCACGCGCTGGAGCCCGACAAGCATGCCGGCTGTCTGACAGGCGTGCGAGGCGGAGCCGACGCCGAGTTCGTGATCCGGCGCCGGGACGTTCAGGCCCTCGAAGAAGGCGCTGGACATCTCATAGTCGTAGTGTTGGCCGGTATGGACGAGGATTTCCCGGTGCGTCCGGCGCAGAGCGCGCGAAACGGCGGCGGCCTTGATGAACTGCGGTCGGGCACCAACGACGGATAGGATCTTCATCGCACCGATGCCCTACCCCAGCAACATCCGGCCATCATACCAGCCCGAAGCGCCAGCGAGGGTGTTCGGGGCGCCATGCTCCTACGCGGAATCCATCGATT
>Ga0114931_10012277_pt1 | contig 10045 bp, 11 predicted proteins | sample 2SBtaG_FD_89579 | JGI IMG/M metagenome (GOLD analysis project Ga0114931, IMG submission 89579) | Deep subsurface microbial communities from Kolumbo volcano to uncover new lineages of life (NeLLi) - 2SBTROV14_V59a metaG | ecosystem: Environmental > Aquatic > Marine > Volcanic | place: Kolumbo... | reverse complement strand
TGCGGCGCGAAGCGAAATCGCGTAGATGCGAGCAGGGCAAGGAGCGAAGAAGGAGTTGGGTGGGCCCAGCGACTGATGAGCGACGCCGCCATGCGACGCAGATATGCGATTTGGCGAGCGTTCGTAAACCGGTCGCCGCTCTAGCGACCCGTGGCGTTCCTGGACCTACATAGTCACGTGCTCCCGGGCCTGGACGACGGCGCCCCGGACTCGGAGACCTCTATGGTGATGCTGCGCGGCCTGGCCGCCGTCGGCTTCGACGTCGTCTGCGCCACGCCGCACCAGAAGGCGGGCCAGTTCCTGCCGGCCCTCGAGGACATTCGCGCGGCCCACACCGCCACCCGCGAGGCGCTGGCAGCGGCCGGGGTGGCCCTGCAGCTGTCCCTGGCGGCCGAAAACATGTGGGACGACGTCTTCTTCGAGCGCGCCCAGTCGGGCACCATCCCCAGCTACGACGATGGTCCCGCCTTTTTGTTCGAGGTCCCCCCACGCCAGCTCCCGGTCGGGCTCACCGATCACCTGTTCCGCATCCGCATGGACGGCAAGCTGCCCGTCGTCGCCCACCCCGAGCGCTACCAGCCGCTGTGGTCGGCCCCAGACCTCGTCGACACGCTGCGCGATCAGTGCGCCCTGGTGGTCGACCTCGGCGCCGTCGCCGGCTACCACGGGCGCAAGGAGAAGAAAGTCGCCCGCCGCCTGCTGGAAGAAGGGATCGCCCACGCCGCGGCCAGCGACGCCCACACCCCGGCCGACGTCCGCGTCGCCGCCGAGGGGATCGCGTGGATCAAGAAGCGCCTGGGCGACCGCGCCGTCACCCGCCTGCTCGACGAAAATCCGCGCCGCATCGTCGCGGGCGAGCACCCCGAAGGCTGAGTGGCGGTGAAGCTCGCAATCAACATCACCCTGTCGCTGGCCATGCTCGCGCTCTGCGTCTGGCTGGTCTGGCCCAACGCCAAGGCGCAGCACGATCTGAACCAGGCGTGGGAGTCGCTGCGCTTCGCCGAGTTCTGGCCGTACCTGCTCGGCTTCCTCGGGCTGCTCATGGTCACCCACTTCTGCCGCGCGTGGCGGTGGAACAACCTGCTCGGCCCGATCGGGGTCAAGCTGCCGCCCGGGCGTCTGCTCACCGTATCGTCGGTCGGCTTCATGTTCATCCTCGCGCTGCCCGCCCGCCTGGGCGAGTTCGTCCGTCCGGCGCTGATCCGCGAAAAGGGCAAGGTGTCGGCATCGGCGGCGCTGGGCACCATCGCGGTCGAGCGCATCGTCGACGGACTGATCGTGTCGCTGTTCGTCTTCGGCGCCTTCTTCGCCCAGCGGAACAGCCCGCTCGCCCAGTCCCAGGGCTGGATGATGCCGACCGCCTACGTCGCGCTGGGCATCTTCGGCGCGGCGATGCTGTTCCTCGGCTGCGCCCTCAAGTGGCCCGACGAGACCGTGCGCTTCTCCGTGCGCATGACGCTTTCCCGCCACTACGCCCCCCGCCTGGCGCGCGTCCTCGAGGTCAAGATCCGCGCGATGATCGACGGCTTCCTGGTGCTCAAGGATCGCCGCAATCTGATCATCTTCGTCCTGTGGAGCCTGGTCTACTGGGGCGCCAACGGCATCGCCTTCTGGGTGCTGGCCCGCGGCTTCGGCCTGCACGTGCCGGTGGTCGGCGCCTTTGCCGTGACCGGCCTGGTCGCGGTCGGCATCTCGCTGCCCAACGCCCCGGCGCTGATGGGCCAGTACCAGTGGTTCACCCAGCTCGGCCTGACCCTGTACGTCGGCGAGGAGCTGGCCAAGGGCCGCGGGCTGGCGTTCGCGATCGCTCTGTGGGCGCTGCAGGTCGTCTGGTACATCGGCGTCGGCGCCATCTCGCTGGCCACCCCGTACGTGTCCCTGTCCGAGGTCTGGAAGTCCCGCCATGCGTCAGAAACTGGCGACGAGGCGCAGGCTGTCCCAGAATCGGCGCAGGCACCATGACCTGCAGGCACGCGCTCATCATCAGCCTCGTCCTCGGCGCCGTGTCGGCCGCCCCGGGCCGGGCGCGCGCCGAGTCGCACAGGGACACCACCTACCCCTACCAACAGGTGTGGCCGGCCGCGGTCCGCTACCTGCGCATCGACGAGGGCCTGAAGATCGTCGAGCGCGACCCCGACGCCGGCTACGTGTTGTTCGACCTGACCGAGGAGAAGCGGACCTTCCGCGGCGCCCTCGAGGTGGTCGAGCTGAAGGACTCCGACGGCCGCCCGTCGGTGCGCCTGATCCTGCGCATTGCCGACCGCCCGGCTTACATGGAGATGGGCATCCTCACCCGGATGCTGCGCAAGATGCGAACCGAGCTCGGCCCGGCGCCGGATCCGCCGGCCCCGCCGCCGCCGCCGGCCAAGAAGAAGAAGCCCGACAGCCCGGCCAAGCCGGCCGACTGACGCGGTAGAGTCGGGCGATGTCCGGCTCCGCACGCTCGCACGCGATCGATCTTCGTTCCGATACGGTGACCCGCCACAGCGCCGCCATGCGCGCGGCAATGGCCGAGGCCGAGGTCGGCGACGACGTCTTCGGCGAGGACCCCACGATCAACCGGCTGCAGGAGCGGGTCGCCGAGCTGCTCGGCTGCGAGGCGGCGCTGCTGGTGCCCTCGGGTACGATGGCCAACCAGATTGCCATCAACATCCACACCCGCCCGGGCGACGAGATCCTGGTCGGTCGCGGCGCCCACAACTGGCTGTTCGAAACCGGCGGCGCCGGCGCCATCTCCGGGGTGCAGCCGTGCCTCGTCGGCGACGACGGTCGCTTCACCGGCGACGACGTGCGCGCCCAGTTCAAGGCCGACGACCACCACCGCCCGCCGTCGCGGCTGGTCTCGGTGGAGAACACGCACAACTTCGGCGGCGGTCGGGTGTGGCAGCGCGACGCCCTCGACGGCGTGCTCGAGGCCGCCGGTGCGCTGGGGCTGGCGACGCACCTCGACGGCGCGCGGCTGTGGAACGCCGCGGTCGCCACCGGCGCCAGCGAGGCCGAGCTGGCCGCCGGCTTCGACACCGTGGCGGTCTGCCTGTCCAAGGGGCTGGGGGCGCCGGTCGGCTCGCTGCTGTGCGGCAGCGCGGCGCTGGTCGGCGACGCCCACCGGGTGCGCAAGCGACTGGGCGGCGGGATGCGCCAGGCCGGCATCCTGGCGGCGGCCGGGCTGGTGGCGCTGGACAACCGCGCGCGCCTGGCCGAGGACCACGCCAACGCCCGCTACCTGGCCGAGGCGCTGGCGGAGCTGCCGGGGCTGTCGGTCGAGGTCGACACCGTCGACACCAACATCGTCATGGTCGACGTCGCCGCCGACGGCGCCGCGGCGCTGGCGGCGCGGGCCGGCGAGCGCGGGCTGCGTTTTGCCGCCCTGGGGCCGGCGCGGGTGCGGCTGGTCACGCACCTCGACGTCGACCGCGCGGCCTGCGAGCGGGCCGTGGGCATCTTCCGCGAGCTGGTCGCGGTCTGAATCGTATGCGCGCCGTCGCCGTCCTCCTGCTCGCCGCCGCCTGCTCGGCGCCGCCGCTGCCGGCCGACCTGGCCGCGGCCCAGCGGCTCGAACGGCAGGGCAAGGTGGAGGCGGGGCTGGCCGAGTACGCCCGCGCGCAACAGACCTGCAAGACCATACGCATCGATCACGTCCGCCGGGAAACCTGCGCCCAGGCGCACACCGGCTACGCCGAGCTGCTGGAAGACCAGAACCGGCGCGCCGAGGCGGCCGACGCCTACGAGGCGATGCCGGCGGCCCTCGATCACGACCCGGTGCCGTCGGCCAAGGCGCTGTACCGCGCCGGCCGCCTGCGCCTGGCGCTGGGCCAGGACGAGCGCGCGTACAAGCTGCTGTGGAAGGCGGTCACCGACTATCCCGACATCGCCTACGCGGTCGACGCACTGCGTGTGCTGTTCAACGACGGACGCCGGCGCAACCCGCGCGAGATGTACCAGGTGCTGTCGGGGCTGGTCGAGCCGCTGGCCGGCAACGACGTCTCCGACAACATCCTGTTCGACATGGCGGTCATCGCCGAGAAGGACTTTCACGATCTGAAACGGGCGCGCGAGCACCTGGATAGGATCATCGCCCACTACCGCGACGGCGGCATGTTCGACAACGCCTGCTGGCGAGCGGCGCGCATCTCCCGCGCGATGGGCGACGGCAAGGGCGCGGTCAAACGGCTGCGCATCCTCCTGGCCACCCGCGAGGTGGCGTGGGGTGCCGGCTCGTACTTCTCGGTGCTGCTCGACGACTCGCAGCTCGAGCTCGGCCGGGTGTTGCGCGACGACCTGCACCAGTACAAGAAGGCAGCCGCCGCGTTCCGCAAGCTGCCCGCAGACTACCCGGCCTCGATCCTTCGCGACGACGCGCTGTTCGAGGAGGCGGTCACCTGGAACCAGGCCGGCGACGGCGAGCGCGCCTGCCGCGTGCTGGCCAAACTGCACGCCGACTGGCCCGACTCCAAGTACGAGATCGACAAGGCGCCCGCCCTGCGCGCCAAGCTATCCTGCCCGGCGGTGGCCAGGGCGGAGACGAAATGATCGAGGTCGCCGGGGTGCACAAGGGCTTCGGCCACCAGCCGCTGCTCCGCGGGGTCGACCTGCAGGTGCCGGCCGGCCGCCGCTACGGCATCATCGGCCCGGCCGCCAGCGGCAAGAGCGTGCTGCTCAAGCTGTTCTGCGGCCTCCTGCCGGTCGACTCGGGCGAGATCTACATCGACGGCACCGACATCACCAGGCTGCGCGAAGACGGGCTCATGCCGATCCGCAACCGCATCGGCATGCTGTTCCAGAACTACGCGTTGTTCGACTTCATGAGCGTCATCGACAACGTGTCGTTCCCGCTGGTCCGCCGCGGCGTGGAGCACGACGAGGTGGTGGAGCGCGCCGTCGCCCGGCTCAAGGCGGTCGGCCTGGCCGGATCCGAGCACAAGATGCCGTCGGAGCTGTCCGGCGGCATGAAGAAGCGGGTCGGCATCGCCCGCGCCACCATCGCCAAGCCGGAAATCGTCATCTACGACGAGCCGACCGCCGGGCTCGACCCGGTGACCACCTCCAAGATCTACGACCTGCTGCTCGCCGACCAGGCCGAGACCGGCGCAACGGTGGTGGCGGTGTCGTCCGACGTCACGGCGCTGATGCGCTTCACCGACACCGTGGCGATGCTGCACGAGGGGCGGATCCGCTACCAGGGCCCGGCTGCCACCCTGCGTGACGCCGACGACGCCGTGGTCCGCCAGTTCGTCCGCGGCGACATGAGCGGCCCGCTGTAGCTCGGCTCACGGGCAGTAGATGCCGCCCATACCAGGCCGTCGCCATCGGCGTGGTTGGCGCGAAACGACAGCGCCAGCTCGTGGTCGACGGCGACCATGGCGCCGGTCGGCGACACCAGCGTGGCCGTTGGCGGGGTGTTGTCGCGGCTGCCCTTGGGCAGTCTGGCAATGGTCGAAAAAAAAGCCGGCCCAGGGGGGGATGAACGGCGCCCAACACCCACCTTCGCGTACTATCGGCGGGGCGTGCTGGGTGAGAGGTACCTGAGCTCGGTCGGAGCCTCGGCGGTCGCGATCGCGCGCGAGGCCGGTGGGATCACGATCCTGGCCGGCAAGGTCTTGCGCTCGCTGTTCCCGCCGTCGATGGACTGGCGCGAGCTGGTGCGCAACCTGCACAAGATGGCCAACCGGTCGGTGCCTATCGTCGTGCTCACGGCGTTCTTCACCGGCGGCATCATGGTCATCCAGTCGGGCATCTTCGTCAAGCGGTTCAACGCCGCCGGGCTGGTCGGCTGGGCGTCGGGCTACGCGGTGTTCCGCGAGATCGGGCCGATCCTCATCGCGCTGATGTTCTCGGGGCGCGTCGGCGCCAACAACACCGCCGAGCTCGGCACCATGACGGTGACCGAGCAGCTCGACGGCCTGCGCGCGCTGGCCATCGATCCGATCCGCTACCTGATCGTCCCGCGGGTGGTGGCGATGATGGTCTCGCTGTTCGCGCTGGTCGTCATCGGCGACCTGATCGCGCTCGGCGGCGGTCTGCTCTTCTCCAAGCTGATCCTCGGGGTCGAGTACTCCACCTTCTACTACAGCCTGGTCGACAACCTGACCCCGGGTGACTTCCTCCACGGCCTGATCAAGGCGGCCGTCTTCGGCATCTCGATCGCCCTGACCAGCTGCTACTTCGGCGTCAGCGTGCGCGGCGGCGCCGTCGGCGTGGGCCGGGCGGTCAACGCCGCGGTGGTCGCGGCGGCGGTGTCGATCATGCTGCTCGACTTCTTCCTGACCTACCTCCTGGGATGACCGTACGCCCGTACATCGAACGCCTTGGCGCGCGAACCCTCGACGGGGTCGACGCGGGGCTCGCGCTGTGGGGCGTGTTCGTCGGCACTTTCGCGGGCATCATCCGCGGCGGCCGGCCCAAGGGCGAGGTGGTGCGCCAGCTCTACGTCATCGGCAACAAGTCGGTGGTGTTCGTCGCCGTGACGCTGGGCTTCATCGGCATGGTCATGGTCTACCAGAGCTGCCTGCAGCTGAACCGGGTCACCGGCGACCTGTCGCAGATCGGCCCCGAGTTCCTCAAGCTGTTGGTCCACGACTTCGCCCCCACGCTGACGGCGATGATGCTGGCCACCCGGGTCGGTGCCGGCATCGCCGCCGAGGTCGGGTCGATGAAGGTGACCGAGCAGATCGACGCGCTACGCATGTCCGGGGTGCGGCCGATCGACTACCTGATCGTGCCCCGCTTCCTGGCCACGGTCATCGCCACCGTCTGCCTCACCGTACTGGGCGCCACCGTCGCCTACCTCATGGGCGGGCTGACCGCGGCGATGAGCTTCCACGTCAACCCGGACATCTTCTTCGACCTGTCGCGCGTCACCCCGACGCACCTGTTCCTCGGCCTCAGCAAGGCGATCTGCTACGGCGCCGCCATCCCGATCATCTCCGGCTTCTGCGGCCTGCGCGCGCGCGGCAGCTCCGAGGGTGTCGGCTGGGCGACCACCGCCGCGGTCATCGGCAGCTCGTTTGCCGTCATCCTCATCGACTTCATCATCTCGGCCTTCGGTCTGACAGTGCTGGGAGGCGGCCTGTGACCGCGGCGCCGGTCATCCGCTTCGTCGGCGTGCGCAAATCGTTCGGTGCCCGCGAGGTGCTGTCGGGCATCGACCTCGACATCAACCTGGGCGAGGTGATGTTCATCATCGGCACCTCCGGCGTCGGCAAGAGCGTGACCATCAAGCACCTGGTCGGCCTGTTGCGCGTCGACAGTGGCGAGATCTGGTTCGAAGGCCGGCGCATCGACGCCCTCAGCGAGCGCGACTTCTATCCCCTGCGCAAGCGGATCGGCATGGTCTTCCAGAGCGCGACCCTGTTCGACTCGATGACCCTGCGCGAAAACGTCGCCCTGCCCCTGCGCAAGCACAAGGGGATGCGCCACCACGACGCACTGGCAGAGGCGGCCGTCCGGCTCGAGCAGGTACACATGCACGACTTCATGGACCGCTACCCGGCCGAGCTGTCCGACGGCATGCGCAAGCGCGCGGCCATCGCCCGGACGCTGACGCTGGAGCCGGAGGTGGTGCTGTTCGACGAGCCGACCACCGGCCTCGATCCGGTGTCGGCTCGGCGCATCGACGCGCTCATCCGCGAGCTGTCCGACACCACCGGCGTGACCTCGGTGGTGGTGTCACACGACCTGGAGTCGATCTTCTCGATCGCCGATCGGATCGCCTTCGTCTACCAGGGCCGCGTCCATCTGTGCGGGACCAGGGACGACTTTCGACATTCTCCGGATCCGGTGGTACAGCAGTTCATCACCGGTCTTCCATCGGGGCCGATGGAGACGCCCGGATTTTGAGGGGTACACATGCGTGATCGCGGGCTGGAATTCAAGGTCGGGGTGCTCATCGTCGCGGCGATGGTGGTGCTGGGCGGGTTCATCTTCGTGCTCGGCAACTTCTCGCTGCACTCCGGCTTCACCATACACGTCGACTACGGCTTCAGCGGCAACATCCGCCCCGGCGCCCCGGTCAAGGTCTCGGGCATCAAGGTCGGCAAGGTCAAAGACGTCCGCTACCTGGGCGGCGTGGTCGACGCCAAGACCGGCGACCGGGTCTACGTCCGCCTCGACGTGTGGATCGAGGATCGGGTCCACGACTCGATCAAGAAGAACGCCGAGTTCTACATCAACACCGCCGGCGTCCTGGGCGAGCAGTACCTGGAGATCGTGCCCGGTGACGCCGAGCAGTCGGTGGCCAGCGGCGACGTCCTCCGCGGTACCGACCCGCCGCGCACCGATCTCATCGTGTCGCGCCTGTACGACGTGCTCGACTCGCTGTCCAGCGTGCTGCGCGACGACCGCGGCACCATCAAGAAGCTCCTGGCCAACAGCGCCAGCGCCGTCGACCAGGCCAACACCTTCCTCGTCGACAACCGCGAGAACATGGGCAAGCTTTTGGTCTCGGCCGACCGCCTGGCCAACAACGCCTCCAATGTGCTGGAGAAGGTCGACACAGGCATGGGCGACCCACGCGTCATCGGCCGCACCGTGCGCGACGCCGACGGCCTGCTCAACACCGCCAACGACTCCCTGACCCAGCTGACCCCGCCGACCAAATCGCTGCTGGTCGACGCCAAGCGGGTGACCGGCACCCTCACCGAGGAGCGCGTCGACAAGGCGCTGTCGGTCGCCGACAAAGCGGTCGCCGTCGCCGGCAAAGCCGGCGGCCTGATCGACAACGTCAACGGCATGGTCACCGACCTGCGCGCCGGCAAGGGCACCGCCGGAGCGCTGCTGGTGCGCGAAGAGATCTACGCCGACCTGCGCGAGATGCTCCGCGACCTCAAGCGCAACCCGTGGAAGTTCTTCTGGAAGGAGTAGCGAGCCGACCGTGAGCCTGGTCAGCGACGAAAGGCGCCAGCTCCGCGTCGGCGCGGCGCTCCTGGTCCTGGTGGCCGTCGCCGTCGTCGGCGTGGTCCTGCTGGACGGCGTGCACCTGCGCAGCGGCTTCCACGTCAACGTCTACTTCCAGCACGCCGGGGCGCTGGAAGAAGGCGCCGACGTCCAGGTCGCCGGTCGGGTGATCGGTACGGTCCAGAGCATCGCCCTGGTCACCGCCAAAGAAGCCTCCGACCCGTCGCACCCGCTCTACCCCACCGGCGGCGTCGCCTGCAACGTCCGCATCGAGCGCCGCTTCCGCTACCTGACCCGCCAGCGTGGCGCGCTGTTCGTGTCGTCCAAAGGAATCATCGGCACCGCCTTCCTCGAGCAGGGCCCGCCCGACGACGGCGGCGACCCGGGTCCGCCCCTCGACGACGGCGACGCCATCCGCGGCGTCGACCCGCCACGCATGGACCGGGTGATGATGCGCAGCTACCAGAACCTGCTGATCAGCCGCGCGTTCCTGTCCGACGTCGCCCCCGAAGCCCACCGTCTTGGCCGCGCCCTGAACGAGCTCGCCGACACCCTGGAAACGGTGGAACAGAGGCCCGGCGACTTCGCCGCCATGGCCCAGTCGACGCGCGACCTATCGACCCAGCTCGAAGCCGTCCAGGGCAAATGGGACCGGGCCGACCTCCACCTCGAGGACGTGCAGGCCCTCGCCGCCAAAGCAAGACAGACCATTGACCGCACCAAGAAGGCCATGGCCGACATCCGCGCCAAGCTCGACGAGCTCGACGCCGACACCGTGCGCCTGCGCGCCGCCCTACCCCGCGCGGCCCCGGCCCGCTTCCGCCTGGCCATCGACAAGACCCGCAAGGCGCTGGCCAAGATCGACCACATCAGCGCGATGCTCGACCAGCTGAGCGCCATGGTCGCCCGCGGCGAGGGCAACATCGGCGGCCTCACCCACGACCCGGAGTTCTCCGACTACGCCAAGAAGATCGGCAAGATCCTCAAGCGCACCCCCTGGCGTGTCCTCGGGACGATGCACGAGCGCAAGTAGTACCTCGGGCCGGAAGCCCGATCCGGGTTTTGGCCCGGCCCGGCCTCGGTGAGGCCGGTCAAAACCCGCGTCGGCCATCCGTCTGCCCTCGGCCCCCTTCGATCGTTGCTTTTCGTACGC
>Ga0114931_10012276_pt1 | contig 10045 bp, 10 predicted proteins | sample 2SBtaG_FD_89579 | JGI IMG/M metagenome (GOLD analysis project Ga0114931, IMG submission 89579) | Deep subsurface microbial communities from Kolumbo volcano to uncover new lineages of life (NeLLi) - 2SBTROV14_V59a metaG | ecosystem: Environmental > Aquatic > Marine > Volcanic | place: Kolumbo... | reverse complement strand
GTGATTGTTTCCAATGGACGGCTCTCGCTCACCAATCTTCCTGCCGACCCTTCCGGCGGCTTCTTCGATGGCATCCGCATCTATCGAAATCTGGCGACGGACAATCAAAAATTTCTAGAAGTCGGCACAGTCAACTTCGGAGAAACGTTTATCGATAGTTTCAGCGATTCGGAGTTGGTCTCCCTGAACAATGAGATCGATCTCGATGGTCCACGGATCACCCCGGGTACGCTACTGACCGACGTTATCCTGCGTGACGGTACGGTCTATAACCAAGTGTTCGATATTGGCACACTCAATTTCACGGGTCGAAAAGGTGGGCGAACCCTTGCGACCCAAGACTTTGGGATTACCTCGACCTCGACCGTGCAGGACTTGATGACGTTCATGGAGCAATCCTTGGGCATCCAGAAGCCACCGGGACCCGATCCAGTTAACCTCATTCCCGGGGACTCCTCGGGTTCCAATATCGGGGGGGACATCCTCGATGGTCGCATCACGTTCACCGGGAACAACGGGGTCGCCAACGCGCTTGATATTGGTCTGTCCGGACTGCAACTAACGACCGCCACGGGCAACCAACAGGTTGTTCTACCCTTTGGTTCAACGCAACAGGCGGTGGGCGAAAGTGCGGTGACGGATTTCGTCGCATTCGATTCGCTTGGTATTCCGCTGAACGTCCGTGTATCAACGGTGTTGGAAAGTCGCAATAGCACTAGCACCACCTATCGCTGGTTCGCGGATTCGGCCGACAATCAACCCAGTTCGGGTAATTCGATAGCCGTTGGGACGGGATTGGTGACCTTTGACGGAGAAGGGAATACTTCGTCGGTTTCCGAAGCGACCATCTCGATCGAGCGTCGTGGCGTTTCATCCGCCTCGCCTTTGGAATTTGAATTGGACTTCAGTCAAATCTCGGGGTTGGCCGCGCAGACCAGTACGTTGAACGCTTCACGGCAAGATGGTTCGGCCCCGGGAACCTTGTCCAGCTTTATTGTCGGTGAAGATGGGACGATCCGCGGTGTGTTCAGCAACGGCGTGACTCGCGATCTGGGGCAAATTCGTCTCGCTCGTTTCGCGAATCCCGAAGGTTTGGAACAACGGGGCCAAAACCTATTTGCCGGGGGGGTGAACTCTGGGTTGCCGGTGGAAGGCAACCCGGGCGAACAGGGCATCGGGTCGATCGTCGCGGGTGCCACGGAGCTGTCGAATACCGACATCGGGGCGAACCTGATCGACTTGATTCTTGCCACGACACAGTATCGAGGAAATACGCGAGTCATCTCCGCCGCCCAGCAGTTGTTTGACGAACTGCTCAACTTGCGACGGTAGGGCCCTCGTCCCGGCGATTCGTTTCGAGGACATAGGTTTTCGCCCGAAAGGTAGGTGTGATTGAATGATCAAGCTGACCCGGCTCGACGGACAGGTGTTTGTTCTGAACGCCGAACTGATCCGTTACGTCGACGAGCGGCCCGATACGTTCATCACCTTGACCAACGGTGATCGGATCGTGGTCCTCGAATCGATGCACGATGTAATGGACGCGGCCGTTGACTATCAGCGATCGAAGTATCTGACGCCCCCCTTACAACCCTAACAGGCTGTCGACGGATCGGCTGCCGCATTGTCGTAAACCAGCGAACTACCTCATGGATATTGCTACCCTTGTTGGTGTACTAACGGCCTTCGGCATGATGGGCTACGCGGTCATCGCGGCGGGTGCCTCATTCGGCGCGTTCTACGATATGCCTTCGGCATTGGTGGTCGTGGGAGGGGCCACCGGCGCGCTGATGATGTCGTTTCCGCTGAAGGTCTTTCTCGGCACCGGCAAGGTGATCAAGGTTGCCTTTTTCAACAAGCAACACAACATCGCGAATCTAATCGAGACGATTGTCGATCTGGCCGAAACGGCCCGACGCGACGGGCTGTTGGCCTTGGAAACGAAGCTTGAAGACGTCGATCACCCCTTCATCGTGCTGGGAATTCAGATGGCGGTTGACGGTTCGCAGCCGGAGATCATCGAAGATGTGATGCGGACCGAAATGGAAGCCGTCGCGAAACGCCATACCGACGGAAAAGGCGTTCTCGATCAATTTGGCCGCATGGCTCCTGCATTCGGCATGATCGGAACCCTGATGGGACTGATCATCATGTTGGGGAACATGGAGGATCCCTCGTCAATCGGTCCTGCCATGGCGGTCGCGCTGATTACGACGTTGTATGGCGCCATCGTGGCCAATGCCTTCTCCATTCCGCTTGCCGACAAGCTAGTCTTTATTAACAAACAGGAAATACAGGCCATGGAGATCATCGTCCGCGGGATCATGGCGATCCAGTCGGGGGATAATCCACGTGTCATTGAACAACGCCTAAATACCTATTTGCCGCCGAAACTTCGGGCCGGCAATCAAGAAAAGGCGGCGTGAGGCCATGGAAGATGATGCAGGTCCCGGCATTCCGGAGTGGGTTGTCACCTTCGGCGACATGATGTCGCTGTTGCTGACCTTCTTCATCATGCTGGTGTCGATGAGTGAGATCAAACAAGAGGAACAATTCCAAGCGCTGGTCGACTCCATGCGACGACGCTTCGGGCATTCGTCCGCCAGCGCTAGCATGGCACCCGGCGACAAAAAACCACGCAACTCGAAACTGGCGAACATCGCGACTGAGGGGCGGGCCAAACGATTCAACACGATGGATGGCGGCGATAAGGTTCAGGCACCCGTGGGCGATCACCCCCGGGTCGAAATCATCCGCCGCAGCGATGATGTTACCAGTGGAGGTACAATTACATTCGATGAGTTTTCCGACAAGCTGACCGACGAACATCGCGTCCGCTTGCGAGCCGTTGTCGAAGCAATACGAGGAAAATCGCAACGCATCGAGATTCGGGGACACACAACAAGGAGGCCGCTACCCAGGGGTTCCCCCTATCGCGACCACTTGGACTTGGCCTACGCACGAACCCGAGCGGTGATGGATTTCCTTGTTTCCGAGGGCATCGACGAGGATCGCATCCGGCTTACCTCCGCGGGAGGCAACGAACCTGTTAGCAGTTTGCCGGATCCCTTGGAACAAAAGAAGAACCGCCGCGTGGACATCTTCCTGCTAGACCAATCTCCGGATCGTCTCGATCTTTCGCCAGATGATGCGGAGACAACCGAGTAAACCAACGGCACACCAGAGAATGGAATCGTTCAATAACGGCATGACAGGAGGTCGACCGCCCAAGATCAACTCTATCCAACGACAGCACCATGACCGACGAAGAACAGGTCACCACGGAGGACGCCGCCGGAGCGTCTGAACCCACGGAGCCGACCACCGGGGGTTCGAGCTTGTTGCCAAAGGCACTCGCTGGCGCCTTCATTGCATTGGTAGTCATCGCTGAATGCTCGCTAGCCTACCTGTACATCCCATCCGTGGCCGAAGCGACCATGGCCGCGGAGGAAAGTGTGCTGGTCGAGCCGGAGGTTCTTGACGAGAAGATTGAAGAACTCGAAGAGGATGACGAATTGACGGAGGTCGATCTGGGGCAATTTAGCGTGCAGTCGTTCCAACCCGGGTCGAACACGACGCAGGTGATCGATTTTCATATTTTTGGCATGATACGCTTCGACGACGAGTCGGAATGGCTCACCTTATTCGGCTTGAATGAGCAACGTTTTCGCGACCAGGTGATTGTCACCATGCGAAGTTCGTCGGCTTCGGACCTTGCCGATCCAGGGTTGGGCTTGATCAAACGCAAGATATTGAAGAAAACAAACGAGATGCTTGGGAAGCCGCTTTTGCAAGGGATCGTCTTCCCCGACTTTTCTTACCTTGAACAGTAGTGTCTTCTCTTGGCCACCGATTGCGTGGTCCATGCTAGCAAGCCATGCGGACGACGCGATGTCGACCGCGAAGGAAATGGATTTCCATGGCCGACAACGATCAAAACATCGATCAGGACGAGATCGAGCAACTGCTTAAACAGCAGGGCGGCGGTCAAGATCCTCCCGAGGCGAACGCCTCAGCCGATTCGCCGTCCGATTCCAAGTCGGATGGTGGAACCGTTGGACAAGACGAGATCGAGGCGCTGCTGAACCAAGGTCAAGCGTCCGACTCCGCGGCGGATAACGCTAGCGCCGACGGTGGAACCGTGGGACAGGACGAGATCGAGGCGCTGCTTGCCGCCAAGGGTAGTGCCCCACCCACTCCACCAAAACCGAGCCCCTCACCCGCGGGTAAGACGGACGAAGAAATCGCCCAAGAAGATATCGAGCTGCTCTTGCAGCAGGCTGAAAACGCGCTGGCATCGATACAAGATCCCAATGATCACGCCGACATCGCGGGATTGGACTCATTTTGTTTCGAGGAGTTTCGAGGCGCGTCGCCTTCAGAGGAGAGCGCGACTCTCGATTTGATCCGCGACGTCGAGATGAATCTGCGAATCGAACTTGGCCGGACCTACATGCATCTGGAGGACATCCTCAAGCTGCGGAAAGGTTCCGTCGTTCCGCTAGATAAAATGGCGGGCGATCCGGTCGACGTTTACGTCAATGGAAGACTTATCGCACGGGGAGAAGTCCTCGTGCTAAACGACAATTTCTGTGTCCGCGTGGCCGAACTGCTCTCTGGCGAGACAGCCCGAGCAGGATAGCCGCACCTGGATGGGTACCCTCGCGATGCTTGTCTGAATCCAAGCCAAACAAGTCATGCTGCCTCGTCACGGGGGAAGCATTCGTTCAGCAGCCCACATCGTTATCGACAACGCTCTTCTGATATCTCCAATCTGAATCATAAGAAACCGCACGGATGCGTTGGCTCATTGCTATCACGACGTTGTTGATTTCCTTGCCCACGGCGATGGTCAGGGCAGAGAATGGCTTGCCATCACGCCATGCCCCGTCAGCAGCACCCACGCCAACAGCACCCATGGCAACGCAAGCACCGACTGGCGATCGTGCTGTTTCGCGAAGCGTTGTGCCATCGAGCGAGCAGCGGGTTGATGGGGAGAGAGAATTTCCGTCGCCAAATCAGGCTCGTCGCGAGATGTCCGCGGGGTTTGTGTCGACGAGCCAAACGGAGACGGTCTCAGCGGATGTCCCCCGGCACGATTCGGCGGTTCCTCGTCCGCGCAAGTTGGTGTTGCAACCCTCGGAAGGGCGTTCCTCGACAACGCTCACCCGGCCAGGATCTGAATCGTCGACGCGCGGCAAGCTTCCCGGACCACTCACATCCCTGATCACCATTGGTAGCAGTCTTGCCATTGTTTTGGGGTTGTTCTTCGCGCTTGCGTGGTTGATGCGACGCAGCATGCCCAAGGCAGCCTCGCGACTTCCCGCCGAGATTGTGCAACTTCTGGGACGCACGAACCTGGGTCGTCAACCGGTGCAACTGGTGCGCTGTGGCAATAAGCTGATTCTGCTGGCGACATCACCTTCGGGAATAACGCCGTTGACGGAAATCACCGACCCTTTGGAAGTCGATCGACTGGCGGGGTTGTGTCAACAAACGCAGCCCTCTAGCGCCACGAAGGCCTTTGGCCAGATATTTCAACAAGCGTCTCGGCAAGACTCGGCCAGCGAGACTGCCGTCGAGCGTTTGAGAAATCTCAATGAATTCTCTGGCAACGGTGGCGTGAACCAACTGAATCCACGGACAACCAATCATGGGTGAACGTTCACTATCGCCGACGGATTGCAAGCGTCGCCCCGGGACGAAGCGACGTGATCGATCACGGTCCAGGGACATTGCACAACGGTGGTACGGTAGTTCGGCCCGACGTTGGATGGCGCTTCTCGTGGCGGCGACGGCGTTGTTGGGCGGGATGCAGTCGGTGGGTGCCCAGGATACCGCGTCACCGGGCTTGCCCAAGGTTGATTCGGCCAATCTTCCGGCGACGCTCGAATTACCCGAGCAATGGATTGGCGATCCGCGCGAATGGACCAAGCCCGAGCAACTCAGTTCGACGCTGCAAGTCATGTTGTTGTTGACCGTGATTAGCCTTGCACCGGCGGTATTGGTGATGAGCACTTGCTTCGTGCGGATTATCGTGGTGCTGGGTATTTTGCGACAGGCGTTGGGCACGCAACAACTTCCTCCGAGCCAGGTCATTACATCGATAGCCATGTTCATGACGTTGCTGGTGATGAGCCCTGTTTGGAAGCAGGTTTACGACAACGCGATCATGCCGTACTCGAATCATCAACTCAGTCTTGAAGAAGCATGGCAAGCGGGCGTGGCGCCGATGCACCGCTTCATGAGCCTTCAAATCGAGCGCACCGGCAACAGCGAGGATGTGTGGCTGTTCCTGGAGTATTTGCCCGATGCACCAACGCCGGAGACCTATGAGGACGTTCCGCTGCAAGCCTTGCTACCGGCATTCATGCTCAGCGAATTGAAGACGGCCTTTCTGATCGGATTTCAGATTTATTTGCCCTTTGTGATTCTTGATATCGTCATCGCCAGCATCATGATCGCCATGGGGATGCTCATGTTGCCGCCGGTGTTAATCTCCTTGCCTTTCAAATTGTTGCTCTTCGTATTGGTCGATGGTTGGCACCTTGTCGTGGGAATGTTGCTGGAAAGCTTTCAACCCTTTACGTGACGATTTTCGGGAATCGCTGCCGCGCGGTTAGCGAGTTCAATGGGGGGGAATCCTACAACTTCAAGAGGCTTACGCGATGACGCCATCTGATATCGTCGATCTTTGCCGCGAAGCGCTGATGATTGGCCTGTTCGTCAGTGCCCCGGTGTTGATTACTGGCGTGGTGATTGGATTGCTGATCGGGCTGCTTCAGGCGCTGACGCAGATCCAGGAACAAACCATCAACTTCGTCCCCAAACTGGTCGCGATGGCCGTGGCTTTGGCGCTAACGTTGCCGTGGATCATTACGCAGTTTACCGAATACGTCCAAGAGCTTATCACCGATATTCCAAGTGCCTTGTAACGGCACGCAAAAAAGTGACGGTACTTGCGGGCACCGATCCCGTGGCTGCCGTGGGAAACAGCGGCTCTTCAACGGTTGTCGAAACCAAGTCCAACGAGATCGCGCGTGGAATGGCTCGCGGAGATCAATCCGAATCAGTTTTTGATCTTTGCCTTGATTCTCACTCGAATCAGTGGCTTGGTCGTGACGGCGCCGATCTTCGGCGATCGTGCCGTACCACCTCGCGTGCGAGTACTACTTGCCATGGGGCTGGCGTTTCTGATCACTCCCACCCAGCTTGACACGGCGATTCCCGAACCGGCCAATTTGCTTGCCTTGGCGATGTTGGCTGGCGGCGAGTTGCTGATCGGATTGACCTTGGGACTGGGGGTGATGTTGTTGTTTAGTGGCGCTCAACTCGCGGGGCAGATCATCAGCCATCTCAGCGGGATGGCCTTGGCGGATGTGTTTCAGCCGGGATTGGATTTGAGCATTCCGGTCTTCTCGCAATTGCTGTACCTGATCTCGTTGACGATCTTCGTGCTCATCGACGGGCATCGCATGGTAATGGCTGGACTGATGAGCGCCTTCACGGAGATCCCTCCCGGTTCGGCCGGAATGCCGGTTTCCGCTGCCGAAGCCTTCGCGGAGTTGATCACGCAGAGCTTCGTTGTGGGCATTCGCACGGCTGCTCCGATCACCGTGGCACAGTTGCTAGGCACACTCGTCTTGGGACTCATCAGCCGGACGCTACCTCAACTGAACGTCTTGGTGTTGGGCTTCGGCATCAACGCCCTGGTCACGCTGTCGCTGGTGATGTTCACCCTCGGAGGAATGGTGTGGGTCTTCGAATCACAGATGGAGTCCCTGCTGGAGATCGCTTTCAGCGCCGTCGATTTGCCATGGAATTCAGGGGCTTTGCTGCCGTAGTAACACGTAACGGTCGCCTCGACGATGAGCGACAACTAACAACCGGGTCAGGATCTTGCCTGAGCAACAGGGTGACAAAAGCCAGGAAGCCACACCGCATCGCCGCCAGAAGGCACGCGAACAAGGGCAAGTCGCGCGCAGCCAAGACCTGACCTCCGCCGCGCTACTGCTGGGTAGCTTGTTGGCCATCTTGTGGATGGGGCGGAAGGTGATCAACCTCCTGTTCGACTTGACGCGGGAACAACTTGGTGGCGAGGCTTGGCTGGAGACCGACATTGCCACGGTCAGCAGCCATGGGATCGGAATCGTCAACGCCATCGCCGTGGTCTACTTACCGCTGTTGGGTGTGATTCTTCTCTTGGCCGTTATGTCAAACGTGTTGCAGATCGGCTTCATGTTCTTGCCCGAGAAGATCGCACTCGACCCGAGCAACATCAGCTTGTTCAAGGGTTTCAAGCGAATCTTCTCGCTGTCTGGAGTCGTTCGCTTGGGCTTCGGGATTATCAAGATCGGGATTGTCGCCGTGATCGCGGGCCTCTCGCTCTACGGCAAACGCGACGAAATTCTGGCACTCTCCGCCATGTCGATCCCGCAAATTGCCTGGTTCCTACCGAAGATCTTGTTGTGGACAGCCGTTGATATCGCGGTGGCTCTGTTCCTTTTGGCCATTCTGGATTTTGCGTATCAGCGGTGGAAGCATGAACAAGATTTGAAAATGACCAACCAGGAAGTTCGCGAAGAGATGAAGGACCTCCAGGGCGATCCGCAGGTCATTGCCCGACGGCGTGCCGTGCAACGGCAGCTTGTTCTCAATCGTCTTTCATCGGCGGTGCCAAAAGCCGACGTGGTGATCACCAACCCCACGGAGTTGGCTATCGCCATTCAATACGACACGGAAAAAATGTTGGCCCCCATCGTGGTTGCCAAAGGTTCGGGCGTCATAGCGCAACGGATTCGTCGTTTGGCGTTGGAGCACGACATTCCTGTGGTGGAAAAGAAACCCTTGGCCCAAGCCCTGTACAAGCAAGTCGACATCAACCACCCCATTCCGCGCGATCTTTATGCCGCGGTTGCCGAGGTATTGGCGTATGTTTACCAGCTCAAGGGGAAGTCGGTTCCCGTGCCGCCGGACACGCGCGGCGCGGCCTAGCGTTGGAGGGTTGGTTTAGAAAGAAGCCGACACCGAACCGACGGATTCCGGGTCGCGGTAACCATACTGTTGGATGAACGCCCCCCACCGGTCGGCGATTTTCTCTCGCGTTTCAGGGCTGAGTCCGCGGTAGCGATTGGTTTGATAGTCCGCCGCATCGGCGAAATACTGCTCGATTGCTGGCAGTACATCCTTGAAATCGCCCAATCGAAGTTGGTCGTAAATATTCCGCATGTTCTCGATGGGATCGCCAACCAAGTCTTCATACCGCAAGACGGTGAGATTCTCCGGCGGGATGAGATCGCGGGTAGCCTCGAATTGTTTGTGCATGCGGGCGAAGTTGTCCAGCACATACTCCTCAACCCCTTGGAATGTTGGCTCTTGAAACGAGTGAGTCTTGTAGAGCGACTTCCAGAGATGCACCGTGGAAGGGAACACGGCGTAGGGGTTGCGGACCAGATAGACAAACCGCGCGTCGGGGAACATTTCCAGCAGAACCTTGAGTCGGCTCGTATGCGGAGGCGATTTCAGAATCAGGCGACGTGGATCTTTGTATGTCAGCATCTTCAAGAACCACATCAACGCGCCTTTCCACTGATCCAAATCGCTGGCTGAAAGCCCTTCAAGATCGAGGTACTCAGGGTTTTGAGGCGGACGGTTGGGAAAGGCGATGGTGCGATAGGGAGAAGGAATTCCCAAATTACAAAGCGCGAACTCATCTTCCTGTGGCCGATCCCAGCCTGACGCCATGTTGTCCATCGGCCGCTTCGACGGCACGATGTACTTCAGCAACTTTGCCCCGATTCGCTCGGTAAGCAACACATGGTGCGGACAAAAACACTCGTAGGTTGTCGGATAGGTGTGTTCGGCGTCGAGCACCAGTAGTTCGTGTAGCAACGTGGTCCCCGACCGCCAGTGTCCGATGATGAACAGCGGCGAGCGCTCGATGGTCGTTGCTTCGATTCGGCGACCATGCGTCATCCGTTGCAACCGTCCTAGCGTGGAATGCACGGTCGCTACCGCGAGATCGATCGCCGCGACATGGATATGT
>Ga0114931_10012275_pt1 | contig 10045 bp, 5 predicted proteins | sample 2SBtaG_FD_89579 | JGI IMG/M metagenome (GOLD analysis project Ga0114931, IMG submission 89579) | Deep subsurface microbial communities from Kolumbo volcano to uncover new lineages of life (NeLLi) - 2SBTROV14_V59a metaG | ecosystem: Environmental > Aquatic > Marine > Volcanic | place: Kolumbo... | reverse complement strand
GACACCTGCGGTTCCAAAGTCTGAAATTCCGATTTTGAATTCCTATTATCTCAATGTTTGCCCGGCATCCTCTGACCCCACCATGGTGTGGGGTACCGAGGTCGACACCAACTGCCTGATCGACTATCTGCGTCAGCGTAATGCGGTCAGTCCGGTGCTGATGACTGGGGCCCATGTGTTGTTGAAAGCTGTCGCGGAAGCTCTGGTTCGACACCCGCAGTTCAACAGTCGTGTGTTAGGTCGGCGATTATATCGCTTTAAGGATGTTAACTTGATGATGCCTTTGCAAAATCGACTCAGAGATGAGGCGGATGTCTTATTGATCAATAAAGCCGATTCCTTTTCGGTCCAGGAGATTGCCAGCCAGGTTTGGAAGCAAAGTCGGAACGCTGCCCGAGGAGAGGTACTGCATCACAAGCAAGCGAAGATTTATCGAAGAATTCCCGGCTGGCTTTTAGGCTGGATGTTGCGGTTGCAACTTTGGATTACGAACCATCTGAATCTTCCTGTAAATTCCATCAATGAGCAACTCCGTGCTGCGCCGGTCCTTGTGAATTACCTTGCATATCATGGAGCAGCTCCGATGTCGTCGTTCAAGCCAAGTTGTATCCCTTCCGACTGCTGGACATTGAACGTCACGATGGGATCCAGCGAACCTCGTCCCGTAGCCGATGGTAACCGTGTCGCTGTGAGTTCGGTTGCGTCTCTGTTCGTTCGTGCCGACCATCGCGTCGTCGATGCTTATGAGTTGGGCAAGTTCGTCACCGAGTTGCGAACGCTTCTGAGTGACCCCTGGAAAATGGAAGCGGAAATCGAGTGGTCCAAGAAGGAAGATGCGTACGTCTCAGATCTGTATCAAACGGCTGACGGTCAGTATTGTCCGCTGCCTCGGTGAACACCGAAATCCCGACATGCGATTTGCAGGATCGACGGTACGGAGTGCTGACGAGCGAAAAGAAATAGGAACCATCTGGAATGTGTGCGAGTCTCTCATTGGGTATAAGGGTTTGTGAGACCGCACATTTCGGCCAAGATCCGTCGCCGCTTCGGTTTCGGGTTGCTGTCTTCTCAATCCGCCCCGGTCAGTCAAAAAATCCCTCCGAGATTCGTCCTGGGGTTGTCCAGTTCGAGTAACGCGAATAAGAGAGTCCCCACGCCGTCCACCGTTTCGTAGTACGGCTTGGCAGCGTGACCACGGAATAGTCCGTATTTTTTGACGGTGCCGGAAGAGTCGGTCAGCACCGTTTCAACATACAACTTCTTGACGGCATCTTCAGCAATCTTCCGAGCCAGATTGAGATACCTGGGGTTTTCGGTCGCCCGATACAGATGGACGTAAAACGAAATCGCCCGGCCATAATTTCCAGCGTAGGTGCCTCCCGACTTTCGGAGACCGGGTAGCGATGCTTCCAATCGTTTGCGAAATGTCCAACCCGATTTTGCCGGCAGATTTCTTTCGATGACATCAGCCCACCGTTTCGCCGGTCGCAACAGGAAGATGTCGCCGGGTTTCCCATTCTCGGCAGTCAGTTCGTATGCCAGCACAGCCGACTGGGCGGACATCAACGGAAAGTCCAAGGTAAAAATCGTAGTCGGCCAGACATCGACAGGACCGATCGGCGGTACCGAGGACGCAGGATCTGGCTCCCCGGCTGTCTGTCCCACAACCTGGCTGCGCATGGCGATCGGGACGTCCTCAATTGTTGTCGGCGTGCCATCGAGATTGATCATGCCAATGTAGCTGTGCGATTTTTTATCCCAACCATACTTGTCATAGGCCTTGAGATAGGTGACAGCGATCTGGAGAAAATGTTCTACTCCGGTGATCTGATAACAGCGCATCAGTGCCGCCGCGTGGGGGCCAGTCAGCTCGGAAAGAAAGGTTCGACCATACAGACCATTGAGTTCTTTGCCGGTGGCCGGATGGGCGGCGGGAATGTTCGTTTTCTTGTTACGGTGATTCCAATGCCAATCGGCTACCAGTCGGGCCTTTTCCAGATAATGCTTTTCGCCAGTGGCGCGGTACATGCTCGCAAACGCCATGCAGAACGATCCACCTGAAAAGGGAAAGTCGCCATTCCCTTTGCTATTATGGCGGTTGTGCATCCCCGTTTGCTTGTCCTGAATATGATACTTCCAGATGTTGTCGACTAACTGTCGAGTCACCTTGGGGTTGATCCGATACATTTTCTCCCAAAGCGCATGATGAATGAGTATTTCGTGGACACCGCCATCCCGCAGATCGCCGGCACCTTTTTCCTCGTAACAGTCCCAGTGACAATGCGAACCCCAGAACAGAAACCCCATTTTCGTCTGGCAGTTCTTGAGTGCGAAGTCAAAGTATGCGTCGGCAGCCCGTGCATAACGTTTGTCGCCCGAGAGTTTGCTGAGCTGGTACATTGTGCGCAGAACCGGTTGATCTTCCCAGAGGTTCGAACCGCGCTCGCCCCGGCGATGAATCCTCCCTTCGAGTCGGATGAGACTGTCATACAACTTGGGCTGCGCTGGTAAATCGAGTGTCTGCAGATCGATGACTGTCATCAGCATTGGCGAAGAGACCGGTCCGTATCGATCCGTGCCGCGCTCGATAAGCGTATCGAGGCTGGCTCTAACGTACTCACGCCAAGGTCGCTTGCTGCGATTCTGGCCATCCTTTTGTGCGACCGCAGTGAATGTCGAGAGCAGGGTGATCACCATCGTCATGCCGACAGTTTGCAAGAAGTAGCGTCTCATCGTCCGTGCCTCCCAATGACGAAACCAAACCGATCGTTCGATGGTGTGCTACGATCACCCCATGGCCGATGGTATCACGTTTTGTTCCGCCACGTCTATCGAATCCGATCTCGCAACTCGGTCGACGAACGGTTTGTAAGAATACTGCGATTCAAGTAAACTCATGGAGTTATCTTGCATTGAGGAGAATGTCACGATGTATTATGCCGTCACCGCCTGCCTCATTCCCGAATCCGCTGCCGACTTCTTGCGCAAGTTGACGGACAACTCGATAGAAAACCAGAAGCCCGACGGACATGAGATCGTGGAATCGATGAAGCGGGCTAGAATCGACAGCGAAGGTGTAATTCGTTGGAGCGAAGTTTGCTATTGCCCGACCCCCCTCAAGCACGAACGCGAAACGGTTTATGACCACTTCCTTAAGGACATCGAAACGGAAGAGGTATCGGAGTACTTGAACTTCGGCGGCGAACCTTTGATGGAATATCTCGCAAAGACGGATGATAAACTCCAGTGACCGTTGCTTTGGAAGGATATTTGCGTTGAGAGGCATCCGTTTCGGCTCCATTCTTATTGCATTCTATCTCGCTGTCTCTTCCGCGACCTTCGCTGGAGATGATTCCGCGGTTCGATTTGGTTGTGCTGTTCGAGACGAAAACGGCTTCTTGGTTCATACTATCCAGTCACCGTTTCAGTTGGGCTCGACGAAAATCAGAGTCCTTCTCCCCAACCGAATCGACGCGAAAAATAAATACCGGATTCTGTTCGTCTTGCCCGTCGAATCCCGGGACAGCAATCGTTATGGGAATGGATTGATCGAAGTGAAGAAGGCCAATCTTCACAACAAATACGGTTTGATCTGTGTCGCTCCGACGTTTTCGCATCTTCCCTGGTACGCCGATCATCCTACCGATAAGACGAAAAGACAGGAGACGTATTTCCTCAAAGTTGTCGTGCCGTTTATCGAAAGAACTTACCCAGCACTGGGCAAACCTGAAGGGAGGTTGCTCGTCGGTTTCAGTAAATCGGGCTGGGGAGCTTTTTCGTTGTTGCTTCGGCATCCCGATGTCTTCGGTAGGGCGGCGGCATGGGATGCCCCGCTGATGAAAGACGAGCCGAACCGGTTCGGAATGAAGCCGATTTTCGGCACTCAGGAAAACTTCAATCGGTACCGACTGACCTCGTTGTTGAAGCGACGTGTCGACTTGTTGAAGAAAACCAACAGGTTGGTACTGACCGGTTATGGAAATTTTCGAAACCACCATCGGCAGTTCCATAAGCTGATGAAACAACTCGATCTCAAATACACATACCGAGATGGACCCAAGCGAGAGCACCGATGGAACAGTGGCTGGCTGAAAGAGACCGTTGATTTGCTCGTGACGTCGCTCCCTTCACCCAGTCCTTGTGTTGACCATCGGATTTTCCGTTCTGAGAAATGAAAAATCGCGTTCAATCGACAAAGGTTTTCACTTGCCTGTTTCAGCACCATCGACTATCTCAGCAGATTTTTCTGGTTTTCAAAGTGGAGTCGAGTGAGTCTTGACGGGACGTTCGTGGTTTCGTTTTTTATTCATAATTTTTCATTATTTTGAAACTTTCCTGAATTGAATCGAATAACTATAGTGACGTGAACAGCATGAAGATCGATTGTGGATTAGCGACAGAGGGTGTCGGACAGAATTCTTAGAGAGTTTATTGTAAAAAAACAATCGAACAAACCTGGCGGAGTCTTGTTGATGCTCATAGTTAAAGATCTGGTCAAAGTTTATCCCGGACCTGTCGCTGCATTACAGGGTGTCAGTCTTAAAATTGAAAAAGGGATGTTCGGTCTGTTGGGGCCGAACGGAGCGGGAAAATCCACGTTGATGAAAATCATCGCAGGCTTGCTGGAACCAACTTCGGGAAAGGTTAGTCTGTTCGGGGAAGACATCGTGGCAAACCCGATGAAAGTTTGGCGACAACTGGGTTATCTGCCTCAGGATTTCGGCTTTTACCCAAATCTTTCAGGAATGGCGATGCTCGAATACCTTCTCAAGATGAAAGGCGTCCAGGCGGCCGGTGGATTAAAGAAATTGACGAAGGAGCTCATGGAACGCGTCAACCTTTCTTTCGCGGCGAAACGAAAAGTGAAAACGTATTCGGGAGGAATGAGACAACGTTTAGGAATTGCTCAAGCAATCGCCGGCGATCCGAAAATCATCATCGTCGATGAACCGACCGCGGGATTGGATCCGGAAGAGAGACTTCGTTTCTATCGTCTTCTGGCTGAGTTGGCCGAAGATCGTATCGTTTTATTATCCACACACATCGTCGAAGACGTTGCCATTCTTTGTCCGCGTTTCTGTTTGATCCGCAACGGTGAAATCATTGCCGAAGCGTCTCCGGGTGAAGCGAAGAGTGAAATTGAAGAGAAAATTTTCGAAGGCCAGGTTTCGCGAGAAATACTGGAACAACTTCAACGCGAATTTTTGGTCACACAGGCGATTTTGATGGAAGGACGAAACCGGGTGCGTGTTTTCATCACGAACGGAAACGTTCCAGACGGATTCGAATCCGTCTCTCCCACACTGGAAGATGCCTATTTACTGATGATGCGAAACGGAAAATCCTCCCCTGGTAATGCGCAGGATACTCCAGTTGGAGGTGCGGTCTAAATGCTACGTCGCACATATCTTATTGCTCGCCAGGAATTCGCTTTTAATCTCAGACGCCCCATGTTCTGGTTCTGGTTTGGCTCGCTGGCGTTCGTCATTTGGGGGATGGCATCAGGTTCTCTTAAAATTCAAACCAGTGGCGACTCTTCGGTTGGTGGAACCAAACAGTGGTTGACGAGCGAATTTTCTTTCGCACAATTAGTCGCTGCGACGAATATGATCCTTTCCGGTTTCTTCATCGCGATTGCAGCCGGCATGACAGTGATTCGGGATGAGGATCTCAATATCCCGCAACTCTTACAATCGACACCACTGACTGTCGGTCAATACATCTGGGGAAAATTTCTGGGAAATGTCGCCACTTTCGTTCTGATGATGTTGCTGCACATCCTAGCGGCCGTTTTCTTTTTCCACGTTTTACCTTCTTCGACGAACAACGGGATACGCGGTCCTCTCGAATGGACGAACTACTTTCGCGCGATGCTGGTCTTCGGACTGCCAACTACACTCTTTTTTGCAGGTATCTCATTTGCTGCTGGAGAAAGGTTCCGCCGACCGATTCTTGTATTCGTCCTGCCAACGATTCTGCTGTTGGTTTTCGGTTTGATTCTTAACAGTTGGTCGCCGGATTGGTTGCCGAAATGGGTCGATCGTGCTTTGATGTTGATCGATCCATATGGAAACCGCTGGCTTACGGAAACCTGGCTGAAAGTTGATCTGGGAGCTGAGTTTTACAACACGCAACGCATCGGTTTGGATACCGGTTTCGTTCTCAGCCGCATCGGATTCGCGATTGCGGGTCTCGTACCGGTGCTCTTTGCAAAACGTCACTATGCCAGAACATTGCGGATGATGAAGCATGGCTCTCTGAGTGTTGCTCAAAGCGAACAGATTGCCAATCAGATTTCAACTTTTCCGCAAACAGCAAGCATTACGACGCTGGGAATGAAAAGTAAAATACCCGGTTTATTGTCTGCGACACTCACAGTCACACGTTTTGAGTTGCTCTCGCTACGCAGCCATCCCGGACTCTACTTGTTCGTTCCATTCATTATTTTACAGACGATTGGTGTGATTCTACTGAATCAAGGCGTCTTCCAGACGCAGGTTCTGCAGACACCGGGAACTCTGGCCATGAACATGATGAATACGCTGACGGTACTTGTCTGCATGTTGCTTTTATTTTATTCGGTGGAATCCCGACTGAGAGAACAAAAGACAGGACTGGCGCCCATTTTTTATTCTTCTTCGACTGGCAGTGCTGCGATACTATTCGGCAAAACTTTGGCGAATGCGTTTATCGGTGTGGTGATTCTACTGGCAACCTTCATTGCATGCATGATCCTGCTGGGGGTTCAGGGAATTGTGCCGATTTCCATTTGGCCGTTTCTTTTCGTCTGGGGATTACTTCTCGTTCCGACTTTTATCGTCTGGTCAGCCTTTGTCAGTTTGCTTCTTTCGGTGACGCGAAATCGATATACCACCTACGCGCTGGCTGCGGGTGTTCTCGGTTTTACTTTCTATCGTCAGTTCACCGGCAAAATGAATTGGGTTGGGAATTGGAATTTGTGGAGTATCGGTCGATGGAGTGATATCAGCAAGTTCGAACTCGACGGCAACGCATTGATGCTGAACCGTTTGATGGTACTGAGTTTGGCGGTCTTCTTCACGTATGCTACCGTCAAACTTTTCGACCGCAGGAGTTTCGACGCCATCCGTATCATGCACCGTTTACGACCGTTTTCGCTCTTCAAACTCAGTTTGAAAACTCTTCCCTTTGCAATCCCGTCGCTGGTGCTGGGATCTGCACTTTGGTACCAGGTCCACGAGGGTTACCAGGGAAAATCACAAAAGGACAAACAAAAAGATTATTGGAAACAAAACCTCGCAACGTTCAAGGATGCAAAAAGCCCTGCGATCACCGTTGTCGATCTCTCTCTCGAACTAAAACCGGAGAAACGCTGGTTCGGTGTGGAAGGTTTCTACGAGTTGACGAATAAAAATGAAGAAACTCTTCGACAGATTGCACTCACTGTCGGTTTCCACTGGGAAAAAATGAGCTGGACGCTCAATGACGAACCTTACGAACCGGAAGACCGTTCGAGGTTAATGGTTTTCACGCTCGATAAACCTCTCGCTCCGGGAGAATCGGTCAAGATCGGTTTCAGCCATCAAGGTCGTTTCCTCGACGGAATCTCGAAAAACGGCGGCGGCGTTTCACAATTTATTCTTCCTTCTTGTGTTGTTTTGCACAGTTTCACGCCGAGCTTTGTTCCCGTTGTCGGATACATCGATGCGATCGGTGTCGACGATGAAAACCGCTACGAAGGAAAAAGATACGATAAAAATTACTTCGAAGGGGTCACACCACCGCTATTCGGGGGAGGCGATTCGTTTCGCACAGAAATTCGTGTGACGGGACCAGCCGATTTTGTCTTCAATTCGGTGGGAATTCTGGAAGATAGTTGGGTGAATATTGAAACCGGACTTAAAACTTGGGTTTGGAAATCGGACCATCCGGTGAGTTTCATCAACGTGGTCGGTGGTCACTGGGATGTTCATAAAAAAGGGCGCATTAAAATCTTTTACGACAAAAAGCACAATTATAACATTGAGGAAATCTCACTCGCTCTGGAATCGGCGCTGAAGTATTATTCCGAATGGTTTGCACCTTATCCCTGGAAGGAATTGAAACTGAGCGAATTTGCCAATTTAGCGACTTACGCGCAGGGTTTTCCTACGAACATCACGTTCTCCGAGGGGATCGGATTTCTTACAAAAAAAACAGCGGGGGCCGACGCACCGTTTCTTGTAACCGCGCATGAATCGGCACATCAGTGGTGGGGGAATATGCTTGTTCCCGGAAAAGGCCCCGGAGGAAATATCCTTTCGGAGGGGATGGCCCATTTTTCCACAGGACTCTTAATGGAACAGGTGAAAGGGCTTGGCGGACGCATCGAGTTTTTCGACAAAATCGAAAAAAACTACAACGAACGTCGCAGCCCGGATGCCGAACGTCCGCTCATCGAAATCGACGGCAATAAACGGGGTGACACGACAGTCACCTACGATAAAGGCGGCTGGGTGTTCTGGATGTTGTTGAATCAGATGGGAAGAGAACGCGCTCTTAAGGGCATTCAAAATTTTATTGGACTATACAGCAACTCAGTCGATCACCCTGTGCTACAGGATTTTTTGAAGTCGATGAGACCGTTCGCAAACGATAAAAAAGCCTTTGACGATTTTGTCGCACAATGGTTCTTCAAGGTCGTACTACCACAATACAAATTGGAAGATGTCGCGAGGGAAAAAATTGACGACGGTCGCTGGAAGGTAACTGCAACGGTCACCAACGCCGGAACCGGTAAAATGCCTGTCGAAGTTGCGGTGACAAACGGTGATCGCTTCGATACCGATCGGCAACCGACCGACAATTACCGGGACGCAAGAACGACAATCACACTCGGCGAAGGCGAATCTCTCAATATCGTGATCGAGTGCGAGTTTGAACCCGTTCACCTGCTTATGGACCCTGATCGCCTTGTGCTACAATTGAAACGAAAATTGGCTCAGTACGAATTTTAGAGTCAATTTTGTCGTTCTTTTCACAAATGAATCGAGCAAGCTCGTTCGTAGATTGAAAGATGCAACACAACCCACAAACCGTATTAAGCGAGTTCATCACCTTGAGAAACCCTACGCTCCGTGTCGACGATCATGATTGTGTTGCGGCGCACTCCGAATTTTTTTTGCATAACGTGCCACAAGATCGACGAGCAGTTTCCGATCGATCGGTTTTGTTGTGTAATCGTCACATCCCATGTGAAGTCGTCTGGTCAATTGCCGCTCCTCTTCTGAAATTGTTGTGGCTCGATACCGCTGAGTACTTCGCGGTTGAGAAAGAACTTTGCAAGCCCGACGCTGCGACACGTTTCGGTTTTTTTTGAACGTGATCGACTGCCTGCCGACGTCGTGCCGGGTTTAGAAGTTTCCCTCCAGAACGTCTTTCAAAATCGACTAGCCAACTCGGACTCAGCCAACAGTTTTTTCAGACGTTTATTTTCTTCCTCTAACAGCTTGAGCCGCCTGGTGTCCTCGGCCTTCATACCGTCGTACAAATTTCGCCAGCGATGAAAAGTTTGTTCGCCGATTTCCAAATCCTGAATCACCTGGCCGATCGTCTTTCCACAGCCAGCATCGTATCCGCTTCACGCAGCTTGCGAATAATCTGCTCCGGCGTATGCCGCTTGCTTCGTTTCTTCATCGAGAATCTCCTTGCCCATCGGCGTGGTTAAGACTTTCATAACACATGGATCAGATTTTGGGGAGCATTCCACAACCTTGCAGAAAGTGTAAGAAGCGCTTCGTGAAAATCTCTAAAAAAAGCGAAAAATACTTAAAACTCAATCCGGCCAAATCTATAAAAAGTATACAATCACATATTGCGAGACTCATTTCTGAGTCCATGAAAGTGAAAAATGAAGAAACTTCTCCCAGTTCTACTGACTGCCTTTTTGGTTCTGGGAACATGTTTCTGCACTTGTGGTCTTGCCCAGGAAACGAAAACGATCTCGAAGAAGCAACTCGAAGCATGGGTGAACCAATTGAGCAATGGAACTTTTCGAGAAAGACGAACCGCCTCGAACGAGTTATTT
>Ga0114931_10012274_pt1 | contig 10046 bp, 12 predicted proteins | sample 2SBtaG_FD_89579 | JGI IMG/M metagenome (GOLD analysis project Ga0114931, IMG submission 89579) | Deep subsurface microbial communities from Kolumbo volcano to uncover new lineages of life (NeLLi) - 2SBTROV14_V59a metaG | ecosystem: Environmental > Aquatic > Marine > Volcanic | place: Kolumbo... | reverse complement strand
TCGAGGGCGATCTCGGCGAGGCGGAGCTCGAGGTCGATGAGGATCTCAGCGAAGCGGAAGTGGACGCCCTGATCGCCGCGTCGGACGATGACCAGACCCAGCCCGCCCTGGAAGCCGCCGGCCCCGACCCTGGCGCCGCCCCGGAAGCGGCGCCCGACGGATCGGTGGTCGACGATCTGTTCGAAGCCGTGGGGACGGACCTTCGCAGCGACGAATCCGCGGATCCGGACGAAGACTTCGAGCTCGGAAGCTGAGCGGAGGGGTCCATGGCTTCCGTGAAGGTCGCCGAGCTCCGGGCGCTGGCGAACATCGTCGAGGATCTCGACTACTACCAGCTCCTGGAGGTGGCGCCCGGCGCGACCGGCAGCGAGGTCCGGAACGCCTACCACTCGATCGCTCGCCGATACCATCCCGACCGACTGCGCCAGGAGGGCGCCCCGATCCTGAGCGCCGCCGAGCACGTGGCCAAACGCGTGAGCGAGGCCTACGCGGTGCTGCGGGATCCGCGGCGGCGGCGGGCCTACGACCAGCAGCGATCCGACGGCGAGCGGCGACTGCGGCTGGTGGAGGGCGGCGCCCGGGCCGACCGGCAGATGAGCGACGAGCGCCAGGGCCGGACGCCGAACGGACGCCGCTACATCACTCTCGCCCATCAGGACCTGGCTCGTGGCGACCTCAAGGCCGCGCGGCAGAACCTCCAGATGGCCCTCACCTACGAGCCGGATCATGCGTGGGTGAAGGAGAAGCTGACCGAACTGAAGCAGCAGCTCCGCTAGCACGAAGGACTCGAGCGGGCTGCCCTTCGGTGGCCGACCGTGACGAGCGGGCTGCCCTGCGGTGGCCGACCGTGACGAGCGGGCTGCTATGCTGCGGGCCGTGCGAAATCCGGCTCTCGGGATCGTGCTCGTCGGGCTCCTGGCCTGGGCGGCCGGCGGCTGCGGCCCGGGCGATGGCGCTCCGTCGGCGTCGACCCCGCCGAACGCGGCCCAGGCCCCGGCGGCACCGGGCCGCGAGGCGTCCACCCCCTCGGCGGAGGCCGAGCCGGCGGCCGCTCCGGTGCAGGCGGCCAGTGCCTCCCCGGCCGCCCGCACGAAGCCCGAGCGGCCACGAGGGGAGCGTCCCATCCCGAGCTTCGGTGGCGTCACGCTCGACGACCGGAAGCTCTCGACGGGCGATCTCCTGGGCAAACGCTACGTGCTCTTCCTGTTCAACCCGGAGGTGGACGTCGCGGCGGCCGCCGCGACCGCGGTGGCCGCGGTGTCGCCCCTGCGCGGGTCCAACAACTTCGAGATCCTGGGCATCGCGACGGGTGCCCGGCGAGCGACGTCCGAGGCCTTCGCACGCGAGCACGGACTGGATTTCCCGATCCTGGACGACGCCACGGCGCGAATCGCGCGGAGCCTGCGCTCGCCGGTCCCGGTGCTGCTGGCCTCGGTGGATGGCGAAGGGTACGTCACCTACACGACCGGGTGGCCCGAATCGAGCGAAGTCACGGCCGACGACATCGAAGCTTCGCTGCGCCAGATGCTGCGGCTGCCGGCCGTGCCGACGGCCACGCGGCCAGTGCTCGGCGTGAAGCCGCTGGCGCCGGAGGTGAGCGGAACCGACCTCGATGGCCATCCCTTCCAGCTCTCGGCCCAGCGCGGCCGGGCCGTACTGCTGGTCTTCTTCCTCCACACCTGTCCGCACTGCCATCACGCCCTGGGATTCTTGAAGCAGGCGCTGCAGAAGATTCCCGAAGCCTAGCGGCCGAAGCTGGTGGGCATCTCGATCGTCGACCGGGCCTACGCCGTGCGGGAGCGGATGAAGACGGACGGACTCGACTTCTTCCCGATCCTCATTGATCCGGATGGCTCCATGCGGAACGCCTATGGTGCCACCTCGGGCGTTCCGGATCTCGTGTTGATCGACCCCGAGGGCCGCATCGTCTACCGGAGCAACGGCTGGCAGGACGCCCGCGATCCGGCGCTCTGGCAGATGTGGCTGGCGCGCGCCAGCGGCGCGCCGGTGCCGATGCTGCTCCACAAGACGGGCTACAGCGGGAACGAGTTCTGCGCGGTCTGCCACGAGCAGGAGACCACGACCTACGCCTTCACCCACCACGCCTATGCCTTCGACACGCTCGTGAAGCACGGCGCCGAGCGGGACCCCGAGTGCGTGGGCTGTCACGTGGTGGGGTTCGGCCAGCCCGGCGGATACGCCTTCGACCGGCCGAGCAGCCACCTGGAAGGCGTGGGCTGCGAATCCTGCCATGGCCGCGGCGGCCCGCACCTCTCGCCGGACTTCGTGAAGGGCCAGGCGTACGAATCCCGCTGCGTGACCTGCCACGACACCAAGCACTCGCTCGGCTTCGACTACGCGCTCTTCCGGCCGCGAATCTCCCACGCGGCGCACGCCGACGTCCTGGGCCTCTCTCTCGATCAACGACTCGCGCGGGTCGAGGCGCTCGGAGCGCCGCGCAAGGCCGTCCTGCGGAGCGACGCCGCCTTCGTGGGCTCGGACGCCTGTCAGGGCTGCCATCCGGCGGAGTTCGCAACCTGGGCCGCGGGGGGCCATGCGAAGGCCGGAGCGACCCTGGCCCACGAGGGCGCCGCCGGCAAGTCGGCCTGCCTGAGCTGCCACACGACCGGCTTCGACCGGCCCGGCGGATTCCCGAAGACGGCCACCCTCGCCGATCACGCCGATCTCGGCCGGGTCGGATGCGAATCCTGTCATGGCGCCGGGGGGGACCACGTGGCGCCCGACGCCCGCAAGGTCGGCACCATCCTGTCGCTCGGCGACAAGTGCGACTCCTGTGTGATCCTCCAGATCTGCGGGAACTGCCACGACGCGGCCAACGACCCGGGCTTCGAGTTCGAGGTGGTGGACAAGATCGAGCAGCAGCGCCATGGGACGATCGAGCCCGGCACGGGCAAGAAGAAGCCGGCGTCGGCGGCGAGTACCCCGGGCGACCTGGCGCCCGATCGACGCGGGCCCCAGGGGGCTCGCGCCGGCGCGGTCCCTCGGCGGCCCGCCGCGGCGCGACTGCCCGATGCCGCCGTGCTCGGCGCCCTGGAACGCGCGCTGGCCGCGGAGCCGGCGGGCTAGCTGGACCCGGTCGCGGTGGAGCGCTCGGGCGTCGGGGCCCCGGACGATCACCATCGACCGCGAGGGGCGCCGGACTACCCTGGAACGCACCGGTGCTCCGGCTTGGAGAGGCGGGCAGCCGGTTGGAGCCGTCGATGAACCGGGCCGGGAGGCACCCATGAGCAAGCGGGAGGTGCGGGACGCCCTGGGCGCAGCCCGTGAGCTGGTGAAGGAGTGGTCGGAAGAGGGGCTGGAGAGCTGGGAACACTTCGGCGCCGAGACGAACGTCGAGACGCCGGCAGCGCCACCTCCGGGGCCCGAGGCTGCGCCACCTCCGGGGCCGGAGCGGGCGGCGCCCGCGGACGGACTCGGCTCCGACGCGCCCGGCCTCGCGGAAGTCCGCCAGATCCTCGGCGACTGTACGCGCTGCGCGCTCCACGAGGGGCGGACCCAGATCGTGTTCGGCGACGGCGCTCCCGACGCCGACCTCATGTTCGTCGGCGAGGGGCCCGGCGAGCAGGAGGATCTGCGCGGCATTCCCTTCTGCGGCCGCGCCGGAGAGCTCCTGACGCGCATGATCGAGCAGGGACTCGAGATCCCGCGCAGCTCGGTCTACATCTGCAACATCGTGAAGTGTCGCCCACCCGGAAACCGGACGCCGCTGCCCGACGAGGTGAAGGCCTGTCGTGGATTCCTCGACGGGCAAATCGCCGCGGTGCGGCCCAAGGTGCTCGTGACGCTCGGAAAGCCTGCGGCGAGCACGCTGCTCGGCCGCGACGTGGCCATCACCCGGCTGCGCGGGACGTGGCAGGAATATCGGGGCATCCCGCTCATGCCGACGCTCCACCCGGCCTACCTGCTGCGTCAGTACACGCCGGAGAACCGCCGCAACGTCTGGCAGGATCTGAAGGCGGCACTCGACCGGGCGCGCGGGTAGCCCTGGATCGCGCCCCCAAACCGCCACGCGGGAGCCCCTCGTGTGCGGCCCGCGCCCAGGCCCTCAGCGCGTGGGCCGCTCGGGGACCGCGGCGGACTGGGCGGCGCGGAACTCGGAGAGCTTCTTCGCCAGGTCGGGATCGAAGCGGGCGAGGAAGGCGACGACCAGAAGGGCGGCGTTCCGCGCTCCGCCCGCGCCGATCCCGAGCGTGCCGACCGGGATCCCCGGCGGCATCTGCACGGTGGCGAGCAGCGCGTCCATGCCCTGCAGCGGCGAGCTGTCGATGGGGACGCCGAGCACCGGGATGGTCGTGTTCGCCGCGGTCGCGCCCGCCAGGTGGGCGGCCCAGCCCGCGCCGCAGATGATCGCGGCAACCCCGGCCTCCTCGGCCTCCGCCAGGAAGCGCACCAGCCGGTCGGGCGTGCGATGGGCCGAGATGACCCGCACGTCGGTCTCCACCCCGAACTGCGCCAGGGTCTCCTCGGCCGCCTGCATGACCGGATGGTCGGAATCGCTTCCCATGAGGATGGCGACGCGGTGGGGGCGGCGGCCGGACATGGCTCCTCCTCGCGGGGGCCCAGGGCGGAGCCGGACCCGGAAGGCCTGCAGTGTAGGGGGCTCCTGCCGCCGCCGAAACGACCAGATCGGATATCCTGCCGGCGGCGGCCGGTGGAAGCGCCCGGGCGCAGCGGCCGAGGGGGGAGCCATGCGAGCCGTCGTATCGAAGGGGCCTGGGTCCCTGGCCGTGGAGGAGGTGCCCGAGCCGGCGCCGGGCCCGGGCGAGCTCGTCCTCCGCGTCCAGGGCTGCGGAATCTGTGGCTCCGACCTGCACCTCCACCACAGCGGGCTGCTTCCGGCGGGCGCCATCATGGGCCACGAGTTCTCGGGCGAGCTCGTGGAGTCGGTCTCCGGCTTCCGGGCCGGCGAGCGCTTCTGCGCGATCCCGACTCTCTCGTTCGGCCGCTGCCCGAAGTGTCTCACCGGGCTCTCCGCGTACTGCGCGAATGGGAGCCGTGCCATCGGCCTCGGTCCGGCGCCCGGCGCGCTGGCGGAGTACGTGGCCGTAGCCGCACACAACGCGGTGCGGCTCCCCGACGGCGTCGGGCCGGAGCTCGGGGCCCTGGTCGAGCCGCTCGCCGTCGGGCTGCACGCGGTCGAAGTGGCGAAGATCCGGCCCGACGAGGCCGTCCTCGTTCTGGGCGCCGGGCCCGTCGGCCTGGCCATCACGCTCTGGCTTCGCCACCTGGGCACCCGCGTCGTGATCGTCTCGGAGAAGAGCGAAGGCCGGCGCGAGGTGGCGGCCCGGCTCGGAGCCAGCGAGGTGGTGGAGCCGTCCGGGCTGCTGCCGGCGGCCCAGCGGCTCGCGCCGGAAGGCATCGACGTGGTCTTCGAGGCGACCGGCGTCCCGGGCCTGATCGCCCAGGGCTTGAGCTCGGCGCGCTTCCGGGGCCGGGTCGTGGTGGTGGGCGTGTGCAGCCACCCGGACACGATCTTCCCGCTGGCCGGAATCCTGAAGGAGGCCACGGTCCACTTCGTGCTCGCCTACGAGGCCTCGGACTTCCGGTACACGGTGGCCATGCTGGAGCAGGAGCGGATCGACCCCGCGCCCATGGTGACCGATCGCATCGGCCTCGCCGAGGTGCCGGCCATGTTCGACACGCTGACGGCCCCCACCACCCAGGCCAAGGTGCTGATCGACCCGCGGACGGCCGACGGTTGATCCCGGAGCTGCCCACGCTGCCCGAAGGCGTCGCGCTCTGTGGGATCGTGCTTCACCCCGCGGGCCACACGCGCTCGCCGGCGATGCACCGCGCCGCCTTTGCCGCCTGCGGGATCGACGCGCGCTACGAGGCGTTCGACGTGGCGCCTCGGGATCTCGCTCCCTTCCTGGCTCGCGTCCGAGCAGGCGGCGTCCGGCAGCTCGCCGTCTCGATCCCCCACAAGCGGGCGATCCTCGGCCAGGTGGACCTCGTGGCGGAGGACGCCCGGTCGATCGGCGCCGCCAACACCGTGACCCGGCGCGGAGACCGGCTCGAGGCCGCCAACACGGATTGGATCGGCGCCCTGCGCGCCCTCGAGGAGTGCGGGGAGGCCCAGCTCGACGGCGCGCGCGCTGCCGTGCTGGGCGCCGGTGGGACGGCCCGGGCCGTGGGCTTCGGTCTGGTGCGCCGCGGCGCGCGCGTCACGGTGCTGAACCGCACGGTGTCGCGCGCGCAGGAGGTAGCCGACGCGGTGGGCGCGGAGGCCGCCGGCGGCCTCGACGCCCTGGCCGCGCTCGAGCCGGAGGTCGTGGTCCACACCACCAGTGTCGGACTCGGCAGCGATGCGTCGCCCGTGCCGGCGGCGGCGATCCCGCGCGATGCGCTGGTGATGGATGCGGTCTACGAGCCGGAACGGACTCGCCTGCTGCGCGACGCCGAGGCGCGGGGCGCGCGGACGCTCGGGGGCAAGTGGATGCTGGTCTTCCAGGGGGCCGAGCAGTTCCGGCTGTGGACGGGACGCGACGCACCCGTGGAGGTGATGGCCTGCGCCTTCGACGAGGCGGGCCGGGCCGGGCGAGGCGGCTGAGCCCGAGGCGCCGGGCGCAGAAGGAGGTGGACCCGGAGGAGCTGGCCGTCGCAGCCCGAGTTCTCCGCGAAGCTAGCCGTCGTAGCCCCACTTCTCCTTGTTGGCGCTGATCTGCTCGGGCGTCGGGCGCGGCTTGTCCTCCTTCTCGGGGACCTTCCGCTCGTCCACCTGGTCGACGATGCGGGCGTTCGCCTGGATGTCGATCTGGAAGACGTCCGGCACCTGCTCGTCCTCGAAGATCGCCTACCAGGGGCACTCGGGCTCGCAGACGCCGCAGTTGATGCACTCTTCGGGGTCGATGAAGAGCTGGTTCGGGAAGCTCTCCTTGTCGGACCCGGAGTATTCGTAGATGCAGTCGACGGGGCACACCTCGACGCAGCTCTGGTCCACGCAGTCGATGCAAAGCTTGGTGATCACCCAGGTCATTCGTTCGTATTCCTTCGGTGGGCGCTACTTGAGCTTGGTTTCTTTGTAGACGACGTGCTTTCGCACGACGGGATCGTACTTCTTGAGCTCGATCTTGCCGGGCGTGTTCTGCTTGTTCTTGAGAGTCGTGTAGAAGTGACCGGTGCCGGCCGACGACTCGAGCTTGATCTTCTCGCGTTTGCCCTTCTTCGCCATGGGGATTCCTCGGAGCTACTGGCCCGACTCGGGGACGGGGTCGCCGCTCCGGGCGAAGACGCGCACGCGGCGCCCGTCCCGCTCCTCGATGCGAACGCGGCTGGGTGCGTGGCTGGACGAATCCACGAGCAGGACGTTGGAGAGCGCCAGGTAGCCTTCCTGCTCGATGATGCCGCCGGTCTTGGCGGCGGCTCGGCCGGGCTTCAGGTGGCGCTTCTGCATGCGCACCGACGCGACCCGGACGCGCTGGCGCTGGGCGTCCACGTCGAGCACGCGACCCTGCTTGCCCTTGTCGGCGCCGGTGATGACCTGGACCAGGTCGCCTTTTCGGATGCGGAAAGCCATCGGCTTCACCCCGTCGGGAAGGGCCGATAGGTGTGCGCCAGCCGGGGGTTTTCGTCAACCCCTCCCCGGGGGGAGACGACGCTTCGGGGGCGTCGTCCGATATCATCCGCCGCCTCCGATGCGATGGGGACCGGAAGGAACGGGATGAGACGTTGGACCGTTGCGGGGCTGTTGGTCGCCGCCGCGGCCGTAGGCGCCTGGCAGCTGCGGCCGGAACGCTTCGCCGTGAACGCGCCGCTGAGGCAGATGCTGCTGGGCCGGGGGGTCGCGGCCCCCGACCGCGCCACCGTCGACGCGCGCTTGCGGGCTCCCGCCGGCTTCTCGATCTCCCTGTGGGCATCGGGCCTGCCCAACGCGCGCTTCCTGCGCTTCACCGGCGAAGGCGACCTGCTCCTCAGCACACCGCGCCGGGGACGCGTGACCCTGCTCCTGCCCGATCGGGACGGCGACGGGCGGAGCGATGGCCGGCAGGTCCTGCTCGAGGGCCTCGACCGTCCGCAGGGGCTGGACGTCCACGCAGGCTGGCTCTACGTGGGCGAGTCGGGCGCCGTCGTCCGCGCGCCCTTCGACGCGGCGGCTCGGCGGGTGACGGGACCGACCGAACGCGTGGTCGCCCTCCCGTCGGGTGGCAACCACTGGACCCGTACGGTCCGATTCGGCCCCGACGGACTGCTCTACGTCTCGATCGGATCGAGCTGCAACGCCTGCATCGAGTCGGACCCGCGCCGCGCCGCGCTGCTCCGCTTCCAGCCCGACGGCAGCGGCCAGGAGATCTTCGCCACGGGCCTGCGCAACTCGGAGGGCTTCGATTGGCGCCCGGGTACGGGAGAGCTCTACGCCACCGACAACGGCCGCGACCTGCTGGGGGACGACATTCCGCCCTGCGAGCTGAACCGGATCGTGCGGGGAGGCTTCTACGGCTGGCCCTTCGCTTACGGCGATCGCGTGCCCGACCCCGATCTGGGCGCGGGACACGAACGCGAGATCGACGAGAGCCTGGCGCCTGTCCACGCCTTTCGCGCGCACAACGCCCCCCTCGGGATGACCTTCGTGCGCGGCGACGCGCTGCCCGCCGCCTACCGGGGCGCGGCCATCGTCGCCCTGCACGGCTCCTGGAACCGCACCCGGAAGGACGGATACCGGGTCGTGTCGCTCCACTTCGGGCCCGACGGCATCGAGCGACGCGACCTGGTGACCGGCTTCGAGGAGGGCGGCGACGTGATCGGCCGGCCGGTGGACGTGGCGGAGGGCCCGGACGGCGCGCTCTACGTCTCCGACGACTACGCGGGCGCCATCTACCGCGTGGCCTGGGTCGGCGCGGGTGCGCCGGCCCTCGCCCGGCGCCCGGGCGCTCCGGAGGTCGTCGCGGCCCGACCCGCGCCCCGGCCCAGGGACCCCCTGGCCGGGCTCGATCCCGACCAGCGCCAGCGCCTCGTCGACCGGGGGGAGCGCATCTACCGCAGCCACGCCTGCGCAACCTGCCACGAGGCGGACCACGCCCCACCCGGAACGGTCGTGAAGCCACTGCGCGGGCTGTCGAGCCGACACGATCTCGAGGACCTCGTGGCCTTCCTGGCGGCGCCGACCCCACCCATGCCGGCCGTCGATCTCGATCCGTCCGCGCGGCGAGCCCTGGCCGTCCATCTTCTGGCGCGCCACCCTTGAGCTTGCGGCCCGAAGCTTGAGCTTGCGGCCCGAATCGCTGCGGAGGATCGCGGAGGCTCGTCATGAACTACCAATCCATCCGGCTCGAGTCCGAGGACGGCTTCTCCGTCGTGACCCTCGCCCAGCCGGGGCGCCGGAACCCCCTGGCCGAGGCGACGATCCGGGAGCTGATCGACGCGTTGCGTCGAACCGCCGAGAGCGCGGCGCGCGGCCTGATCCTCGCGGCCGACGGCCCGGTGTTCTCCGCGGGCCACGACTTCGCGGACATGGAGGGCCGCGACCTCGCCGGCATGGAGCGCCTGCTCGGCGTGTGCGCCGAGATGATGCAGACGATCCAGGCGATCCCGCAGCCGGTCGTTGCCCAGGTGGAGGGGCTCGCGACCGCCGGCGGCTGCCAGCTGGTGGCGAGCTGCGACCTGGCCGTGGCGGGCGCATCGGCGCGCTTCGCGGTTCCCGGCGGACGCGGGGGCTGGTTCTGCACCACACCGGGCGTCGCCCTGGCCCGGGCGGTCGGCCGCAAGCACGCCCTCGAGATGCTGCTCACCGGCGATCCCATCGACGCCCCAACGGCGGAGGCCTGGGGTCTGATCAACCGCGTGGTCCCCGACGAGCGGGTCGCGGCCGAAGCTCGCGAGCTGCTGGGACGCGCCACACGCGGCAGCCGGCGCTCGAAGGGGATCGGCAAGCGAGCGTTCTACCAGCAGGTGGATCTCGACCTGCCGCACGCCTACGAGCTCGCCACCGAGGTGATGGCCTCGGCCTCCCAGACCGAGGACGCCCAGGAAGGCATCCGCGCCTTCCTCGAGAAGCGAAAGGCGACTTTCGGCGACGGCTAGCGCCCGGC
>Ga0114931_10012273_pt1 | contig 10046 bp, 5 predicted proteins | sample 2SBtaG_FD_89579 | JGI IMG/M metagenome (GOLD analysis project Ga0114931, IMG submission 89579) | Deep subsurface microbial communities from Kolumbo volcano to uncover new lineages of life (NeLLi) - 2SBTROV14_V59a metaG | ecosystem: Environmental > Aquatic > Marine > Volcanic | place: Kolumbo... | reverse complement strand
GTGAGAGAGAGCGAGGGGGACGAAGTCCCCCTCGCTCACCCCTTTTGTTCCCCCTCCCCCAAATTTGGGGGAGGGGGTCAGGGGGAGGGGGTAAAATCGTTAAAGTGAAATGTCAAATTTTGTCAAATTTTAAGGTGTGTAAGATGAGTGAGTAAAACCTTTTGCGTGAACCTTGAACTTTGAACCCAAAACAGGAGAATTTTATGAGCAATTATGACGTGGTAGTTATTGGTAGCGGGCCCGGCGGGTATGTCTCCGCCATTCGTGCCAGCCAACTGGGAATGAAAGTGGCGCTGGTGGAAAAAGAAAATTTGGGGGGAGTGTGCCTTAATTGGGGGTGCATTCCCACCAAAGCGCTGCTCAAAAATGCGGATGTCATCCATACCCTCTCGGAAGGGAAGGCATACGGGTTTTCGTTTGAAAATCTGTCGGTAGATTACGGCGCAGCGCACAAACGAAGCCGGCAGGTTGCCAACCGGCAATCCAAAGGGGTGGCATTCCTGATGCGCAAAAATAAAATCACGGTGGTAGAGGGCACGGCAAAATTGAAAAGCGCCACCCAAATCGAAATTCAACCCTCCGGCGAAACGCTGACCGCGAAAAATATCATCATTGCCACCGGTGCAAAACCGCGTATGATCCCCGGTGTTACCGCCGACGGCGAGAAAATCGTCACCTACCGCCATGCACTCGATTTAAAAGAGGCTCCCCAATCGGCGGTGATTGTCGGCGCGGGTCCCATCGGCATGGAGTTTGCCACCGTGTGGAATCGGTATGGGGCAGATGTGACGGTGGTAGAGATGCTGCCGCGTGTGCTGCCGCTGGAAGATGAAGATATCAGCAAAGAAGCGACACGCCATTTCAAAAAAGCGGGAATCGCCCTGAAAACCGGCGCAATGGTAAAAACCATCGCCGCCACCCCCGACGGGGTGAAAGTAACCATTGCAACGGGCGACACGGAGGAAGTTGTCTCGGTGGAAAAGGTGCTGGTTGCCATTGGCTTTGCGCCCAACAGCGAAAATTTGGGGCTGGAAGAAGTGGGTGTCGCCCTGACCAAACATGGGCACATCGAAGTGGATGACCAAATGCGAACCAGCGTGCCTAATATTTTTGCCATCGGCGATGTGACCGGCAAGTTGGGGTTGGCGCATGTGGCATCGGCGCAGGGCATCATTGCGGCAGAAGTGCTTGCCGGCAAAGAGACGCACACACTAAATTACACCAATATTCCGCGTTGCGTCTATTCATACCCGGAAGTGGCATCGGTGGGGCTAACCGAGGCACAGGCAAAAGAACAGGGTTTCGATGTGATTACTGCGCAATTCCCCTTCTTGCCCAACGGCAAAGCGTTGGCGATGAATGAGAATATCGGGTTTGTAAAAATTGTGGCGAACAAAGAATATAAAGAGATTCTCGGGGTACACATCATCGGTGCGCACGTTACCGAGTTGATTGCCGGGCCGGCGGGGATGCTCACGGTAGAAGCCACGGCAGAAGACCTGTCGCAGACGGTGCATCCGCACCCCACCATGAGCGAAGCCATTATGGAAGCGGCTCACGTGCTGGTGGGTATGCCGATTCATATTTGATGATGCGTGAAATGTGATGCGTGCAGGCGTGAGGGGGGCGCATGCCTTCACGCTTCGCGCATCACATGGGCATCCAGAAAATACCCCAGCACCAGCACACTCCCTAAAAAACCGAGATAATTCGGTTGCATGAACCGCGAGAAATAGAAGAAAACAAACAAAAAGATGGCGTATCCCCATAACATTGTGCCGAGTGTGTTGGCTTTCAACTGTCGGCGGAAAAGCCAAATCAGCAGCGGCACGCCGATGATTGCTTGCGGCACGATGAACGGGAAATATTGAAACCGGTCTGCTACCCAGCCGAACGCCAACACGAGATTGCTGGCGCCCCACCCCCAAATTTGATACCCCGTTTCGCCCTGTCCCGCCGACCAACGCCACACGTCATCGTACATGGCAAACGGATTCCACACGAAATACGGCAGTAAAAATGCCAATGCCACCGTCGGCAGTGCCCACGCACGGCGCAGAACAATTTTCGCCAGCGACATCCAGCGGGAAATGGGCGGTATCAGCCGTGTGCCCCAAACATCTTTCAGTAAAAATAGCAGCCAAAACGGAACCAGAAACCACGCGGTCGGTTTGGCGGCGCATGCCAGCCCCAACGCCGCCGATGCCCACAGCGGTTGCGGCCGGTGTTTTGCCAGCAGCCACACCGCCAACACCATCCAAAAAAGTACAAACGGGTCGCTCACGCCGAAAATCACATCTTCTGCCATAATCGGGTTCAGCCCGATGAGCATCACCGCCAGTAATTTTTCCCGCTTGCCACGCACCATCAGCGGCACCAGTGCCAGCATCAGCGCAAAGAGTGGCAAATAGACCATCCGTTCATCAAACCAGCCGATGGTACTGTGTGCCAGCGAGAAAAACGGCGCGGAAAAAACAAACATGAGCGGCAGGTAGGGGTAGTGATACAACGCCGTGCGATACTCGTTGATGCCCCACTGCGCCATCGGTGTATCCACATAATCTTCTACATACGGATTTTTCCCGCCGAGAAAATATTCAATGGTTGTTTCGGTTTGGATGACGCTGCCATCGTGACTGTAACTCCACGGTACGCTTTGGTGGCGCAGGCTGATGAGCAAACCGGTTTTTCCCACCACCAACAGAGCGATGATGGCATACAGGGTTATCAGTTTGACCGGAAATGCCCAACCCGACGTTCCCCGCCACATACTGACCAGCAGATACACTCCCAGCAGCCCAAACGCCGATACCCACAGCAGCATGGTGATGGGGTCGGTTTGGGGATGGTCGAGCCGCCGGAAAAACGATTGCCACTGCCAACCGGCGATGAGCCGCTGTACATCGGCGATACGGTCGGGCAGAACGTTATCTGCCAGCGAGTCAATTTCAATTTTGGCGATGACCAGAAAGAACAACAGTAGGCTGTCCAGCGATTTTTTTGGCATACGCACCTCTGTCCGACATTATAACCGCAGTGGGGCAAATTGGGCAATGGCGGTATAAAAAAACTGCCCCCGGCAGACTTTCGCCGGAGGCAGTGGTGAAGAAAGTGGTGAAAAGGCTAGAATGCAGAGTCGTGAGTCAGTGAAACATTGAGATCAATTAGCACCCACTTGCCAATGAATGCGCCAGTGCCTTCGGCATTTTTGCGCAACCACAGTGTACCGTTGGGGGCATACACGTTCGCGTGAACGACCGAATTCAAGCCGAAGGTTGCGGCTCGGGGGTTCGAACGCGGGTTGGTGGCGTTGCCGTTTTCGCCCAGCACGAAAATGGTGACATCGTGCGCAGCGAGACCGTCGGCGGGCATGATGGTGGTGTTTTTGCTAGTGAGCAACCGTCCGGCAATGCGAATTTCGGTGGGGGCGGCAAAAGTTATCGTCACGTTGTGGTCAAGCCGCCATTCCGAGAAGTTGTACACGCCGCCGGTAAAGGTTACCGAGCCGCCATGCCGCACGTGGAGTGCCGCATAATCACCGGCATCAAGCGAAATGGCATCATTTTTGTCAACCATCACGTCGTCTGTGCCGGGGGTGGCGGCGGGTGCAACGGGCATACTGTTGACCAGCGGCATGCGCACCGGGGTGAATTCGTTACCCTGAATGGCGCTGCGGCTGTCTAGCAAGTTGTAATAGGCATCGAAGATGGTGCTGTTTTTGTCAATGAAAATACGATTGCCCATCACGCTGCTTTCAGGCGAAAGGGAGACATTTCTGCCGATGAACACTTCGTATATGTGTTTCATCAGCGGATTGTCGCTGACATCATTGTTCCCCACCAAACCGGAATTGATTGTGCTGCCGTTGCGCAGCCAGATACCATCGGTTGCCAGTGCGACAAATTCGCCGGGCTGTGCCACCGAGGTGTCCAGATTCAAGCCAACCAGCACAGGGTCGTGGTCAGAGGCGCGGTACGGTTTGGGGCTGTACAGGCTGACAATCTGCCCCGCAGATTTGTATTCTTCGTTGTAATCCAGCGCGCGCGGTTCATCGGAATTGATGTGCCAGTGGGTTACGCCAGACACTTGGTCGGTCAAACTGCCGCTGGAAAGTGCATAATCCAGTGTGCCGAACTGCCCTGCGAACACGTAAGAATAGTCTTCTGTCCCCAGCAGTGCTTCCGACAGATTGGTCATCCCACCGTTTTTAAAGGCGGTGATGGGGTCTTCCATGGCGTAGCTGTTCATATCGCCGATGAGCAAGAAGTCGGGGTCGCCACTGCCGGTGGGGTCACCGGCAAGCCAGTTGACTAGCGCGTTGGCGGCGGCGGTGCGGGTGAGGTTGCAGTTGCCCTGTCCGTCGCCGGTGTTCGGGTCGCCCAAATCATCGCAGGGGGAACCTTTTGATTTCAGGTGGTTCACCACCACGGTGAATTTTTCGGGGGTTCCGTTTTGCAGGAAGGTTTGCGCCAGCGAGGGGCGGTTTTTGGTGTCGATGAAGGTCGGGTCAACCGAAGAATCGAGGATGGCTGCCGCGCCCATCGGGGTGACGGATGCCGGTTTGAAAATCAGCCCCACGGCGATTTCATCGGTGCCGATTTGCGGCACGCCGGGGTCGATGTAGGCGTAAGTGCCTGCGCCGGCAACGGCATTCAGCCCGTTCACAAGGTCAGCGATGGCGCTGGTGGGGGCGAATCCGTCGTTTTCAATTTCCATCAAACCGACCACATCGGCATCCAGCGCCAAAATGGCATTGATGATTTTATCGCGCTGGCGGGTGAATTCTTCGGGGGTATCTGCTCCGCGCGGGGTGGGGAAGCCGCCGCCGAGCCCATCACCATTGAAATAGTTCAGCACGTTGAAGCTGGCAACTTTTAGCGTGCCGCCCACATTTTCTGGTGCGGGGGTGCGGGGGTTGTCGGCGTTAAAGTTGACTGTTCCCACCGGTTGCAGGCGGTATGCCCCAAAACGATAGTCCATCACGCCGGTGAAGTTGTCGATGGTGTAGCCGGTGCGCAGGGTGTTATCGGCGCTCAAACCGGGGGTGGGGTAGCGAATGGGGTCTCGGTTTTGGGCGGTGTTGGCGTCATCCAAAATGATGCGGCTGCGGTCGTTCAAATCTTGCAGCAGGTTAGCATCCGTTCCGGGAGAAACCACTTGGGTCGGGTTAAAGAGTCGGCTGGTCGCCAAATCGACCTGCCCGTACCGGCCCAGATTGTAGTGTTCGGTGACGGTGAGTTGTTGCGGGAAGTTGACCAGCATGCTTTCGAAGGCTTCAAAGTCGTCAATTGCGCCGATAGGCAGGCTCACGGTGGCAGGGGTAACACTTGCGCCACTGCTGCAAACTTCCACGGCACTCACGCCGCCGAGTTCGGTCAGTTCATAATATTCGCTGATGTTACTGGTAACACGTACCACGTCGCCGGCATTTACATCCACGCCAAAGCCGTTATCAAAGACGAAAATCCCTTCGGATGTTGCGGGGTCTGCGTCGGCGTCAGCATCTTCTTCCTGCACGTAAAAGCCGCGCAGTTCGGTGGCGGTGTCTTGGTAGTCGCCCACAACCACACCTTCGATGGTGATGCCGGTGGCGCCATCCATCGGGCTGACCAAGCCGTTACCCTGAATGTCATGGATGAAGGTTGCCGGTGCGCCGCAAACTGAGCCGCCGCCACCTCCGCCACCGCCGCAGTTATTCGCTTCGCCGGGGGTGGGCAGGGCTTGGGTATAAGTTTCGGTGTTGCGTGCGCCGCCTTCACCGTTGGGGCAGCGTTGGTTTGAATGTGCAGTGCCGTCGCCGCCGCCGCGTTCGTTGACTTGCGGTTGCCCGGCGTTCAACAGCACGAGCAATCCGGCATCGTCGCCGTCATCGGTATCGTACACAATGGCATCGAGGAGATTATCGGTGGTGACGGGGGTATCGTTGGGGAAGTCTGCCGCATCGCCGATATAGAGTGCTGCCGCATCTGCCCCGTTTTGGATGAGGTTGGTGTCGGGCGAGACGTCCATGTTGGAGTTGGGGACGTTGGCAGCATTGCCGCAAATGACGAAATAGCCGTCGGCGGTGGTGGTTTGCCCGTCAAGGTCGAAGGCATCATACGAGGCATCATCGGAGCCGTTGAACAGCACCAGCACCAGCCCGCTCAGGTCGGTATTGCCCACGCCACCATCATAAAGTTCGATGAATTCGGCGCTGTCAGTGCTGGCTTGGTCGGCATCAAGTTCGTTGATGATGACAAAATCGGACACACCACTGCCGCCGCCGGAACCGAATGTGCCAATGGGGAACGGTGTTGCGGCGGTAGCGTTGCTGGTTTCGTTGTCGAGGGCATTGGGACCGCTGAAGAACCAGTTGTCCAGCACGAATGTACTGCCGTCGGGGCCGGTGCTGTCCACGCGGTATGCCCATCCGTCTTTATATTCCCATGGTTCGCCGGTGCCGTCCACGTTTATATCACCGAAAACATCAACCACCGCGCCGGATTTGAACAGTTCGATGGCATCGTCGCCATTGATGCTGGGAGCGCTGCCGTTGGTGTAGGTCGGGTCGAAGCCGAAGAATGTGTTGAAGCCGGTGGTTTCGGTTGCCACATAAATGAATGTGCCCGCGGAGACGCTATCGGCGGGAAAGGTAAATTCTTGCCCGTCGCTGCCGCCGCCATTGTTTGCCGAACCAAAGCCGTACACACTCAAATCGGCAATGTCATTCAGCGCGTAAAATTCTACCGCTTTGGGAATGCCACCGGTGAGCGGACCGTCAATCACGCCGGTGATAATCAAATCGGTTGTGGGCGCTTGCGCGCTGCTGATGCCCGGCATCAGGGCGAATATTAGCAGCACAAGCACAAGTGGAATTAAAAATTTTCTTTTGTTCCTCACTGTTTCCTCCTATCAGAAAGTTAAATGGTTGAAATTGACCCGGTATGTGCGAGCGTTTTTTTCGAGATATCACCCCCCTTCAAATTATTCGCCCCACACTTGCAGGGCATGGTGATCGATGGTTGGTGGGTCGGTATCATCCAAACACACCAAAAATTCCACGGATGAACCTGAAATATCCGATTTTTCATAATAATCATCATTGAAGCTGATGACAGTGCCATCAGTAGCATATCCGGTAGCGATGATTTCCAGATAATCGCTGATGGATGTGTCCAGCGTGACCACCCCTTCGAGACAGTAATACTCAAACTCGCGGGTTTGGCTGGTAATGTTCACCGAAAACTCGGTGCGCACGTTACCCGATGCAGGTTCGGCATTGGCAGTCAAAGAAAAGTCTGCCGCTGTTTGAATGTTGTCTATCGTCAATTCAAATGGCAGTCGCCCGTTGGGCGGAATATTGTCGGTGAGCCAGTAATCAGAAATATTGTCATCTCCCGCAATTTTTGTGCCGGATTCATCGAAAAACTCGCCGCCAATGGTGTTGAGCGTTTGAGTACTGCCCGTGAAATTCACCAATTCTCCGGTGACGGTCAGCTCGCCGATATCGTTTTTAAATTGCCGCAAATTTTCAAATTGCCACCCGGTGTCGGCCGGGGTGGGAGTGGCTGTGGGCGCGAGTGTTGCCTCTGGCGTGGCTGTTGCGGTCGGCATCGGCGCGGTTGGCGCGACGGCAGTGTCGGTGGCGGTCGGCTCTGTGGTTGGCGGCGGAACGGTTGGCGCAAAAGTGGCTGTTGGTGGAGACGATGCAGCGGTTGGTGGGGTGGTTGTGGGGGCCGATGCAGCGGCGGGGGTTTCGGTGGTAATTTGCGCTACCGGAGCCGGTAGTGTTGGTTCATTTTGAGTATTTCTGGGTACGGGAGGCGGTAAATTCGGGGCGGTTGCGGTAAAGGTGGGGCGCGGTGTGTTCGATGCTGTCACTGCAATCGGTTTGGGTGGCAGCAGGGTTTTCTGCACGGCGACGGGCGGCCTCGCGGTCGGGGCAGGTGGCGGGAAAATTTGGCATGCGCTCATAGAAAATAAAACCCCGCCGAGTGCGAGTAGGGGCAATAGTGTTTCCATAAAACGTATTGTTGACAAAAAGGAACCTTTCATTGTGTTTTCGGTATTTTATTGCTCAACAGAGATTTTTCGCCACGAATATAATAAAATTGTAACACGGAGCGGGGTTATATCAAAAGCAGGTGTGGCAAAAAAGGGCTGTTTTTCGTAAGAATCCGGTTTGTTTTTCGATAGAAAATAGTTAGAAAATAAAAAACACCCCGCCGCCGAGATATTCGGAGCGGGGTGTGCCGGGGAAAATTTATTGACTGCGTAACAATCGCAGCCCGTTGAGCACCACCAGCAGCGTGCTGCCTTCGTGCCCCACCACCCCGATGGGGAGCGGAACAATGCCCAGCACGGCGCTGGCAATTAGGGTCACTATCACCAGTCCGGCAAAGGTTAAATTCTGTTTGATGATGCGCCGCGACCGGCGGCTGAGGTTGATGGCATACGGTAGCTTGCTCAAATCATCCGCCATCAGCACCACATCTGCGGTTTCCAGCGCGACATCCGTGCCCGCTGCACCCATGGCAATGCCGACCGTCGCGGCTGCCAGCGCGGGCGCGTCGTTTACACCGTCGCCAACCATTGCCACTGCGCCGTATTTCGCTTCCAATTCTTTCAAAATGCGAACTTTGTCCTGTGGCAATAGCTCGGCAAAATACTCATCCACCCCCGCTTCGGCGGCGATGGTAGCTGCGGCGCGTTCGTTATCGCCGGTGAGCATAACCACCCGCGATACACCGGCACGTTTCAGCGCGGCGACGGCTTCTTTTGCCACCGGGCGCACGCTATCGGCAATGGCAATCAACCCCGATAGCTTCCCGTTGCGGCTCATCAGTACCACCGTTTTTCCGGTGCGTTCAAATTCATCAATGATGGGGCGCAATCGCTGCTCATCGCCATTCAGGGTGAAAATACCCGGTTTGCCGACCAGAATTTCTTCCCCGTTGACAAATGCCTGCGCCCCGCGTCCCATCATCGCTTGGAAATCTTCTGCATCCGGGATGGAAAGTTCGCGGCGGGTTGCCGCCCGCACGATGGCTTTTGCCAAATGATGCTCGCTGCGGCGTTCGGTGGCTGCGGCAAGCGCCAGCAGTTCATCTTCCGGCGTGCCATTCAGCGGAATAACATCGGTCACACCGGGGTCACCGCTGGTCAGCGTGCCGGTTTTATCGAAGGCGACGACCTTCACCAATCCGGTATTTTCCAGATGTGCACCGCCTTTAAACAGAATGCCGTTTTTGGCAGCGTTGGCAATTGCGCTGAGTACCGATGCAGGTGTGGAAATGACCAGCGCGCACGGCGACGCCACGACCAGCAGTACCATCCCGCGGTAAAATGCGGTGGAAAAATCCCAGCCCATAAACAGGTATGGGATGAAAATGGTTGCCAGCGTGCCCAAAATCACGGCGATGGTGTACCGGCTGCCGAACCAATCGATGGCGCGCTGAGTGGGACTGCGCTGGCTCTGCGCTTCTGAAACCATCTGCACAATTTTTGCCAGCGTGCTTTCTTGCGCCGGTTTGGTCACGCGCACTTCCAGCGCGCCCTGCCCGTTGATGGTTCCGGCAAAAACGGGGTCGCCCGGTTTTTTCCCCACCGGAATGCTCTCGCCGGTGATGGGGCTTTGGTCAATTTCCGACCGCCCACTGATGATTTCACCGTCGGCGGCGATGCGCTCACCCGGTTTGATGAGGATGGTATCGCCGATTTGCAATTCTTCCACCGGTACGAGCATTTCGCGGCCATCACGTTTCACCAGCGCCTCATCGGGACTGAGTTCCATCAAACTTTCAATGGCGGCGTGTGTGCGGTCCATCGCGTAACTTTCCAGTGTGCCACTGAGCGAAAAGAGGAACAGCAGAATTGCGCCCTCTTCCCACGCCCCGATTGTTGCCGCACCGATAGCGGCGGCGAGCATCAGAAAATTCACATCGAATTGCAATTCTTTTAGCGATTCAATGCCTTCTTTCAACCCGCTGTATCCGCCGGCTATATACGACAGCACAAAGAATGCCACCGCCAGCGTGTGCGGTGCGCCGACTGCCCCGGCAATGATG
>Ga0114931_10012272_pt1 | contig 10046 bp, 6 predicted proteins | sample 2SBtaG_FD_89579 | JGI IMG/M metagenome (GOLD analysis project Ga0114931, IMG submission 89579) | Deep subsurface microbial communities from Kolumbo volcano to uncover new lineages of life (NeLLi) - 2SBTROV14_V59a metaG | ecosystem: Environmental > Aquatic > Marine > Volcanic | place: Kolumbo... | reverse complement strand
TGAAACCGTTCGATCTGTCTCGGGTCGAGTACCGCCGCGAACGGGAGCACCTTCAAAGCGACCCGCCGGGGCAACGAGATTTGCTCCGCCGCGTAGACGATGCCCATGCCGCCGCGGCCAATCTCGTGCAGGATGCGAAAGTCGCCGAGGGTCGCCTCCGGCTGCACCGGATCTGCAGCAATCGGCGCCGACCCGGCCGCACGGAGCTGCGGGACGGCCCGATGGACCTGTTCAAGCCCTTCGAGGCACTTGGTCAGATCGGCGGCAAGGGCCGGGTAGCGGGCGATGAACTCGACCCGGTCGGGCAGCTGGCCTCCTTCCTGCTGGGCCTCCTCCAACTCGGCCAGCCACACCTCCACCGCCTGGGCCAGGGGGTCGCCTTCGGCGGATAGGGCCTCGGAAGCAACCGTACCATGGGCCTCTTCGCTTTTCATAGGAGAACGACTCACCGACGATCTCCTCGATCGGCATCTTCGAAAATCTTGGCCATCGGCAAGGAAAATCCTGGTAGTTGGTCGCCCCCGTCAAGGTTTTTTGAGTTGCCGACTATGGTGAACTCCTCAGGAGAGGTGAAGATGGCCATCTCGCGTTTCCTTGGGTCCAATTCCCAGACGCAGCCGACACCCCATGCGAAGTAATCGTGACGCTTGTTTTGCATTTCGCGGAGGGTATTCCCCTTGCTGAGAACCTCCACGGCCAAGTCAGGATGTAAATTGGCAATCGGATGTTTACCAATCTCTCGCATCGGATCCTGCGACCAGGAAATGAATGAAATATCTGGCAAGTAAACGCGATCCGCCGAATAGCGAAGTAAACAGTCGGGACCGAGAATGATTCCCAGATCGTTCTCACGAACGAATCGGCGCAAATATTCGATCAACGCCGCCGTCAGCAACGATTCCAACGCGCCCATCACCTTCTCCATTAAGGTCCCATCGAACAATTCACAGAGACGCTTCTCATCTTCACAAACGCGGATCAAATCCGTTTCGGTTGCCGTGCCAGGAGGAGTCCTGAGGCGAATTCTATCTCCCGGGACATCACCAACATGCGTGACCAGTTCGGCCACATTCAAGGGAGTAAAGGCTACAGAATCAGTGTTGGACATAATTTGAAAGCTCCAGTGACCTCGTGATGATCTATTTTCACATGGAGGTTCGAGAATAGCAAGACTGGCGGGCAGGTCGAGCCCATTACATTCCATGTGGGAATAACCAAGAATTCCCAGACTGCCCAAAAAAGTTGTGTGCCTGAAGGTGTTCGTCTGAAGGCGTTCTGAAGGTGTTTTGTCTTGGATTTTGTTTTGAGAATTGTTTAGTTAGCGTTCTCTTTGTACAGAGTGAATTGTTTGCAAACACAAAAAACTGAGAGCAAAAAGCATGCAAGAAGATGGCTCAGGGATAGCGACGACATTGGAGACAAAGACCCCTGATGAGCCGTCGGTAAAGTTAGCCTTGAATGCTAATTGTCCATCGTCATTAAACCCGCTAGGACGTCCATCTTCGTTGCCAGTCCCAGCAATAAAATGCAACTCGCTAATAGTACGAAAGTCGCCCGGTAATACCTCGAGCAAGTCGCCTTCGCGAGCAATTTTCCGTAGCGAGCCGTTGGTATCTTCTGCCCAAATACCCCTCCAATTAACGATATCAATGTCGCTCCCAGTTAAATACCCCAAGAATGCAGTTTGCCCAGAAGAATTCATTACGTAATCATCAAAATCTCGAAAATTTACTCCACTTGGTGTCTCGGGAGCTGGATCCCCTTCACGGGCAACTAATCCTAACGAGCCAAATCCCTCCGACCAGATTCATTTATCATTCGTACTATCAATACCAGGGCCGGAAAGACTACCCTTAAACACAGTCGCCCCTGCTGAGTTCAATAGAGCAACCCGTTTACGACTTTCTCCAAAAAAACTGAAGACGACGTCAGCTGGCGTGTCTGGAGCGTGTTCTCCAGTCCGAGCGACCAGTTCTACCGAACTAGAATCTCCCGACCAGATCCCAATATCATTCGAGCCATCAATGCCGAGCCCTGTTAAAAGTCCCATGAACGCTGTCTGGCCGGCAGCGTTCAACGCTGGCCTGTGATAGCCAAAAACAAAATTGCCGTAGCTAACTCCACTCGGGGTTCCAGACGCCTGAGCACCTTCCTGAGCGATCAACTCAAGTGAATCTGGCCCTCCTAACCAAAGCGCCGTATCATTCGTACTATCAATATTGCTTCCTGATAGAATTGAAAAAAATGCTGTTTGACCAGAGGAGTTGAAGGCAAGATCGCTAAATCCAAATGGACCGAAGTTCACACCACTGGACGTGCTGGGGGCATGCTCACCATTGCGGGCGACTAATCCCAGAGGGCCGAAACCTTCTGACCAGATCCCCAAATTGTTAGTGTTATCGACTCCAGTCCCTGAAATAGTTGCAACGAATGCCGTTTGGCCAAGATCGTTTTGTAGGACAGATGAGTCGCCGAAATTGTTGTCGAAAGATATGAACATTGCATTACTCACTCCGGGGGCATCGCCTTCGGTGTGAGCAACCAATTCGAGTGACCCTACTTGTCCAGACCAGATTCCACTTAATTGATTTGATCCATTACCTGACAGGGCACCGAACGCGACTTCCCCGGTAGCATTGATGGTTGGACTACGAGAAGAAAAAGAATAGTAGTCGTCTTCGCTTGGCCACCCAGGTGCAGGACTCCCAACCCGAGCTACCAAACCTAAACTGCCAGACCCTTCGGACCAAATGCCTCGCTCATTTCCTCGCTCGACGCCACCCAATGAGAATCTTAAGTGCGCATTGAACGCTGTTTGCCCTGAAGAATTCATCGCAGGCACTTCAAACCAACCGTAAACCGCATCAGCCGGCGTACCAGGGGCATGGTCGCCAGATAAGGCGACCGTACGCAGCTGATCCAAGGACGGTTCAGGGATTGTCATTACCACATCGCTGGACAATACTCCCTGGCTGCCATGGTGGTGTTGCCAGCATAAAAAATCGGCCCCATCGGAGTCGGTATCTTCGTCGCCATCGTCCCAATCTCCGATGCCGAACGCGGATTGCCAGGATAAGAGATCGTCACCATCCACGTCATTGTCGGAATCGAAATCACAAGGAAGTCCAGTAACGGCATCGGTTGGATCACTCCATGCGATGCAGATCGATATTGCGACAAGAAAAACGCGGAATAATGATTTGTTCATCGTGCATGCCTTTTGGTTCGATTCAACAATTTTATGTTACATCAACAATAATCAATCTGAAAACTCGGACATAAACTCAGGAAAAATCAATCTGCCCTCTAAGAAAATCGCTCGTTGGTTGTCGTTTTCCTAGCATAAGGCCAGCACATGCCCACAAGGCCAACAGGAGCTGAGTCGGTTCGGGCACTTGAATCAAGGTGACGGTTAAGTGTGCGTCAGTATTGAAGTGGTCCGCTCCTGATACAAACGTGCTGTTCAAATCAAAAATAAAAGGTGAGCCATCCGCCAACAGTCCGCTGAGCGTGACGTCGCGGTCATCAATCGTCAGGGGCACGTTGAATACCAGCGTGGAAGTAATGTCGACACCATCGAGTTGAAATTTCGTACCTAGCAGATTGACATGGCTACCGCTGTAGGCATTGAAGCGGTTGAACGAGCCACCAGATAGGTTCACCAGAGAGCCACCTAAATCATCACTGTCCCAGGACAAATGGGCAGTAATTTCGACAAACGAACCACCAGAAATATTTACGATACTACCTCTTTGTGCCGTGAAACTTTCATTGAACGTTCCGCCCGAGATTTTCACCTCGCTGTCTATGTAGGCTCTGAAACGACCGCTGAACGTACCGCCCGATATGTTCACCTCACTACCACTTTCAGTCGGAAACGGACTGCCGAACGATCCACTGCTGAACGACCCGCCGGAGATGTTCGCCTCGCCGTTGCGGAAAACTCTCAAGGCACCGACGGAGCCGCCCGAGATGTTCACTTTGCTCCCGTCGAGGACGTCGAAGTTGTCTCCTATCGAACCACCCGTCATGGTGACTACGCTGCCGTTGTTGGCACTGAAACGGGTGCCGATTGAGCCGCCTGAGATGAAGATTGTGCTGCCATCGAAGGCGTCAAAACCGGCATCTATCGACCCGCTAGCGATGTTCACGTCCGCGGCGACTGCTTCAAAGTTCGTGCCCATGCTGCCTCCTGCTTCCACGATGACCTTACTGCCAAAGCCGGCACTGAAGTTTTCCGGTACGATGCCACCGTTGTCGACCATCAATGTTTGTCCCTGGCGGATCCCACGAGGCAATGGATCGGTCGATGCAGTGATCCGTACTGGCCCGACAGGAGGCAAAACAGTCGCTTTCAGAATCAGCTCGCCAGAAAATTGATCACTCGAGCCGCCGAAAGTGTCGCAGTCACAATCGGCCCGAGAAAAAGCGAATGGCGTTCCGTCGGAAAATGTGCCGGTCAAGTAATCGATTGGCTCATCCAAAGTGATTATGTTTCCTGAGGTCTCCAATCCGCTTACTAGTACGCCGTTCAATCGAAAATCACCTCCTGAGATCTTCACCGTGCCGCCATTGAAGGACTTGAAACTGTCGCCCACGGAACCGCCTGAGATAGTTACCAAGCTGCCATTGTAGGCACGAAAATTATCACCGACCGCACCACGGGTGATATTCACCGTGCTGCCACTGCTGGCCTCGAAACTGTCACCCACGGAGCCACCCGAGACATTTACTGTACTGCCCTCGTTCGCATCGAAATCATCACCCACCATACCACCAGAGATGTTTACCGTGCTGCCAGCGTCCGCATCGAATCGGTCACCCACTGCACCACCGGTGATGGTTACCATACTCCCGTCTTTTGCATCCGCATTGTCGCCAACTGTGCCACCGAGGATATTTACCGCGCCGGAAGTAGCGAATTTTTCTATTGCCGACCCACCGGAGATACTCACCGTGCTGCCACTCCTAGAAGAGAAATAACCTACCGAGCCACCAGTTATGTCTATCGAGCTGCCACTAAAGGCAACAAAGCCATCCACGGAGCCACCGGAGATGGCGACCAGGCTTCCTCTCTTGGCATCGAACGATAGAACGGAGCCGGCGACAACATGAACTTCGCTGCCTTCATGGGCTTCTAAGTTTCCGCCAATGGTGCCTCCAGAGATGTTCAATATGCTTCCGTCGAATGCATCCAGTCGCTCGCCAACAATCCCACCAGAGATGTTGATCATCGCTCCAACTGCTTCTAGATTATCTCCCACGGTGCCCCCCGCTCCCACGTTGACGATACTTCCTCGGCTGGCGACGAAGTCATCCGCGACCACACCGCCATCATCGACTTGCAACGTTTGTCCTTGACGGATTCCTAACGGAACCTCATCCATCGAGGACGTGATGGTTATTGGTTCCACGGGTGGCAAGTTGGAAGCGATCAGTGTAAGTACTCCATTGGTGAAATGATCCCCGTTATCATCTTGGCCGTAGAAGATGAAGGGAGTGCCGTCAATCAATGTTCCCGTAAAGAGTGAATCCGACGGCACGTCCATGGAAATTTGACTTCCTTCGCTTTCCAGACCGCTGACCAGTACACCATCCAGGCGAAACTCCCCCCCGAAAATTTCAATCTGACTCCCTCGATTGGCTCTGAAACTATCACCCATGGTGCCGCCAGCGAGCATCACCATGCTGCCGCTGTTGGTAGCAAAGTTATCCCCCATCAAACCACCCGTGATGGTCACCACAGAACCTTCGAATGCGTCGAATCCATCACCGATCGTCCCTCCAGAAATGTTGACGATGGTGCCGACAGCTTCGAAGTTGCTGCCAACGTGACCACCTGCTTCGATGTTTACCGTACTGCTATGGAGGGAGTTGAAATTGTCCGGAATCAATCCACCTTCATCGACTCGCAATGTTTGTCCTTCACGGAGCCCAAGCGGTATCGGATCGGTTGAAGCGGTGATCCGTACCGAACCCACAGGAGGTAAAGCGGTTGCTTCCAATGTCAATGACTGAAAGTAGAAGGAATCACCATCCTGGCCCGAAAAGGCGAAGGTCCTGCCGTCCGAGAATGTGCCGCTTAAAACAAAGTCACCCAATAGAAAGGGCGAGACGGTGTTGCCTGTGCTCTCAAGTCCATTGATCAATACTCCATCTTTACGAAACTCGCCACCGGTGAGGGTTACTCGACTGTCTCTTCGTGCGCCGAACTCGTCGCCGATGGATCCACCGGAAATCATCACCTCACTACCCGTGCGCGCCTCAAAACCATGACCGACTCTGCCGCCGGATATATTGATGATACTATCGCTGTAGGCGTCAAGTCCACTTCCGACCGTGCCGCCAGAGATATTGATGACACTGCCATGGTGGGCGTCAATAAAATTGCTGGCCAAACCGCCAACAATGTTGACCTCGACATTCGTGCTCGTTCCATTGGGATCTCCCACATGGAAGATGTTCCCTGACGTGACTCCATCGAAGAAGTCCCCGAGCACTCCCCCATCGAACAGATTGAGCTGAGTATCGGAACCAATGGAATCGGGCGCCTCGTCGGGAGGCACATTGATGATCGTAGAGAATGGGCTGACCTCTGGTAGGCTCGCCACGCGAAAACCGAGCGTGTGGGATTCGAAAAACGGGTCGCCAACAAATGCGAAAGCCTTCGTGAGACCAAGGGCTGTCGTCTCCCAACCGCCACCTCGGTAAAGACGGCTCGACGAAGGGGGATCGGAGGGAATAATGAACTCACTCTCAACCCATTCCGAAACGTTGCCCCCTTGTCCCACGGTCCCGGATGGGCTCGCACCACCGGCCAACGAAATTTCCGCCGGATCGGCCAGATTGCCCGGCTCGCCGATATCGACAAACTCGATGTCAAACACATTGGGCCCACTGCCGAAGCTGTCGGCGCGAACGGATGAAGCATGAATAAGCGTCAACAACAGTGCGATCAGGTTCATGACTTTCATAGTTCGAGTTCTCTGAGTTTTCGGGATGGAATAGATGCACATTTCGCACAAAGCGGTTTGCCATTTCGCAGGGCACGCGTTGACTGTTGGTTGTTTGTGTAGAATTTATCGAGTTTCTCCACCACTGCAGGAGTCGTTTGTCGAATATTCCTTTTCCGGTTTGCAATCAATTTGGTTGTCCTCTCGGCGTCTATTCACTTTACGAATGGCAGGGGGTAAAATCGATTTCATCAAAAGCAAATAGCCAAACTTCTCGATTCAGGACTTTATGGCTGTAGCGATAACCGACCCTTTCAAATATTCTTCTCATCCCCTTGCGGTGCAGCTTTATGTTGTCATTGATATTCGCCACGCCTCGGATTCGCTCTCCGTTGCTGCCCTGCTGCTTGCGTAAATGGAGCCAACTGTAATAAAGCATCAGGGTGGTTGCGAGGACCATCAAGCGACTGGTTCTGTACTCAGGTCGTATGTACATTCGATTGCAGAACCACTCGCTTTTCAATTGGGGTAAAAATTCTTTGTATAAGGTGTTCACCCCTGCAAGCTCGCCACTATCTATGTGCCGGAACAAGTAGCAGACTTGCTGGCTTCTCTGCAGGGCTTCATGTTCCGTAAATGGCACACCTCCATCCCTCCACATCTGGATACACTGTTGGCGCTGCGCGCTCGTAATTTTTCCAAAGACATTGACCAATTGAAAATTCTGGTAGTCAAACAAAGACAAATCGTCCGCGCTGCGATACGGATAGAGGGCCGACGGAACAACGATTTTCCTGGTCGATGAATGAGTGCTCAAAGTTTTTCTACCTCGCGCTAAGTCTCATTCCGGTGGGCCTTGTCCCACTGTTCCAGCCACTGGTCGGTGAAGAAGTCGTCGAGCCCCTCGTCGGACCACTTCTCGGACCACTTCTCGGGCCCCTCCACGGATCCCTCCTCGGGTTCCTTCTCATCGCTGCCAGTAGCAAACGCACGCCGTTTGGCGAACCCTTCCGAGGCAAGGCGACGGGCGAGCACAGCGCGGTGGTCAGCGGTCCGATCGGCTGCCTCAGGGCTGTTTTCAAGCGGTCGTCGCGCCGCGGGGTACGGAACTGGAGCTTTTTCCTGCGGCCCGGAACGGTCCCACCGCAGCCAGGTCAGGGCCGCATCGCGCGCTGGCAGGGGGAGCGAAACGCCAAGGGCGTCGGCCGCGAGGGGGGCGCTGGCGGCTGCTTCAAGCGTCCCGGAAGCTGCCACCATGGCTTGGATTGGCGTTTGGCTGATGCAGTAGAGTCTTGCTGTGCTTGTGCAGTTGAAGGTCGTTGATGACGTCCAAAGAGCACTTGTGATTTGCGGAATCCCAACCGTAGCGGCTCCACCAGGATCTGACCAGCTACCGTTGCAGGCATCAAGAAACAATCCGTTTGAAGAGGTGCCTGTCCAAGCACGATCGCCGAATGGTGGGGATACACCGTTTTCATCTACACTAATTGGCGAAGATAAGGCTCCATCCCAAAGATCTGTAGAGTCAACCGCTACAACATCACCAAGAACGGTTTCAATTGGGCCGGTGATGACAATACGGTCGCTTGCGTTCTCAGTACTTGTTGAAAGAATTGCTTTGTAAAGGATGTCAATACCATTCCAGCCGGTAATCAATCCCCCCCCAGCGGCTCGTGCAGTGCAGTGGTAATCTGCAGAGTTAGGGCCTCCAAAGGAACCGCCGGCAGGCGGTACCAAATCGATAACATCAATTGAGTAAGTTTGTGAAGTCAAAAACACTGTATGCGCTGCAGCAACCGGAACATCAACAAAAAAGCTAAGCCCATTGTTCGATGCATCTGTTGTCAGTGCAAAACTACTGGTTGCTGTCACCAAGGCGAAGTACGTCGTCAAGTTGGATAAATTGGATAACTGTTGCGAGGTGCCAATGACCCCTGTGTACGACTCCACCGGATTGAGTCCATCGATCGTTGTGGAAACCACCACATCGTAGGAAACGGCATCCGAGGCAGCGGTCCAGGTAACCGTCGCCGGCAGAGCGTCAATCGTTCCTGAAGGAGCAGTAATCAAAAAAGCACCCGGGGCGATAGGCACATTCACCATGAACGAAAAGCTGTTGTTGGTCGCCTCGGTTGGCAAACCGAACTCGTTTTTGGCCGTAACGCCGACATAGTACGTGAAGAAATTCAGTAGCGGGCTCAGTGCCTGTGACGTTGATGCCACGTCCGTATAAGTTTGCAGCGGCGCAGAGAGATCGGGGTTGAGCGAGACGACCACCTCATATTCGGTGGCGTCTGCCGACGCCTCCCAAGTGACGACGGGAGTCAAGGTTTGTACTGGAGCGACAGGACCTGTGATATTAAAATCGCCCGGTGCGACGCTGCCAAACTGGGTCTCCCAAACCAGCAGGTCGTTGCCGTCGACGGCCAGGTCGCCGTTGGCATCGCCATCAGCCGGGGTGGCATTTGGCGCAAGGGTGCCGAAGCCGCGTTGCCAACTCAAAAAGTCGCTGCCGTCGACGTCGAGGTCTGCATCGAAGTCGGCAGAGGATAACACCATTTCGACTGCCCCCATGTCGATACGCGCGCCAAGGATGGAATCACCGTCAAGAACACGGTTGAACGGCGTGCCGCGCTGATCGTAGAGCGGCACGTTGCCGACGCCAGCCATGGCCGAAGGATCGCCCGCATCGATGGCCGGGCTGCCGGGAAGCAAGAGATGGGTTTCGGTCGGGCCGCCGTTGTCTGCGAGTGGCTCGAGCAGTGGGTCGATGATGCCAGTGCCAGCGGCGCTACCAATGAGATTGCCATCGGCGTCAGGAGTTTGCGCTTCGACCAGAGCGGTTCCACCGTTGTCGCCGATAAGGCTGTAGTCTACATCGAGTGTACCTGAACCGCTGAAGTCGGAGCTACCAATAGCGTCCGTGTTACTCGCAACAATCGAGCTCAAAACGATGGCTCGGTAATCAGAGAAAATCCCGCCGCCATAGGATCCGGAACCTGAGGTGCTGTTGCCGCTGACAGTGGAGTTGGTAAGTGTCAAGTATTTGTAGGAATAGATTCCGCCGCCATGGGATCCGGAACCTGAGGTGCT
>Ga0114931_10012271_pt1 | contig 10047 bp, 7 predicted proteins | sample 2SBtaG_FD_89579 | JGI IMG/M metagenome (GOLD analysis project Ga0114931, IMG submission 89579) | Deep subsurface microbial communities from Kolumbo volcano to uncover new lineages of life (NeLLi) - 2SBTROV14_V59a metaG | ecosystem: Environmental > Aquatic > Marine > Volcanic | place: Kolumbo... | reverse complement strand
TGGGGGATGGAGACCACCCAGGTCCCGCCTCCGGAGGGTCCACCCTGGGCAAACTGGTATACGTAGTACTGGATCGGTGATCCGAAGGCCTCAAATGTGGTCTTCAGCTTGCCCAGAAAGTGGCGAAACGCCTCGTCCCCATCCATGCCGATCTGGAAGGTGAGCACTTCATACAGTGGAGACGGTGCCGCGTCCGGATCGAACAGACTCAACTCCGGCAAGAACCGAATCAGCGACACGGCCACATCAGCCACGTGGGGCGCAATGTTCTGGTCGATGCTGGCCGCGGACGCCTGAGGGTCCGTATCGGGCGTGTCGAAGTCGGCGTAGGTGTGGTTGAACGACCCGAACATGTACTGACCGGTCCGTTCCCCCATGACGATCTCGAACCCGGCCCATTCCCAGGTCGCCCCGGCTTTCGCCTCGTGTTCGAGATGGCGACGGACGCCGGCCTCGAACGGTCCGGCGTGACCGTTCAGGGGATCGACCTCGATCACCTGACCGATCGTTCCGGCGGGCGCGTCGTTCTGACGGGCCGCGAGGGGAGCGGCGGCCAGGGCGACGAGCGCCATGGCTGGCGTGATGGTGGTGCGCATGGTGCCTCCTCAAGGGTATTGCTGGATGCCCGAGGCCGGCGCAGTCGGAAGGGATGCGGGACCATCGGGTAAGAGCCGGGCGTGTGCGTCCGGGGAGGGTCGAGGACTGGATCGTCCCGGAGGCCATCGCAAAGGGAACTCCCGGGACCAAAGATGGCAAGCGATGCCGGCCCACTGGCGACGGCCGCAATCCGGGGCAGATTGGGAGCGATCTGTCACCCGTTTTCCATCCCGTCATCCTGGACCGTGAACCGATCATGGACATCCGTAACCTGCTCGCCGCGTTCCTGACCGTCCTCATCCTCCCTGCCGCACTCGGGGCCCAGTACGTTCCGGGCCGGGGCGACGCCTGGGAGACCCGACCGCCAGCCGAGGTGGGGATGGATGCCGCCGGCATCCGGGCCGCCGTGGCCTTTGCCCTGGCCCATGAGGCTCCCCAACCCCGTGACCAGGAGGAGGGACAGAACCGGAGCTTCGGCCGGGAGCCGTTCGGCTTCGGGATCGGCCCGTTCCGGGTCCGGGGGGGCGCGGCCGGCGTCATCGTCCGCCACGGGTACATCGTGGCGGAATGGGGGGACACCCATCGCGTGGACATGACGCACAGCGTCAGCAAGTCCTTTCTGTCCACCACCGCGGGGCTGGCCTGGGCGGATGGCCTGATCAGCTCACTCGACGACCGGGTGGCTCCGTACATGGCCCCGGTCGACCTTCCGGCCGGGGACGGGGAACCGGGAATCGATCGGGTCGGATTTGGCGAACCCGACGCCACCACCCTGTTCAATACCGAGCACAACCGGCAGATCACCTGGAATCACCTCCTGCGACAGACCTCGGACTGGGAGGGCACCCTGTGGGGGAAACCCGATTGGGCCGACCGACCGGCTCGCGATGCATCCACCTGGCGGACCCGGGAACGGCACGCACCGGGCACGGTGTTCGAGTACAACGACACGCGGGTGAATCTCCTGGCGCTGGTCCTGACCGGCGTGTGGCGCCGGCCGTTGCCGGAGGTATTGCGGGAACGCGTCATGGATCCGATCGGCGCGTCACCGACCTGGCGCTGGTACGGATACCGGAACTCCTGGATCACCCTCGACGGTCAACGGGTGCAGGCGGTGAGCGGGGGCGGACACTGGGGTGGGGGGATGTTCATCAGCGCCCGGGACCAGGCCCGCTTCGGGCTGTTCACCCTCCGGCGCGGGCGCTGGGGCGACCGGCAGCTGGTGCCCGACGAATGGTTCACCCTCGCCACCACGCCCACGGCAGCCAATCACGGCTACGGGTTCATGAACTTCTTTCTGAATGTGCCCAACGCCGACGGGGTCAGGCGCTACCCCAGCGCGCCGGCCACGGCGTACGCCCACCTGGGGAACGGGACCAACATGGTGTACGTCGATCCCGAACACGACCTGGTGGTGGTGGCCCGCTGGATCCCGGGGCGTGACATCGATCCGTTCCTCGGCCTCGTCCTGGGTGCCATCACCGATGGGGGCGGTGGCAATCGGTAATCGGAGCATGATACCGGCCCGGTTGGGGGGGAAACGGTTGCATGTTGGCGGCGGGCGTATAGAATAGCCGCGCGGACCCACACCCGTGGGGCGCCGCACCCTGCACCCTGTTCCGGACAGGTCCATGAGCCGCCTTCGCCACCGTACCACCGTTTCGAAAGCACTGATCGTATTCGCGACCACGGTGGGCATCGCCTGTACGCGGGAAACGCCCACCCCCGACCACCAGTCGGACGATCCATTCGGACCCCCGGGCATCGTCACCCTCCTGCGGGACGGCCAGGCCGTCTTCGGCATCTTCTCGGGGGAGCACACGCCCGAGCAGGGTGCCCTGATGGGGCGAAACCGGGAAACGGATTTCGTCTTCTATTCCCTTGAGCAGGGTCCGTTCGACATCTCCGCCCTCAAAGCCTTTGTTCAGGCGATGGCGGAAACCGGTGGGGTCAACGCCCGGCCGATGGCGCTCCGGATCCCTCCCATTCGGGATGGAGCAGAGGCGGCCCGCGAGCACGTGGAGGCGGGCCTCGACGCCGGGATGACGGCGATCGTCTTTCCGCACGTCGAGTCCGCCGAGGATGCCGCCGTGGCGGTGAGCAGCATGGGGGAACGCGGGTGGCCCACCGATTCGACGTGGTACCTGGCCAACATGCTGATCGTCGAGGACCAGGAGGGGATTGCGCACGTCGACGAGATCGTGGCCACGCCGGGCGTGAGCGTGGTGTTTGCCGGCCCTGGCGATCTGCGACGGGCCTACGACGGAGACATGGATGCGGTGGAGGCGGCGATCCAGGCCGTCCTGGCCGCGTGCAAGGCCCACGACGTGGCCTGCGGCATCACCGCCGGCGTCGACGACATCGGCGCGCGGTTGTCCCAGGGATTCCGGGTCATCATTGTGACGGCACCCGAGGCCCTGGCGGTAGGCCGGGAAGCCGCGGGACGTTAGCCATCCGGGTTGGGTTCCGGGAGACCGGGACCGCCAGGACCATTCCTTACGGAGGATCCATGAAGCGATCGATCGTTCCCGCGCTGTTGACCCTGCTGGTAACCCTCCCGGTGACCGCCGCGCAGGCGCCGGCCGCCGGATCGGATACGGCATCGGAGCCCCAACCCTCGCGGTGGGAGAGCCACCATTCCATCGTGGTGGGAGGCGAAACGGTGGAATACGACGCCGTGGTGGGCAGTATCATCCTGCGCGACGACAGCGGGAGCGCGTCCGCCGACCTGTTCTACACGGCCTACTTCCGCACCAACGACCGGCAGCGCAGCAACCGGCCGGTCATCTTCTCGTACAACGGCGGACCGGGGTCGGCGTCGTTCTGGCTGCACATGGGCATCATGGGCCCGCGTCGCGTGGTGACACCCACCGTGGGTCCTCAGGGGCCCCCTCCCTACCCGATCGTCGACAATGAATACACGCTGCTCGACCGGGCCGACATCGTGATGATCGACCCGGTGGGGACGGGCTTCTCCCATCCTCTCGGCCACGCGACCGGCAAGGATTTCTGGGGGCTGGACGAGGACGCGGCGTCCCTCACCCAGTTCATTCGCCGGTTCCTGTCGCAGTACCGGCGCTGGAACTCGCCGCGCTACCTGCTGGGCGAGAGTTACGGTACCACCCGCTCGGCGGTGCTCTCCCGGCACCTCCAGGGCGCGAACATCGACCTCAACGGGATCGTGCTCGTCTCCACCGTGCTCGACTTCAACACCATCCTGTTTCCCGCGGGCGCGAACATCCCCTACATCGTCAACGTCCCCTCGTACGCGGTGACCGCAGCGTATCTCGACGCCCTGCCCGACGGCAAACCGGCCGATCTCGAGGCGTTCATGAAGGAGGTAGAGCATTGGGCGGTCACCGATTACGCCTCCGCCGTGCTGGCGGGCAACGCGCTGGATGCGGCGCAACGGGATCGGGTGATCGACCAGATGCACCGCTACACCGGATTGAGCCGCGACTTCCTCGACAAGGCCAACCTGCGGGTCTCCGCGCCCGAGTTCGAGAAGGAGCTGTTGCGCGACCGGGGGCTCGTGGTGGGCCGGCTGGACGCCCGGTTCACGGGCCCCACCGGCGATCAGCTCGATCGCACGCCGGATCACGACCCCCAGTCGACCGCCATCAGCTCGGCCTACACGTCGGCATTCAACACCTACGTGCGCGAGGAACTGGGTTACGACGGCGACCGGGAATACGTGCCGAGCGGGAGGGCGGGCCCGTGGAACTGGAACCGGGGGCGGGGGCGGAACATCGGGTTCGGCCTGTCGGGCATTCCGAACGTGGCGCCGGACCTGGCCGCGGCCCTCGAGCGCAATCCGAAGCTCGAGGTGCTGCTGGTGACCGGGATCTACGACCTGGCCACGCCGTACTTCGCTGCGGTGTGGACGATGGATCACATGGGCCTGTCCCCGGACCTGCGCGACAATATTCAGCGCGCGGACTTCCCGGCCGGGCACATGATGTACGTGGAGCAGAGTCTGCTGCCCGACTGGAAGGCAACGCTCGATGCGTTTATCGAGCGGACCTCCGGAGGATGACAGCGGTTGACCGGGTCGGCGGATGATCCTCGGGGATCTTCCGTCGCCCGGTCACCATCCTCATGATCGAGGGCAGATGACCGCCCGCCATGTCGTCCAACCGGGGAGTCGGCCGAGACATTCTCGGCCACCGCATGGTTTAACCCGCCGACCTGCCACACCCGGCAACGCCAACGCCGGCAAGGTCGGCGTTGGATCTTGCCGCCGGTCTTTCGACCAGCCTGTGGCGACAGCCTGACCCCGGATTACCGAATCGCAAACCGCACAGGGGCAGCGTCGCCCCTCAGGCGCAGGTTGCTGCTCCGGCTACGGATTGACCCGGCGCAACCGCTCCAGCGCGGCCGCCGCCCGATGTTCTCCTCGTGCGGCGGAGCGCCGGTACCATCGGCGGGCGGCGGCGAGGTCCCGGGACACGCCCCGTCCCTGTTCATACATCATCCCGAGGCGGAGTTGGGGGATGGCGTCGCCATGTTCGGCGGCACGGGTCCACCAGACGACCGCCAGGGAGTCGTTCTGCGGTACGCCGCGGCCCGCCAGGTACACGTTGCCCAGGTTGTGCTGGGCCAGGATGTGCCCGCGCTCGGCGGCGCGTCGGTACCACCCGGCCGCCACCCGGGCATCCGGTTCCACGCCGAGCCCTTCGTCGTAGGCGGTCCCCATCAGGAAGACCGCCTCGGTCACCCCGGTGCCGGCCAGGCTGTCGATGCGGTCGATGATGGAGCGCGCGATGGCGCGGGCCCGCACCGTGTCCCGTTTGAAACCCATGCGCCCGCGGGAGTACACGCGGGCCATCCACATCTGCGAGACCGGATCGCCGTCGGCCGCCGCTTCGAGCAGCAGCGCGTGGGCCCGGGCGTCGTCGACGTGTCCGGCCACACCGGTGTACCATCGGACCGCCTCGGAGAGTCGGTGGTCGACGGGTTGGGCTCCGATCGGCAACGCGACGAGCAGGGTCAACCACCCGCCGATCCCGCTCATGCGGATTGGCATGGACATCTCCCGTCGGTGGGTCGATGATGCGACCGACCTGTCATCTCCCTGTCACCCGGCTCCGCTAAGGTATTGGCTGGAGGAACCCATACAACCATCGTTCACCGGAGGTGGATCATGCTGTGCAGAATCATCGGGGCGGCACTGGTGGGTCTCACGGCCTGCGACGGCGGTGGGGCGACCATCACAACCGAGGAACATCCCGCCATCCAGATCGTCGAGGCCCGGCCGGGGTTGGCAGCCCAGGCGACGATCTCGGGCTCGGATGCCATCACGGTCGCCCTGAACCGGGTCCCCAACGGGGATATCGTCGAAGCGGAGCTGGAGGAAGAAAACGGCAGCCTCGTGTACTCGTTCGACCTGCGCATTCCCGGCACCGAGGGGATTGAGGAAGTCCTCGTGGACGCTCATACGGGGAACGTGGTCAGCGTCGAGCATGAGAACGAGGAACATGCGGACGAAGACGGGCCCGGTCATTCGGACGAAGAGGACGAGGGTCACGACAACGATCACGAGGGTCACGACACCGATCATACCGGCGCCTGACGCCCCTTCCCCGGCTTGCCCGGGGAGACGGCGGCCAACCCGGTCGGTTCAGGCAGCCGGCGGTGGGGTGTGGAGGCTCGGGACACAGGGCCATACGATCGCGATCCGGTTGTCGCTGTGGTCGTGCGTGATGCGAAGATCGCCGTCATGGACCGCGGCAATCCATTGGAGGATGGCCAAGCCCAAGTGACCGCCCTGGGTCAGGTCCCCGGTGCGGCGTGGTGCGACCGGTTCCGGGACTGGTCGCCCGCGGTTGGAGACCATCACCCAGGCCCTCCCCCGCTCGACATACGCCGAGACCAAAACGGGCGATTCCGGGTGTCCGTGTTTCAGGGCGTTCTCGATCAGTTCGAGCAGCGCTTCGCGCAGCAGAGCCTCATGACCCCGGACCCGATGGGGTTCGATCCGTTGTAGCTCGAGACGACGTCTGAGCGTCGTCGCCCGTCGCCGCATCAGGTCCGTGCACTCCAGCGCCAGCCCGTCGATCTCGACGTCGTCCTCGAGCGCCGGCGAGTCCCCAGCTTCGGCCCGGGCCAGGAGAAAAAGTTCGTTGACGCGGTGGGTCATCTGTCGACCGGCCGCGTTGACCCGTCGAAGCGCCTGTACCGTTTCGGAATCCCGAGCAGTGGCCGGCTGATCCAGGCCCAGTTCGGATTCCGCCAGCACAAGGGTGAGTGGTGTGCGGATCTGGTGTGCGGCCCGGGCCAGGAAAGCCCGATTGCGCCGCCCTGCTTCGGTCAGTCGTTCCAGCAGGGCGTTGAATCGGTGGGCGAGATGGTCGAGTTCATCCGGGGGGGTGCGGACCGGCAGCCGGCGGTCCAGATCGGAGGGTTCGATGGCATCGATGGCTTCGCTCATCCGGGTCACGGCCGCGAGAGAGCGGCCAGCCAACAGGTACCCCACCACCATGCTGAGGAGCGTGACGCCCGGGACGCTGAGAAGGATCCACCGGCGGAGTACCGCCCGGTAGGCATCGAGTCCGGCCAGGGACCGGGCGCCGACCACGGACCATCCGACGCTTTCGTCCACACCCACCCTGGTGCGAACGTACCTCCCGAATTCCGACACCGTAACGACATCCACCACTTCCATCGGTGGGGCGTCGAGACGAGCAAGCGCCGCCACCTCATCCGCCGGACCGACGTGCCCAACGACGTGTCCATCCGCGGCCAACACCACAAATCTGGTGGGGCCGCCTGGCCATTCGGCCAACTCCTCGCGCACGTTGGCGGCGGTAACGGTGTTCTGCGCGACCTCGATCCCGTCCCCGTCCCCATCCTCGCGTCGCGGTTCACCATGCCGCCCGTCCGCGTCTCCGTGCTCCCCCTCCTCCCGGCCAAGAGCCCGGGCGAGGTTATGGGTGTCGGTCCCGAGCTCTCGCCGCAAAGTTGCGGTGGCAGCTCGCACCAGATACCCGTAGAAGGCCGCGTCGATCAGGCCGAGCACCACGACGAACGTCCCGGCGAACCACAAGGCCAGATGGAGACGCGTTCGACTAACGGCCACGAGAGAACTCCCGGTCGGTCAGGATGTATCCACCGCCCCGTATCGTGTGGATCACAGGCCGGCATCCGGCTCCGTCGAGTTTCCGCCGGACCCTCCCGACCAGGACATCGACAGCGTTGGCGACCGGATCGAAGTTGTCGTCCCAGACATGATCGAGAATCCGCGCCCGGCTGACCATGCGATGCGGGTTGCGCATCAGGTACTCCAGGAGCGCGTATTCGCGGGCCGTCAGCCGGACCGCCTCTCCCCGGACCCGGACGCTCCGTGTGTCCGGGAACAGTTCCACGTCGGCCAGGCGCAGCGTCGGGGTCGCCGTGGTCGGAGGTCGGCGAATCAACGCGCGAAGGCGGGCCAGCAGTTCGTCCACCACAAAGGGTTTGGTCAGGTAATCATCGGCACCCGCATCCAGCCCTCCGACCCGATCCTCAATCTCCGCACGAGCGGTTAACATGAGCAAGGGTGTCTGGCCACCGCTGGTGCGCCACCGCCGACAGACCTCCAGGCCCGTCATGTCCGGCAGATTGACATCGAGCACGACGGCGTCATAGTCATTGACGGCCAACGCGGCCAGCGCGGCCTCCCCCGTGCCTGCCGTATCCGGCGCCCACGCTGCATGTTGCACCGACCTCGACAGGAGGTCAGCAACATCCGGGTCGTCCTCAACAATCAGAATGCGCATGCCCACCCGGGGTGATGCGTCATTGCCTCCCCTCAAGGTGACGGGCTCAATCGACGTTCCGTCGTTGCAGCATACACCGGAAGACACCACCACGCACCCGGTCGGGCTCCTGTCATCTTCCTGTCACCATCCGATGTCATGATTTAAGATTGCCCAAGGCTCGACCGACATGGCTGACCCCAATGAGAAGCGGGCGGCCCCAAGGGGACCGCCCGCCTATCGGCCGCTTCCGCACGCTCTCGCGAAGAGGATCAGCTGATTCCACGTCTCCAATCGGTAAGGATCTTCGGCGCATCCTCGAGCAGCCGGTTGAGGTCGGCGATGACCCCGTCCACGATGGCCGACAGCTCCTGCGCCCGCTTCGCGGCCTGGGTCTCGACCTCGGACAGCACCGCCAGCTGCCCCTCGGACGGCGCCGCCTGCGCGCCGTTGATCCCCCGAACCACAAAGCGGAGCTGTTCGATCAGGCGGGGCCAGTCACGATAGTTCATGCTGTGCGGCGGTCGCTGCACCTCTCCCTGCAGCGCGGTGAGCTTGGTGCTCGCTTCACCCGCGGTCTCGCGAATCTGCGCCTCGTTGGCGAGACCCTTGCCCTTGATCGACTCCAACAGCCCGTCGATCTGACCATCCAGGTCATTGATCGTTCCCACCATGCGGTTGAGTTGACTCTGGAGGTCCCGCGCGCGCATGGCGGCGGCAAACCGCGCCTCGTAGTCCGCCTGGGACGCGGCCACGTTGGGATCGCCGCGCAGCGTGAAGCTGGTCGAGAGCTCCTGGCCGGCCGCAATGACGGTGGCGGTGTACGTCCCCGGCACCGCCGGGGGCCCTACCGGCCCGAAGAAGAAGAACCCGCGGCCGGCCGGCGGTTGACCCGGAATGGGGTCGGCCGGCTTCCATGCCAGGTTCCACTGTGCCCGGTTGATGCCGGGCCCCGCGTCCTTGTCCGTGAACTCGTTGACCACGGTGCCACTGGCGTCCGTGATGCGGATGGTGACGCCTCCACCGCCGTCGGCGTGGCCTTCGCCGGCGCGGGGGCCACCCTCACCGTCGGTGCCGTCGCTGCCGTCGTCGGCCACCGGCGCCTTCAGCCGGGCGGCGGCGTCCGGGGACAGGTAGTACTGGATCATGGCACCGCTGGGCGGGTTCTCGCCGCGGAACGTGCTTTGCCCGAGGCTGCTTCCCCGACTCCAGCGTTCCCACGCGGTCGCCGTGCGGACGGGGAAAAGGTGGACATCGTTGTCGAGCGCCGCCGCGAGATCGACCAGCGGCTGAATGTCGTCGAGAATCCAGGCGCCCCGGCCATGGGTGCCGATCACGAGATCGTTGTACGGGCGCTGGATCCGAATGCCGCGCACCGACACCGGCGGCAGGTTACCGCGAATACTCACCCAGGTGTCACCCCGATCCCAGGACGCGAAGATCCCCCGTTCCATGCCCACGAACAGCAGGTTCGGGTTGGCGGGGTGTTGCCGCATCACCTTGACGTAGTCGTCCGGCGGGAGACCGCCAGAGAGATCGCGCCAGGTCTGCCCGTAATCCCGGGTCTCGTACAGATGGGGGGTGAAGTCGTTGAGGCGATGGTTGTCGACCGCGATGAAGGCCGTACCGGCCTCGGTGGGCGACGCCTCGATGTTGCCGATCCAGGTTTCGGCCGGCAGGCCCCGCACGCGGTCGCGCACGTTGGTCCAGCTGG
>Ga0114931_10012270_pt1 | contig 10047 bp, 6 predicted proteins | sample 2SBtaG_FD_89579 | JGI IMG/M metagenome (GOLD analysis project Ga0114931, IMG submission 89579) | Deep subsurface microbial communities from Kolumbo volcano to uncover new lineages of life (NeLLi) - 2SBTROV14_V59a metaG | ecosystem: Environmental > Aquatic > Marine > Volcanic | place: Kolumbo... | reverse complement strand
CTCGCAGAATACGTGCTTGCCGCCCTCCAGCGCCGCGACGATCTGCGCCGCGTGCAGGTTGTGGCGCGTCGCGATCGCCACGACGTCGACCCCGTCGTCGCGCAGCACCTCGTCCGGGTCGGTCGTCGCGAAGGCGAACCCGAACTTCGCGGCGGCGTGGCGCGCCGAGGGCCCCCGCGCCGCCGCCACGCCCCGCATGCGGAGCCCGCCGGCCGCCTTCATCGCGGGCAGGAGCGTGGCGGTCGCGAAGTTGCCGGCCCCCAGGAGGCCCACGCCGACCTCCGGGGACGGCGCCGCGGCCGGGCGGTCTCCCGAGCCCGACCGTGAGCGGAACGGCCATGCCACCCCCCGCTCGGTCGAGTCGTCGAGGTCCACGCGCCGGTCGCGGAGCGCGGCGTCCGCGAGCGCGGCACCCTCCCCCTCGCCGTCCTCCGCCCCGCCGGGGTACGTGAGGAGCATCCCCAGGACGGCCTCCTCGCCCGACGTCAACAACGCGTACGCCCGCCGGCCTTCGGCGATCGGAATGCGCTGGGTGACCAGCGGATCGAGGCGCACGGCACCGCGCGCCACGAGCGCGAGGAAGGCCTGAAGGTTACGGTTTTCCGTCCAGCGAACGTATGCGTACGGATAGTCGTGGCCGTCCTCCTCGTACGCGGGGTCGTAACGGCCGGGCCCGTACGAGCGCGACACCCGGAAGCTCAACTCCTTCTCGTAGAAGGGGGGCCGGGGCAACTCCATGCCCACGGCGCCGACGACGACGACGCGCGCCCGGTCGCGCGCCAGCGAGGCGGCCAGCTCGACCGGCTCGTTCGACGTCGTGCCCGCCGTGACGAGCACCGCGTCGGCGCCGCGCCCACCGGTGAAGCCGGCCACCACCCCGGCCGGATCGTCGTCGTTGGCCACCGCGGCGTCCGCTCCGAGCGCGCGGGCGCGGGCCACACGCGAAGCGTCCGGATCCACTCCGATCACGCGGCAGCCGGCGGCGCGGGCCATCTGCACGGCCGTCAGGCCGATCAGCCCGAGCCCGATGACCGCGACCGTCTCGTCGAGCGCGGGTTCCGCGAGCCGGAAGCCGTGCAAGGCGATCGCGCCGACCGTGGCGAACGCCGCGTGCTCCAGCGAAACCCCGGCGGGCACGAGCGCCACGAGGTTGCGCGGGACACATACGACTTCGGCGTGCGAGGCGTATCCGCCGCCCGCGCACGCGACCCGGTCTCCGGCGCGCACGCCCTCGACACCCTCCGCGACCTCGATCACCACGCCCGCCGAGGAGTACCCGAGCGCCATGGGTTGATCCAGCCGCGAGCGCGCGGCCTTCCACGCGGTGAGCGGGCCGTCGGAGCGCGCCTTCTCCACGACCTTCTTCACGAGATCCGGGCGGGCCTTCGCCTTCTCGAGCAGGCTCTTGCGCGCGAACTCCACGACCGAGCGCTCGGTACCCGCCGACACGAGCGACGCCGCGGTGCGCACGAGCACGCAGCCCGGTCGCAGGAGCGGAGCCGGAACCTCCACCACCTCGGTTTCGCCCGTCGTGGCCGACTGGAGAAGCTGTTTCATGCCGGGTCGGGTTCGCTCCGGCCCCGCGCGCCGCCGTCCACGAACGCTCGGTGCCAGAGCTCGAGGGTCAGAAGGAGCCACAGTGGATACGCCCAGTCCCTGCGGGCGTCGAGGTGCTCCCGGACCATCCGGCGGACGGTCCGTGGATCAAGATAACCTCGACGGCGAATCTGCTCCTCGGAGAGCAGATCGTCCACCATCTCGCGCAGGTCGTGGCTCAGCCAGTGGTCGTGCGGGGCGCCGAAGCCGGCTTTCGGCTGGCGGAGCACGTCGTCGGGCACGACGCCGCGCACGGCGTCGCGGAGCACCGCCTTGGTCACCGGCCGGAACGAGCCGCGGAGCTTGTCTCCGGGCGGGATCTCGGCGAACGCGTAGCGCACCAGCTCCCGGTCGAGGAACGGCACCCGCACCTCGAGCGACGACGCCATGCTCATCCGGTCGTTGTACAGAAGGTTCAGGCTGACCATGAAGGTGCGCAGGTCCAGGTGGAGCATCCGGTGGAGGAAGTCCGCGTGCCGGCTTTCCTCCAGGTGGGCGCGGTGCACGTCGTAGGGATCCACGCCGGCCAGCGCGTCGCGGAAGGCCGGCGCGTACAACCCGGCCTTCTGCGCCCCGTCCAGGTACGTGGCGTTCATGAGAAAGGCGTCGACCTCCGGGAGCGAGCCGCTCCGTGCGAGCTTCTTCGCCAGCCGCACCGTGCCCATCACGCGCGTTCCGCGAAAGGTGGGCAGCGCGCCGACGGCAGGTTCGAGCAGGCGCGTGCGCAGCGCCCGCGGCAGTCGGGTGTACAGCCGCGCCATGCGGTAGGCGGCGTGCTTGCGGTAGCCCGCGAAGACCTCGTCTCCGCCCACCCCCGACAGCAGCACGGTCACGGACCCGGCCGCCTCGCGGCACACGAGGTACGCCGTCAGGATCGCGGGATCGCCCACGGGCACGTCCATGTGCTCGACCAGCGAAGGCAGGAGCGCCGCGACATCCGGCTCGACCACGATCTCGTGGTGACGGCACCCGAAACGCTCCGCCGTGGCGCGCGCCACCGCCGGATCGTCGAGCGTCTTCTCGCCCACCCGGTGCTCGGGAGGAAACGTGATCGTGTAGGTGCGCACCGCCTCGGGCGAGGCGCGCGCCATCATCGCCACGATCGCAGAGGAGTCCACGCCGGCGCTGAGAAACGCGCCGAGCGGCACGTCGCTGACCATCTGCCGGCGCACGGACGTCTCCAGGCGTCCGCGCACCCCCTCCCTCATCTCGTCCGGGGATGCCGTGACGCGCGCTCCGGCAGCGGGCAACTCCGGCTCGTAGTAGCGCCGCACGTGCAGCCGCCCGTCACGCCAGGTGGCCAGATGGCCCGCCGGCAGCGCGCGCACCCCCTCGAAGAGTGTGTGCGGCTCGGGCACCCAGAGAAAGGTCAGCAGCCTGTGCAGCGCGGCGGGATCCATGCGCGCCTCGAAGCCGGGCAGGTGCAGGAAGGCCTTGGCCTCCGAAGCGAACGCCAGCCGGCCCGGGTCCGCGACGTAGTAGATCGGCTTGACCCCGAACGGGTCACGTGCGAGCAGTAGCGTGGGCCCTCTTCCCTGCGGCGCCCCGGGCGGCGCGTCGCGCCGATCCACGACCGCGAACGCGAACATCCCTTCCAGGCGGTCGACCGCCTCGGCCCCCCACGACTCGACCGCCCGTAGCACCACCTCGGTGTCGGTCCGCGAGCGAAAGCGGTGGCCCAGCCCCTCGAGGCGGCGCCGCAGCTCGGACGCGTTGTACAGCTCGCCGTTGTAGGTGAGCACGACCCGCCCGTCGTCCGATGCCATCGGCATGTGACCCGCCGCGCTCAGGTCGATGATCGCCAGGCGCCGGCTGCCGAGCCCGAGGTACGATCCGTCCGGAAGCCGGGTCTCCCAGACGCCTTCGTCGTCGGGCCCGCGATGGCGCTGCACGCGCGTCATCCTCCGGAGGCTCTCGCCGTCGCCCCAGCCCACTACTCCCGCGATGCCGCACACGCCGCCTACTCCGGCTCCGGCGCGCCGGCCGATGCGCGCCCGCCCGCCGGAATTCCCGTGGCCCGCCCGCCGCCGGTCCGGAGCCGGGCCGCTTGGTCGATGAAGCGGCGGAACCACAGCTCGGTGCCCACCCACTGCCAGACGAAGAACGCGTTGCTCCCCTCTCCGGCGCGGAAGCGGGCGAACGCCTCCCTGCACGCCTCGGGCCGGAAGAGCCCCCGCTCGGCGAACGACCGGGAAGACAGGACATCCTCGACCGCCGGCGCCAGCGGCCCCCGCAGCCACTCGCGCTGCGGCGTCACGACCGCACGCTTGGGGGCACCTCGCACGTCGTCGGGCAGGCGCGAAGCCATCGCACGGCGCAGCAGGTCCTTGGGCCGGCCCGCCCGGATCTTCTGTCGTCCGGGCAGCGAGAAGAGGAACTCGACGATACGGTGGTCCAGGTACGGCTCGCGCAGCTCACGGCTGAACGCCATCGACAGTCGGTCGTTCATCCTCAGCACGCGCGGCAGCTTCGTATGCCGCAGGTCACGGTAGAGCACGTTGCCGAGACGCTCGGCGTAGGGTCGCGCGAACCCGGGGTACGGCCCGGCACGCGCGAGCGTCGCGGGCGTCAACGCCTCCGGCGCCAGGAAGGCGGTTCCGTCCTGGTAGCGGGGTCCGCCGCCGCCCCCACGAGCCGCCCGCATGCGCGCGAACGCGGCCCTTCGCGCCGCGACCCGATCGGCCGCCCCCTCGAGCGCCACCTGGCCCCGCACCTCGGCGCGCAGCGCGCGGCACGCACCGGCGTCGAGCAGGTCCAGGTGGTGATGCGGGCCGAAGTAGCGGTACCCCGCGAGCATCTCGTCGACGCCCTGGCCCTCGAGGAGCACCGTGACCCCTTTCTCGCAGGCCAACCCGTGGAGGTGGTGGTACGCCAGCGTCGCGATCCCCCCGAAGGGCGCCTCCTGGTGCCACGTGGCCTCTTCCGCCAGCCGCCACACCTCCTCGGGCCCGAGGCGCCGCACGTGCCGCGTCCATGCGTGACGACGCGGCACGCGGTCGGCAAAGTCGGTCTCGTCGTACGCCGCATCGGAAAAGGCGGCCGTGAAGGCCTGAAGCGCCCCCGCCCCCTCGCTCACACGGTCCATCGTGGCGAGCAGGCTCGCCGAGTCCAGCCCCCCGCTCAGGTTCACACCCACCGGAACGTCGGCCCGGAGCCTGAGCCGGACCGCGTCGTCGAAGAGCGCCAGGAACTCCTCCTCGGCTTCGCGATCCGCCACGTCGCGCACTGCGGTGGCCCGCACGGCCACATCCCAGTACGTGCGCAGCGTCTCGCGGCCCTCTTCGAGCGTGAGCGTCGTCCCCGGAGGGAGCGCCGAGACGCCTTCGAAGAAGGTCGCCGGACCGTGGTCGTACACGCCGTGCACGAGATACGCCGCCCACGTGTCCGCGTCGGGACGGGCGGGCACGCCCGCCGCCAGCAGCGCCTTGATCTCGGAGGCGAAGAGCCACGCGCCCCGGTGACGAGCGTAGTGGAACGGCTTGATGCCCAGGCGGTCGCGTGCGCAGAAGAGCCTGCGCGTCCGGCGGTCCCACACGGCAAAGGCGAACATCCCGTTGAACCGCTCGACACACGCCGGACCCCAGCGCCGGTACGCCGCCAGGATCACCTCGGAGTCGGTCCGGCTCCGGTACGGGTAGTCGGCCAGCTCCCGCCGCAGCTCGAGATGGTTGTAGATCTCGCCGTTGAAGACGAGCACGTAGCGTCCGTCCGCGGAGTGCATCGGCTGGTGCCCGTCCCGGGACAGGTCGATGATGCTCAGCCGGTCGTGTCCGAGCGCCACACCGGGCTCGAGCCATACGCCCCGGTCGTCGGGTCCCCGGTGGTGCTGGACGTCCACCATCACCGCGATCGTCGCCTCGTCCGCCCGCGACCCGACGATGCCCGCGATGCCGCACATCCTCAGCCCCCGCCGCCCGCACGCTCGCGCATGAGCAGATCCGCCAGCTTCAGGTCGAGCTCGGAGTCGATGCCCACGGAACGTTCGGCCGGCATGACGTAGGGGCGGATCGTCTCGCCCCAGATCGAGCCGCGCTCGACGAGGGTGTCGCGCTCCGTCAGATAGATCGCGCCGTTGCGCATGTACGCCGGCGGGTCGTAGTCCTGCCGCCGCGTGCCCTCCTCCTCTTCGACGCAGTACGGGAGCAGGCGATCGTCCTCGATACGCTTCATGAGGATGGGATGGACGTGGAATACGCGCACGACGCTGATGACGGAGTCGCATTCCCCCTGCGACGCCAGGCGGACGGCCTCGCGGATGTCGTCGGCGGTCCGAAACGGGTTCGTGGGCTGCAGGAGCATCACCCGGTCGACCGGCCGGCCCTCCTCTTCCTCGACGGCCCGCACCGCGTGGCGCAACACGGGCACCATCGGCACCCGGTCGCCACCCAGATCCGGGGGACGCAGGAAGGGTACGTCCGCGCCGAGCCCGCGACACACCTCGGCAATCTCCTCGTCGTCGGTGCTGACGACGGTGCGGTACAGCACGTCCGCCGCCTCGCGCGCCACCGCCACGCTCCAGGCCACGAGCGGCCTTCCGCCGACCTCTCGCAGATTCTTGCGCGCCACCCCCTTCGAGCCGCCGCGCGCCGGAATCACACCGAGGATGCGCACGTCAGTACGTGATCCGCTTGCGCACGGTCAGGGGAAGCCGCGCCAGCAGGTCGGCCACCCTCCGGCCCGCCTTGCCGTCGCCGTACAGGGTGTCGGGCGCAAGCCGCCCGTTCTCCAGATGCGCCTCCACCGCCTGGCGGATCGCGTGGCGGTCGTAGCCCACATCGGTGACGTTGGCGCCGCGGTCCCGCCCCGCCTGACGGTTGCCGATGTTGACCACCGGCAGGCCCAGGTACGACGCCTCGCGGATGCCGACGGAGGAGTTCCCGACCAGACACCGGGCGCCGCGCAACAGACGCAGGAAGTCCTCGGGAGAGAGGTTCTTGAAGAAGTGGATGTGGGGAACGTCATGGGTCTCGCGGAAGTGGCGGATCCCCTTGGAGATACGGTCCGAGCCCGCATCCACGTTGGGCCAGAACCAGAAGGTGGGGCGGTCGAGCGCGTAGATGGCCTCGAGCGTCTCCTCCACCTGGCGCAGCGCGTCGTGATACTCGGTCGTCACCGGGTGTTGCATCACGACCAGGTAATCGTCGGCGGGATCGAAGCGACGGCCCACGCCGGCGTAGCGCGAGAACGGGTTGAAGGGCGGGTTGTTGCCCTCCGCCGCGATGCGCGCCGCCAGATCGACCGAAGGGCACCCGGTCACGAACACGGTGTCCGGGTCCTCGCCCATGCGCCGCACCCGTTTGGCCGCCCGTTCGTTCGCCACGAAGTGCAGGTTCGAGAGCTTGGTCACCGCGTGACGCACCTTCTCGTCGATCGAGCCGGTGACCTCGCCACCCTGCAGGTGCGCCACCGGAATGTTCAGGTACGACGCGGCGATCGCGGTGGCGATCGTCTCGTAGCGATCGGCCACACTGATGACCACGTCGGGGCGGAGGTTGTCGAAGATCGTGGCCAGCTCGACCACCCCCAGCCCGGTGGATTTGGCCGTGGTCACCAGGTTCTCTCCCTCCACCACCATATACACGACGCGGTCCGGCTCGAAGCCGTCGGCCCGGATCACGTCGACCACGGGGCCGTACCGCTCGAGCAGGGCCGACGCGCCGACGACGAGCTGAAGCTCGAGGTGGGGATGGTCGCGCACGGCCTCCATCACCGACTTGACGCGGGCGTAGCTGGGACGGGCAGTGATGACGATGCAGATCCGGCGGCGGATCCCTTCTCCCGCATCGGGCTTGAAGAGCGCGGTCATGGTCGTGGAGCGGAGGTGGACGGGGGTGCGGACCCGGACGCGCGCACGGACGCGTCCCGGGAACGCGGGGCGTCGGTGCGAACCGGCTCGCCCCTCAGGAAGCGGGCGAGCTTCCCGGCCATGAAGATCTCCGTGTTCTGCATGGATTCAAGGGTCGCGCCCCCGATGTGGGGGGTCAGGAGCAGGTTGTCGTTCTCGCGCGCGTGCCTCACCAGGAGGCTGCCGGCCACGGCGCCCGCCACCGTCTCGCCCTGAACGACGTCCAGCGCCGCGCCCGCGAGCCGGCCCGAGCGGAGCGCGTCGAGGAGCGCGGCCTCGTCGACCACACCGCCGCGCGACGTGTTGACGAGCAGCGCGCCCGCGGGCAACCGCCCCAGCTCGGCCGCGCCGATGAGCCCGCGCGTCCGCTCGTCGAGCGGCACGTGGAGCGAGAGCACGTCGGAGCGATCGAGCAGCTCGGCCAGCGTGTCGCAGCGAGCCACGCCCTCGAGCCACGCCCCGGCGAACGGGTCGTGCGCCGCCACGTCCATGGCAAACGCCGCACCGTAGCGCGCGACCATCCGTCCGAGCCGTCCCAGCCCGACGATGCCCAGTCGCCTCCCCCGCAGCTCCCGGCCACGGAAACGGTCTCGCTCCCACACGCCCGCGGCTGCGGCCGCCGCGGCCCGCGGGATGTGCCGCACGAGCGCCAGGAGGAGCCCCCACGTGTGCTCGGCCGTGGCGGTCACCGTCTCGAGGAAGTCGGTCTCACCCCGCAGCGAGAGCACCGTGACGCCGCGCCGCGCCGCAGCCTCCAGGTCGATGTGGTCGAGCCCGGTCGTGGCGGTCACGACGACGCGCAGCGCGGGCGCCGCCGCCAGCACCTCCTCATCGATGCGGTTCCTCAGGCGCACGATCAGGACCTGGACGCCGTCAAGCGCAGCGAGCAAGCCCGCCCGGTCCAGATCCGCCAGCACGACCGGGCCCAACCCCTCGAGGATCTCCCTCGCCGCCGGAGCGTACCCTGCGGCCTCGGCCACGAGGATGCGGGCGGGGCTCACGGCTCCAGATCCTCTTCCGCCAGGAGCTGGTCCGCCACGACGTCGCGGATCAGCGTGCGGCCCACCAGCTCGTCCAGCCGTTCGGCCGGAATACCGCTCCCCGGTTTCCTGGCGGCCAGATCGGCGCGGGCCAGCACGGTGCCGGCGGGCAGGTCGCGCGCGGCCACCACGCTCTTCATGAACAGTCCGCGGAGCGGAGCCAGCTCGCCGGCCATCGCATCCTTGTCCACCGGGTGCGCGCGCGCCCGCTCCAGCCAGCGCACGCCTTCGACCAGCCGGCCCAGCTCCTCCGGCGTGACCGACGCGGGCACGTCCGGCCCGAACGCGCGGCGCGACAGCGTGACGTGGACCTCGACCGCATCCGCGCCGAGCGCCGTCGCCGCGAGCGAGGGCCAGATCGTGCCCGAGTGATCCGACAGTCCCACCGGGCATCCCCACCGGGCGCGGAAGTCGGAGAGGAGGTTGAGCCCCACCTTCTCCGGCGGCGTCGGGTAGGCCGACGTGCACTGGAGCACCGTCGGCTCGACCCCACGCTCCCGCAGCCGCGCCACAGCCGCGTCGATCTCGGCCAGCGGGCTCATGCCCGTGGAGAGAAAGACCGGCAACCCGGAAGCCGCCATGCGGTCGAGCATCTCGCCGTTGCGCACTTCGCCCGACGCCACCTTCCACGCGAACACCCCCACCCGCTCCAGCAGCTCGAAGGCCTCGAGCGAGAACGCGGAGCTCATGAAATCGAGCCCCACCTTCAGCGCGTGGCGGCGCAGCCCCACCCACTGCGCCTCGGTGAACTCCATGCGCTTCCAGTAGTCGTAGCGTGTCGTGTCCTGCGGGCTGAAGCGTACCCGCCACGGCTCGTGCGGCGTGGATTCGGCGTGCGCGATGTGGGTCTGGAACTTGACGACGTCCGCTCCGGCCTCGGCCACGGCGTCGATGAACGCGTGGGCGGTGCCCAGGCTGCCGTCGTGCGCCTGGGCCACCTCGGCGATGACGAGGACGGGTCGGCCCCCGGAAGCGCTGCTGTCTGGCGTCGGTTCCATAGCTCGCCAATCTAGCGCAGTGCGGGATCCCGTGCAGCGGTCCGAGCGTGCTCCGCGCAGCGATATCCTTGCGTTCCACGCCTGCTCGTCCAAAGATGAAGAAGGCCCCCGGCGCTCCCTCCCGAGCGGCCGCGGGCGTTTTTCCGTCAGCCCGAATCCAGCGGAGCGAGGATGCGACTCCGGCGAGGTGCCCTCGGCCCTGCCCTCCTTCTCCTGACGTCGCTCCTGTCGTGCGTGGACGGCCGCTCACCGGTCGAGCCCACCTCCGGCGTACCCGACGTCGTGTCGTTCGCGATCGTTCCCAGCTACGCCGCGGCGGCCAGCGCGGAGGACGCCGCCCCGATCAACCGGATCCGCGTGACCGCGCGCATCGCCGGCACCGACTCGGTCCTCGTCACCTTCGAGCAGGACGTCGACCCCACCGCCGAGGAGTGGACGCTCGCGGTCGAGATCCCCGTTCCCGCGGACGGCCAGCCGGTGGAGCTGACGGTCGAGCTCGTTCACGTGGACGAAGCGGGAGGAGAGACGGTCGAGTGGAGCGGCGTCACGGATCCGATCACCGTCCAGG
>Ga0114931_10012269_pt1 | contig 10047 bp, 5 predicted proteins | sample 2SBtaG_FD_89579 | JGI IMG/M metagenome (GOLD analysis project Ga0114931, IMG submission 89579) | Deep subsurface microbial communities from Kolumbo volcano to uncover new lineages of life (NeLLi) - 2SBTROV14_V59a metaG | ecosystem: Environmental > Aquatic > Marine > Volcanic | place: Kolumbo... | reverse complement strand
CGCATCGGTGCCGGGTCATAAACAGGGCTGAAGGCCAGTTTGCCGCCCCTGTCGATGATGGAAAGATTTTCCAGATGCAGGTCACCGTTGCCGGTCAACATGGTTAATATCAGGCGATCCAGCAGGTGTTTTTTTGCGGCTTTTCTATCGGTGATTATCTGGATAGCTGGGCTGTCGATAGCAGCGCCTATATGGTCGTATGTGGTGCTGTAATGATTGGTGATCTTGTCGTTACCGGAAGCCATTACCGAGTAGATGGATTCCATGAACACGGTACTGCCGTTATCGGCGCGGTCGAAGCGTTCGATTGCCAGCGCGTTCAGATCTTTTATCCTTACCGGCCAGTGGCGCGGTACATCGAAGCCTGCTTTTCTATGGATATCCAGGCCGAGCGTTTCAAGTTCGATGATGCCGGGATATTGCACCGAGTTTTCCAGCTTGAGAATAATGTCTGTTCGACCGGTATCACCGAAGCGTGTCGGCAGGCCGATACGGCCATCCCAGCCTTTACGGTCTATCGACAAGGGCAGTTTGGGCATCGCCCCCCCTACCGTCGGGGTCGGTCCGAGAATGTCGATGAGCGGCCCGGCATCACCGTCAAACCAGGTCATGAATTCCTTCAGGCTGAAACCGAATTTGTCGTCCAGTTCGACCAGCCCCTTTTTTGAGGGCGTGGCATACCACTGATTGGCTGCTGTATCACTTTCGAATACATCGATATGCCCGATTGCACCATGCCCGGCATGGATCAGGATATTCCAGTCAGTATCAAAACCTGGCGCTGGTTTTACATTAATCCTCTCGAGGTATTTTAACAGCAGCGCACGCTGAAAGTTGCGTTGTTCGCGCGATGGTACCAGTGATTTTATCGGCGGGTGAAAATCGAAATACTCGGTGCGCGGACGAACGATTGTGCCGGTAAATACATCGGGCGGATAAACCAGTCCCAGGCCACGCAGTCCTGTTTTGTTGTAGCCATATTCATAACTGAAACGGGCCTCCTTGTCGGTCACTGCCAGCGTACCCATTTTTACCGGTTGCGCGCCAAGGCGGGTCCAGATGACGGCGTTACGGTCTTTCATCGCCATGCCCCGCAGTCAGGCCCTAAAAAAGCCTGCCCTTGCTGACCAGTTCGGGAAGGCTGGTTTTATCGTCGACCCAGATAAGCTTTTTGCCGACGCTTCTGCCCAGCTCTTCCAGGGTGCTGAATTTGGCGTCATTGGCCTTTTTCAGGCGCGACAGGCCGACCTCATCGAGCGAGGATATCTCGGCCAGGGCCTTCTGGGTCAGGCCCTGCGCCCTGGCGGCGTCCATGGCTTCGATGACCAATTCGTGTAATTTCGTATTCATGGGTTATCTTTTGTGATAATTTATGCCATATTGTATAAGAAATTAGTGTATAAAGCAATTATATATATTATCATTAAAGATAATTATTTGAAATATATATCATTAATTATCATTAACGCTAATTAATAAGTGAATTTAAAGGCAGACCTGGGCGCAGAGGCTCAAGCGGATACTCGGCATTGATGTTGAGAGGTGTCGAATCTGTGGCGGTAGCGTCAGGTAAGATTCCGGTGTGATCAGGGATATATAAGCGTGGCAGCGGATGTTTGATGGACGTGAGTCCAGGAGGAAAGGGTGCGTGTCGTCCTATACCCCACCGATTAAATTGGCGCGCCCGAGAGGATTCGAACCTCTGACACCCGGCTTCGGAAGCCGGTACTCTATCCAGCTGAGCTACGGGCGCAGCATGGCGGTGATGATACCGTATGTATTGGTCGTGCCGGTAGCAGGCCATCGCGTATTTAGACCTGGTCCGGCAGGTGCCTCTGCAAGTCTCTGAAAAGCTGTGAGATACCTGTAATTCCACGCGTTTCGCGTTTGCAGTATAATTCGCCGTCATTCGGGCCAGTAGCGGTGCTGGTGGACCCTGCGATTTCAGATTAATCGGGAGAAGACAGTGAGTAAGGACAAAGAGTTTTATTCAACATTTATCGCCCTGATGGGCGGGCTGGCCGTATTCGCCATCATACTGGTGATCGTGGCCGGCAATCTGACCAGTGAGGTTTCAGACTACAAGCCGCAAGAGATCGTGCTGGAGAATATCAAGCCGGTGGGCCAGGTCTACATTGCCGGCGAATCCGAGCCGGAGGTGGCGGCGGTTGCCGAAACGGCCTCTGCAGAACCCCGAACCGGTGAAGCGGTTTACAACGGTACCTGCACCAGCTGCCATGCCACTGGCGCCGCCGGTTCACCCAAGATGGGTGATGCCGCTGCCTGGGCGCCGCGAATTGCCACAGGTATTGATGCCCTGCTGGCCAATGCGACCAGCGGGCTGAATGCAATGCCACCGAAGGGTCTGTGCATGGATTGCTCGGAGGATGAATTACGGGGCGCCATTGAGTACATGGTAAGCCAGAGCCAGTAAATTTCTTTGGCGATAAATATAAAGGCTGCCATCCGGCAGCCTTTTTTGTGGTCGCGCACCGCTGTACAGTTTTTATGAGGCAGTTTGCCTGTCGGCGGCCGGTATGAGCAGGGTATCAATATGCTCGCCAATTAATTTCACTGCCTCGTAGTGGGGGACCGGCGGGCTGAACAGAAAACCCTGTACTTCATCGCAGCCCAGTGAGCCGAGAAAAGCAAGATGGGCCTTTGTCTCAACGCCTTCTGCGACAACCCTGAGCCCCATGTTGTGCGCCATGGTGATAATCGCGCTGACGATGGCGGCATCATCAGAATCGACGGTCACGTCATGAATAAACGAGCTGTCGATTTTAACTGTATTGATGGGAAAGCGCTTCAGGTGGCTGAGGGATGAATAACCTGTGCCAAAATCATCAATGGACAGGCGTATTCCCGAGCAGTGCAGGGCGCGCATCGTTGACGAGGCCGTATCGATGTCGTCCATGATCGTGCTTTCTGTTATCTCCAGCTCAAGATGATGTGCACAAATTCCGGTGGTCTCCAGCGTTTTGTGAATCTTGGATATCAGGTCGTCCTGGCGAAACTGGATGGCTGACAGATTGACCGAAACCACCAGTTGGTCGTGCCCTGCCTGGTGCCATAGCTTGAGTTGCAGGCAGGCCGTTTCCAGTACCTTGTCGCCCAGGCTGTTAATCAGGCCACTGGTTTCAGCAACCGGGATGAAATCATCCGGCGGGATCATGCCGAATTCGGGATGACGCCAGCGTACCAGTGCCTCTACCGAATTTATCTTGCCGCTGCCGAGATCGATCTTGGGCTGGTAAAAAACCTCGAGTTCGTCATCTTCTATGGCATGACGCAGGTCATCCTCAAGCTTGATCCTGCCCAGTGACTTGCGATCGAGCGCCGGGTTGAAAAATTTGTAGCCGGTCTGGTCAAGCTGTTTGGCATGAAAGAGCGCAGTACTGGCATTCTTCAGCAGGGTATCGGCATTGCTGCCGTCATCCGGGTAAAAGCTGATGCCGGCTCTGCACGAGGTATTGATATCGTTATCCTGAATGGTCGTTTGCGTGGTTATGGCGTCCAGGACACGGTTAAGTATTTGCCCGGTATATTCAGCGCAATCCAGCCCGGTAAGCAGTATACCGAATTCGTCACCACCCAGCCGGTAGATCGAGGTCACTGCATTGGCATCACTGAGGCGTGACACGTTATCGGTGTCTCTCAAAACATCGACAATGCGCTGACTGACTTCTCTCAGCAATTCATCGCCAACAGCGAATCCCAGTGTGTTGTTGATCTCACTGAACTTGTCGAGATCAATTATGATGACTGCAGTATGCTGTAAATTATCGATGCCGGCCTGGATGGCGCTGGCAATGTTGGAATGAAAAGTCTTGCGATTGGGTAAGCCGGTCAGCACATCATTCGCCGGTGAGTGTTCCCCATAGGGCAGGCTGGCGGTCACATCGGCACATGCTGAATCCATTGTATATGTGCAGCCGCCGGACTGTTCCTGCAGCGACATAAAGCTGTCGGGTTGCCAGGCCGTGACGCGATTCCTGCCGGTATTCTTGGAGTGATAAAGCGCCTTGTCGGCGCGGTCGATCAGGTCGGAAAACCCTTCCGGGCGGTGCTCTATTGAGGCCACACCAAAGCTTGATGTTATTGTCACAGGTTGCCGTGATCCTGATGCACAGAATTCGATTCTTGATATATTGATGCGCGCACGTTCCGACATCTCGGCTGCGCGTTCAAGTTCAACGCCGGGAAGAATTATGCAGAATTCTTCACCGCCGTAGCGGCATACTGCGTCAGTAGCTCGCAGGGATTGCCGCAGTTCGTCGGCAACCTTGCATATGACATCGTCACCCAGGGCATGACCATGGCGGTCATTGATGGCTTTAAACAGGTCGATATCAGCCATGATGCAGGACATGGGTTCTTCATCCAGCTTTGTACTGTGGAAAATCGCTTCATAGCGCTCGAAAAACGAGCGTCGATTCAGGCAGTTTGTCAGCGAGTCCCGGGTTGCAAGCTCCTGCAATATCGCATTCTGGCGGCTGATTTCGTCACGTGATTTTTGCAGCATGCCAAGCATGCCCTCCAGCTGCTCATTCTTTTCTTCCCGCCGCGTGACATCATCAAAGGTAACCATGGTGCCGTCGTGCTCGCCCCGGGTATCCATTGCGGGCATGCAATCAATGGCGAACAGCCGGTTTGCACCATTGGTGCCGGGCAGCTGCAGCTGCTGGCCGGTCAATCGGGTGGCCTGTTCGCTGGCGACACTCCATGGCAGCACGCTGCCGTCATCGTGCTGCCACGGAAGCGAGGACAGGAAGACGCCCTTCAGTTCTGGCGCGGTAGTCCCTGCAATTTCTGCGAATGCCGCGTTCGCTATGATGATGCGATCATTTTTGTCAATCAGTACGACGCCTTCGGTGAGTGCATCGAGTGTGGATTTGAGCAAGGTGGGTGCAATGGCGGCAAGATCAATACGCTGGTGACTGCGCGATATGATAAACAGGCTGACGCCCAGGCCGAGGATGGTGATGACCATGATTACGCCGGCGAGGTGCTCTGCATGAAAGCCGATGACTTCGCCCAGTAACAGGCTGCCAATCATCAGGATCACGAATCCGGTTGTTAGTCGCAATGACAGGGGGATACTCAGCATCCTTGTTCCATCCCCCCGGTGAGTCTGTATCCTGAATCTTGCAACTATATAACTCCATGTATTTAAAAGAAATTAATACATCCATATATTGATGTGGCCGACGCATGATCGCAGCCGCCGCGCAGCGTGCGGCGCTATTACCGTGTATCGGCATCGCAGGCGGTTTTTTCAGTCTGCATGACCCTGCAAATTATGGGTGAGTGGCGCGTCGAACATGTGGCTGGCGGGGCTTCTGCTGTGGCGGGCGGTTGCGCTGCAAAGAAGACTGCATCTAAAGAAAGCAGTGGAGTTAACGATAGTCTTTATATATAAGTAGGCGGGCAGGGCGATCCTGCCTGCCTGTTATTTTCTGACCTGCAGGAGCCATCGATCTATGAGCAAGCAGTGGATGAAGGCATTGCAACAGACATCGTTACTGGATGGTGGCAATGGCGCCTACCTGGAGGCCCTGTATGAAACCTGGCTGCGTGACCCCGAAAATGTGGCTGATCACTGGCGTGATTATTTCGAAAGCCTGCCACAGGTCAATGGCCAGGACAGCGGTGACGTCTTCCATTCAGAACTGCGTGCGGAATTTTCCAGACTGACGGGCCGGCTGCGAGGCCACCGCATTGCACGCCTGACAGGTACGCGACTGCAACAGGAACGCAAGCAGGTGCGCGTACTGCAGCTGATCAATGCCTACCGCTTCCGCGGTCACCAGCATGCCCATACCGATCCGCTGCGGCGTGTCGATCCGGAGCCGGTACCCGAGCTTGACCTCGGCTATCACAAGCTCTCCGAGGAGGACCTGGACCAGGTGTTTCAGACCGGTTCACTGGTGGGCCCCGACGAGGCAACGCTGGAAGAAATTCTTTATGCCCTGAATCGTACCTACTGCGGTACCGTGGGTGCCGAATACATGCACATGACTGAAACCGTCGAGAAGCGCTGGATACAGCGGCGACTCGAGGACGTGCAGTCACACCCGAAATTTTCGAATGAAAAACAGCGCTGGTTGCTTGAACGGCTGACTGCGGCTGAAGGCATAGAGCGCTACCTGCACGCCCGCTATGTTGGTCAGAAACGTTTTTCCCTGGAAGGTGGCGAAAGCCTGATTGCACTGATGGGTGAACTCATCAACCGTGCCGGAGAACTGGGTGCGCGCGAGCTCGTCATCGGCATGTCACACCGGGGGCGACTGAATATGCTCGTCAACATCCTCGGCAAGCTGCCATCGGAGCTGTTCTCGGAATTTGAAGACGTGCATGACCGTATTCATGCCTCCGGTGATGTGAAGTATCACCAGGGTTTTTCCTCGAACATCAAGACGCCCGGCGGGCTGGTGCACCTGGCGCTGGCCTTCAATCCGTCTCACCTGGAAATCGTTTCCCCGGTGGTACATGGCTCGGTACGCGCACGGCAGCAGAGTTATCGGGACCAGTCGGGCAGCCAGGTCATGCCGATAGTTATCCACGGAGATTCTGCCTTTGCCGGCCAGGGCGTGGTCATGGAGACCTTTAACATGTCCGGGCTGCGCGGTTTTACCACGGAAGGTACGGTACACATCGTGGTCAATAACCAGATCGGCTTTACCACCAGCCATATCAAGGATTCGCGATCGACGCTGTATTGCACCGACGTCGCCAAGATGGTCAATGCACCGATTTTCCATGTCAATGGCGATGATCCGGAAGCGGTGCTGTTTATTACCCAGGTGGCGCTGGATTACCGCATGCAGTTCAAAAAGGATGTCGTCATTGACCTGGTCTGTTACCGGCGTCACGGACATAACGAGGCGGATGAACCGGCAGCAACCCAGCCCATGATGTATCACGATATTCGCTCGCTGCCGACGACGCGCAGTCTGTATGCCGAGCGCCTTGCCGGGCTGAATATTATTTCCGCTGAAGCGGCCGGGCAGATGGCGGCGGCCTACCGCGATCAGCTGGATGCCGGCGAGAGCGTCACCACGGATGTGGTACTGCACCAGCCGATCAATGCCATGGTCGCGGTCAACTGGAAATCCTATATTGGCTTTCACTGGGATGAGCCGAATGATACCCGGGTAGATTCGGAAACACTGGTAATGCTGGCGGCGCGGCTGCAGCAACTGCCCGTTGGCTTCGAGCCGCATCCCCGTGTTATCAAGGTGATGGATGACCGGCGCAGGATGGCGGCCGGTGCAATGCCCGTTGACTGGGGCTTTGCAGAATCACTGGCGCATGCCAGCCTGCTCAATGAAGGCTACCCGATCAGATTGTCCGGCCAGGACAGTGAGCGGGGTACCTTCTTTCACCATCATGCCGTGATTCATGACCAGCAAAACGGCGACACCTACACACCGTTGCAACATCTAAGTGACCGGCAGCCTGGTTTCCTGGTAATCGATTCACTGCTCTCGGAAGAGGCCGTGCTGGCCTTTGAGTATGGCTATGCCACTACAGACCCGGAAAGCCTGTGTGTCTGGGAGGCACAGTACGGTGACTTCGCCAATGTCGCCCAGGTGGTCATAGACCAGTTCATTACGTCCGGTGAAGCCAAGTGGGGACGCCTGTGTGGTCTGACCCTGTTTCTGCCCCATGGCTACGAGGGGCAGGGGCCGGAGCATTCATCGGCACGGCTGGAACGCTTTCTGCAACTGTGTGTTGACCATAATATTCAGGTCTGTAATCCAACAACGCCGGCACAGTTCTTTCATATGCTGCGCCGCCAGATGGTGCGCAAGGTGCGGCGTCCGCTGATAGTGATGTCACCGAAGAGCCTGTTGCGTCTCAAGCAGGCCGTATCGACCATGGACGAGCTGGCCAATGACTGCTTTCACCCCGTGATTGGTGCACCGCCGGTCACTGACACCGCGGGTGTCACCCGCCTGGTGATGTGCAGCGGCAGGGTGTACTACGATTTACTGGCCCGGCAGCAGGCCGCGCAGCTCGATCATGTGGCCCTGATTCGTATCGAACAGCTGTACCCGTTTCCGTGGCGACTGCTGCGCGCCGAGCTGGCGCGCTACCCGGCGGCACGCGAGTTTATCTGGTGCCAGGAAGAACCGCAGAACCAGGGCGCCTGGTATGCAACTCGGCACAAGTTCGAGGAACTCATTGGTGCCGATAACAAACTTATCTATACTGGCCGCGATGCCCTGTCTGCACCGGCTGTAGGCTATGCCAGCCTGCACGTGCAGCAGCAAACTGAACTGGTGCACAATGCACTGGGACTGGAGACACCATGACGACCGAGGTTAAGGTACCGGCACTCCCCGAATCCGTCAGTGACGGTGTGGTCGCCGGCTGGCACAAGCAGCCCGGTGATGTGATACGGCGCGACGAGGCACTGGTTGATATAGAAACCGACAAGGTGGTGCTGGAAGTACCCGCCCCTCAAGACGGGGTACTGGAACAGATCCTCTTCAGTGATGGTGTTGTCGTGACCGCCGACCAGGTCATTGGCCTGATCGGTGCCGCCGGTGCTGCCCGCCCGGCGCCGGCAGTCAATGACAGCTGCGAACAGCCAGCACCGCAGCACACACCCGGCGCGGGCAAGCAGGCCGGACCGGCCGCACGCAAGTTGATGGCCGAGCACCAGCTGGATTCGGCCGCGGTTACGGCCAGTGGCCGCAAGGGACAGGTGACCAAGGGCGACGTGCTCGGGCACCTCGATCGCTCACAAGCCGCCAGCATTGAGGCAAGACAGCCGGAAACGACCCGGGACAGGGCGGCGCCTGCTCCTTCCCCGGTACTCGTCCAGGCGCCCGGACTGCCCGAGATAGAAGAAGACCGGCCGCAGAAACGGGTACCGATGTCGCGCCTGCGCGCACGGGTTGCTGAACGACTGCTGCAGGCGACACAGTCCACGGCCATGCTGACGACCTTTAACGAGGTCAATATGCAGCCCATCAAGACGCTGCGGGAAAAACACCGCGAGGCCTTCGAGAAAAACAACGGTGTGCGCCTTGGCTTTATGTCATTTTTTGTGCGTGCCGCCGCCGAGGCGCTGAAGCGCCATCCCGATATCAATGCCTCGATCGACGGTGATGAGGTCGTCTATCACGGCTTCTGTGATATCGGCGTCGCCATCAGTACCGACCGTGGGCTGGTGGTGCCTATCCTGCGTAATGCCGAGTACATGAGCCTTGCCGAGATCGAAACCGATATTGTCGAGTTCGCCAGCAAGGGGCGCGATGGCAAGTTGTCCATGGATGACATTACCGGCGGGACTTTCTCTATTACCAACGGTGGCGTGTTCGGTTCCATGCTGTCAACGCCGATACTGAATCCGCCGCAAAGCGCGATTCTCGGCATGCACAAGATCCAGGACCGTGCCGTGGTGGAAAACGGAGTGGTTGTGGTTCGACCGATCATGTACCTTGCGCTGACCTATGATCACCGCATCGTCGATGGCAAGAGTGCCGTAACCTTCCTCAAGACCATCATCGACCTGCTGGAAGACCCGGCCAGTATGTTGCTGGACCTGTGACCCCGGATTTATACCTGGTGAGAGTTCAACCTGCAGGAGCGCCTTGCTAGCGGGTGAAAATTATGGATACAGACTACGACGTCATCGTTATCGGTGCCGGACCTGCAGGCTATGTCGCAGCCATTCGCTGCGCGCAGCTGGGACTGAAGACTGCCTGCGTCGACAACTGGCTCGGCAAGGACGGCCAGCCGGCCCTCGGCGGTACCTGCCTGAATGCCGGTTGTATACCCTCGAAATCGCTGCTGGAGAGCTCACAGTGGTATGACCGGCTGAAGCATGACGCGGGTGCGCACGGCATCTCGGTAGCAGGCGTGACCATGGACGTACCTGCCATGATCCGCCAGAAGGATGAAACCGTGCGTGATTTGACGCGCGGTATCGAGTCGTTGTTCAAATCAAATGCCATTGAGTGGTTGCAGGGTCATGGGCAACTGCTGGCCGACTGTCGGGTGCAGCTAACGACACATGACGGTGAACGGCGG
>Ga0114931_10012268_pt1 | contig 10047 bp, 7 predicted proteins | sample 2SBtaG_FD_89579 | JGI IMG/M metagenome (GOLD analysis project Ga0114931, IMG submission 89579) | Deep subsurface microbial communities from Kolumbo volcano to uncover new lineages of life (NeLLi) - 2SBTROV14_V59a metaG | ecosystem: Environmental > Aquatic > Marine > Volcanic | place: Kolumbo... | reverse complement strand
TCTCGGACCCGGCTCAAGTAGAGAACGGGGGCAGCTGGGGGCCGCGCCTTCTGATCCTGCTCGGGATCGCACTGCTGCTACTGGTGGGCATCTACCTGCTGTTGCAACCCCGCCAGGAGATCGAACTGCAACCGCCCCCCGCCCCAAATACCATCGATCCGGTGGTACGCGCCGAGATCGACGCCGCACGCCAACGGAATGGATCACCCGGCTCCCACCCGGCAGCGGCGCCAACCACCACACCCCAACCGACTCCGGCCGACCGGGCGCGCCCAACCCGGCTGGCCCGTGCAGAGCCACCAGCGCCAAACCCGGCCGCATCGTCCCCTTCGACCACCCCCGGGGAGACCGCCCGGGCGCTGATCCGCGCCCTGCGGCGGGGCGAGCGGCAACTCAACCTCGATGAGGTCCATGCCCAGGCCAACCGGTTGCAGGTCGAGGGGCGGCTGACCGACGCCTATCTGCTCTACTTCTATGCCGCGCGCCAGGGCCATGGACCCTCTGCCTTCGCCCTGGGGACCATGAACGACCCGGCCTATTTCACCGGCAGGAATAAGCTCCTGGAGGGCCCCGACCCGGTGCAGGCCTACAAGTGGTACTCCATCGCCGCCGCCAACCAGGTGGAGGAGGGCCGGATCCGCCTCACGGCCCTGCGCAAACGCACCGAAAAGGCCGCCGCCGGGGGCGACCCGAACGACCAGCGCCTGCTGCTGAACTGGAAATAGTCCCATGGATCTACGCCATCTCGCCATCGCCTGTCTGCTCTGTTCCACCCTGGGGGGGCCGTTACTGGCCTCCACCACACCCCAACATCCCCTGCTGATGCCCGGCAAGCATTCCCTCTACCAGCGGGTGCTGAGCAAACCCGGGGCACTGCTGTTCGCCCAGGCCCAGAGCGGAAAGGGCCAGCCCACCACCCCCTTCACCGCCTACTATGTCTACGCCAAGCGGGAGTTCAACGGCTCGCCCTGGCTGCAGCTGGGCCTCAACCGGCATGGCCAGATCGCGGGCTGGGCCCCACAGGCGGACCTGATCCCCTGGAACCAGGGGCTGACCGTGGCCTTCCGCCAGCCCCTGGACACCGACCGGGTGTTGCTGTTCCGTGACGAACAGAGTCTCAAGTCGCTGGTGGTGAAACAGGACCTGGCCAGCTACCAGCGACTCTATGCCGACGCGGTCAGCGGCCACGCCGGTGACTCCCCGGTCATCGCCATCCAACCCAAGGGCTATGTGGATATCCTGAAGGACTTCTACCTGGTGCCCATCCGCCAGTACGAGGACGTCTACCTGGGCAGCGAACCGGCGCGTATCCTGCAGGTCTCCAGCGTACCGCTGCGCTCCGAGCCCCGGCCGACCCGGCCGGCGGTGAAAGAAGCGGCGCCACCCGGCAAACCGGCCAGGCCCTTTCGCGCCGGGGTGGTCTTCGTCATCGACGCCACCCTCTCCATGGACCCCTATATCGACCGCACCCGGGAGGCGGTGCGCAAGATCTACGACAAGATCACCGCCCAGGACCTCAGCGGCGATGTAAGCTTCGGCCTGATCGCCTTTCGCGACAACCCCGATGCCGCACCGGGGATCGGCTACCTGACCCATACCTTCGTGAACCTGCAACAGGGTCACGACGCCGAGAGCTTCTTCCGCCAGGTCGCCTCACTCAAGGCCGCCAGCGTCTCCACCCAGGGCTTCATCGAAGACAGCTATGCCGGGGTCAACGAAGCCATCGCCGGCATCGACTGGCAGGGTACGGATGCCCGCTATGTCATCCTCATCACCGACGCCGGGCCCCGCGGCGCCTCCGATCCCCTGTCGGGTACCGGGCTCTCCAGCGAGGGCCTGCGCCGGCTCGCCCAGGACAAGGGCATCGCCCTATCGGTGCTGCATCTGCTCACCCCCGCCCTCTACGCCAACCACGAACGGGCGGCCCAGGAGTACCGGAAACTCTCCTACTACCCGGGCATCGGGAGTTTCTACTTCGGGGTCGAGACCGGTGACGTCAAGCGCTTCGGTCAGGTGCTCGACGCCCTCGCCCGGCAGATCACCGACCAGGTCAAGGCCGCCGCCTTCGCCGCCTCCGGCCAGCGACACAACCCCGGGAAACTGAAGAAAAAACCAACTGAGACCCCCCCTGACGAGCGGCTGGCCGAGTTTCAAGCCAAGGTCGCCAAGCTCGGCTACGCCCTGCGCATGCGCTATCTGCAGCGCGGCGAAAAGCAGCAGATACCGGACGTCTTCAACGCCTGGCTGATTGATCACGACTTCAGACACCCCGACAAGCGGACCCTCGATATCCGAGTGCTGCTGACCCGTGATCAGTTGAGTGACCTCTACGCCATCATGCGCCAGGTGCTGGAGACCGCGGAAGAGGGACTGCTGTCGCCGAGCAACTTCCTCAACGACCTGAAGAGCCTGGCCGCCACCATCGCCCGGGACCCGGAACGGCTCGGCAGCACCACCCGGGCGAGCGGCGCGCAGGGGGGCAATCTAGCGAACATGGGTTTCATGCGCGAATATATCGAGGATCTCCCCTATACCGGCGAGGTCATGGATCTCTCGCTGGAGAACTGGCAGGACTGGCCCGCCCGGAAACAGCTCAACTTCATCCGCCGCCTGGAGCAGAAGATCAACTACTACCAGGTGCTGCACGACCACACCGACCTCTGGGTCTCCCTGGACGGCGGGCCGGTCACCGGCGACTCGGTCTTCCCCATCGCCCTGGAGATGCTCCCCTGAGCTCGCCCCTGGAGGATCCACCGGCAGGACCCGGGCTCACCGGTGACAAGGTCCTCATCTACCACCTGCGGGACGTGGTCAAGACCCGGCAGGCAGAGGGGGTGGGATTCCGCCTGCGGGTGCCTAGCCTGCAGATCGCCCTGGGCGAGAAGATCGCGCTGATCGGCGAGAGCGGCTGTGGCAAGAGCACCCTGCTCGACATGCTCTCCATGACCCTGCGTCCCAGCGAGATCGGCTCCTTCCGTTTCCGCCCGGAACGCGGCGCCGAACCGGTGGACATCGCCAGCCTCTGGCGCAAGCGGAAACTCAACCGCCTCGGCGACCTGCGCCGCCTGCGCATCGGCTATGTGATGCAGACCGGCGGTCTGCTACCCTACCTGACGGTGCGTGAAAACATGGAGCTCTCGCGGCGTCTGCTGCATCTGCCCAATGACGGCCTGGTGGACGAGCTGGCGGCCGACCTGGGGATCCGCCGCCAGCTCGACAAGCTGCCCCACCTGCTCTCAGTGGGTGAGCGCCAGCGGGTCGCCATCGGCCGCGCCCTGGCCCACCGTCCCTCCATCGTGATCGCCGACGAACCCACCGCCTCTCTCGACCCGATCGCCGCCGAACGCATCATGTCGCTGTTCATCGAGCTGGTGGACGAGCTGCGTATCACCGTAATCATCGCCAGTCACGCCTGGCGCCACATCAACCGCCTGGGCCTGCGCCACCTCTCCCATCATACCCAGCGGAACGAGCGCGGCGACATGAACGAGACCGTGGTCACCGGCTGAGTATGCGCCGTTTGCTGAACATCCTCTGGCTCGCCAGCCGCGACTATCGTAACGAGTGGCAGATGTCGGGCTTCTTCGTGCTGGCGCTGGCCGCCGTGCTGGGCCCGATGATGGTCCTGTTCGCCCTCAAGTTCGGCATCGTCGGCAGCATGCTCGGCAGCCTGATCGAGGATCCACGCAACCGGGAGATACGACCGCTTGGCAGCGGCCACTACGATGCGGCCTGGATAGAGCAGCTGCGCCGCCGCCCGGAGGTCAGCTTCATCGTGCCGCGCACCCGCACCATCGCCGCCACCATCCAGCTCCACAGCGATCGAGCCAAGCGCATCATCCAGGTGGAGATGATCCCCACCGGCCCGGGGGATCCGCTGCTCGAGGGGCTCGAGATCCCCAGCGATGCGCGGCAGCTGGTCCTCTCCGCCAGCGCCGCACGCAAGCTCCAGGTGAGGCCGGGGGAATCCCTCGACGGCAGCATCGCGCGGCGTCTTGGCGGCCGCAACGAGCGGGTACACCTGCCGCTGACCCTGCTGGCCATCGCCCCCTCCGCCAGCTTTGCCCGGGATGGGGCCTTCGTTACCCAGGGCCTGATGACGGCGGTAGAGGACTTTCGGGACGGCCGCGCCGTGCCGGCCTTAGGTTGGCGAGGCAGCGCCGGCGAGGCGACCCGCTACTACCCAGGCTTTCGCCTCTACGCCCGCTCCATCTATGACGTGGCGCCCCTAAGCAAGGCCCTGGAGCGACTCGGCATCGAGGTGCATACCCGTGCTGCGGATATCGAGATCGTACGCAACATGGACCGGAACCTGAGCGCGGTCTTCTGGCTGATCGCCATCATCGGCCTGGTCGGCTTCTCCTTCTCCCTGGGGGCCAGCCTCTGGGCCAACGTGGACCGCAAGCGCAAAGAGTTGAGCGTGCTGCGGCTGGTGGGGTTCCGGACCGGCGACATCGTCTGGTTCCCGGTGATCCAGTCCTTCTACACCGGCGCATTGGGCTGGGCCACCGCCTCGCTGATCTATCTAGGGGTCGCCTTCGCCATCAACACCATGTTCCAGGGCCAGTTGAAGAGCGGCGAGACGGTCTGCCGCCTGTTGCCGGAACACTTCCTGGTCGCCCTCGGCCTAACCCTCGGCTCGGCCATCCTGGCCGCCGCTATCGCCGGCTACCGCGCCGCCCGCATCGAACCGGCGGATGGACTGAGGGAGATCTGATCCCCCGGCCAGGCGCCAGAAGCCATTGCAACTTCGATTTCACGGTAGTGGTTTCCATGGCGGGGCATGGCGGCATCGGTATGGGCGGCCCGAATCAAGCGCAGCGGAATCTGGGCTGCGATGCTTGCGCCTTGCCAGATGGACGCCTCGGCGCCCCAACCTCATGAACTCGAATGGCGCGAGACCTGATCCAATCAGTGTGCCGCCGCATCGGTAATGGTCTGCAGCGCCTTCTCCATCTTGTCGATCGCCATACACCCTTCCTCACGATAGGTCTGTTTGAGTTCCTGGGGATTGTGATAGGTGATCCAGGCCTTGCCATCGTAGTCTTGATAGACCAGCACACGTACGGGCAGATCGAGACCGGCGCGGGTGTCTCGCAACATGATGCGAGTACCCATTCTGGGATTACCGAAGATCAATACCTCCGCCCTCGGCATCTTTTCGTTCACCTTTGCCGCATTGGCCCGGTGATCGATGCGGGCAAACACGGTCATGCCCTTGCCTTTGACGATGCTCTCCAACCTGTCCATGGTCGACTTGACGTCGTGTTGGCTCGGTTTGGTGATCAACTGCCCGGCGGCCGCTCCGAAAGAGAGGATCAACATCGATGCAATGGAAAAGGCTTTGACCATTCTCATGTTACTGCTCCATGGCTTCAGTGGGGAGGTCGATGATACTCCAGAGTATAGAAAGGACAAAACCACCCTCACTGTATTCCAGTGGAATCGTTTCAGCATGGGCGATTCGGGCGGGTGGTTGGATGATCCTCGATGCCCGAAGTCCCCAAAGTCGATCCCCTGTCCCATTGTTCCACCCTATTTATGGTGGAATGCGGAACTGCCCCCAGGGATGGGGGAAATGCGAAGGATTGCCGAGAGCAATCCTTGCCTGATGGCTGCGGATTCCTGAAAAAACACCCGCTGGATTCCCGACTGGACAGCTTGGAATCCACCAAGATATGCTGACGGTCGGCCAGGTAGGTCTCGCGAAACAATCGGCTCACGAGTCTGGGGCTCCGACGCACCCGCCTGGCAAGCTGCATGAACAAAGAAATATTGATATACTTCAACCGCTTGCAACATTGCCAGGCAGGCTGAATCAAAGCCATAACAGGGCGTTATCCCACCCTATTCGTGATACATGGTGGCGGTTGAGGCCCGAAAAAGTAGATGCACGCGAGCACCCATTTTTCACCGACTCAGGAGGCCAGGATGGTTCGTCCAAGATCCAATGCCGTTTCTTTGAAATCCACCGCCATCAATCACCGTGAGGGCATCCTCTATGTGCTCTCTCAATGTCACACCAGCATCAATCCGGGGGCTCCCGATTCCCTGATCAACGACGGCCTCGATAGCGCCTCGGATTTACACAGCGGTGTAGCGACGATCATGGCGCGGGGGGGTTCACTGAGAGGCACGAGCGAAGACGGTTTCATCGACCAGGTCGTCGGAAAGCTCAAGGAATGGATCTGGTGGCTGGTGAGGACGGGTAATGGCGACCGATTTGCTGTCGATGCCGCCAATTGGGTCGTCAATCGGCTCCCGGAACTGGTCCAGCAGATTGCCGGTGGTATCCTTTCCAATCTGACGGATGTCTATGACATCGCCAAGGGCCTGGGAGGCGCAGCCCAAGCGGCCTATCGCCATGTTCGCACCCACAATTACACGGCAGGCATCAGGAGTGGCCACCCCCGCGTGATCATCCAGTCGGTGCGAGATCAGCTCAAAGACAGCCTCAAAGATAATCTCAAAGGGGTAGTCAAGACCGGCGCAATCGCTGGCGTCAAGGTCGCCAATCCGATTGCCGGCGCCATTGTCGGCGCCATCGCCAGTCTCTATGCCTTCAGCAAAGAGCTCTGGGGACGGGCCAAGGATCTATTCAAGCTCAATGCGGTCTTCCAGCAGGCCAAGCAACATCGTATCGACCGTCTGGCCATCCGGCCTTCCGATTTCCACCGCTGGTTCATCGATGTCATCGAAGATCTGCCGATCATCTCCTCTTACTGCCTCACCATGCCTCTGACCGGGAGCTATTATGGATTCCTCGCTACGGTTGCCGACGATGGATCGGAGATGAGTCAGAAACAGTTGAAGCGCAACTTCGCCGTCTTCAATGACATAAAAAAATGGGCGCGTGATTTCGTACGGGGCTATGGGGTGAAGATCTACAGCGACGACCCGATCGTACAGCACGCCTTGCTCACCGCCTGCCAGGAATCACCTCACGCCCATATCAAACAGGGCCTCAAGGACCGGTTCTCGACGACGGTCCGCCAATTGGTGAACTCGGCCTTCTCCTGAGGGGGTCTTGGCGCTTCCGAACCGGCCACGGGCTTCCCTCGCCTCCACTGATCCCATAGGCGACGATGCGGTCGTTGTTGGTATCGGCAATCAGCAGCCGGTCGTCCAGGCGTGCCAACCCACCCGGTTCGTTGAGGCGCATGGGGGTATTGGGACCCGCCCCCCGGCCCGGGATACCGTCACCGAGCAGTGTGCGTACCGTCCCTAGATCCAGGTCGACGAGCTTGAGTTTGTGGTTGTAGGTGTCGGCGATATAGATCCGGGTCTCGCTCCCCGCCACCACGCCCAGCAGGTGCTGCAGACGGGCCTTGTTCAAGGGGCCGTCACGGTCGCCGAAGTCGAACAATCCACTACCCACCAGGGTCTCCACCCTGCCCTGTTGCAGGTGGATGCGGCGCAGGGCGGAGTCCTCCGCGTCGGCCACATAGAGCCAGTCACCGAAGATACTCAGGCCGCTGGGTTGGCTGAAGCTGGCCTGCAGGCGATCACCGTCGTCGATGCCCTCACGCCCGGTGCCGGCAAAGGGGCCGGTCTTGCCCGTCTTGGCGTCGTAGCGCCAGATCTGATGGCTCCCCGCCATGGCGATATAGAGTTCGCCGTCCCGCCACGCCAGCCCCCAGGGTGAGGCCAGGCCGACTGCGCGGGCATCGAACCAACCGTTGTGCTTGCGTTCCAGCCGCCCATTGCCGGCCAGGGTCTCCACCCTTGCCCGTTCGAGGTCGATATAGCGGATCAGGTGGTTACCGGTATCGGCCACATAGAGCCCACCGGCGGCGTCGAAGGCCAGGCCCTGGGGGTTATTGAAACGGGCCTGGGCCGCCGCACCGTCCTTCCGACCCGCCTCCAAGCCGCCAAAGACCCGTTCGATCCACCCCTGGTGGTCACAGAGGAGGATGCGATTGTGCAGGCTGTCGCTGATGGCCACGTATCTTGGTGAGACCGCCAGCTTGCCGGGGGCCGCCAGCAGGGACCCGGCAAGCTGCTCCTTCTCCAATTTGAGGGGCGCGGGCCCGGGGTCGACGAGTTCCGGGTACTTGTCCAGCAGGGCTTGAATGGTCTGATCGAACAGCTTGTAGCGGCCTTCGCCGGTGACCCGGCCCAGGACCTGGCCGTCCGGATCGATCAACACCCGAGTCGGCCAGGCGCGCATGCCGTAACGGGCGGCCAGCAGGGAGTCGACGTCGTTCACCACCGGGTGCTCGATGCCGTAGCGCAGCAGGATGTGGCGCAGGGTGGCAAGGTTCTTCTCGTTATCGAACTTTGGGGTATGCACGCCAATGACCAGCAGACGGTCACCATATTTCTTCTCCAACCGCTTCAGATCGGCCAAGACATGGATGCAGTTGATGCAGCCATAGGTCCAGAAGTCGAGAATCACCACCTTGCCCCGCAGGTCGCCGAAGGTCAGGGGACGGGAAACGTTGAGCCAGGTCAGGCCCGGGGCAAACGCCTGGGTCGCTTCCGCCGCCTGCCCGCTGGGCTTGGATTCGACGGCGGGTGGCGGCTCGGCGGAACAGGCGGTGTGCAGGAGGACGAACAGCCCGACCAGCATCGTCAGGGTCTGCAGCCAGCCGCCACGCCGAGCGTAGAGATGTGGGGAATCAGCCATCATGTGGAGATACTGACCCCAGGCATGGGCATAGGTTTCCCGTCCCTCCGGTCAATCAAGCACCTGAAACAGTCTGCTCTGGTGATCGCGTATTGAGCAGATGCGACAGCGACCATCTCCACTTTGCGCCCCATGGGCCGGGAGATGGAACTCGCTGCCGCAGGAGCGGCATCTGGCCTGGCTGAGGGGCAGCTCCAACTGCCTTTGTGGCGCCCATTCCGACAACTCGACCGCTCCTCGATCACAGACATCGACACAGATCCCACAGCCGGTGCACTCCTTTGGAGCCAGGCGGTAACTCAGACCCTCCTTCGTCTGTTGCAGATCAATGGCCCCCTGGGGGCAGAGCCTGGCACAGGCGTCGCAGCCGTTACAGCATGTGGCATCGATGGCCGGCAGATGGGGCCAGAGGGTCTCGGGAGTGGGCGCCGGCAAGGCGTGACCCGGTGGGGTGAAAGGGGCATCGGCCGGCTCATGGAGCCCCATCCGGGCCAGCCCCTGGCGCAGGCCCTGGGAGAGCAGACCCGACAGGAAGCCCCGGCGATCGACCTGCTCACCGGGCGGCTGTTCGGAGAGCTCTGCGTAGAGCCGCTGCCAGGTCCCCCGGTGGCAGTCTCTGAGCGACAGGCCAGACTGACCGGAGACCTGAAGGGAATGGTTCAGATCCTGCACACGATCGGCCAGGCGCAGCCCCCTGCCCCGCTCGCAGCTGTCGCAGTCGGCAGCGTTCACCACCAGCCGCTCCACCCCCTGGCGCAAAAGCCCCAACAGCTCCCGCAGGCCGATCGCATGGACACAAGGGATGGCCCCCTGCGTCCGGGGCGCGCCCGTGCGTTCGCAAGTAAGCAGAGCCAGACGGATACCGTGCCACACCCCCTGTGGGATCTCCCAGTGCAACTGGATCGCCCCTTGACCACAGCCCGGCACACACAGGCCACAACCGTCGCATGCCTCGGTATCCAGCCCCAGAACCGCCTCGTCGAGCTGCCAGGCGTGGTGCGGACAGATATCCACACAGGAGCGGCAACTGGCGTTGTCGATGATGGCATGGACACAGCGCTCCCCCAGGATCTCCGGCTGGATCGATTCCCGCCGGAGATCCTCGATCAGATCATGCAGTGGAGGCCCCATCTCCATCGCCAGATCCGTTCAACCTTTATGAGGTCGATTCATCGCTGGGCTACTTGAGGGTGCGTATATAGGCGATGAGAGCCCTGAGCTCAGCCTCAGGGATATCGGCCCTGGCAGGCATGGCCGAAGATCCCCCATAGGCCGCGGCGCCCTTTTTGATCACATTCAACCTAGAATCCTCAGTTGGACAGGGTAAAGTGTGCGTTTGCGGTGGTGCAGGGCAAGGCGCAACGACGCGGAATAGTTAATCTATTCCAAGGAGTTGTAACGCAGCCATGCGCCACCGC
>Ga0114931_10012267_pt1 | contig 10048 bp, 5 predicted proteins | sample 2SBtaG_FD_89579 | JGI IMG/M metagenome (GOLD analysis project Ga0114931, IMG submission 89579) | Deep subsurface microbial communities from Kolumbo volcano to uncover new lineages of life (NeLLi) - 2SBTROV14_V59a metaG | ecosystem: Environmental > Aquatic > Marine > Volcanic | place: Kolumbo... | reverse complement strand
CTACGGCGGGTTTTGGCCGGCACGGCTTGGGACATCGTTACGTTCTCCTGTATTGGGTTGACAGGACAACGGTACCGGCGCGTTATCGCTTAGGGAAGAACGGCTTGGAATGAACGGTTACGCCGCAACCAGTTCTTGTTCGCGTGAATCAGACATTTTTAAGATGTCTCGTTATTGATCCCCGCATGCGGGAATAGCGTGCGCCCGCAGGATTCATTGGTCGATCTGATGCCCCTGGCACATCTGATTTTATTTCTAGTTGACAAATTCCACACACTTGAGTAAACATTAGTCCATAACCTGCTATGGAATGCGGCGCGCTCAACGAGCGTCGAACGGGTATCAAGAAGATGTTTTGATAAAAACAGGAGGAGCCAGAGGTGTTGTTTCAAATTAATAATAGCCCTTAAGTTATAAGGACCCCTGTAGTTTTTATTTTTGCCGAAGACAGGCCTGGCGGTTAGCCGGATAGGGCTGCTACGTGCCTAAATTCAGCAGATTATGTGAATCTCAATTAGTAGATTGACCAAAAAAAATATTAGTGTTTGCGAATATGAATAAAAAAGTTAATCGCTATATGTTGGTTACCGTATTGATTTGTTCAGGCGTTTATTCGTCTCTCGCTCATTCTGCCCCTAACTGGTTTCAGGTGTTGTGAACCGCGTTGCGCGAGCTGGTGGCGATGCTAGTTTCCTTGTCACCCTCAATAGTTCAGCGTTGAGCGACTGCCAACGGGGTTATGCTTATTTTCACGTCTCTCAGTTAGGGCTCGAAAGAGTCCGTAGTTCCTTTGCAATAGCGCTAATTTGCCTTTCGGCTGATAGAACCATGCGCATTGTTATTGGCAAAGATCTTAACGGGCCGGGTGGTGATTGTAACGCAACAGGGATGACCGCCGACCTATACTTGGAAAATAAATCTATCCCCTTAAAACCGGTCCCCTTAAAACCGGTCGGATGGTAATGTCGTGCTGCCGGAAAGGTTACCCCTTTGGAATTTAATTACGATTGAATAAGGGCAAGAATAAAGAATGATATCAATACTGCTTCGTTGCTTATGTTTGTTCTCTTGTGGGGTGATCTCCGCTTTGTTAAGAACGAAATCCACGAATTGCATCCAAAGTTCTTCTTTGGCTGGGATTGAGAAGTGGTTGTGTTCGCTGAGCCATCAATTATGGCAAGTGTCTAAGTTTGTCGTTAGAAGACCAAGTGTCGCCCGAATAGTAGCCTACGCAGTTTTACCCACTTTAATGCCGGTTGGATCGGTGTTTGGGCACGACAATGCAACACCTAGCTACGTGACTTATGCCACTGACTCTGCGAATTGCAATATCTACGAATACAGTTGCTATTCGAGTACGGCTAGTATTTCAGAAAACATCGTGGTTAATGTGGCAATAGACCACCATGACCAGGATTTTAAACATCCAGGTTGGCCAATAACTCCGGGTTCCTTTATTTGCTATAGCGTTAATTGGTTTTATTCCGATTCTGGCTACGTCTATCAGGGGTCTCGTATAAGGGAATTGAGGTTCCGTCACCAATGCGAAGACTATTGGTACTTTAACTATTCCGAATTCGATACAGATAGCATAAATAGAGAACCGACTTGCCCCGTATACCATGAATCAGACCCTTTTCAATTTGGGTGCCGACACGTTAATCAAGCTCCCATTATCTGGGATTCGTTTCCCCAAAGCCAAACGACAGAAGGAGAGTATTATACTTACAATCCTCAGGCTCAAGACGTTGATTTGTATCCAAATGTCTTCCTGTTTTACGAGATAACCAATAAACCATCTTGGGCGGTTTTCGACAGCGCTACCGGCCGGCTTTGGGGGACACCCGCATTTGGTGATGCGGGAACCTATTCAAATATCCGAATTACCGCCGACGATGGTGAGTTAACCGACTCGGTGCTGTTCAGTATTTCTGTGGCCGTCGGCAACACGGCACCCGCTATTAGCGGCACACCACCGGCCGCCGCCAATGCCGGCGCACCCTACACATTTACACCGACAGCATCTGATCCCGATGGGGATCCGCTGACATTCAGCATCAGCAACATGCCGGCCTGGTCCAGCTTCAATACCACGACGGGTGAGTTGTCCGGTACGCCTGCCGATACCGATGGCGGAACTTTCTCTAACATCGCAATTACCGTCACCGACAGCAAGGGCGCGAGTGCCTCGTTAGCCGCGTTTTCGATTACAGTGAATCTGGCGCCGACTGCCGATCCAGGCGGACCCTACACCATTCAGTTAAATGAGTCCCTCAGATTTAGCCTTACTGCGTCGTATGATCCGGAAGGCAGTGCGCTGACCTACAACTGGGACTTTGGTGACGGCGCGACGAGTACCTTGGCGATTCCGGAGCATACGTACACAACCGTTGGCAGTTATACGGTCACACTTGTTGTTAATGACGGTGCGCTGAATTCGGCACCTGCGACGGCAAGAGTCACAATTGTTGATAACTACAATCCGTTCCTGAACTTTGGTGCGAACAGTGCCACCTGCAACGGTTCTAACCCGGTCAACGGCGCCACGGGCAACAAATACCAGCCCGAAACCGACTACACCGGTGCCGGTCCATTCCCACTGAGTTTCATTCGGCACTACAACAGCGGCAGTCCGGCGATCGGAAGTCTCGGTATCAACTGGCGCAGCAGCTATGATCGATCAGTCGACGCTACTGTACCCAATGAGGCACAGGTGTACCATGCCAACGGCAATATCATTAAGTTCCAGCTCGTAGGGGGGCTGTGGCAGGCGCCGACCGGCATTACGAGCCGCCTCGAGTCTATTAGTGGCGGCTTCAAATTTACAACAAATGACGACCTGGTCGAAACTTATGACAGCAGTGGCCGCCTGGTTAGTATCGCCAACCGCGCTGGCTTGGGTCTGAATCTCAGCTATAACGCGGCGGGCAAGCTGGAGACCGTTGCTGACGGTTTAGGGCGCAGCCTGATTTTTGCTTATGTGAATGATCGGATTCAGACACTGACCGATCCGGCGGGTCGGGACACGACGTACAGTTATGACAGCCTCGGAAATCTGGAGAATGTGACCTACCCGGATGGTGGCGTCAGAACCTACCTGTACGAGAACGCTACCTATCGCCACCTGCTAACGGGCATCATTGATGAAAACCGCACACGGTTTGCAACCTATGGGTACGATACCGAAGGACGCGCCACTCAGAGTACCCATGCGGGTGGGACCAACAATGTGGGTTTCGTGTTCAACGCCGATGGCACCACAACAATTACCGATGCCAAGGGCGAGGCCCGTACCTATGCTTATCAGGAACTAAATGGTGTTCTGAAAGTGAGCGACATTGCGGGGTCGATCTGCACATCCTGCGGCGGGTCGAGTAGCAATACCACCTATGATGCGAACGGTTTCCCGGATGTTGTCACTGATTTCAATAACAACATTACGGACTACGATTATGATGCCCGTGGTCTGGAAATACAGCGAATTGAAGCTGTCGGGTCACCCTTGGAGCGCACCATCATCACCGCCTGGCACCCCAGCTACCGTGTCCCTGCATGTCGCACCGAGCCGAACCGTACCACTATCCTCGACTATTACTCTGACGGGCAGCTCCAAACAAGCACCGTGGTCGATACCAGCGATCCAGCGCTATTCCCTTCGACCAACAGCAAGACATGCAGTGCCATTATTGCCAGGGGGGATTTTGCTACGCTGAATAAGCGAGCGACAAATTACATCTATTATCCCAGTGGTCTACTACAGACGATTGACGGGCCGCGCATGGACGTCAGTGATGTCACAAACTACACCTATGACGCGACAGGTAATCTGACCGGGATCACAAATGCCTTGGGGCATGCTATCGCCTTGCAGCAGTACGATACACACGGTCGCCCCGGTCGTATGGTGGATCCCAACGGACTGGCCACCGTTTTGACTTATGATCTTCGTGGGCGTTTGGACGTTGTAACGGTCGGTGGCGAGGTAACAGATTATGACTATGATCCCGCCGGCAACCTCGACATCGTTACGTTGCCAGACGGCACCTCCCTGGATTACGACTACGATGCGGCCAACAGGCTGACGGATATCCGTGACCAGCTCGGTAACCACATCCACTATACGCTCGATGCTCTCGGCAACCAGACCCAAACCGACATAAGCGACCCCGCGGGAGTATTGCGGCGTACGCAGTCAGCGGTTTACAACCTGGCCAACCGGCTCGAGAAGACCGTGGGCGCAGCCAACCAGACAACGGACTTTATGGATTACGATGGCAATGGCAATCTGAAGCAGGTGCGTGATCCAGGTGGCAATAACACCTTCTACACCTACGATGCGCTAAATCGTCTCAAGACCATTACAGATGCCATAACCGGTGTGACAGTCTACGGTTATGATGCACAGGACAACCAGGTTAGCGTGCAGGACCCCAGAGGCTTGACCACGAGCTATACCTATGACGGACTGGGCAACCGCACAGAACTCAATAGCCCGGATACCGGCGTGACCACATATACCAGTCATGATAGAGCCGGAAACGTGCTCGGCCAGACCGACGCCCGCAATAAGACGACGGCTTATACCTATGACGCGCTCAACCGCATTAAGACAATTACTTACAATGACGGCAGCACAACAGTATATGACTATGATGTCGGGGCAAACGCCATTGGCCGCCTAAGTTCAATGACGGATGTCACAGGCACCACGGCCTGGAGCTATGACATTCATGGCGGAGTCACGAGTAAAGCCCAGACGAATGCCGGCGTTACTCTGACGACCAGTTATACGTACAACAGTGTCACTGGCCAGTTGGAAACCATGACCACACCAGGTGGCAGGGTGATTAACTACACCTATGCCAGTGGACAAATAAATGGCATCAACGTTGACGGCAAGACGGTCATTAGCAATATCAGCTACGATCCGTTTGGGTCCGCCAGCGCCTGGACCTGGGGTAACAACACCAGCGTTACCCGCACCTCCGACCTGGACGGCCAGCTCGAGCTTTATACGCTCGGCGATGTCAACCGGCAGATTGAGTACTACCCGACGGGGAATGTGCAAAACATTATTGACCCGGGCAACGCGGCCAATAACCAGGCGTTTAACTACGATGCCCTGCAGCGTCTGACCAACTACCAGGGACTGGGTGCCACAGATGTCTATGGCTATGACGCCAACGGTAACCGTGATGCGCTGACCCTCGGCGCTCAGAATTACGCCAATGTCATAGACCTGGTTAGCAACCGCATCGACAGCGTCGGCGGCCCGATTGCCAGGACCTACAGCTATGATGCGGTAGGTAATACGCTCAACGACGGCACGCACAGCTACGCCTATGATGATCGCGGACGCCTGACCAGCGTGGACAACGGTGCGATGACGTATGCAATCAATGGCCTGGGACAGCGCATCCGCAAACTTGGCAGCCAGCCGGTTCAACAAGGCGATGTCAACGGTGACGGTTCTATCGACCCCCGCGATGTAGACGCGGTTCTGGCCACTGCTGTGGGCACCGGCACGCCAGTGGGAACAACTGACTGCAATGCCGATAGCAGCACCAATGTGCTCGATGCCGTGTGCATCAATAATCTGATAGCGGCAACGGGTGCAGGACAACCATTAAGTGCACGCCTGCGCTATGCCTACGATGAAGATGGCCAGCTTCTTGGCCAGTACAGTGATACCGGTGCCCCAATCCAGGAGACCATCTGGTTTAACGGGCAACCGGTGGCCGTTCTGGAAGGCGAGCAGATGTACTATGTTTATGCAGACCATCTCAATACGCCCAGGGCGATCACCAACCAGGCAAATACTACTGTATGGAGCTGGGTATCTGATCCCTTTGGCGTTGCTGTACCAAACGAGGATCCAGACGGGGATGGTTCGCCATTTGTTTATAATCATCGGTTCGCCGGGCAATACTATGACACCGAGACAGGTCTGCATTATAACTATTTCCGCTACTACGATCCCACAACAGGGAGTTACATTACCTCCGATCCAGTTGGGTTGGCGGGAGGCCTAAACACTTATGGCTATGTGGGTGGAAACCCGCTGAATACCATTGATCCATACGGATTGGATTGTGTTGCAATTAATGGAAGTGTTACCTGTACTGCTCCCGGCGGAGGTCAGACAGTAACTTTCCCGAGGCCTGATGGCTGGCCTGACGTGATAAATAGTGATTCCTCGAATTATCACTTTTATAACATTCCAGTTCCTTTGAATGGGGCGAACTCATCGTGTGTAATGCAAGGTATTATCAACAATCCAACACCTGGGTCACCATCGGCTGCAAGCCCACAAGGGACATTGAATAACGCAACTCCAACAAGTGGTCAAAATCTATTTAATACTATTGATTTGATAAGCTCATTTGGGAATGAGTCTGGTGGCTATAACAATAGCCCTGTTAGATCTTACACAAGGAATAATGGCAGTGTTGTTGTAAACGTGACTTTACCAGGGCACCCGCTGCATCCTGGGTATGTTGCTCGTTCCATTAGTGGTTCGCAGGTTAATAACTATGGAGAAGGTACTGGTGGATTACAAGGGCCGGTTAGTCAATTCTTTGGTATAGCCGGTCAAATAAACGGTGTTTGGAATGGGCAAACCCAGGGGATTATTGGAAACTGTGGGTGTAATTAGCAGGACTGTGAATAATGTCTATTACCAGAATCTGTTTGGCATTTGCCCTTGCGCCAGTTTTCCCGTCACTGTTTTTCTTGACAGCGTTTCACCTGTCTGATCGAGCTATGATAATGAAGACGCTAATTTTTTCCATTCCGTTTAGTTATGTACCCTGCTTTTTGTTTGGAATCCCCCTTGTTTCCTACTTAAAGAAGAAGCAACGTCTGAATGCAGTTAATGTAGTAACGAGTGGAGCGGTATTGGGCACTGTTGTCTTCTATGTTTTCGGTATCGTGTTTTCAGTGTTTTTGGGGTCTTCAAAAAACGTGATACCGGAGCTAGCTGAGTTGGTGTCTGGCGCCATACTTGGTGTTTTAGTTGCGCTCCCATTTAGTCTTATAGCGGGGTTACCATTTGGTAATGCGAAGCAATAGCAGGCAGTAAACCGCATGTGATCAGAGTCAAATTAGTTAGGGATATGAAAAGAGAAGTACTTATGTTATCGATTAAAAATGGCTTAACCGTAACGCTTACTGCTTTTATCATGGCGATGCTTTCTGCTTCAGTGTGCAATGCAGAGCCTGTACAGAAAGAACTACACCAGAAAGTAAGCGAATTCACTCGTCTCTTAAAGAAGGATTACACGCCCACGCTGGCGGATTATCAGACATTCTACGGTTACACTGACGCGGATGAATTGGCGCTGCAATGGAAACAATGTGAGACTAAGGGTTGGGTACCGCCGCTACAGAGTCATGAGTGCCATCAGCAGATGCTGCAGTCCTGGGCAAAGAAGGACGAGACTCCCTCACTGTATCTGGCTTGGCTAAGAAAGAGACTGCCTCTGGACCCTAAGGTCACGATCAAATCGGTCAAGCCGGTCGGTGGTATGGGTCAAGCGCCCGGTGAACGTATTACTGTTCAATTAAATGATGATGAAGTCGTCCTCTGGCGGCCAATAAAAGTAGAGGAAGCGACTGTTTTAGGGCGTATCTCTGCGGTTGAAATCAATGGAGTGCCGATTTCAAAACTTCGCCAACAGGATGCGAATGCCTCCGTGCTTATCGCGCTGGGTCTGACAACGCTTGTGCGCCCGCTAACTGAGGCGGAGCTTGCTGCAAAAGAAAAAGAGCAGAAGGCGCGCTGTGCTGCCGATCCGGACTGCGTCAAACGCAGAACGGAACACGAAGCACAGGAAAAGGAGCATGAGAAAGAGCAGGCTGTTCGTACACAAGTTTCGAAAAATTATCAGATCTGGTGTGAGACCAACCCAATGGTTTGCGAAAAACAGCAGGCGGACCGGGAAAAGTTACTCGAACAACGCAACAGCCTGCAAACCAAGTGTGACGAAAATTACAAAGGTTGTCTCGCCGGAGTCGAGCAATGGTTAGGTGCGCAGCAGGCGGCGCAAAAGGCTTTCTGCAACAGTTCGCCGGACGACTGCGCCGCGCTTGATGCGATTCGGCTTAAAAAAGACGAACAGCAAAAGGCATGGTGTGCTGATAATCCCGAAACCTGTGCGAAATCGATGACGGATTTTGATAAAGCAGTCATGGAGGTTAGAGCATCACTATCCCGTTGATGGGGTGGAGATGTCGGTCATCTCCAAGGCGTATCGGGTGAGGTAAAAGCGCAGAACCGGCTATTGGAAATAGTTAGGACCATGTTTGTGCGGCATCTCGGTGAGAACAGCGGTAAATGCATTCAGTTATTAAGATACGACGAAGAAGATTTAGCTAAACATATGCGGACAAGCAGAGACAGTGTCATTGGCGACAGTAAGGCAAAATAAAGGATAGGGCTCGATATGAATAAGACCAATAAGACCAACTTGGCGGCCCTCACCCTGGCTGGCCTGTTGACTCATCCGCTGGCCGATGCGGCGCCGGAACTAGCCCTGGGGTCCGCGGCAGGTTTGCCCGGCGAGGTGGTTACTATCCCGATCCGCGTAACCAACGATGGGACTGTGGCGGGTTTCCAGTACGAAATTCACTATGACGCGACGCAGCTTACCTCGGGACAAGCGGCCCCAGCGCAGGCTTTTGCGAATGGCTATCGGGTGGCTTCATCGGAGACAGCATCCGGCGTGCGTCGCATTGTTATTGCGCCACCAGTGAGTAATCCTGTGATCAGTACCGGCCTGGTTGTAAATGTACCGTTTACGATAAAGGCTGGTGCAAACAGCAATAGCAAATTGCTGACGCTGACACAGGTCATTATGAGTGACGGTAATGCTAATGCCGTATTACCGACTAAATTGGCAAATGGTCTGATTGCGAACACTAATAATAACCTGGCCGATACTGATAACGATGGCATGCCTGATGTTTATGAAGTCGCCAATAGTCTGCAACCAACGGATGCCGGCGACGCCGTGTTAGACGCGGATGGTGACGGTTTAACGAACCTCCAGGAATACTCAATAGGCACCGCGCCCACCGTGTGGGATTCAGACAGCGACGGCATACCTGATGGCTATGAAGTGGCTTATGGTCTAAATCCACTGTTTATGGCGGATGGTACCGGGGACCCGGATGGCGATGGGCTGAGTAATCTTAATGAGTACCTGAGCGGAGCGAATCCCTTTAGCGCGGACACTGATCAGGACGGATTGGATGATAGCGAGGAGGTTGCGTTAGGTACGAATCCGGCGAAAGCAGACACGGACGGAGATGGTGTGTCCGATGCGGACGAAGTGGCGTTAGGAACTGATCCGCTCTTAAACATCCCGGCACTTATGGTCATTATCCAACAGTTACTACTTAATTAAATAAATTGTTGGGAATCGGCGTAACTGACTTTCGAGAAACGTCTACAAGTTTTTATCAGAGGAGATTAAAGGCAATGAAATTCTACATCATGGCCCGAACAGCGCGGTCAATTGTGATAAGCGTAGCGGGAATATTAAGCGCTACACAAGTCTACGGCGCTTATACGGCAAATGCGATGGGAACAGTCACTCAGGCTTGGACCTATGGAGACGTTGCGGCGGTTATAATCAATCCTATGCCAGCAACTGGTTGCCAGTACAATGACTTTTTCTACATCACTTCGGCTGTGTTTGCGGATGTAGCTAATCGGAATTACGCGCATTCTATTTCCATGACGGCTTTAGTGACGGGGAAACAGGTTAACGTCGGATATGACAAAAATGGGACGGGGTGTTACGCCGGGCGACCGGAAATTTACCGTATAGATTTGATTAAGTAGGACTAAAGAGAGTTTTTTCAGCCAAACTCAAATTGTTTGCCGGTTGTCCCACGGCTGTCTGGACCCAGTAAATAGAGGTAAGGCAGGACCACATCCTCAGGTTTGGAAAGCTTTTCCGGGTTTTCTCCCGGGTAGGCCAGCACCCGCAGGGCGGTAGATACCGGGCCGGGGTCAATGCTGTTGACCCGCACCGGGGTATTG
>Ga0114931_10012266_pt1 | contig 10048 bp, 7 predicted proteins | sample 2SBtaG_FD_89579 | JGI IMG/M metagenome (GOLD analysis project Ga0114931, IMG submission 89579) | Deep subsurface microbial communities from Kolumbo volcano to uncover new lineages of life (NeLLi) - 2SBTROV14_V59a metaG | ecosystem: Environmental > Aquatic > Marine > Volcanic | place: Kolumbo... | reverse complement strand
GCCGCAGAAGGCGATGACGTTGGCGTCGGTCGCCTTGGCTCGTCGCGACAGGCCGAGCGAGTCGCCGACGTAGTCGGCCAGATCCTGGATCTCGGACTCCTGATAGTAGTGAGCCAGGATGACCGCGTTGCGTTCCTTCTTGAGCGCGCGGATCGCCCCCTCGAGGTCTTCGATGTCATGGGGGAAATCGGGGTCGCCGGAGACGGGTTGCCTGATCATCGTTCGGTTTGTATAGCCTCGCTCCATCCGATGTCCAGCGGCCCGGTTTCGCTGCTTGCAATTCACTCCGGGAGGGGTATGTTGCGGCATTCTGATAGCTGGGGGAGCCACCGTAATCCGTGGCTGAGAGGTGCGCCAGGCGGGGCGCCGACCCCTCGAACCTGATCCGGTTCATACCGGCGGAGGAAAGCGACATGAGCAAGCCCAACGGCAACGGTTCCAACGGCGACGACAACGGCCGGAAGAAGCGCCCGCTGCCCCAGGTACAGGCCGACCCCACCGAGGGCATCGCCTCCCTGCCCGAGTTCCCGCGCTCCGAAAAGGTCTACGTCGAGGAAAACGGTGTCCGCGTGCCGGTCCGCCGCATCCACCTGGACGGCGGCGAGCCGCCGGTCGACGTCTATGACACCAGCGGCCCGGACAACAGCGACTACCACGCCGGCCTGCCCAAGCTGCGCCAGCCGTGGATCGACCGGCGCATCGCGCGCGGCGACACCAACCACTCGCAGATGCACTACGCCCGCCAGGGCATCATCACCGAGGAGATGTACTTCATCGCCGTGCGCGAGGGCATGGCGCCCGAATTCGTCCGCGACGAGGTCGCCGCCGGTCGCGCCATCATCCCGGCCAACCGCAACCACCCCGAGACCGAGCCGATGATCATCGGCAAGGCGTTCTCGGTGAAGATCAACGCCAACATCGGCAACTCGGCGGTCTCTTCGTCGATCGGCGAAGAGGTCGAGAAGCTGCGCTGGGCCACCCACTGGGGCGCCGACACGGTCATGGACCTGTCCACCGGCGACCAGATCCACGAGACCCGCGAGTGGATCATCCGCAACTCGCCGGTGCCGATCGGCACGGTGCCGATCTACCAGGCGCTGGAGAAGGTCAATGGCGTGCCCGAGGACCTGAACATCGACGTCTTCATGGAGACGCTCGAGGAGCAGGCCAAGCAGGGCGTCGACTACTTCACTATCCACGCCGGCGTGCTGCTCCGGCACATCCCGTCCACCGCCGGCCGGGTCACCGGCATCGTCTCGCGCGGCGGCTCGATCATGGCCAAGTGGTGCCTGTCGCACCACCAGGAGAACTTCCTCTACACCGAGTTCGAGCGCATCTGCGAGCTGCTGAAGAAGTACGACGTCGCCTTCAGCCTGGGCGACGGCCTGCGCCCCGGCTCGATCGCCGACGCCAACGACCACGCCCAGCTGGCCGAGCTCGAGACCCTGGGCGAGCTGACCGAGATCGCCTGGAAGCACGACGTCCAGGTCATGATCGAGGGTCCCGGCCACGTGCCGATGCACAAGATCAAGGACAACGTCGACCTGCAGCAGAAGCTCTGCCACGAGGCGCCGTTCTACACCCTGGGGCCCCTCGTCACCGACATCGCCCCGGGCTACGACCACATCACCTCGGCCATCGGCGCCGCCATGATCGGCTGGTACGGCACGGCGATGCTCTGCTACGTGACACCCAAGGAGCACCTGGGGCTGCCCAACAAGCAGGACGTCAAGGACGGGGTGATCGCCTACAAGATCGCCGCCCACGCCGCCGACCTGGCCAAGGGGCACCCCGGGGCCCAGCGCCGGGACGACGCTCTGTCGAAGGCCCGGTTCGACTTCCGCTGGGAGGACCAGTTCAATCTGTCCCTGGCCCCCGACACCGCCCGGGAGTTCCACGACGAGACCCTGCCGGCGCCTGCGGCCAAGGGAGCGCACTTTTGCTCCATGTGTGGCCCCAAGTTCTGCTCCATGAAGATCACCCAGGACCTGCGCGACTACGCCGAGTCCCACGGCATGACCGCCGACGCCGCGGTGGCCGCGGGCATGGCCGAGAAGGCCGCCGAGTTCCAGAAGACCGGTAAGGACCTGTACGTGCGCTGACAGGCGCCCGGCCGCGGACCTCTGTTATAGTGCGTTCCCGGGGTAGCCCCGGGTTCGCCACATGACCGCGAAAAAGCGCTCACACAAGATCGAGAAGCTCGCTCGCGTCTACGACGACGAGGTGATGCCGGTCTGGTCCGAGCGTTTCGGCCGGCTGCTGTTGCGCGGGCTGACCCTGCCCGAGCGGGGCCAGGTGCTCGACGTCGGCTGCGGCACCGGCTACCCGTCGGTGGAGCTGCTCCGCCGCATGGGCCCCGGCTGCCGGCTCATCGCCATCGACGCCGCCTCGGCCATGCTCGACGTCGCGCGCAAGAAGGTGGCCGAGATGGAGGGCGCCTCACGCAAGGTCTTCTTCCGCACCGAGAGCGCCGAGCCCAAGCTGTCGTTCGCCGACGACGTCTACGACCTGGTGGTGTGCAACCTCGGCCTCGAGGAGATGGATGACCCCGGGGCCGCCCTGCGCGACTTCGCCCGGGTCACCGTTCCCGGCGGCGAGGTCCGCTGCACCCTGCCGCTGGACGGCACCTTCCAGGAGTTTTTCGACATCTACCGCGAAGTGCTGATCAAGCACGACAAGCACGACGCGCTCGATCGGCTCAACGAATTCCTGCGCCGCTACCCCACCATCGAGCAGTGCGAGGAGTGGATGCAGGCGGCCGGCTTCCGCCCGTACCGTATCGACATCGCCGAGTTCTCGATGCTGTTCAAGAGCTCGCGCGAGTTCTTCTTCGCCCCGGTCATCGAGTACGGCCCGCTGCCCGAGTGGAAGGCGATCGCCGGCAAGGGGCAGGAGATGCAGGACGTCTTCTGGTACATCAAGGAGGCGATCGACGCCTACTTCGGCGGCCGCGCCTTCCAGGCCACGGTCAAGGCCGGCTGCCTGGTCGGTCGGGTCCCCGAGGTCACCGAAGAGGACGTGACCGGCCGGGTCGAGAAGATCGAAGAGCCGTCGATCAACGAGGTCGACGTCGGCGAGATGATCGACGTCCCGCCCCAGCGCACCCGCACCGGCACCGAGGAGATCAGCATCGACGAGCTGGAGGAGCTCGACGAGATCGAGACCCTCAACAACGCCGAGCCTGTGACCGACGACGACGACGTCATCCAGGCATTCGTCGACGGGGCCGAACGGCCCGTCCGCCTGGAAGACGAATAGGGCTGCTGCCGGCGTCAGCCGGACGCGGTAGGCTCCGGCATCCGATGAAGCCGCCCGAGAACCACGACGCCTACCTGGCGCTGGCCGCCGAGATCGCCGAGCACGATCGCCGCTACTACGTCGACGCCGAGCCGACGATCAGCGACTACGAGTACGACCAGCGGGCGGCCGCCCTGCGCGCCGCCGAGGAGGCGCACCCGGACTGGGTGGTGTCGTGGTCGCCCAGCCAGCGGGTCGGCGTCGACCTGTCCGCAACGATTACCGCCGTACCGCTGAGCGGGTTCGCAAAGGTGGTCCGCGAGGTGCCGATGCTGTCGCTGGACAACACCTACGACGAGGCCGAGCTGGACGCCTTTCACGAGCGGGTGATGAAGGGCCTCGGCGGCGCCGACGTCGAGTACGTCATCGAGCCCAAGATCGACGGCTTCGGCATCGAGCTGACCTACCAGAAAGGGGTCTTCACCCTGGGCGCCACCCGCGGCGACGGCCGCGTCGGCGAGGACGTGACCGCCAACCTGCGCACCGTGCGCGGCCTGCCGCTCAAGCTGTCGGACGAGGTCGACCTGGTGGTCCGCGGCGAGGTGTTCATGCGCCGCGACGACTTCCGCCGCATCAACGAGGAGCGCGAGGCGGCGGGAGACGAGCCGTTCAAGAACCCGCGCAACCTGGCGGCCGGGTCGATCAAGCTGCTCGACCCCAGGCAGGTGGCCGAGCGGCCGATGCACGCCATCCTCTACGAAGTCGTCGACGGCGAGCAGATGGCGCGGAGCCACTGGGAGATCCTGCGCCTCATCGGCGAGCTGGGACTGCCGGTCTCCGCGCACAACACCCGGGTCGGCAGTCGCGAAGCGCTGCACCAGGCGGTGGAGTCGTGGTCCGAGGAGCGCCGCGACGCGCTGCCGTTCGACGTCGACGGGCTGGTCATCAAGGTCAGCTCGTTCGACCAGCGCTCCGAGCTGGGCGCGACCTCCAAGTTCCCGCGCTGGGCCATCGCCTACAAGTTTCCGGCCCGCCAGGTGACCACGGTGGTCCAGGGGCTGGGCATCAACGTCGGCCGCACCGGCGCCGTCACTCCGGTGGCGATGCTCGAGCCGGTCTAGCTGTCCGGCACCACGGTGCAGCGGGCGTCGCTGCACAACTGGGATCAGGTGGCCAAGCTCGGCCTCGGTCCCGGCGATCGGGTGCTGATCGAGAAGGCCGGCGAGATCATCCCCCAGGTCCTGGGCGTCACCGAGCGGGCGTCGGACAAGGTGTTCGAGGCGCCGACGAAATGCCCGTCATGCGGCAGCGAGCTTTCGCGCGACGAGGGCAAGGTGGTGCTCCGCTGCCCCAACAGCCTGTCGTGCCCGGCGCAGCTCCTGGCCGCGCTGCAGTTCTTCGCCGGTCGCGGACAGATGAACATCGACGGCCTGGGCGAAAAGATCTGCCAGGCGCTGATGGACGCCGGACTGGTGACCAACGTCGCCGATCTGTTCGCGCTCGAGGCCGAACAGATCGAGGGCGTGGAGCGCTTTGCCGAGACCAGCGCCGCCAACCTGGTGCGCGCGATCGACGACGCGCGGAAGAACGCAACCTTTTCGCGCCTGCTCGCCGCCCTCGGCGTGCCCCACGTCGGCGGCGTCGCCGCCCGCGCCATCGCCCTGCGCTACCGGTCGATGGATCAGCTGCTGGCGCTGGCCGACGACCCCGACCGCGACTTCGTCGAAACGCTGGGCGAGATCGACGGCATCGGCGAGGTGATTGCCACCAGCCTGCGCGATTTCCTCCACGAGCCGCACACCCGCACGGTGCTGGCGCTGCTCGAGGAGCGCGGCGTCGACCCGGTGGAAGAGGTCACCGAGGTCGCCGCCGACGCCGCGCTGTCGGGCAAGACCTTCGTCATCACCGGCACCCTGTCGCGGCCGCGTGCCGCGATCGCCAAGACGATCGCGGCCGCCGGCGGCAAGGTCGTCGGCTCGGTGTCGGCCAAGACCGACTACCTGGTCGCCGGCGAGAAGACCGGCAAGTCGAAGCTGACCGCCGCCGAGAAGCACGGCGTCGAGGTCATCGACGAGGCCGCCCTCGACGAGCTGCTGGGCGGCTAGCGCCTGTCCCTGATCGGGGACCCGAAGAACCGACGACTAGCCGCCCCATGCCCACAATCCGCTCGTCCTGGGCGAAGCCCGTGCTCTGCGCGGGCGGAGTCGAAGGACGCATCCGAAGCGCATGACGCCGCGCTCAACGAGTGCGCAGGGTTTGCGCGGCGCGCCCTTCGACAGCGCTTGGCACGCTCAGCGCGCTCAGGGCGACCGGGTGCCAAGATCCGTTCGTATTACGGACGGCGGCTAGCGCCGGCTCCGGCGCCAGATTTCGCGCAGTTGTAGATCCGCCGCGCGACCGGGCGATATGTTCGGGGGCGCTGGTCCGTTGACCAGATACCGGCCCGGCCATGACCCGCACCCTGACACTGCCGCTTCGCCTCGCCGAGGCGACCGACGGCGCCGACGCCGAGCCGGCGCCGCTCGAGGAGCGCGCCCTGGCCGGCGACGCCGCGGCGTGGGAGGCGCTGTTCCGCCGCTACAACCGCCGGGTCGTTCTCGTCCTGCTGGCCCGCGGCGTGCGCGCCGACGTCGCCCGCGATCTGGCGCAGGAGGCGTGGACCCGGCTGATCGAAAAGCAGCGTCGCGACCAGCTTCGGCTGCTGCGCCTGCCCGCGCTGGCCATCCGCCAGGCGCTGTTCCTGGCCGCCGACCGCGCGCGCCGGGGCGACGTTCGCTACGAGCACGTGGCGCTGTCGGACGACGCCGCCGCCCTGCTGGATCTGGAGAAGCAGCTGGCCGACCGCAGCCGCCTGGCCCGCGCCCGCGCGGTGCTGGCCACCTGCAGCGACTCGCAGCAGCGGGTCTTCCGCGCCATCTACGCCCGGCCCGGCGCGACGGCCGCCGAGGTCGCGGTCGAGGTCGGGCTGTCGGTTCAGCGCGTTCGCCAGATCATGTGCGAGGTGCGCAAGAAGCTGCGCGCGGTCGTGGAGGATGTCGATGTCTGATTGCCTCACCGCTTCCGAGCTCGCCTGGTACGTCACCGACGGTCTGTCGCCGGTGGTCTGCGACCTCGAGCGCGCCGATCGCATCGAAGCCCACGCCGCCGGCTGCGCCGACTGCGCCGGTGCGCTGGCGGCCGAGGCGCGCGCCGAGCTGGTCATCGACGCCGCGGCGACGGCCGAGCCGCTGGCGCTGCCGCGCCGCCGCGCCGCCTGGCTGGGGGCGCTGGCCGCGGTCGCCGGCATCGTCCTCGTCGTCTTCATCGGCCGCGCCGTGGCCGGCGATCGCCCGCCGCCGCGCACCGCTACCGCTGCCGATTCGACCCCGGCCGACGCCGGTATCGGCGCCCTCGCCGTCGACGGCGACATCCTCGACCCCGACGTCGGCACCAACTGACGCCGGGCCCCTTCTCCCGTGCGCATCGCGCTGGCACATGCCGGGCGCGCGCGGTGGCCGCTCGCGGTCGCCGCCGCGATCGGTCTCGTCTACCTGGTCCGGCTGGGCTCGTTAGGCTTCTGGGATCCGCACGAGCTCGACGTCGTCGTTGGCGGCGCGGGGGTGAATGGCTGGCTGGCGCACATGGGCGCGGCGCTGGGGTCGGGCGAGGCGGCGGCGCGGCTGCCGTCGGCACTGCTCGGGCTGGCGGCGGCGGCGCTGCTGTTCGTCTGGGCGGCGCGGGTCGCCGGCCCGCGGGTCGGCGCGATGGCGGCGCTCTTGTGCGCGTCGGCGCCGCTAATGCTGCTCGAGTCGCGACAGCTGATCGGCGACGTCGGCGGTCTGGCCGGGGCGACTGCCGCGGTCGCCGGTGGGTGTATCGGGCTGTCCGCGCGGCGCCGTCGCGATCTCGCGGTCGCGGCGCTGTTGATCGCCGTCGGCGGCGTCCTGGCGTATGCGTCGGCCGGCGCGGTGCTCGGGATCGCGGTGCCGGCGATCGCCATCGCCGCCGGCGCGGCCGCCATCGGCCGTCGCCGCGCGGCCGCGGCAATCGCCGGGCTCGCGCTGGTCACCGTTGCCGCCGCGGTCTGGGGCCCGGCGTCGCTGGGGCCGCGCGGATCGCACCCGGCGCGGCAGAGCTGGGACCTCCTGATCGAGCAGGTCGCCTACGGCGGCTTCCCGTGGATCGCGCTGGCGCCGCCGGCGCTGGTTCGCGGTATCGACTGCGGCGCCGCGTCGCCGGAGCGACTGATGGCCGGCTTCGTCGCCTTCGTCTGGGTCGTCGGGGCGTGGGTCGCCGGCACCGTGCTGACGCTGGCGGTCGGCCCGACCCGCTTTGCCGCGCTGCCGGCCGCGGCGCTGGCGGTGGCGCTGTGGCTCGACGATACCGCGCGCGGGCGCCACCATCCGGCGGCCGGCGCGGTGGTCGCCGCGGCGCTGCTGGCCGCGCTGCTCGGCCGTGACCTGTACGCCTTTCCCGATCGCATCGCCACCCTGCACACCGGCGGCGTCGCGGTGCCCAACGCCGGCGCCGTCGGCGGGTTGCACCTGGTGCCGCTGGTCGCTGCGTTGCTGTTCGCCGCCGGGGTCGTCGCCGCCGCGCGCGGGGGCGGGCGCCTGCGCCGCGGCGGTGCCGTCGTCGCGGTTGCCGGCTGCGTCGGGTTCGCCGCGGTCGTGGCCCAGCTGTGGATTCCGCGGGTGTCGCGGGAGCTCTCCGCCCGCGGGTTGATCGACCGCTACCGCCACCTGGCGGGGCCGGGCGAGCCGCTGGCCGTGCTCGGCGTGTCGCCGCGGGCGGCGTCGTTCTACGCGCCCGGCGCCCGGCGGGTGCGCGGCGAAGGCGAGGCGGTCGATCTCCTCGCCGGCGGCGGTCGCGCGTTCGCCATCATTCCCGACCGCGCCCGCTGCGGCGTGTTCCAGGCGCTGCGCGCCCGCGGTGGACAGCTGGCGCTGCTCGACCGAACGCGCGCGCTGGCGCTGGTGTCGAATCGCAGCTTGCCGGGCGAGGCGCGAATGCCCGGTCTGGCTGCTGCGATCGGCGACCAGCCGCCGCAGCCGTTGCGCGCCGTTCGCGCCCGGCTCGAAGACGGCCTCGAGCTCGTCGGCGCCGACCTTCCCGCGCGGGTCGGCGCCGGCGACCGCTTTGGCCTGACGCTCTACTTCCGCGTCTACGCCCGGCCGACCCGGCGCTGGGAGATCTTCGTCCACGTCGACCGGGGCGGCATCCGCTTCCAGGGCGATCACTGGCCGCTCGACGACGTCTGCCCGACCCAGCGCTGGCGGTCCGGCGACTACGTCACCGACACGGTCACGGTCACCGCCGGCGACCTGACCTTTCCCCGCGGCGCCTATCGGGTGTGGGTCGGCTTCTTCGTCGGCAGCAACGGACACTGGACCAACATGCGCGTCACCGCCGGCGACGCCGACGACGCCAACCGCATCCCGGTCGGCAGCATCGAGGTGCGCTGATGGAGGTGGTGACGCCGCGGCCGATCCGCTGGGGCGAGCTGGCGCTGGCGTTCGCCGTCGCCTGCGCGCTGCTGCTCCCCGGGCTGTGGGGACACACGCTGATCGATCCGTGGGAGGGGCACTACGCCGAGGTCGGCCGGCGCATCCTGGCCGATCACGACTGGGTCCACCTGCACTGGGCGGGCGAGGTATTTCGCTCCAAGCCGGCGCTGGCGCCGTGGCTGATCGCCGCCGGGTTGCGCCTGCACGGTCTGGCCGCCGGCGGTGGCTGGTCGGGCGAGATGGTGTCGACGCCGCTGGTCATGTGGGCGGCCAGGCTGCCGTTCGCGCTGTTCGCGGCCGGCGGCCTGCTGGCGGTGTGGGCGATGCTGGCGCGACTGGCGTCGCGGCGCGCGGCCTGGCTGGGGCTGTTCGCGCTGGCCGGCATGCCGTTCTACCTGCTCGTCGGCCGCCAGGCGATCACCGACATGCCGATGGTCGCGACCACGACCGGAGCGCTGGCGCTGCTGGCCCTGGCGGTGTGCGACGGCGACGCGCCGCTGCGCCGGTGGCGCGCGCGGCTGACCGCGCACCACGCGGTGCTGGCGGCGATCGGCGTGGCCACCGGCGCTCAGGTGGTCTACATGACCCGCTACTTCATCGTCCGCCCAACGCCCGGTGCCGGCGTGCCGCTGCGCCACCTGGCGCTGTGGATGTCGCTGCCGTTTGCGGTCGGTTTCGCCGCGGTGGTCGTGCTCACCTGCGTCGTCTGGCCGGCGCGGCGGCGGCGCGATGCGTATCTCCTGGCCGCGTACGCGCTGCTCGGCGTCGGCGTCCTGGGCAAGGGGCCGCCGGGCGCGGCGCTGGCGTTCGTCGTCTGCGCGCTGTACATCGTCGCGACCGGGCGCTGGCGCCTCTTGCGCGAGCTGCGCATCGTCGAAGGCACACTGGTGGCGCTGCTCGTCGCCGCGCCGTGGCACCTGGCGATGTGGATGCGCGAGGGCCAGCCGTTCCTCCACGAATATTTCGTCTACAACTGGTTCCAGCGCGCGGAGCAGGGCGTGCACCAGGTCAACCGGCCGGGGTCGGGGACGCTGTCGTACTACCTGCACGCCCTCGGGCTGGGGATGTGGCCACTGGTCGCCGCGGTGCCGGCGTCGCTGATCGCCGCGGCGCGCACCCGGCCGCGCACGCCGGCCGATCACGTGCGCTTGCTGGCGCTGCTGTGGGCGGTCGCCGGCCTGGTGTTGTTCACCGCCTTTCGCACCAAGTTCCATCACTACATCCTGCCGGCGGTGCCCGGCTTCGCGGTGCTGGTCGCGCTGTGGCTCGACGACGTCGCCGCGGGGCGCGCGCGGTCGGTGCCGCCGCTGGTCGTCGCCGGCGTC